>Ga0100406_1032588_pt1 | contig 11916 bp, 1 predicted proteins | sample Orb8nscriptome_3_FD_81148 | JGI IMG/M metagenome (GOLD analysis project Ga0100406, IMG submission 81148) | Coral microbial communities from Puerto Morelos, Mexico - Orbicella 8 C C metatranscriptome (Eukaryote Community Metatranscriptome) | ecosystem: Host-associated > Invertebrates > Cnidaria >...
GCCCCTGAAATTCTCGAGACAATCCTCGAGTTGTTCCCGTTTGAGTCGCATATAGCTGGCCAAGCCGGCCAAGCCGACCGAAATTCGCAATCGGTCGACCAGAAACTCAGCTTCTAGAGAAGCTTCATCAATCTGCCTGGGTCAGCATGGCAGCACCGGCCAACACCCAGCGGTACTCGTTGTCGTCCGGGTCCATGCGAACATTTGCTTGGAAAATAAATGTCGCGCCGCGCAACGAGGTACTGAAGACGGGGCAGTGGTACATGGCGTTCCAGTCCATCTCATTGATGTGCACTGCAAAGATGTTGCACACTGGCATGGAAGGATGAAGATCTTTCATCTTGCTCTCTGTGATATAGCCCTCATCTTCGCCCTTTCCATCTTCCCATCCAGCACCTTCAAGGAAGAGGCCATGGACGTTGACGCCCTGCGCTGGCACTCCTGTGATCTCAGCCAGGTCCCGGGTGTTGTAGAAACGGCACCTGTTGGTCATGTAGTCCAGAGGCAAGCTGTTGCTTCGTGCTGCCACCTGCATGTTGGAGGTCAGGAAAGACATGGAGTTGAACAAGCCGCTGATCCAAATCGACTTCAGCAGCTTCAGCTGAGCGGTCCATTCTACCACCTGCTCATGTCGTAGCACAAAGTCGGCGAACCAAGCGGAGAGGGCTTTCAGGGACGGATAGGCCTTCTCTGCCCAGAGCGCATTCACCTTGTTCGCTTGCAGATCGGCGCTCAGCATCTCCATCTTCTCTGTGACGTTCAGGGCGCCACTGATACCAAGCTCCAACTCCAGCAACGAGCTCCTGATCTGATCCAATAGGCCGTTCACGCGGTCCGCCTCCTGAAGAGACACGATGATGAAAGGAGTGTAGTCTTCCTCCTTCAATCTGCCTCGGATGTCGATCATGTCCAAGTTGGTGGGCAGCGAGGACAGGTAGCTGGTGATCAACGGTGTGGAGGCCGAGATATCTGAGCTACCACCGCCTCCGCCGCCGCCAGTGATTTCCGCGATGGTCTTGAAAATGCTAATGCCCTGATTCGTCAGGAAGCCAATCTCTGCATTTGGATGCAATCCAAACATCTGCGGAACCTCTGGTGGGAAGCGCTCCTCGATGTACTTCACATAGTGGGAGTATTCCAGCTTCGTGGCATCAGGCGATTTGAATCCGGGTGCCAGGGAACCACCCACCAGAAGTTCTGGAGTCACCAGCACGGCCAAGTAGGTGTTGTTCACGCGACGATCCCATGGATCGGTGATGTGACCACCATACATGATCTCTCCGAAGATGTAGCGCAGGTCAGGCCAGGGCACCTCTGTTCCCAGATTCTCGGCGTTGTTCAGGTAGTTCCTCAACACCTGTCCACAAATGGTCAAGTCGCCGTCGTTGAAGGGGTACTTCTTGGACCATCCCTGCGCTCCGAACTTAATACGTCCTGAGATCAGCGAATGGAAGAAGCACAGTGCAAAGAGAGTGGCCTTGAACTCCCTGGGCTTCAAGCACGCATCGATGTTCTCCTGGGAGAACTTGGAGTAGGCGCGGCGCAAGTTGGACTTCAAGTCACTGGGCGCCTCATCTGCCACCTTGATGCACCTTTGCAGAATAGGCTCGGGGATCAGATCCCAGAGCTTTCCCTGCATGGCACCAGGTGGTTCCGACGTCAAGAAACATCTGAAGTCGTCATGCACAAACTCCTCGATGACCTCCAAGGCTCGTTCCAAGTCTTTCAGCCACGCTTGCATCAGGTGAATGTTCTGCAGCATGATCCATCCACCTTCCTTGGCCATCTTGTTCAGGGCGTTCAGGGCAATCTTCTCCTGTCCCTGCCCCATGGAGATGTTGAGCAACTGTCCATTGGCCTCTGTCTTGCCCAGTTTGCGTCCCAAGGCTTCGATGGTGGGAGTGGGATCCACACCTGGGAAGAGCACGAAGAAGAAGGGCGTGATGGCCGTTGACTCCTCCAAGGAGGCCTCCATGTCAAAGGGCGGCTGTTCCACAAAGTCCTGCCCCAGATTGTCAATGACGAACTGCGACAAGGCGGCGCCGATACGATCTTGTCGCATGACGCGCAGCAGGAAGAGGCGTTGGAACTGGTTCAGGTCGCGCGCGCTGCGCGGCAGATCCGCGTTCTCGGCTTTCTCCTCCGAGTACCAACGCTTCCAGCCCAGGGAGTCCTGCTCGATGTTCTGGGTCAGCTGTCCACCCTTCTTGAAGGCTTCCATGTTCTCCAGCGTCTTCAGCTGTGCCCACTGGGTCTCAGACAGCCAGCTCCTCGCATTCTCCGGCATCACTGGAGGAGTTGGGTCCGGAGGGCAACGGATCAAGGTCTCCTTCTCTTCCGCAGTAATCTTGCCGGCGCGCACCAGGATGTTCATGCACATCATACTGACCACGGTCAACTTATCGGAGTCCAGCAGCCCCCGGCGCGTGTAGTTCCACACGAACAAGGTGATGATGTTCTGCAGCAAATCCACTCGCAGCTTCAGCTCCTTTCCGGTCAACTCGATGATCTCCTCCTCCTCTTCTTCCTCTGGAGCGGCTTCCTCTGCAACCTCGTCCTCCGCATCCTCTTCGTCTCCCTCCTCGTCTTCGCCGCCTTCGGCTTCGGTGGTTTCGTCCACCTTGGGCTCTTCCTTCACCTCCTTAGGCTTGCGCAACGTGACGCTGTTCACGGCGCGCGTGACGACCATGAGGTACGCATCCAAAGAGTACTTGTAGAAGGTGTGCATGTTGCACAAACTCATGAGTTGGAAGAACAGCAAGGAGCCCCGTGCCCCCGTGGGACGATAAAACTCCGAGGTTTCGTTGATCTTCAGCTCCGTCTCCTGTGCAACCACCACCTTCTCTTTCACTTCATCACTGGTCTTTTTGGCTTCCTCCAGACTCAAAATCAGTTCCGTGTCGTCCAGGATATCACCCTCGGCATTGGCCAATTTCTCCAGCAGCAGAGCTTCCAGATGGGCCAGGGTCACCTTGAACTCGTTCTGCTGTTTGATGAGCTCAGACTTCTTCTTTGCCAAATCGGGCCTTTCTAACTTCACCACCAGGAAGAGCAACTGATCCTCCAAACCGTCTTCAGTGACTGTGAAGTTGATGATGGTGCATTCGGCCTGGATCTCCGGTGGATAGTGAGGATTGGACAACTTCGTCTGCATGAAGAGCTTGAAGCTGTTATTCAGGACGATCTCCTTGTCCCCGAGCTTCACCACCCGCTTGTTGCCGCGCTTGATGGTATTCCGCGAGACCACCGGCATGATCACGGCATCGATACCTTCGCCCATATTTTCGATCAGCACGGGCTTTCCCTGATCCAAAGACATCTCGAAGGTGGACAACATCTTGGAATGGCCCATGCGTGTGACCTGCAAGCCGTTGTCCGACTCGCGATTCTTGATCCACACAATACCCTGAAGCTGTGGATCGATGATCAAGCTCCAGCGCTGCGAGTTGCAGAGGATCGCGCCGTTCTCACAACTCACACGGTCCGATGGCAAGCCCTGTCCTGCCCAGGCTGCCATCTCCGCATCAGTGGCCAGCACTGCCAAGGGATCAGGTTTGGGGCCTAGTGGCACGCCCTTCTTCGTCAGATACTGCACGAAGGCATCTACCGTGTCTTCGCGATACTGACGGGTGAAGACGCCTACGTAGGAGGCGTAGGAGCAGGCGACCAAGGTGTCCCCCGGAATGAAGACCAACTCCTGCCCAGCATTCTCCACCGTCTGCTCCCAAATGACTCCGTTGGCTGCCAGAGCACCCACCAAACGCTGTGCCATGTTCAGCTTGTTCTGACACTTCTCGGCATCTGCCATCAGCGCACTTTTCTCGGCCATCGCCTTGTCAAACTCCTTCATCAACGCTGCCAGGTTCGTCTCCAAGGTCTGCACCAGTTCCTTGACCTCTGCCAGCTTCGTGTTGGCCGCGTTCAACGTGTCCGTGGCCTCGCGCAAGGCGTTGCGCTTCGGCTCCACCTGCACCACCACGTCGTAGTACATGATGATGTTGATGATCCAGACGCAAAGGCCCGCGGCAGCTGAGGACTTTTTGGACATGCCCTCCTTGCTGAACTCATCGCCCATGTTGGTCTGGATCTTTCGTGCCTTCTCCACATTTTGCTGTGGCACCTTTCCGTCGTCGATGTAGCTCTTGAAGCCCTTCAAGTTCTGCAGGAACTTCTCTGGATTGTTCATCATCTTCTGTGCACCCTTCCAGGTGGGATCCTTGACGAAGCCCTTCTTGTCAAGCTCGATGTTCTCATCGTAGCCAGCCTGTAGGTGCATCGCGGCCTCGCACACCAGGTCCACCCCACCGGGCGGCTTCGCTAAGGCTTTCAGCTCCTGGAAGTCCTTCTTGTCGAGCACATCCAAGGCTTTCTCGGCTTGTTCCACCAGAGGAATGGCAGCAGCCAAGTCCTTCTCGCAATCCGCCTGCTGAATGGAGACATCTTTGGCGATCTTGGCGCATTTCTCGGCTTCCACAGCCGCCTTGGCGGACTCTTCTTCGACCGTGGCTTTCTTCTCGCCCACCTCCTTGGCGAAGACGTCCGCAGCCGCCGCCTTCTCAGCCACCACCACGGCTTTCTCCTTGAGTTCTTCCTCTAAACCAGCCACCTGTTCCGAGGTGGCGCGCAGCTTCTCCAGGCCGTTGGTCAAGCGATCCTTTTGGTCCTCCAAGGCGTCCACCTTCATTCCCACCATGCTTGTGTAGAGCTTGATGAGCTCCAAGAAACTCTTGGGTGTGGTATAGGCAAAGCGCCTTTGAACGTTCATAAATGTGGTCGCCACTTGTCCTGCTGCTTCAAAGCTGAAGGGAAGGAAGTCCATAATTCCAAGGCGCACTGGGCTGTCCAGTGGACCCAGCTGCTCGATCGGCTCCAAGAACTTGGCTCCCACGTTGTACAAGGCATCCATGGGCCAGGGCTGGAACCAATCGATCACCGTGCAGTTCACCAAGGCCGGGAACTTTCGTGCGCGGTTCCGCATGGCGTCGCCCACGGGGCTGAAGCAGAGCGACATGTGGAGGTTCTTTCGGATGCGCGAAATGAAGAAACTCCAGAGATTCTGAATCCCGGCGCCTTTGCATCCGCTGCGGACGCCGTTGCGGATGGCAGCCTTCTCATCGCTGGCGTAGAGGTCCGCGATGTCTCCTGATGCCAACAGGTCATTGATGAAGACCAAGAATTTCTCATTGGTGATCTGTCCATCGGTGAAGAGGAAGAGAACGCCTTCATCCTTCACACCAGCCTTGGTATACATGGCCTGCAAATCAGCCTTCAAATCGTTCATGCCATAGCTGCCACTGATGACAATCATCATGGTCTGATACAAACAGGTGTACGACGACAGTCGTGACAAACTCTGTCTGCCGCTGCCACCCACACCCACCAGGAGAGGATGTCCCGGTGTGCTGGTGATAATTCGACAGATCTTGCCCACGTGGCACATGGCGTCGTTGAAGAGCACTAAATCCATGGCCGCATTGTTCTCATTGTACTCGCGCAAAGCCTCCCCCAGAAGCTGCGACAAACGCTCCGTGGATGGGATCTTGTCGTAGAAACCTCCGCCATCCATCTCTTGGATTCCCTTGGAGAAGGGTGCGAAGACCAGGGGTTCTGGATTCTTTTCCTGGAAGTATTTGGCGAAGTTGAACTTTCCAAACATCTTCTTGCTGAGATCCGCCGCCAGGGCCCTGTACTTCTTGAGATCCTGGGGACTCACCAAGCGATCTCCGTAGATGCGCTCGCTCTCGTGGATCCACAACAGCACCACCTTCTCGGCTTCGGCGAATTCCCCGGGCTTCGCCTGCAGCAGGCCGCTGAAGACGCCACTCATGTGACGGATGTTGAACTCGTAGTGGAAGTTGCTGGCAGTCTTACGGAAGTTGCTGACCACCATGGAGTGAAGGCTCAAGGCGGCTTTGATGATACCTGAGACCTGCTCCTGTACCGGACCCTTGAAGGGCAGTCGTTCAAAGTGACCCTTCATGAAGGTGGAGTAGATGGTCAACAGTGCGGACTGCTCGGGGAAGGGCACGGCACAGCACCAGAAGTGGCGCTGCAGACGTTGGTTCACGATGAAGGAGCCCGCAGTGGGATTCATGCAGCACAGGTACTGGGTGTTGCCAATGTCTTTCACCAAGATCTTCTGCCTGTCGTACCAGTGCCCATAGTCCTGCTTCTGCTTCATCAACTCGATGGCAGACTGTGTGTTGTACTTGTCCAGGGCCGGCATATTCAAGTCATCCACAAAGTAGATCAACTGCAACTTGCCAGGAGGAGCATACAACTTTCCGGCCTTCTTCTCCAGGGGATTCTCCATCATCGTCTGAAGAAGGGTGGAATCCGTGTAGTAGCTCATGTTCATCGCGTAGTAGGTGAAGACATCCGGGGGTAAAGACTTCAGCAGTCCCAAGCAGCTCTGTGTCTTTCCACATCCCGCCAGACCAATGAGCATCACGGGGTGGTGCTGTTCAATGAGGGCCTTCATCAAGTAGGACATGGCGTAGGTCTCATTGGTCGTCACCGTCACTTCTCCCATGGGCGTCTCGCTGGAGTATTCCAGGGTCTCCACCGCGGTGGACCACTCCTCGAACTTGGCATCTTTCACGTAGTAGTCGAAGATGCCACCCTTGGAGGGATACTTCACGCTCTTCATCTCGCCCTTCCACCAGTTGCTGAAGTTCTTGCGATAATCCACACCATCCACTTCCGCAAGGCACAGGCCACAGGCAGCCGTGAAGCAGAACATGAACCAATACTCCAAGGATTCGTAGGTGGCCGGAGACAGCAGGTTGTCCAGCAGGCTACAGCAGGCGCTGATGAGACAAATGTCCACCATGGGCACCAGAATCTTCACGTTTTTCAGCATCCAAATAGTGGTGCTGGCCCCACACTTCTCGAAGAAGTTCCACAGCTGGTCTTTGATGTTGTCAGGGTGCTCCTGCTTCTTGATCCAACTCTTGACGTAGGATCGCCACTGGACACCAAAGGTGTCATCCATACAAACGATGCCCGCGCGCGTGGCAGTGGCCGGGGTGGCATAGTTCAAATCTCGAATTTCGAAGATCATCTTCATGTGCACCTTCAGGGGGATACGTTCGTTGGAGGGCAAGGTCAGCAGTCGGTTATCGTCCATGACGCTGTTCATGGACTCGATCCAATTGGCGTCCAAATCGCCGTCCAACATGATCCACTTGGGGTGGGTATCTGGGATCTGACCCAAGTCTCGCATCACCTTGGAGATGATACCATCCTTCCACTCGCGCGTCTGCATGTTAACGAAGCCATAGAGCTCGTTCGTAGAGATGGCCTTCGCCACGGCGTTGGCTAAGTCCTTGGTACTTTCCGTCTTCCCAGTGCCAGCAGGTCCGGCCGGCGCGCAGCCCATGCACAAGTGCAAGGCCTGCGTCGCCGTCACGTAGATGCGATCTGTTAAGGGCGTGACCACCAGACGAGGACCGTTGCCCAGGTATTCATAACCATATGGCAATTTGGCATCCGCGATCTCCATCGATGCATCATCCACGTCCTCTTTCCAGTAGCACTTCAACATGCTCTGCCATTGGAAAGCATCCTTGGACGTCACCTTCTCTTGCACCAAACGCTCTTGCACATCTCGAGTGTGGGCGTCCAACGTGATGGCACACATGATCTTCTGCCTCGTTGGCTTGTCCAGGTTGGTCATGGTCTTCTCGATCAACTTCAAGAGCAGCCGGTGACTCTCTTGCCACGCATCGTGCACCGCATCCTCCTTGCCATCCTGTGCCGCGGCAAATCCGTTCTCAACCAGCATCACCCATGTAATCAGCTGGACCAGCAGGGCACACTGCGCTGCCTGGCTGCTGGCAATGAACTCTCCACACTTAAAGCCGTCGTCCATGCATCCTTCACTGAAGTACTTTTCCTTGTCCTGCTTAGCAAAGTGCTTTAAGGCCTTCTGGAACCATTCGATGCACTTGTCCAGGTAACTTTCCACCTTGCCCAACAAAGGAAGAGGCTCTGGGAAGGGGACATACTCCTTGCCGACACAGGCATTCATTCCCACAGCGTGTGGTCGGTTGTCCTCACCATCCGGGAATTCCAAATTGTAGCTGTCGATGGCGATGAAGAACTTGGGGAACTGGGGAATCACCTTGGCAGGCTGGTTGCCATTACTCAGCACATCCAACAGATCGTTGGAGGACATGAAGTAGAAACGTGGGAAGGCACGTTTCTTGCTGTCCATGAAGTCGTTCAGGGCCTTTTGGCACATCTCTAATGCGCCCTGGACCTTCTCCAACTTCTGGAAGATGTTGCCTTGGTTGCAGAACTCCTTAGCCGCCTTGATCTGATAGCCATTCATCAGGATCTCCTTCACGTCCATATCGATGCCCACGAACTTGTCGCTCTCCTCCGGCAACTCTTTCTTCACCTCATCGCTGAAGATGAAGAGGTTCTCCAAGAAGACCCATGAGCGTTGCACTTCCGAGAGCAGGGTGGAGACTTCGGAAATGTTCGCAAGGGTCTTTTGCCAGGAAACCACCTCTGTCTCGAAAGTGGACAAAAAGCTAGAGGCAAACATGTTCTGCACTTGAACCTGGTGCTCTTCCAGCATCTCAAATTTGTCATCCGCCATCTTCATCAACATCACCTCAGTCCCTCGGTGCGAATCGAAGCCGAAGTCCACTTCGGCCCACTCCTTCTGCAGCTTCTTCAAGGTGTTTTCCATCTTCATCTCCTGCTTGGCCTGATCTGCCGTATCCTCCACGAAGTCCGGATTCTTGTGGAGCTCCAGGTTCCACATATCCCGCAACAAGATCTCAGGAGTCACGGTGATGGACTTGCCGCACTGGTCCATGAGCTGCGCCCAGTGCCGCTGCCGCATGGCCGGATCACGCAGCTCACCCACCAAGGGGCAGAAGACGGTCCATTTCTTCACCACGTCCTGGACGCCCACGAAGGCATCGCACTTGCGGTCCACCTTCACTTCCTTCAGCTTCTTGAAGAGCGCCTTGATCTCGTCCTCCATATCTCCGGCCACCACCTGGCCCCAGCGCACCACCAGGAAACCTTCGGTGACTTTGATCCTCTGCACTTCGAACTCCCAGAGCCCTTTGCAGTTGGCCACATCTTCCCTCATGGCCACCATGATCTTCTTGGAGTTGTTCAACTCCTCAGGGTAGTTGAAGCTGGTGGCGATGTGCAGCAGGTCATCCATGCGTTTGTCGAAGTTATCCAGATCCGTGGTCACATCCTGCAGCCGCTTCTGGGCCAACTCCAGACCGCTCTTGTAGAAGTAGTACGCCTCCTTCTTGAGACCGCCCTGATACGTCTTGAGCTCGTTCTCAAAGTCTGCAATGCCCTTCTTGTAGAATTCGCTTTCCTTCTGCACCATGGGTTGAATCTCCTTCTCCTTCGCCACGATATCTTGCTTCAACTGTACCAGGTTGGCACCGATCTTCTTCAGCTGCTTCAGCTGTTTGTCGCTGGGCAATCCTTCACGCTCCAACTGCGCCAAGGTCTCCACCACTTCGTCCTGTCTGAGGATCAGGGTATCCTCCTGGTCGTACATGTCCTTGATGTGGTTCATGACCTTGATCAAGTTCATGACGTCGCCTTCCTTCAACTTCGTCTGATGCCCAGTGTTGGTGGTCTGATAGAACTCATCCAGACTCTTCAATGTGGTGCCCAACCAGGCGGTCACCACAGGTCCTGAGTACTCATTGGCGCGGTTCCGGGCCATCTTGGTCAAGGTGGGCCGAAACGGCGATCCGCGAATGGGGCGTGGCTTTCCGTTCTCATCCATGAGCTTCACGTGGATCACCAGCTCACCCTCGTCAGCCATGTACTTCACCTCGGTCTTGCCGTCGTTCAAATCGTTCAGCTCAAAGGCCACATCGCGCAGCACTTCTTTGCCCTCGGCGTTCAAGACCTTCTGCTGCACCGTCACCATGAACTCATCGCGTCCCGACTTGCGATTCTCGCCCAGCTGATTCCTAGCCTGGATCATGAAGCGCGTCTCGGCGTTCGCCTGTTGCTCCTGCAAAATGCCGGGGCCAAAGCACAGCGACTTCTCCGCGATGGAGTTCAGGAAATAGGAATAGTGCGCAACAGTGGTTGTGAAGTCTCGAGGCCCGATCTGCACTTTCACCTGGCAGTCCTTGGGCCCAATGGTGCCTGCCACTGAGGGCGTCAGGCACTCAATGACCTCGTCGTTCAGCACATTTCCCTGGGTGGTGGCGGACAACTTGCCACTGGAGAACTCGATGATGACCATGCCGTTGGTGGACTGGAAACCCACACCATAGATGGTGACTTTCATCTGCCCCGTGACCGGGCCCAAAGGTGGCTCCACCTTGGTGATGGCATAGGGCGGCCCCACAATGGAAGAGACGTTGATCTGCCAGACGTCGTCCAACCATTTGTTGGCCCAACCACCAAAGATCACCAAGCGCGACTCCTCGGGATCGTAGCAGATGGCCGAGTGCTCCCGGGCTTGGGGCATGGCATCCTCCGCACGCATCTCCAACGAAGGGTCGCCCCAACGCATGGGTTCGCCCATATCCAGGACGCCGATCTTGTTGTCGAAGACGCCACCCGTGCGGCCCTCGCCGTAGACGTCTGCGGTGCCGCCGAAGACGAAGACGCGCCAGGAAGGAATGGCCTCCACCAACTGCAGGGAGCAGTTCCAGCGCGGCACGCCCCAGCTGAGATCCACGTCCGACCAGTCCTTGTTCTCGATATCCAGCATGAAGAGATCATTGAACTGCTGTTCGTTGTTCCATCCTCCGAAGATATATACACAACCGTCTTTGGCGAATGCTTGATGTCCGGAGCGATTGGGGGGCGGATTGCCGTGGCACGCCAACTCCGTCCAGCGCTGATTGTCCAGGTTCAGGACCCAGGTGTCGTTGAAAGGCTTGCGCTGGTAGCCCACACCTCCATGACCACCGAACAGAACGACCGAGTTCTCATGGAGGCAGGTGGTGTGGTTGGAGCGTGGCGGCGGCGCGTTGGGATCCGCCGCACTGCCATCGTCTCGCTGACCCTGTGAGACCATGGCTACCAACTCCTCATGGAACTGCTCTTCGCTGGTGGTCATGATGTTCCCAGCGGGGTTGGGGGCGTTCGCCTTACGCATCTTCATGGTGCTTCCACCCTGGCCTCGACCTTGAGTTCCACTGAGCATCATGCCCATCTTCTTCTGCAAAATGCCGTGCCACTTCTTGCTACTTCCGGGGCCAGCCGCCATTGAACGACTCGAGCCCCGTCGATCTGCCACTGCACGCGTGGCCGCGCCCGCCAAAGAGGAGAAGCTGATGCTGCCAGCCCTGTCGCTCATGGAGGCGCGCGCTTTGGAGCCTCTCAGCTTCAAGGAGCTGCTCTTCTTCCTCCCGGCCTCCTCGGCCGAACGGTCCTGGATCAAGCCGCTCATGCGGCGTGAGGCGCTGCCGCGGTTTCCTGTGGGCGCGGCTTTAAAGTGCACCTTCTTCCACTCCATGCAAGAGGTGTCCAAAATCCATCCATCCTGCAAAGTTTGGAACGGCATAGCAGAATGAATTCCACCCCAGATGAAAATCTCATCCGCACTGGTCGCCAAAGCAGAGTGGAGCGTTCTCGCAGGAGGAACTTGAGACGCAGCGTCCAGCTCAATGGGTGACCACTTGCATTCGCCCCGGGCGCCCAGCTTCAGCACAAACAAATCGCTGTTGGGCGCGGGGTTCCCCTGATCGTTCCTCCTTCCATCCATACCACCAAACAGAAAAAAGCCTTCCACATAGGCATTGCGAATGGGCGTCAAGGTATGGCCAGCTCTAGGTGTGACCGTCCTTTCCGCATCTCCTGATTGATTCAGTTTGACCCATGCGTATGGAAATGGCATGGTTCTTGGCCGCTGTTAACGGGAACGTAGGTCCACAATATACACACAAAAAAACAGGTTTG
>Ga0100406_1203573_pt1 | contig 11892 bp, 1 predicted proteins | sample Orb8nscriptome_3_FD_81148 | JGI IMG/M metagenome (GOLD analysis project Ga0100406, IMG submission 81148) | Coral microbial communities from Puerto Morelos, Mexico - Orbicella 8 C C metatranscriptome (Eukaryote Community Metatranscriptome) | ecosystem: Host-associated > Invertebrates > Cnidaria >...
AGAAAGTCACTCAAGATTTCACAAGCGCTGACGAGTGATTTTAAAAAACTGGATGAAGAAAATTCTCACCAACGGACTTTATTTACTCGTAAACAGAAAGAAGCCAATCGAGACTTCACTAGACGGGAAGGAGAGTTGCTGTCACGTCACAAAGATGTGAAGAAGATTAGCGAACTCATCTATCTGGAACTTACGAAAGACGGAGATGAACAGAGTAGCGGAAAGGTAGCGGCTGCCGTTGCTTCGGCCATGGGGTATGGGACAGAGAACGAAACAAGCTAAGCAGGTTTACTACCGGTTTCGGTGCGCTCAAACTTCAAGTTATCTTCGATTAGAAATAATGGAAATCCCATGAAAAACGTCACATCAAAGACAGTATCGTGATTGGCAAATACTGAAGCACTTGCTTGCATGTTTAATGAAACTCTGTACAATTCTACAAAACTACTGCTTATCTTAACGATTTTATTTTACTTACAATTAATCCAGACTGTATATTTTTTAAATTATTTGATAATTTATTAACGGATGGTTTTGTGCTGTAAGCATATATTTATAATAAAAGACAACTTACTTTCTTGTGTTCTTACTGATATTATGTAATATTTCCAAGAATTAAGCTGCGCGTATCAAGATATATTTGTAATTCTTCATTCCTCTAAGAAATGCTACGCACCTAAACGAACTAAATTTCAGCCCCGGTAACTAAACTTCTGAAAAAAGCGATAAAATTCTAAGTTAGTTTGTAAATCCCCCAAAAAAGCGACACCCGAACAGAAACGACCCTAACATAACTTAACTGTAAGTTTAACAAAAATCCAGCGGAAATAACAGATACGTTGTGCTTTTTATAGACTTGAACATTGTCCAACGACTAACAACACTGTACAATTCATTCTTAAACCAGCAGAGCATAAATGGTTAAGGACAAAAACTAATTCCAAAGAAAACAGCATCCAATACAGTTGTGTGCATAATAGCAACCATCGATAGTCGCGCTACAACTGAAAGTACCCAGGGTCGTGACACTAGAAGGTCCTAGAGAAACCGATGTTTTCCTGTGACACCCCGCTCCAGACTGGACAGGTGTATTACAGCTTAACACATGCATGTTTCTTAATTACGTAGATATGTTATTGTAGCTTACTCAGAATATTTTTTCAGTTTAAATTAAGAGTAGAAATTACAGATAGAGCAGTCCCGTCACAATCTGCTGGCAGCCGGGAATTTCACTGCCTACAAGTAAATTATTTGCCACCTACACGTACTTTGCGGCCCTGGAGTTCTAACACTAGTCTTGACTAATAGCAAATCCATCTCTGGTCTTCACTGCCTACTACTTCTGTTATCCTGCTCGCTACAAGAAAACTTTGTGACAGGGCTGATGAAGGAATTTCTGAATACAATACTCATATTTCTGTTATGATGAAATGATTTTAAAGACGTATGGACAATTGACTTCAATTATCCTCTGCTTCAGCCTTGTCGAGTATTTCTGTGCATAAATCGCACTGTGAAGTCGCCCTGCCAATGGAAACTGCGACATCATCGTATTCGCAGTGAGAACTTGTTTCATTGTCTCCACACTCGCTCGGTTCATTCTCCTCTTCTATCAAGTGCAAGGATCGAAACCTGCCGGGCACGTCGACATTACTGTAGCTCTGTTGTTCAAAGTCCAACAAGCTAGGTGCTGAACTGTCGTCCGCGTCGGCGTCTTCGTACATCCCTTCGTCGAAGCTGTCTTCTGAAAAGAGGGAACTCGAATCGGACTGAGACAACCTTCGTTCACTTTTCTTCTGGAGAGTGTGTTTCAGCTCCTCTTGGGTATGCTCAGACAAGAATTTCGCCATAAGCGGGATTGCGTTGGCAAAGTCATCCTCATCAAAATCTTCGTTTGAAAGCAGCAGTAAGCGGATTAGCATCTCTTTCTTCTCGTTCATCTTTTCAACCTTGAACCAGTTTGCCCGGCGCTGCTCCTCCAGGCTCAAATTGTCGACGGCAAATACAATATTCTCGGCGCGGTCCTCGATGTCTGCAACTGCCCTGTCAAAGTCCGTCAGACTCGGTTTGTACAGCGGCTTGAACGGCGGGCTGACATAACTACCTATCTGTTCCTTGACGCAATACACAATGTAGTCAACAACCTCATGCTTGTTGGTCTGTTTGGCAACATCGCTGCTCACCTCAGCAAACGCGTCGTTCACAATGGACACGAATACGTTCACGAGGACGAGGAAAATGAAGACCATATAGGAGATGAAAAAGATAGGTCCCACGAGTCTGTTGGCGTCCTGCAGCCCTATGAAGTCAAACCCTCCTAGAGTCATTGAGAGCATGGTTTCTGCTGCCACGACAAAAGAAGAGTAATCCTCGTTAACCGGACCAAATATAAGGAACGCCGTCTGGGTATACGCCATGAAGAACAGCAGAAACATAAAGAAAAATGAAAACAGTGGCCCGCTGCTGACTTTGACCGTCTGAACCAACATAGACATTCGCCGATTGAAGCGAAGAAGCTTGAGAAACTTGAGGAAGGCACAAAAAACGGCAAAGCCTAAAGTGCCCAGGTACGCCTCATCAAGAAATATTATGTAATCAAAGCTAATGAAGGCCTCGGGATTTGCTCGCATCCGTCTGATAGCAAGCCTGGTAAAGCCCAACTCCGCAAGGTACAAGAAAATGGCAGAGAAGGAAGAGCAAATGACAAGAATCTCGATGTAGTTCCAAGGGTCTGCGAAGTACTTCTTGCCCAAAACAAACAGCTGCTTTGCCTCGCTGTAAACGTACACGCAGAGGAAAGCGAAGAACACAAACTCGAATGCCATCACTACTAGTTGATCAGGTCCGGTGTAGCGGTATAACCGGATGGTATTTACCTTGGGATAGTGGTGGTATCCCCCAGTGGGGAGGATTTCTGTCAGCATACTCACCACACCAAAGAAATTGGTTTGCGCGTTGTAGACCGTGAACTCTGAAAAAATGGCCCGAGTGTGCCGGTCGATCCATCCGTAGATTTGCAGATCTTGTATTTTCTTCATTGAAGTTAACCGTTCGGAGTCAAGATTGTATACAAAACCCCCTCCCCAATAAGAAGCGAATTTTCCCCAGAAAGGCGTTCCATTTAATCTCAATGCGCTTTGCCAAATCCAAGGGTTATCCGGGAATTTTTCAGCGTCACTGACCTCCATTGGATCCCAACCAGGGCGAAAAGCGCCCTCTTCCTCGTCTTCCCACGAGTAATAGGTGGTGCATGTTGGCATCAAGTTAACCAGATATCTAGGAACTGTACAGGATCCTTTTTTCATTCTCAACTGACGTAACCGAGCCAAACCGACGACATAAAACATTCCTCGGTCCGCGATGAAACCCTCGGGGAAACGCTCCAGTGAGTCAAAGGACACAACAACATCATTTAAGTACGAGCCACCACCTTTCTTTTTAGCTTTTAATTTACGTCCCCCTCCAGATTGACTTTTCTTTTGTACCATGTACTCTGACCACAAATCTTCCTCATGCGAGTCAATGAACGGGCCATACCAGTATTGGGGCTGTAGGGTGGGGACAAATGAATCCTCAATCCAGTGCCAGAACTTTGATGCTTCTCTACTCGTGTCAAAGGGAAGCAGTGAAGTGTACTTGCTTTCGCTAAAGAGATCCTTGAGTGTTTTGGTAACAGCGTAAGCTTGGTTATCTCGACTTCCGTACGCCACAACACACATAACAACAATAAATGCAAGATATAGGAACATCTCTTTGAGTATGGCCTTCATCTGCTTCTGCTTCTGGCGTCGTTGCCTGGCGAGATGCAGCTGCTCTTCGCCTGGAGGTCTGGGAATCTCGCCAGATGTTTTAAAATCGAAACCATCCCGATGGTCGCCGTAAGGATCGTGAATCCATTCCTCGTCCTTTCTGAGCTCTGTGGTTTGTTTTCCGTCGTCTTCGAGGACCTTGTCCGGGTCTTTGACCATGAGGGCAAAGAGTACGGCAAAGATCATGACCTTGAGTGGCTGAGATATAATGACGTCTTGCCAGAAGGAGATCATCATACTTGACACCCATCTCTGTGACTTCGCTTCACCGAATGTCAGTGAGTAGAAGATCGTAAATGCTGCAGAAGTTGTGGATGCCAGGAAAATCAGTACATAAGCAATGTAGATTGTAAACTGAGGAAGAGTGAATGCTTTCCTTTCGTCTTTCCCGTTCTTGTTCTTCTGTTCATCTGTCTTCTCTCCCTCTTTTTCTTCATCGTCATCTTTATCACTGTCGTCGTCATACTCGTAGTAATTATAGGCTTTCTGTCGTCCCTCACTCGGGGACATTTCTGACCCAGGCACATCTTTATCACGGGCTTTCCGGAAGATGTTTATAATGAGCAAGTTGACAGGGAGGACCACCAGGCTTGACATGATCCCAATCCCGATCTGCTTTGTGGAGAGTCTGATAGGTCCAATCTTGACTTCAACTCCGGAATCAGATTCACCATCTCCTCCGTCCTTATAGAACATGGCGTTCGCCAGCATGCTGCACATGAGTATCGACAAACAGCAGGACAGACGTTGAACGCGTGTAAACGAGCTTCTTAGAGGGCAATGCAGCACAGAATACCACAAGTGTCCATCACTGAGATTCTTGCGCACCTCAGTGCTGAAGAGGAAGTTGAACTTGGACAATTCCTTTTTGGAAGAGGGGTAAAGCGTTCGATCGATCTGCCCATCATCTTCCTCCACGGCAAGCCACCGATCACAGACAAACCACACCGTCTTGTCTTTTTGTAGATCACGAACGAGCACGCGTGCAAGAAACCACGACGGGTTGGAACCGGCGTTGTTATGCCAGATTCTTACGCTCTGAATTGTTCCAAGTGGGCGCGGAACGGTTAAAAGAAAGTAATCTATGTTTCCTGTTTGGAATTTTCTACGCGTTGTCTCAACGTCCCGCAGATGACGTGACTGCGTTTGTTCAAGTCTGCCCGTCAACACGATGGAGACATCGGCTGTCGTTCCCGCATGACTGTCAAAGCCTGTAAAAACCGTGATCTCGTAACCAAACAGGTCTCTTGGATCATTGGACGGCAGAGGAGTAACTCCCGCCAACTGAAAATCTCTCTTGTCTGTACGTCGGGCCCATACCAGCAGTAGAAAATACAGGAGAAAGATAGCGCAGACGATGATGGTGACAGTAGGATTGTTAAACAGTTCTGTCGGATTCACTTTACTAAAGTCAATCGTGTTTGGAGGAGTAAAGAAGCTGCTCGCGAATGACGACATATGAGTACACAGGCATTGAGTGTGCGTTGAGTTGGACAGCGGTCCCACCACACAACCATCTTCAACCCATGCCTCACTCTGCTCGTTCCAGTATAAACACTCAGAGGTGTATACAGAGAGCAAGTACTCCACAGTCGTGCTTTCTTTGTGGACTTCAGCACCGCTAACTGTTCCATTGTACTCTATGGTAACAAAATATTTCCCAGCGGCGGTCCCGTTGAACTCCTTGTTGCTAAAGAACAACACCATGGGATTTGTAAAATGTTCATCCGTGGTATTGGTGCTAGAGTTCTGCCCGCTGCTCTCATTGTTTCTATGAAGCAGCGGTGGAATAACACGTACTTTTTGCCTGTCGTCGTCGTCCATGGTGGGTTCTTCTTTCCTTAAATACACAACAAGTAATGGGTGTTCTGTGATCACTCCCAACACATCTATCTCGATGTTAATAGAGCTTCGGTTGTCCTTCACTTCAAAGATGTGTTCGAGAGTTTTCGTGTATTGTACTTCTCCTTTCGTCCGTTTTAGGGTGTCACTGCCTTTCCTTATCCACAAGGCCAATGGTTTGGTGAGGTTTGCAATTTCCAACTCCTCCTGAGTGGAAGCGTTCCGTATTTCTACTGAAAGCAAGTAACTATTGACTCGACTGGCACTTTGGCTCCACACGAATGGCACGAAAGGTGTTGATGCGACCAAAGCATCAAGCACGATCAAAGCGGTCTTATTCCCTTGTTTCAGCATATGTAGGTCCCCCAAGTTGTCAGGTAAACGAACACCTCCATCACCACAATGCAGGTTACGTCTCGCCAGACCCGCGGGATAGTCCTTGCTCAGCGTGAAGTAGAGTGACAGAGAACGCACTTGAATGGGTTCTTCTTTTGGAAGGGTGTGATACAAGAACGCGTCTGACAGCTTTTTGACATATTCATTGATGTTTTCAATCAAAACTTTACCCCGCGCAGTGTAATTATCAGTTGTCATTGAACTGTTAGTGACGGTTCCAAGGTTTTCGTCGCCGACCAAATGAGTCACGACTCTTAGCGTTGAACCCATTGCTTCAGATACAGTGTTCAGTGTCTCCCAGAGGCCCGTGGAGTCAGAGATGTTAGACAGTTCTTCGATTAAGGTCACCATATTGCCCAATGTCTTGTTGAGCTGCAACTGAACTTCCACCGTACACTCGTCAGGAATAGCAGCCAGCTTGGCAACAGAATTAGCAGTCTCTCTTACGGTCTTCACATCATCCATTGTCATATTCGCCAATGTATCGCTCATCCTTGTGCGGATCGTTTTGGACGCATCTTTAAATCCTGTTATGTTGGCCGCACGTTTAGACATGGCATTTAACAGCAACGACACGGATAGTATGTACTGGTTGGTAAATTGTGAATAACTTTCCATCTCCAGGGTTCGCAACGTGCCATTAATGGACAATTCCTCCAACAGTTGTGCTATAATAGTAGAGTCGTTTTGGTGACTTGGTAAGCTCTGATGCTCAAACGTGACTTCTGATCTACTCCCCATCTTGTCCGAGATCACTGCCTTCATGTAAAGCGTGTAATTATATTCCTCCAGGCCAGGCGGCAACCGAATGTTGTCGACCCTAGCGTGTCTGGTGGTCTGAATCAGGTATTCAGTGCCATTGGGCGCAGTTTTGTAGAAGTAGTCGTACATTAAAGCTGTTGAGCCTGAGCTGCTTGTCCAGCCGTTACACACCAAGGTATTCTGTGCTTCATGACCGCTGCCAGCTCCTTTAATTACACGACACTCTGGACCCGTGGGGGGGAGGGATGTGTTGAAGATATACTCAGCAGAACCAAACGTTCCATTACCAAATCGTCCCTCTACTTTGACGGCATATGCAGTTCCATTTTTGAGGCTGTTCGCTCTCAGTATGAGAAACTCAGAGTTGATGCCTGCCCGCGTCATAGATCGGAAATCTGGTTCTGGAATCCAGTGTGAGTCATCGTAGGTCTCGTTTTTCACTACATTTTGCGGACTTTTATTTGTGACTCCGCCAACTACTTCCCTCAAACTCCAGGAGATTGTCATGGTATTGATCATCTCCAAAGTGCAGTTCCTGCATTGGGCTTCTAGCGATAACTTAGCAAACGGGTTCTCCGCTCCTGGGAGTTGTACGTACGGTCGCTTTATAACCATGGTAGGTACATCATCAAATGTCAGGTCGACGCGAACAGGAAGAGCCACGGGTTCTCTTGAATCCTTGGTGATGAATAATTTAAATATGTAACTAGTGCTTGCCCACAAAAAGTTTGGTTCTATTTCGAGCACCTCCGTATTAACCATCAAGCGTCTGGTTCCATTTCTCAGGCAACCAGCACCTCCAAAAGCCTTGGTCCTATCTGGATATTCATCCGGGACAGAGGGAAATTCATAGTCCGATTCATTTGCTGTTTTGCAGTACCAAATGTACTTAAGACCCTGTTTGTCTTCTATTCCGTAATCAGGATCGTGAGAAGGGGACGCATCGATTATTACTTTGTCATACACTGACTGAATCCACCTGTTACCCCCGATGATCGCCGCAACTAGAGGTGACTGCATGATTTCCAGGTAAGAGTCAAAAATAGTGTGAACAAGAGGCAGTCCAACCATACTCACATTGAGAATAACCTTGAACGTTCCGTACGGCAACGTTTGCCGTGGGATAATCAACACTGACAGAGTCTTATCAAAACCACCAGTTTCGAGGATGGTGCCATTGTCATCTCCAGAAGAGATCTTGATGAGATTCCACTGAAATGTTGTCTCTCTCGACGCCAGACAGTCAATGGTACATCGCGATTTGATCGATATGTACTCGGCTCGGAAGTATTTCGTGCGAGTTTCCAGCGTACGTCCAGCATCGGGTATTCGTACAACTGGGAATTTGCAAGGAAGGGGAAGGATAATCACCCAGCGACGAATAGTGACGTTGGACACGGAATTCATAGCTGTAAGATTGACAGCATATCTCGTTTTCTTCCAGTACTGAAACAGGATGGTGAAGTTAAGCGTAGGTAAAACTTTGGTATCGTTTGCTATCTCGAGCTCGTTATCACAACTCACATTATCGAATCCTTTGTACAGAGTCCTTGTGTTATTTCCCAAGTCAACAAGGAAACAAGAGTCAGTGCCTCGCTGGCCGATTATAATGGTAAATGTAGTGTTGTCCTCAAACACTGTTGGACTGTCGTTTTCAAACGAGACGTTCAATATACTCTGCATCATCCTCACCACACCACTCACTTTCATCCTACTGATAGAATTACTCGCCCCTAGAGTGATGTTGAAAATGTGTGTGTGGGAAAAACGATGTAAAGCACTGGTGGACTTCGTTTCAATGGGCGGCGTTTTATCTCCAAAATCCCACGTATAACTGACGGCTGTGCCACTGGAAGTGCCAGCCACAAACAAAACTTCGTATTCCACGGGAAACTCTGTTTTGTTTGGTCCCCTCCCCGGGGCGCCGTATCCAGCAGCTCCACCCGTATGTTTACTTATAATGTGCAGGTCTTTTATTCTTTGTTGAACGTCTACCCAGTCTGCAAGATTTACCGAACTGATGTCATTCTTCATTGTCATGTTGACTTTGAAAATCCCAGGGGTTGTGTAGGAGCTGGAGGAGATATTTATAGCCCGTGCCCCGTTGAGAGGTATGTTCCTCCTTGTCTCACCGTTGCCAAAGTCCATGTCAATAGTAGTGTTTGTAGGCGGGTGAGTGCCCGATTTTACGGACAATGTAAACGTAACGTTACCTGGTGGAATTTCCTGTGGACTGTTAGACATGATTTCAATGTCTTTTACCACATACTGCACGTGTAAATATTTGGTGACTGTCAGTGTGCTGACGGCGTTTGAAGCTGTGACGATAAGTAAGTACATGCCATGGTCAGTGTATGTGTGGTTCAAATAGTCACCCTCGCGGACCAAGGAATCGCCAGAAAACAGGGACTTTGATCTATTTCCATCGTTGAAGTCCCAATGCACAGTTACATTAGTTCCGCTATCGATCGAGATCCAGCTTTCCGTGGTTTGGTTGACAGGGATGTAACTGTCGTTGTTGACCAGACGAAGGTTGGTGAGTACCTTATCGACCTTTATCTCACGGGTAAATATCTGAAGCGGTGTCACTAAATTTACAACTTTAATCGTCAAAAGGTAGACGCCAACATCTGAGAAATTCTGCCGACTTATGGGAAAAGTGTGATACTTAACATCCGTATCGATGGTTAGCTGGAGGGCGAAGGCATCAGCAAACACATTTTGTAGCGTGATCTCAATGTGCATACTTGTACCAGATGTGAAGGCAACAGTAACGTCAAAATCTTCATCGACCGATTGGCCATCTGGGCAGGACACAAGAAAACCTGTAATTTCTTCTTGTACAATAGCTTCTCCTATAGTACTTGTGTTGTACAAGCGATTGCTGCAATTAGCAAACACTGTGTAATTTCCAACTGCCGAATATGTGTTCTCCACTGGCACGGTTAAGTTCCAGTAATGGTTTTGGTTCTTTTGACCATCAGTGCCGAAGTCCCAATCGCACCAAAAATCGTTGCCCCCGGTTATGTTCATCATGCAGACCGTTGACGACATAAGGGTGGTTGGAGGACATGTTATGTGAAAACCAGTCAGTGGATAAACAGGCTTGTGGACTAATATGTGTGGCGTGCAGTTTCTCTTGCTGACAGCGTTAACGAATTTCATGTTTGCACGGTATAGACCGTGCGTGGAGTAACTGTGTGACACGAGAAACGAGAACATGAGACTGCAATTAGTGCAGAGTGCAGTTCGAATTGGTGAACCAATAAATGACGAATTGTCAGCGAATTCAACAAAGGCCTTCGCGTTACTTCCCTGTGGATAGGTTGCGTTCAGTTGAATGGTTTCGTTCACTTCGATATCTCGAGCAGCGTGGATGACTTTACAGGTGAGATTCACTATGGGCGCTACAACTTCTGCAACGCCAGTGACGGTCCTTATGGATAATGAGTTGTACGCTGTTAGGGTCACGTTATAGGTGCCTTCGTCAGCGTACCTGTGTAAGTAGGAACCGACAAAAATCGCCAGAGTTGAAAACGAGCCATCGGTGTACTTGCCATCCCCAAATGATATGTTGTAAGTGACATTTGTTCCTCTCTCGACAATCCAGCTAATCTCCGTGTCATTTCCCAGCGTTGTTGCAGTCACGTTAAAGAAGTAAAGATCTTTTATAGGATCCATAACGACCAGTTGACACTTGCGCATCGATGACGAAAGAAGATTGAAAGCTGTCAAAACTACGGTGAACTGACCTTTTCTATTAAGCAACATCGGTAGACTTTGATTAGAGATGTTGGTCCAGGTGTAAAAGAATTCCCACTCGCTCTGGTTGTATTTAGTGAAGGAGGTGTTCTCGTTTGCAATACGGATTCTATACGTGACATTATGCCCGGGATGCGGGAGTGTGGTGATGTTGAAAGACTCATTCGTAGGGACAAAGTGGGGTACTATCCAGGTAACATTTTTAAAACTAACAGAAGCTGTAATGATAAAATGAGTGACCTCTGTTTTAATAGTCCCTGTTTGATTCCAGTTCCCGACAGGAAAGTTCCCCAAAGAAACCGCCATTGTAGCTGGAGGAAGATAGATCACTACCAGATCGAACCGGTGCTGAATTTCCTGAAGGGCTGCATTTCCATCTCCCAGCAAAATGTCTCCAACATCAAGGTGTCCGCTGTTGAAAACAAAAGCATTTCCCTCTGAACTAGAGGAGATAATCTGGGCACCGATTTTCTCCACCGTGCCAATAGCTACGATATCCGCTGGCTGCACGTGAAACCCAGGCTGGCTAATGGCAGTGATGTGAAAACCCTCAGGCAAGTAGAACATGGAACTATGGACCACTTCATACTTCGTCCCCAATGTTGAATTAAAGACGCCTCCCGGGCATAGCAGCAGCCCTAATTGACAGTCGATGCTTCGACAGAAGACGTCTTTATTTGCCCCGCAACTGTAGCTAAGATCGGCAAGAGAGCATGTTGGGAGGTTGGTTGTACAGCTACCATTTCTGAAACAATAGGTCTTTATCCAGGGTAGAAGACAAACTTGACGAAGAATCTGGAATTTAATGTATCCAGCACGAGTGGTGTTGGACTTCAGTGCCCTCAGATATCCATACTTTCCAAAGTAATAACTTGGTAAGATAATGGTTGTGTTTGAGTCAGATAAATTTGTTTTAGCCTGACTTGAAGAAAGTGGTGTTCTGAAACCGACCATTAGCGGAGTCGTGTCTTCCATTGTTCCATTGATGATATCGCCGAGAGGTGTGATAAATCGTAAGTACATATTTGATCCAGTTGTAACTTGCAGAGTGCATTCAAAGTCCGAAAACGCCTCGACGACTCTTGGACAAATAAAGTGCATATCGCTAACTGGAATATACGCATCAATAGTTTTCATGTTGAAGACAGTTTGACATTGTCCGTAATGGCCAACGGTTATTTCTGCATAGACCTCGTGTGTTCCTGGACTGGTAAACATGTAGTGATAAGTTGAATTCTTAGTCTTAATCACTGTTCCATCCCCAAAGTTAAAGTTCACTTCAGCGCCGTCGTAAGTCGGCGCCGTAGCAATTTGGAGCGTC
>Ga0100406_1305704_pt1 | contig 11864 bp, 11 predicted proteins | sample Orb8nscriptome_3_FD_81148 | JGI IMG/M metagenome (GOLD analysis project Ga0100406, IMG submission 81148) | Coral microbial communities from Puerto Morelos, Mexico - Orbicella 8 C C metatranscriptome (Eukaryote Community Metatranscriptome) | ecosystem: Host-associated > Invertebrates > Cnidaria >...
TGAGCTTCTTCGATTGACATTAACAAGGACGCCATTTCAGGAAATGTTACTTGGAGATGCCCTTGAAGTGACCATCCTTGACATGGGAGACTTGTTGCCGGCTACAGAAAACAATTCACCAGGTGAGACTAAGAATATTGAAAATAAGTAGAATTCAACTCTTATACTAATGCATATGCTGCAATCTGATTGGCTGAGCCATTGCACACTATCAGCCATTAGTGTGCAGTGGTTTGGTGTGGTCGACAAAATTGCGACTTTTCTTCGTTTCTCCGAAGTTTTGAAAGAACGTTCAGAAACAATTGGATAATCAAATTCCTAAGAAGACTAAAAGGAGGGCATTTACGATTTCTTGAATTAAAAAAGCCCGAAATTTCTGAAAAAAACTGATAAGCGCGCGTACACAACTGCAAATGTCAAATTGACAATTCAGTCTGTGCAAATTCTCTAAAGACTAAAGTTTAATGATATACCGATTTAGCCAAGCCCAAAAGCGGAACTCCTCTGGCGGGGTGTTCAAAGCTCGCTTAAGCTAACCCAGGATAAGCGGGAATGTTGATCTAAGTTTTGTAACTTTGCGTTGAGGTTTTCTGTTTTGAGTTTGAATAATCTCAAACGTTCTGCACAAAACAAAAGCAGTGAAAAACATTTGTATACAAGAAAAAATTATACTTTGGTTAACTGGGTTCGCTTTAACCGCCTTCCGAACAACTATTTGCAACAATTAACCTGACATGAGCCCGCGATCCAACGGAAAACCAGCACTTGATTAGTGGTCAACTTTAAAAAACATGTAACCTCGATTAGGCTTTTGTCGATTGTGCTCGTAAAACTGGCATATTATGCTCTTTTGGAAATTAAAGTGTATGCCCGAATTATGCTCGTTTTTCTAAATTATGCTCCTCGCCTCAATATTATACTACTTGCTTTTTCAGCAAATTAAAGACAGAGCAGGGCGAGTTGAGACAAAACAAGGAATAACGCCGTTTGGAACTGCCTTTTTCTACATTTCTAAGCATCCTAGCTTGCTTCCTGGCTTGATTTTGTATTAATTTTCGTTATTTCTTGACTCTTTAAGAAAATAGAGAAATCCAAGATGGCGGGTCAAGTGACGTTATTTGACGTCATAATCGTCATAATTAACAAAAGTGGTATCACCTTGTAGAGTAAGCTCAGGGCTATCTAATCTATGTAAATTGATTTCTTTGTGCCTTATCAAAACGGACACCCACTCTCGCCTTCCCCCACCCCCGCCTCTTGTTCTACGGTGGGGGTATGAATTGTATTAATTCGCTCTTAAAGACGGATTTAATGAACGCTCCCAAGAGATTGAAGCTCTCTCTACGACATTTTCAGCTCCTGAACTATCTGAACTAGAACTTGGGAAGAGTTCAGATCGACGACAAGGACGTCATCTGAGATGTTAGAGCTCAGTCAGCTCACTACCAAGCAGTATGCGCGGGGCCTACGGACCAAGAAATATCACACCGACCGTAGGCGGCCCAGAGACAAGGGGAACAGAAGTTTCAGAAACAGAACTAGTAAAAATAGTTTATCTAAAACGAAATTACGTCATTTCCTGAAGGTCAGAAAAGCCAGATTATGTTAACAGTGCTAAATTGAGATAAAAGTTAAAAATTATGCTCGGTTTGCTAAATTATACCAAAAACTATGCTGGCACAATCGACAAAAGCCTAACGTCGATGATCTCTAATTTGAGCCCGCGAAATGGTCACGTGATACTGGTCAGCGGATACCTTATTTTTACAGCTGTCAATAGACCAGAACATGGATATACAATATCAAAGAAGTACGCTATAAACCAAGGCCGCCTGTCTCTGTTACCCTATTAGCTGGAGTGTGGCCGCCATCTTGCCCGACTCCGCCGTCGTCTATTTAACAGATTGACGTCAGTGTTTCATGCGTCTGTCAATTTGTTTTTTACTATAATAAACTTTTAAATTGTCCGCTCTCGCTCGTTGACGCATCGCATAAATTATGAATTCATGTGTTTGCAATTGTCCGCTTATTGACAATGAAAATTACCCAATGAGCTCGCGAGAATTTCTGCAGTTATCGTAAAAAGTTGATTCGGCCTTCGGCCTCATTAACCATCACCTGATAGAAATCTCGAGCTCATAGTCTAATTGTTAGGAGTGTGTCCATGTAAGAACCGATCACTCAAATTGTCGTGAGAAGTGGATTGCCTTCATTTTTTCTACACAAGTCAAGCAACATATGCAATGAACGAAATTGGCCTTTATTTCGACAGATTCGCTTTCTTTATGTTTTTGAGGAATTTTTTTTAGGCACCTCGAAAACCACACAAAACCGGAAATTGAATCTCCAAACTTTGGTGGTTACGTGCTTGCTCAAAATTCGCACATTTAATGAAACAACCTGATTCTTTCAGAATTACTGCATAATTCTTTCCTCTTTCCACATAACTAAAAACTATTTGCTTGCCTTAAACGCAATTAAAGTTATGACGTTTTATCCTTATCCTCTAAAAAACGTCTTTGCCAGTTTTACTGACATAGCCTCCAAACAAACAGATTTTTTTCAAAAGTGGGAGCTGTACATGGATGATGACTGTTATCAGCGTAATTTACTAGGCCTAAGCTACAAATATCGGTATTAAAAGTTGTGGGCACTCATAATTTTGAAGCGCGTGTGCCACATACAGACTTCCGCCATACGCGCGCCACGCACGTACAAACAAACCTGAGCGCTGACGTGATATGCGTTGTGTGTCAAATAAACGCAGATTACGATGCTTGCTCACAAGATTTAGCGCGCGCAAATGTCTCATAGAGTTATTTTCCTCGACGTAATAGCATAGTAAAAGCTTTGGGGGGTGTGTATGTGGCGTGCTGTTCAATGAATCGAACCGCTCTCCCTTTCCTCGAGTAAGGGGTAAAAGAGTCTAACTTTCTATCAAATTTGCAAATTTTGGTTATTCTCTTAACATAAGTGCATTAAAATCCATATATATTTTAATTCAGATTAAATTTATTGGTTATGTACAATAATATACCCTTCCATGATGCAATTCAGATACGGTTCAATAAGCCTGGAAACAATATGAATTTTCCACTTCACAAAGTGTTAATCAATGTACATTGAAAATTGAACAGTAACCTATAAATTCGTTAGGCGGGTAACTGCAACCAGACATACCCGAGAACTGCAACAAACCATAGCGCTATGAAAACAAACGATAATGACAGGCCTACACGGAACGTCCCTTGTGAATTGTGATGGCGATGCATTTTACTCGTATGTACTCGTATGTTGGTCGTATGTACTCGCATGTTACTCGTATGTATTCGTATGTTGCTCTATGTGCTTTTATGTTACTCACGATCAGTATGTTGAAAGCATGGAGAACAGAAACACGAGAGAAAAAACTAAGCGAGATGTGCAACTGCTCGAAGAATTTTTGAGAATGGAAAAAAACGAAGAGAGAGAAGTACATACGATTGCGCCAGCAGAATTGAATAAGTACCTTGCGGAGTTTATTCGCTCTGTTAGACGTAAAGATGTCTCGTCTCCAGCACTGAAAGGCATTTGAAGAAAAATGACTACCCCGTGAGTATCATCAGGGACAAACAATTTGAATTGACGAGGAAAAGTCTTCACTCAAAACGAAGAGAGCTGAAAAAAATCAGCCCGCGGAAATAAGACTAATGCTGCTGTGACGCTGACCGACGAGGAAATCAACCTGCTATTCGAAAATAATCTGCTTGGAGTTTCCTCCGCTGAATCATTGTGTTCGGCTGAACGACACCATTCATTTTAGAATTCGTGGTTGTCAGGAACACAGGGATTTGTGCTGGGGTGATGTAAAACTTTCTACGGACGCAAACGGTGACGAATATTTAGTGTACACTGAAATACAAACAAAAAAAAAAACAAAAACAAGATCCGGTGTTGACGCCCCCAACGTACGAAAGGTTTCGTCAAAAATGTTTTAAACTGGCACTGAACGAGAGATCCCGTGGCCGTGTACCAAATTTACCGCGATAAGCGACCGGAAAATATGATGGCCGACGATGCACCATTTTACTTGGAGATAAACTACACGAAAAAGGATAGCCCCCAAAAACACTGGTTCAAGGCGGCACCAATGGGTGTAAACAAGCTAAACACCTTGATGAAAACGATGGCTTTGAAAGCAAACATCAACAACGATCGACTCACCAACCACAGTGTTCGTAAACATATGATTAAAAAATTTAATGATACGATATTCCGCCAACACATATGCAGTTACGCGGGCACAGAAACGTGCAAAGTGTAACAAACTACCTGCAGTGTCTTGAACCTAAACCAGCAAAGAAATATGTCAGACATTTTGAGCGGCACGTCTCAAACGAAGATAACTACAAGTGCTTCAACTAGCGGGACTGCCGCTGCAAGCACGAGCAAAACCCCAATGAATTTGTCCCGGGAGCAGTGATAAGTGGCGGTCAGTTTAACATCTCTGTAAACGCACTTACTACCTCGACAGCCATCTTGGAAACAGCGGAAACCACCGAAAAAAATTTAAAAGAATCAGAATCGAAGAGTCTGACTCTGATTAAACTTTACAAGTCTTATTTTACATTCTCGACTTGTTATTGAACATTACATTTCTTACGTAAAAGACATTTATTAAATCTTTTATGAGCTGGTTGCTTGAATCTCAGTATGCATATAATAAACATAATACAGCATGGAAAGTGTGTCTGTGCGGTATTTACGCCCTCGTTGGTTTGTATCAGAAATCTCACTCGTTCGCTGCGCTCACTCGTTCGATTTCTGATACTTACCAACTCGTGCGTAAATACCATACGGACACACTTTCCATGAAGTATTCTACATTTAAAGTTATGAAATACTACAAGTTACAAAAATATGACTTTCAGTATACATTTAAGATCTACAACTATACTTATATTTATGCACTAGATGCATTACATCATTTGTAAACGAAATAATTTTTTCATCGATTTCCATTTAAGACTTTTTTTGTGATGAGAAACGTCGCTTGCAAATTTTTCAATATTATAATGAAACTTGAAGTAGCTTTGTGCGCCAGCAAAATCGGGAATACGACCCTCCATTTTTACATTTTTATATGAAAAACTTGACTACTAAAATAATACAGTTAATTGCATTTTACAAGGCGTACAGTTTGTATGGCCCAGGAGAAATGATTCAAGGGAGAAATCTACTTCAATTTTGGTTACATCCCAAATCCAAGTATTTGCGAGGGCTCTCCAGAGTGGAAATATCCGGTCACAATACCAATGTAGAAGCCGACAAAGATGGCAAATACAGGACACGTTATGGGCGTGCAATTAGACGTCCCAAGAGACTAGAACATTTAAATTATATGCGAGTGGGTGTGAGTGCTTGTTGCCTGTGTGTTTTTCTGTTGCTTGAAGAGTCAGATCAAGTCTCGATGTAATACTACCGGATTAAATTGCTATGTCGAATTCTGCGAGTGTTCGTCGTTTTACTGGGCCCGTACATTGGTAGCAGAGCGAGGTTATCTATTTTATGGAGTTTTATACGTCGGCCGAAAACACGTATACGAACACGGGAGGAAAAGGTCAAGAAGTATTTCTGATTCCTAAGAATTTCACTGAGGCGAAGGAATTAGTAAACAAGTTGAGCATCGAGGACTTAAGGACGTTTTGCTTTACGTTTGGAGTAGCACAAGAAGGAACGAAAGCAAGCCTGAAAGAACGACTTCTCGAGTACTACGGAGGACAATTTACATCGGTAAACGGAACCCCTGTACCGACGCCTCGGAAAAAGTCCACAGTCAAAAGCCGGCCTTCGAACGTGAAAGAATCTCTCGTTTCGGAAACAATTGACGGTATGGATCAAAAGTCCGACCAGCCAATTTTATCCATCATGGACCAGCTGCGAAAGTCTGATCAAAGAATCGAGGAAATCGAATTCGTCGTTAACAAAATAGGAGCATATGTCGAGGAATCCTTAACGAATTTTCGGGAGTCATTGACAGAAGCTATTAAAGATTCTACGGAGAAAATGATGCGGTCTTTCCACAAGCCTTCCGACGATACAGGAACGGAACAGGTTCCCCTCGTGTATGATTCGAAATTTGTTGTTGCCAAAAGACGATTAAATTTTCTGGAGAAAAATGCGAAAGGTGTAAGCAAAGAATTTGAGAAATTAATGAATACAGAAGCTGCACCCGCGAGAATTGAGCGTCAGTTGAAGAAACGGAATGATTACAAATCTGACTGTGTACACTCATTAGAGGAAGTTTTGGCGAATGTTGAAGACGAGAACCTGACGGACGAACTTCTGAAAGAGTGGGATGAATTTCATTCTCAAATATTACGGATTTCCGGAATGGCCGAAGATTTTATCGCGAAAAATGGCGTCAATGCATCGTCGACTGAGATAACTGAACATATCACTGGTGTGAAATTACCGCTCTTGCAGCTGCCAAAGTTTTCAGGAAATGTGTTAGAATGGCCAGGTTTCATGACGCGTTCGTTGCTTCGATTGATTCACACAAAAAATTGAGCAACGTTCAGAAGTTTACCCACCTGAGGTCCCGCCTTTCTGGCAGGGCATTAAAGTGTATCGAAGGCTATTCCGTTACGAATGACAACTACTCCAAAGCCTTTCAAGATTTGCGAAATCGTTTCGGACTGAAACGTTCATTAGCAAACGAGCTTGTCAAAACCATTTTAAATCTGGATATTCCTGAAAAGGCTGATGGAAAATTGTTGAGAGAACTGTACGACACATTGCGAAACAGGATGAGAAGTTTGGAGTCACTTGGTCTTAAGCCTGATGATAACCCTAGTCTGTCTATGGTGTTACTGCCTATCTTCGAAACAAAGTTGCCTCGTGAGCTAAAGGAGAAATGGGAGTTGGAGCTCACCAAGTATGAACTGAAGAGCAAGACAAGGATATCAACATCAAGAAATTCTTTCAATTTTTGGAGGGTCATGTGCTAAGTAAAGAAGCCCCCGACGACGTTAAAGATGGACTACCAAAACACAGTAGGAGAAACGGTAGCGCTAAAAGATTCAAGAATCCTGATGACGAAGAGAAAATGTCAGCCCAATCGCTAGCTGGTGCCGCTGATCATGATGACAAGAAGCTGAAGTGTGGTTTTTGTGCAGAGTCACGAGACCTCAAGGTGCCCAACGGCTCTTATTAAGACACCTGACGAGAGATGGGATATGCTGATGAAGCGTAAAGGTGCTCTAACTTGCTTTAATTGTTTACAACAAGGAAGCTTTTCGCACAATTCAAGGACATGTAAAGCGCCACGATGTTCAGTTGAAGGATGTGGAAGAAGATATCATCAGTTGCTACACATCTCTCAGAAGTCAAAACCAAATGAATAGGACATTCAGTCACTCTCTGGGCTTGTGTCTACAAACAAGCAAAATCTGTTGCCAACTGCCAGTGCAAGATTACTATATGGAGATAAGGAATGTCCAGTCCGAGTTCTTCTGGACAGTGGATCACAAGAGACTTTCCTGAGAACAACTATCGCCAATGATCTTAAGATAAAACCTTATAGATCGCCCGCCACTATGACCATTAAGGTACTTGGTGATCAGGAACAGCGAAAGAAGATGAACCGAGTTAAGTTTAAGTTAGCTCCCTTCAACTCGAATGATGATGATCATGCCGTTTCGATTAATGCCGGGACCATAAACAGTGTCTGTGCTCCCCTCGCAGAGGTGGAAGTTGACGTCAAAAGATGTAATCATCTAAAGAACCTGCAACTTGCAGACACGTTTCCACGAGAAGCTGCATCGGTTGATCTGCTGGTTGGGGCCGACCAATACTACAAGTTGGTTAAAGGAGATGTACGAAAAGGGCGTCCAGGAGCACCGGTTGCAACTAAATCAAGACTTGGTTGGCTCTTAAGTGGGCCTGTCTCCGGGTCTAAGAAGAGTGAAGAGATGACAGCCATGCTCACTGTAACGAAGATCGACAGTTCCGTTTGTGGGAGTTAGACGCTATTGGGATCGTAAATCATCAGAAGCATCAAAGAACCGCCGAAGAGGAGGATGCAGTTAATCAGTTTAACAGCTCCTGTCAATTTGATGGTGAGCGATATGAAGTTGGTCTTCCTTGGAAAAAAGATCATCCACCTCTCGTTGACAACTATGGGCAAGCGTATCAAAGACTTGTCTCCACTGAAAGAAGATTGGTAAAGGATTCAGAGAAGGCGAGAATGTACTGTGAAGCAGTGAGCCAATACATTGAAGATGGCCATGCTCGACCGATAGATGAAGAAGATCACAAAGCAGACAAGATAAGATACCTCCCTCATCATGGTGTATTCCGAGAAGATAGAGCTACCACGAAGTGTAGAGTCGTGTTCGATAGCAGCGCTAAAACGTATGATGGGCAGTCCCTCAACTCCTGTCTTCTTAAAGGTCCAAAACTTCAGCCAGATCTCGGACATGTTCTAATCAGATTCAGGTGCCATCGGATCGGTATAATGGCAGAAAAAAATGTTTCTTCAGATCAAGCTCAAACGTCAAGATCAGAACAGTCACAGATTCCTGTGGAGAGATACTCATACTCATCGTACACCGGAAGTTTACTGCATGACCCGAGTGACATTCGGAGATGCCCCTTCGCCTTTCCTCTCCATTGCTACAGTACAAAAGCATGCAAAAGAACACGAGGAAGACCATCCTACGGCAGCTAAGGAAGTGAGTGAGAACATGTGCGTCGACGATGTACTTACTGGTGCCCCGGAAGATGACAGTGCAGTAAAGCTAAGGAATGAACTTTGCAATCTCCTTTCAAAAGGGGGGTTTCAATTGACAAAATGGGCATCAAACTCTCAAAAGGTTATGGAAACCACGCCTCTTCGTGACAGAGCGCCAACTCTTGTGCGGACCACTGAGCCCGAAAAAATGTGAGACTCATTAAAAGCACTGGGTACTTCCTGGAACACAGAGGATGATGTTCTGACGTTTACAAACGCTTCCAGTATCTTGACAGAGAAGGACCCTAAGACAAAGAGAAATTTGATTAGTTTGTACTCGCGAGTCTTTGATCCCATGGGTTTGCTGACTCCATTTCTGATGATTCCAAAGTTGCTGTATCAAGAATTATGGATTCGAGGTCTAGAATGGGATCAGCCACTAGACTCGGACATCGCGAACTCTTGGGAGACCTGGAAACAGGAACTAGCAAACGTTGACCAAATCAAAGTTCCAAGGTGGTTACTACGAAATCTATCTTCAGTTGACAAAGTTGAGCTCCTTGGATTTGGTGACGCAAGCGAAAGAGCTTATGGGACAGCGGTCTACATTTGTGCTGAGGATCAGGATGGCAAAAGAATCTCTAACCTAGTTATGGCCAAGTCAAGGGTAACACCGGTGAAACGAATCAGTTTGCCAAGACTGGAGCTTCTTGCAGCATACATCACAGCTAAGCTACTTGACTATGTTATTCACGCTCTCCGAATTGTGGTGGACGCAGTATATGGTTGGTCAGATAGTCAGGTTACACTTGCGTGGATCAGGAAACCAAGTTCCAATTGGAAAGTAGTCGTTGCAAACAGAGTTCAAGATATTCACCAACGAGTAGCACCAAGCCAATGGAGATTTTGTCCGGGAAGTCAAAATCCTGCAGACCTGGTCACAAGGGGAATTCCTGCATCTAAACTCAAAGACTGTAAGCTGTGGTGGAAAGGTCCACATTGGTTACAACAGCCCCGCCTTCACTGGCCTATTAGTGAGGTGCTGAAAACAATTCCAGAGGAGTGTCTTACTGAAGCAAGGAACGAATCTGTTGGCGTGAATGACATTGTTTGTCTATCAACGGTTCAAGAAAGCATTCCCGCACGGGCATTAAGATATGAAACCTGGCAACGTTTGGTACGAGTAACTGCATGGATCCTAAAGTGGTCACGTTTACGTGGGGAGCCAAAGAAAGGGAAGCTGTCTGCGGAGGAATTAAAGGAATCTGAATTCACTTGGCTGAGAAACAGACAAAGAGTTGCTTTCCTCCCAGAAATTGAGGAACTGTGTACCAAGGGACAAATGAATCAGAAGAGTCACATCGTTAAGTTGGATCCACAATTTGATCAAACCAAGTAGCTACTTGTGGTTGGTGGACGTCTACAGTTTGCACAGATTCCAGAAGCCAAGCATCAAATCATAGTACCACATGGCGACCCAGTTATAGAGAAATTGATCAGGCACCTTCATGTCAAAGCTTGCCATGCGGGTCCAGAGACGACTCTAGCCACTCTCCGCCAACGCTTCTGGCTCACAAAAGGACGACGAAAGGTAAAGCGAGTTTTGAGAAAATGTCTCACGTGTAAACGTTGACAGACACTGCCTGTTCAACAGAAAATGGCACGGTTACCAGCCGAAAGTGTATAGATAGCACCACCACTCACGAACATTGGACTAGACTTTACAGGTCCATTGTATCTCAAAGTAAAAGGAAGTTCCGAGCCAACTACGTCAAAGGCCTATGTGTGCATTTTCGTCTGCGAAGATACTCGTGCAGTTCATTTGGAATTGTAGAACAGTATGACGACAGAAGATTTTCTGCAGGCCTTTCGTCGTATGGCTAATCGACGTGGGATGGCGAAAGTGATCCATTCAGACAACCAGACCACATTTCATAAAGCAGCAAAGGTGTTTATGGCGTCGACTCTAAGAATGCAGTTGATGAAGATAGATCCAACTATCGTTGAAGATAAACTAACCAATCAAGGTGTAAGTTGGAAAGTTACAACGGAGAGAGCCAGTCATCGTGGAGGTCATTGGGAGAGAGTCTGCCGACAGCTCAAATAACCACTCAGGAAGGTGTTGAGGAAAGCTTTTCTCATCTACACAGAAATGATGACTGTCCTGACAGACATAGAAGCCATTATCAACTCCCGTCCTCTGACTTATGTTGGTGATGACATACGAGATGGAGGAGTCATTACCCCAGCCTTATTAGCCATTGGAAGAGATTTGGGAAGTCCACCTGATGCACCACCAAGGAAAGCAGAAGTTTCTCTCTCTGAGCGCTGTAAGTACCAGCAGCGACTTCAAAGTCACTTTTGGTCTCGTTGGTTACGTGAATATTTGCCAGGCTTAACTGTTCGCCAAAAGTGGACCAAGGAAGAGATGCCATTGAAAAAAAACGATGTCGTACTCATATCAGAGGACAACATACCCAGGGGGAAATGGAAACTTGGGAAGATTGTGGACACCTTTCCTGGAAAAGATGGACGAATTCGCACAGTAAGAGTCCAAACCAAGAAAGGAATGATAAACAGACCGGTGCAGAAATTGCACTTACTAGAGGAGTACAACGATGAAATTCTCGACGGAAGATGTGCCCCATTGCATACTGCTAAGGTTCAAGAGATGGAAGACCCCAGGAAATGCCAAAGACGCGAATCGCCCCCGCAAGTGCCAGAAGTTAATGACTCTTTGTCATTGGTGGGGGAAGATATAGAAGCCGACAAAGATGTCAAATACAGATCACGTTGTGGGCGTGCAATCAGACGTCCCAGGAGACTGTAGAACATTTAAATTATATGCGAGGGGGTGTGAGTGCTTGTTGCGTGTGTGTGTTTCTGTTGCTTGAAGAGTAGGATCAAGTCTCGATGTAATACTACCGGATTAAATTGCTATGTCGAATTCTGCGAGTGTTCGTCGTTTTACTGGGCCCGTACAACTAAAAAAGTGCTCTATGGTTTCAGAACATTCGTTATCACAAAAAAGCACTCATCACGATCTTTAATACCCATTTCCATTAACAACACATTTGTGCCATAGTTCTATAGAATATTCTATATTGAATGCTCGTTAACTTAATAGCGCTTGTGCATAAGAAAGGGATAC
>Ga0100406_1061699_pt1 | contig 11759 bp, 3 predicted proteins | sample Orb8nscriptome_3_FD_81148 | JGI IMG/M metagenome (GOLD analysis project Ga0100406, IMG submission 81148) | Coral microbial communities from Puerto Morelos, Mexico - Orbicella 8 C C metatranscriptome (Eukaryote Community Metatranscriptome) | ecosystem: Host-associated > Invertebrates > Cnidaria >...
GCCGTGTGTTTGGCTCAGGTTCCTGTTCTGCACTGATTAAAGTTTTGCCAGGCAACAAAGACCTGTACATTTCTCATGTCACTTGGACATCTTATGCAGAGTTGCTGAGAGTTTTTAAGTGACACTTGGCTCCGGTGCAAAGCTGTCGCTGATGTGCTCTGGCATTAGTCGCTATTTGCCGGATCGCTTGACCCTGCTCTTCTTGTCGCGATCGCCACCTCCCCGCGGCGGTCCGCAAGACGTGACAGGGCATGTGAGGCTGCGGGATTCCGCAGGAGAGATCTACAACCAAGAGCTGTCGGCTGTATGCAGCCCAGAAGCCCCACTGAGCCCAACTGCCAATCTTGCAGACGTTACAGATTTCGTCCTGCGGAGCTGTGGTTCAGTGATTGGCAAGTCTGGACGTCTTTTGGAATTGTCGTCGACTACAAAAATCACTTGCTACAAATCATATCCCGACATGCCGCCCTTGGACTTTGCCGAAGGTTCGAGCTTCCATGTGGTGGCGCAGGGTGAAACCAATTCTTTCGCGACGATCATTCCCGCCTCACACGCAGGCGAAATTCAGAGTATTGTGGCTGTGACCGTTGATGGCATCAACCCAGCTTGGTTGGGTGTTAGCCAGCCAGCGGATCCTATAGAAGCAATGCAGCCGTGCCAAGATGACACCATCGGGGGTCAAAAAGTGATATATCCCTGCTCAGCTGGGTTTGCAAGCCGCTGGGTTTGGATCTTGGTTTCTCCTGCCGGCCTGCGCAAAGATTGTGTGAAGCCACCAAGCAAAACTGTCAAAAATCTGGTTCAGCATTCCCCGGACATGTACACCACACACGTGCAGAACTTTTGCACTAACGTTCCCGACGGCTTCATGTGCCCCGTGACCTGCAACTCGGACCGTGCTCCCACCGGGTCCATCCAGTGCAAGAACGGAAGATGGCAGAGAAGCTTGAATTGCCGGGAGAAACGAAAGGTCTGCCTGTCTCCGTTCAAGACATTGACGGTCACAACGTCTGGCAATTCCAACAATCTTTGGAGCATCAATGGCGTCGTGCCGGACAAGCGGAACCGATGTGACCTTTTTTCACGACAAGGGAAGAAATGCAAGGGCACATGCAGTGCAGGCTTTGGAACTGGACAGCTCCATTGCAAAAGAGGCCAAACGGACACTTCCTTGGCGGCCACCGGCTTCTGGCAGGCAAGACCAAACTTTGTGTGCAGCAATCCTGCCGTCGACACCTTGTATCCACGACCTGCGATCAGTTTCCTGGAGCAAGTGGAAGGCGAAAAGACCACCATCCGCATCACAGCGCGCATCCGTCATGAGCCCGACAAAGTTCGCTCGAATATCAAGAAGGTGATCTTCAAAGAGCGGCGTAATCGGATGAAGAAAAGTGAAGAAACAGCTCCCTCGAGTCTTACAACGTCGAACCTGCATTCAGAGGCGGATGAGCCAGAGGAAGCTGATGAGGCAACAGTGCAACGGCTGCTGATGAGCTCAGTGGACGGCGGAGATCATCCCATGATGCCCAAATGGTTGCGACCGATGAGTCGGCGATTGCAGACCATAGAAACTTGTGATGAAGGTGTGTTCACAGAACAGGAGACGTCCTGTCTGGAGGGTGGCGAGTACGGTGCCTGTTACAACTGCCACGCGCTGGAGGTAACGACGCGCAGGCAATGTTGGCGAGGCCGCTCTGGACCTGTAGGTTCTCCCCGCGGGGCCGTCTGCGGAAACAGCCTCAACGATGGCGACTACTACAGCTGCCGCTGGGTGGGCTTCACGGAGCCCCAGACCTGCTACGCGCGCGCGCCGGTGGGATATTGCGTCAAGAAGATTTGTGCCTATCAGGGTGGCATCAAGACGTGCACAGAATATGACCCTCCCATCTATGAACAGTTCTGTATTGGAGATCCTGACGGGGGAGTCATCGAGCATGCTCTGATCCAGTACACTTGCTGCGATCAAAATGTGGTGACCTATGTGGGCACCGTGACGGGTGGAAGACTGGATCGCATGGGCAGATACGAAATATTGGTGGGTGCGCGGAACAATGTTGGAACCTCCTGGAGCGAACCGCACAGCATTACCTGTGCAGCTTTGGTTTTGACAGGGACGGATGCCTTCAAATATGAGATCGAAGCCAAGTGCGAGGCGGTGATGCCGCAAGATACCTGTCGAGTGACCTGTGCGTCTGGTTACTTCGAGGAAGAGGTGCCAGGAAAGACCAACGGAGTGTACACCTGCACCGCCGGGCTAAACGAGGCTTTGGTGGGCGATCCTCCACATTGCCTCCGCATGCCGTCCGCCGGTGCGGGCTGCAGAGCTGGAAATGCCATCGTTCATGGTGCCCCACCGGTCCCTGTGGTGAACAACGCGATCTGCCTACAATGCGCCGTGGTGAATGGTCAGCGCGGTTGGAACAGCAACGAATACGAGCAGTGCCGAGTTTCGGGAGATCCGCACATCCAGAAGAGTTGGAGATCGGAGAAGAAGTTCGATCATCAAGGTACGGGAATCTATCGCTACGCTACCATGGGCGTCTGCGCCGGTGGAAGCTTTGAAGTGCAAATGTTCCAATGTCAGTACAAGAGCGGTCGCAACTCCGTCGTCACCGGTGTGGTGGTGCGGCTGAACAACGGCGCCAGGGTCTTCGTGAACAAACGCAGCATCGAGATGACGGGAAGCTCCAATGTAGATCCTAGTGATTCGATCCATCGCGATTCACAGGGAGTAAACATCTACAGCGACGACAAATGCGCATTTCTCAATGTGAATGTGAAGACAATGAGCAAAAATCCAGGGCACATGCACAACGTGAAGATCAAGGTCTACAACGAGGACCTCACAGCAGAAGGTATTTGTGGAAATCCCGAGCTTCGGAACGAGTACATTGCGCCTGACAGTGGCAGGATGCTCTTTACAGCCGCACAGCACACGGCTTTGTGCAACCAATGCATCAGTTCAGGTTCACTGGCTCCTCCGGGATGTCCTGGAGGAACCCCGCCAGCTCTGACGCAAGAATGCTCCTTCTTGGCACCTTTAAATCCAGCCACCGACGACGAGGAATGCACTCCTGACATCGATCCCAAGATTGCGGATTTGCAGAACCTGCACGGCTCACGAAATTGCGTGGTCTATTCGTACCTCGGACGACGCGTGAACTGTCAGACCTTCTGTGGCGAGCGGAATTCGGAATGTGTTGCCCTGATCGATGATGATGAAAAGAGAAAAACTCCCAAATGTGTTCCCAGACAGTCTCTAGAGGAGGAGTCGTGTACTTCCTACAGGGTGAACACTGGCATTTGCGTTTGCAAAATTCCAGACAACAACGAGCCAGGTGACAACGTGCGCACGGCCTGCGTCAATTCCGCAGATGGCTTGACGGTGGAGCAAGCTGAAACTATGTGCAAGCTGGGGCTGCAGCCATTGTTGGACGAGGCTGTGTTCCCGGGCCGTGACAACGGCGGACGGCGGCTGCAGCAGCTAACGCAGACGGAGGTGGATGCGGATGCCATGCTGGAGGATTGCATGGTGGATTGCTGCAGCTCCGACCCCGCGGATCGTGCGTCCATCATCGAAAACACGCGCTTGAACCTGGTGACCACGACCAACGCAGTTCGAAGCTGCCGATTTGAGGATGGCCTTCAGTTGGAAAGTGGCAATGGCGGCAATGGCAATGGTGTATATCCCTGCTACTGCGCAGGCGTCGACTGCGTGGAGGGTCAGGCGTGTCTCATCGTGAACGACGTGGGAAGCTGTGGTTTGATACCAACGACCACCACCTCTTTAACCACCACCTTTTCAACCCTCACCTCTTCAACCACCACCGCCACAGTCTCCATGACTACCTCCACCTTTACCACGGCCACTGTCACTGACACCACACGCACTCGAACGGCATCCTCCATCACCACCACGGAGACGACGCATACCACGACCTCCTTCACGGGGACTACTACCACCTCCTTGAGTGCTACCTCCTCGAGTTCTACCACCGTGAGTTCTACCACCTCGATCACCACCACAGAAACCACCTACACCAGCACTACCACTAGCCTCAGCAGCACCACCACCTCAACCTTGTCCTCCACCACCTCCACTACCATGTCTGCGACAACGGTGACCAGCACTTCAACGATCACCAGTAGCTCCACCAGCGCAAGCAGCACGAGCACCAGCAGCAGCATCACGTCCAGCACGACTGAAACAACCGTCACCAGCACCAGCATCAGCAGCACGGTCACCACGGTGACCAGGACAAGCACATCCGCGACTTTAACAACCACCTCAGTGACTTTGACCGCCACAACGCTCACAAGTACCTCGCTCACTGCCACTTCTACCAGCGTAACTGTCACCACTGTCACGAACACCAAAACGACGGTGACCATCAGCAGCACCACAAGCAGCACGATGACCGACACCACGACGTCGCAGACGCAGACCACCTCCACGGCCTCCACCGTGACCCGCACTACGACCTACCCAGAGCCCAACCATTGTGGTCCGTGGATGAACAGCGGCGGCTTCATCACAGTGGGGCCATGGGATAGAGGAGAAGTGAATACTGAAACAGGGCAGGGCACCTACGAGTGGCGCGTCTACACCACCAAGCTCCCAAGAGAAGAAAATGAGATGTTCTTAGTGACTTTCTGCAAGGATATTCAGTCGACCACTTGCGACATCTACTGTTTGGAGCCTGGTGCATCGTATGATGTGAGAGTGAATCTGGTGCGGATCAATCCCAACGGGAACGTGGTGGTCGTTGGGCGCAACTTCCTGGAGGAGATCGTAACGGTGCCCTACGAACGGGCGGGAATGCCTGAGAACCTGCAAGTGGTGAACCTGGGAGATCACACTTTGGAGATTTCATGGACACCTTCGGAGGAGCAGGGCAACTGCACCTTCAACTCTTATGTGGTCGAGATCCAAGCCATGAATGGCGGCTGGTCGCGGAACCCACCTGGCTGTACCGACCTGACGCAAGATTCGCAGACGAGCTGTATTTTGACGGGCTTGGCCTGTGATACTCCATACCAAGTCCAGGTGGCGACCACGGAAGTCATCACGCCGGATCCGAACACGGGTGGTCGACGTTTGTCGCTGGCGGAGTGCCAAACTCTTGATTATTTGCTTCGACTTTCTTGGACCTCGGGAGCGCAGCAGGACTCCCAATTCCTCGTCTGGAAGTTGGAGGTCTACAGATTAAGCATTGTCGCAGGCGTCATTGATCCCAATGGAAATATGCTGATTCCTGGTGTCTGCCAAGGCATCATGGATCGTCACACCACTGAGTGCGTACTTCTAGGAATGCCGCACGGACTCTACGCCTTCTCCGTGCAGGAAATTTCCCTGGTGCCGGAAACCAGTTCACCGATGTCCGAACTGAGCAATCCAACCTGGATTCCCAGGCGTCGGGCACAAGCCCCCCGAGCCGTGACGTTGTCGCAGCCCACGCTGAATGGCCTCCGGGTCGACTGGGTGAACATGCCGCTGGAGGATTGTCCGTACCAAAACACCCTAGTGGAGGTGAGTACTGGTGATGGTGTGTGGTTTATGCCGTGGCTCTCGGGCTGCGACTGGATCAGCGACCCCACCGCCAGCAGTTGCACCATCACTAGAGGCCTGCAATCCAACACGGCCTACGAAGCCCGCGTGTCGATCCAGTGCGATGAATGTATCGGCGTACTCAGTTCCATGAAGGTGGAGTGCGGTGATTATGATTCAGATCCGAACATCTGCTTGGACTGGATGATGGACAGTGGTTGCTTCGTGAAGGTGGACGCCTTCAGGGCTGGCAGCTGCCCATCAACTCCGAGCAATCAACTCTTCACGGCTCCAAGGCGTCACGCAGCTCCCACCAGTCTCCGGGTGACCGTACCGATCGACAGCGGAGTGCGGGTGACGTTGGCATGGGCACCAGGAGAAGGCTCAGCGAGCGATCCCTCGCTGCCGTCGGACTGTGCCTCCCAGAGCTATCAGTTGGAGGTCAAGTTGCAGACGGAGACCGATTGGGGAACGCCAGAAGGTTGTCAATCCTTGGGAAGTGCCACCACCTGCACAGCCCTTTTCCTGCAGTGCAACACGGGCTACGACGCCCGGATCCGTGCCTCCTGTGTTCCTGTGGGGGCTAGCAGCGATTGGAGCAGCTTCAGTCGCTTCAGCACGGCCAACGTAGGAAGCTGCCTGCGCCCCGGCTCTGCCCCTCAGCTGCTGCGCAACACATCGGTGTCCACCACCTCAATGGAGGTGTCCTTCAGCGCTGGGGCGGCCGGGGACTGCGTCTTCAGTGGCTTCGAGCTGCAGTACCAGAAAGATGGGGAAGAGACCTGGACCTCCCTGCCCTTGACGGCGGGCTCCCTGCAAGTGCGCGCCGGCCCGAGCGTGGTGATCACCCCCCTCCAAGAGGCCACGCGCTACTTTTTCAGAGCTCGGGAGCTGTGCAGCAACGGTGCTCCATTGAGCTCTCCATGGGGCAACACCGAGGAGCCTTTGCAAACCCTAGGGGTACCACCTGTAGAACAACCCATTTCCATTGATCCACTGGGACTGGTTACCGGTACCTTAGTGCCTCAGAGGCTGATGCTGTTCTTCGAGTCTGACTTGGACTTGGGCGACAGCACACGAGAGATCAGCGTTTGTCCATCGCTGGTGGGCACTGCGGAAGCCCCTGGGGCTTGCCAATGCGTCAGTGCTGCTGATTGCGCTTCCAAATGCGTCCGCCGCAGCGACGGCGATATGGGCGTTCTGTTGCTGAGCGCGCGCGTGTTGTTGGTGGATTTAACGGCCAGACTGCCACGACCCTTGACCGCCTGCCCCTACGATGTGATCGTTGAGGAAGGCGTCTTGAAGACACAGCTCACGCCGTCGAAGGACTCCCCAAGTGTACTTTGGAGCTTCACCTATTCACCACCGATGCCCACTGGTTCGGTGACGTTGTACTCCAGCACCACCACATCTTTGACGATGCACGTCTCCTGGGACATGCCTATGACGGTGACCTGTGGTGTGCGAGATGGATCCGGAGGCTTGGCACAAGTCTCCGCAGAGGAGGATTTCACCGGGGCGCGTGCTTTTGTGGAGGTTCGCATCACCGGCCTGGTTCCCTTCACTCAGTACACCGTGGTTTGCATAGGTGCGGCCATTGGTGACAGCATATTGACGGCCAACGTGACGGCGGAAGGCGTGGCGACGCAGAGGGACACGGATGATAGCGTCAGCAGCATCAACTTGAACATTCAGGCCCTTTGCAGCGACGGCACCGAAAAACCGGTGACTGCCACGATGTTCCCTCCGTTCGATCCAAGCATCCGCAATTACCAGGTCTCACTGAATGCAGACGAGGTGCATAGCTGGTGCTCAGATGCCGAGACGGAAGCAGTCTTGAGGATTGCCGTCACGGCCGACGCCTCCAGTAGCTTTGCCAGTGTCACGGCGCCCGAGGTGCAGAGCATGGTCCAACAGCTGATGGATGCGAACGGTCTGTTGCCCACGGGGGTCGCCACCTCCACGTCTCTGCAGGTTGCAGTCACAGTGGACCCTGCAAACTCCGGAACCAGTTCACCGGTGCCTTACACGATCACCTTCGTCCTAGGCGGGGTGCCGTGATGCCATGTGATGCCGTGATGCCATGGGCTCCCCGCGGTGCGGTGCTTCGCCATGCCGGGCACCTTGGATCTGCGCATCGAAACCAGCACCCTGCAATCGTTGATTTCCTTCGATGAGACGAATAGCGCCAGCTTTAGCATCTCTGTGCCAAGCACCTTGGGAGCAGAGTCTGTCGGTTTGCGCTTGGGACCTTACCAACAGGAGCCTCTTGACCTTCAACATCGATAACGTCGTGGCCATGGGCTCCGAGTTGCCGGTGATCATCACTGTACAGCCTCCCGCTAGAAGTTCACATCCTACTTTGGATGTGCGGACGGGTTCAACGGTTTCCACAAACATGCCAGTATTCACTGGATTTGAGACGAACCAATTCGACGGCACAGTGTCCATGACGGCGCCCAGCACTCTCACCGTCTCAGGGACGAACCTGGTGGTCCCCGTGACCGGCGCTGATTCGATCTTTCCGGAGATTTTCATCGCCAGCCTTCCTGTGTCTTGCAACACACCGGAATGCCAAGAGCAAACACTTCAGTCCTTGGTGGCCTCAGGAGAGACCAACTTATGCAGCGACACAGTGATTACTCAGGAGAACCGCTTGTGTTGCATTATTCAACCAACAGGCGCGGGAAATCTGGGTCTCTGCCTGCTGATCCACAGCGGCATCTTCTCCGATTGGAGCTGTGGAACCGTGGCACCGCCTGGTACGGTGCAAGTGGAAGTTCCAGAAGTTGGAGGTATCAGCGTGCCTGAGCAGAGCATGACTGGTTCGGAGCCCTTCATCGTCACTGTGGATGGCGAGCTGCCGCCCGAGAGTGTCTCTCAGGGTTTCTTGCAGGTCTGGGCTTCACCCTTTGACACCCCGCCAGAGGATCCCAGCAACCCCGGCGCCGGCTTCGTTCCGCTCTGTGCAGATGCTGTTGTGAATGCAAACAATGACAACGAATGCTTCAGAAGCCAAGACATTCCCGTGTCGCAGCTGGGAGGCACGGGGAACCTCTTCGTTCAAACTGGTCGAGACCAGACGACCGGTCTTCTGCCGGGCGGCCTCACCATAAAGAATCCCGTGATCAACAGGGTTACGCGCAGCCACGAATTTGAAGTCGGAGCGCTGAAGGTGATTGTCGAGGGTTCAGACTTTGGAACCAAAGACAATGGGAACATGGTCTGTAACCTCGAGAGCTTCGGACCGGACACGCAGAGCTTGGCCGATCTTCGCCTAGCAAGTGGCTTGGGAGATCCCGGTTACATCACTTCATGCGAGGTCGAATCGCACGAGGATACGCGGGTGGTCTGCAACTGCATCCAATCGGGCACCCAGCAGAGTGTCTTAGGAACGCCCGTAGACCAAGTCTACTACGACGAGAAGATTCCCACCTCCGGCGGCGACGGCCGAAGGCTGCAGCAGGTCGACCTCGACACGTTGGCCTTGCAGCTGTCCCCGCTGCCGGTGGCTATAGCCGTGACCTATCAGTTGGAATGTGAAGTTCTGGAGAGGTTGAACGAGAGTTGTGATCCCAATGTGCGCCCCAGATCCATCAATATTCCGCAAGTGAGGGAGTGGCAGGCAGTGCGTCTGCGGCCATGCCCAGCCGGAGAGCACCGGATCAACTACACAGCTCCGGACTGCCTGCAATGCCAACCTGGAAAGTTCAAGAGCGGGGTGGGCCCGGCGCTGTCGTGCAGCTTCTGCGACTATGGCGAATACATGGGTCTGCCTGGAGCAGGCGCATGCACCAACTGCCCCACGTTCGAAACCACCTCGGAGCTGGGCGCCACTGAGATCCGCTCATGCGACTGCGCCAGGGGCTTCTATCGCATCGTGAACGAATCGGAGGATTGGTCACTGGCCATCCATCACGGAGTTTGCCAGCCTTGTCCAATGGGTGCCATCTGTGAGGGCAAAGATGTCTTGCCCTACTCTGCTGCTGGATATTGGACACCGAACAGGCTGACATTTTGGCCCTGCTTCCCAGAACATGCCTGCTTACAAGGCAATGCTAATGTCTCAAATCTCTGCGAACTGGGACGCGAACCCAGCAGCCGCCGTTGTGGTCAGTGTGCACTTGGAAGTTTCTCACATCAGAGCGAGTGCTACATGTGCACCTGGGTTGACGATTTGCTGAGCTGGTCTGGGCTGTTGTTGTGGCCCATTTTCATCGTTCTTGTCTTTGTTCCCATCGTGGTTCGGCAGATTCGAAGCAACGATATCTCGCGCACCAAGAAGCAGAAACGTATGATGAAGCACGACCAAGGTTGGTTCGGAGCTTTGGGATTGATCGATCACGGCGAATTCCGCATGATGATCATCATGTGGACCTGTCTCCAAACGATCTGGATTTGTCCCTTGATGCCATTGAGCTTCACCAGCTTTGCCCGAGAATGGCTGTGGTTTTTAGGTATGTTTGTGTTCGACCTCTCTATTTTCCGTCCCCAATGCGCTTTGGAGTTTCCCTACTTCTGGAAGTGGCTATTCCACTGGGCGCTGTTCTTCGTGATGATTGTGCTTCTCTTGGTCATCATGCTGGCCATTGGCCGCAACCATAAGAATGCACAGCACGACTGGAAATATATCAGCAAGAAGCAAGCCTTGTTGTCGATGTTCTCAGCCTCTCTGTTGCTCTTTACCCTGGTCCACCTACGAGACGACCTCATCTTTGCTCAGTGCATCGCCTGTGAAGATGACAAGTTCTGTCTGGCCGAGCAGCCAGTGATCTATTGCGACATGGCCGACTCCGAATGGGCCGCGATGGCAGTGCTGTCCGTCATGGATCTCTTCCTGGTGATCGGGTCCACAGTGCCGATTTTGGCCATCACCATCTACAAGAGCTGGAAATGGCAGCATGGGGACGAGATCGCCTTGTCCTCGGACTTCTTGGCCCCATGGTACGTCTACATTTCAGAGATGCTTGTGGAGCGACACATTGGATATATCAAGGAAGTTCGAGAGGCGGTCCCAGAATTTGAGCAAGCCTACAAGGATTTGCATACGGATGGCATGCGTCAGGAGGTGTGGAGCAAGGCCATTGATATCATCTTGGCCCACGAAGCGGAAAAGGCCGAAGTGTTCCTGCGGCGGATGATTCGACATTTGTACAACCACAACCCTCGATTCAATGTCATCGACGAGGATTCAGGTCCAACCTTCGCCTTGATCCGCGCCATTTTGAGGAGTGATGAAGATCAAGAAAACGAAACAGGTGTCCCGAAGGAGGAATCAGCGGTCGAAAGCCTCAAGGCTGCAGACATTCATCACATCACGATCACCCTGAACAACTTGTTGGACACTGCCAGGTGGACCATTCCGGGAGTTCGAGTGATCAAGCGATGGCTCGGCTACAGTTGGAGCCTGGTCTTGCTGATCGTCCGTTTCGCCATCCTGACCTTTGCCATGCTCATGCCGCGCGACAGAGAGGCAACGGTGCCCTTGGCCTACGTCATCACCAAGTTGGTGTCACTGGTGATGGAGGCGGCGTTGGCGCCTTATCAATGGACTTACCTGAACGATTGGGAGTTGGTTGTCCACAGTGTGATCTATGTGTTCATGATGTTTGTGGTCTCCGGTTGGTCAGACTTAGCCAGTGACGTCTTGCTGCTGTTGGCGACCATCTTGTCCGTTCTGCCGGTGATTTTGCGGCTGATCATGCTTGTCAACACCAAGGATAAGAACGACATTCAGGATCCTTTAGGCATGAGCGTGAAGGCTGAGGACGTCTCCTACCACATTGGAGATATGCGCGATGGTCTCGGAACCCGATCCTTGGGAATTTCCACAGTCACAACCGAGAGTGTGGTGAATTCTGGCACGTTGGAGCATGTGAGGAAGAGCATCGAAATGGTGAAGAAGAAGCTCGTGACCGTGGTGGAGAAAACGGTCGATGAAGATGGCAAGGAAGTTGAGCGAACGACCGTCACGGAGGAGACGACGACGGATGCCATGACGTATTCTCTGGACATGACCAAGTCGCAGGTGGGTCGGATCATGGCAGGGCAGCCTGACACTGAAGAAATCCCACCCGGGCTGGAAGAGATTGTCGAAGAGGATCCAGACCACGAGGGTGAAGAGGATCTGTCCAGCCATCATGAAATGGAAACCGCAATTCTCTGAGATTTGACATGATTTGACTAGGAGAGCCCACGCACCAGCTGTGAT
>Ga0100406_1190750_pt1 | contig 11697 bp, 3 predicted proteins | sample Orb8nscriptome_3_FD_81148 | JGI IMG/M metagenome (GOLD analysis project Ga0100406, IMG submission 81148) | Coral microbial communities from Puerto Morelos, Mexico - Orbicella 8 C C metatranscriptome (Eukaryote Community Metatranscriptome) | ecosystem: Host-associated > Invertebrates > Cnidaria >...
AGTTTTCTTGGTGGTACATTTAAAGTTCCCCCTTCCTCGCGGGTGGTGTCTGATTTTAAACTGGTGGTCTTTTTTTCTGTTTTGTCCCCGGTTACGCTCACAACATCGATTTCGTCTTCGTCTGTCAACGAGAATAAAAAAACAAAATGAAAATATTGAATTGTAAACGACAGCTAGAACAAACTTGTTTGTGAACATGAAATGGCAATATACCATAGTTTAAGACGCTAACGAGAGACTGATATCCTTAACTGAGTTTATGGCACAGAACTTGCAAGGCAAAACATATTAAAGTAAACAGCGAATTAACGATCCCACATAGATTCTTTGTGAACGTTTCATTATTGTTCGATGTTCTATTTCATGTAGGCAATGCAAGAATGCCACCTTGCATTGAAGAAGTCAGCGAAAAATATCACCCCATCCAACAGTGATTCCGCTATTTTTCTGTTCTTTACATCTCACTTTTAATTACAAGCAAGACAAAGGCATGAATTCTTTATTAACAGCAGGACACAATTTGCGTAAAGCTTAATAAAAGCCATATTTAAAAGTACTCGAATAAAAACAAGCAAATGATAACTAAATTAAACTCAACTAGCTAAAGAAGAAGTCTTCCGTTAATAAATGCGTAAAGCTTTACACTTGTCTGTGTGAAGTTAAAATGTGCCAATGTTAGACTTGATAGACGCGACAAAGATGACCCTGGACTGCGATAACAACATTTCGGACATCTAAAACCAAATTCTTTTGAGGCGGAAAAAACAAACAAACAAGTTCCTCGTGTCCATTGAACAATGAGAACTTACTCTCTAACGGATTACTTAGCTGGTGGTGATCTTTGTGAAATCTAAAACTATTGTCTGAACTTTAAAAAACTAACATAGCTTGCATTTAAGGTGTTCTTAGTTCACAAAATTGCGAAGGATTAATGGTTACCGTGCAAGTTTGAAAGCATAATCAACATAAGATCTGGTGGCACTTGACCAATAATTCGGATAACTGACCAACAGACCAAAACAGAAACGTAAAATTTTACACGTGAGCGAAATTACGCTTACCCGCAGATTTAAAAAACCGCCGATTTTGGCAAGTTGCTCACAGTTTAATGTAAGAGATTACAAGGTGATTGATTAACACATTTGGCTAGAGGAATACCTGTGTCTGACGGATTCTCCTGAATTGGTATATCAAAGACAACACCATCGTTCTCGAGTCTCTCGGCTAACATATCGTCGGCCTGATCGTGGCAGTGGCTCAACAAAGAAAACGAAAACAGCTCCTCAGGCTCCACAAACGTGTGGCTTATCGGCTGTTCAAAAAATATCGGAGTCGAAGACAAGCTGAACCTAGTTTCGAAATCCGTGGTAGAATCTGGCCTCCTGACACGATCACCACTCCACATTATGTCATTGAGGATGGCGGGAGATTTGGCGCGCATTCCAAACAGTTCCCGCGCAAATTCGAACGGAACGTCATCAACTTCGAGTTCATCGTCCGATATTTCCCTCGTCTCTCCCCAAGGACCCGAGGCCGCATGCCAGCGCATCTCCCTCGTTACCTCTTGACAGTTGCTGCAGCATTCCACTGGAGAAGTTGGCGGGGTAGGAAACGAAAATGCAGTCCACAAGCCTTGCGAGGCTGGAAATTCGAACTTGTCTTTAAAAGAAGCAAGAGGCGAAGAAGATGGTGGAGGGTCAAAGTGTGAAGAGCGATTCATCATCATCTTATCGCTTGGGTTAAGATGCATTCGAATCTGCTCATCCGGTTGCATGGTTTGTTCCAAATGAGTGGAGATTTAACGGACGCACGTGTATTTAAAAGACCTACAGGTAAACAATGCAAATTCAAATAACTTTCCATGGGCCAGCCCACTGCGGAAACAAAGCCATTTAAATGAGCGTCAGATGACTGTGCGCGTTCCAACAGAGAAGCAAGAAGTTTCGTGTAAGTCCAAAGAGATCAAAAGACCTCTGGCAAATTGCAAAAAAAGAGAGAACTGGATATTGACCTTAGCTCGCTAAAATCTGCTCTGATCTGAAATTAGTTTTAACTGGTGGAAGTGATTTACCATCAAAACACGAGGGAAAAGCGAGCACATAAAAAAGCACGCTCCAGTGTTGAATTATGAAGGTGGCACCAGTTTCTTTGTTTCCGACGTCTCCATGGCCAGGGTTTAATTAGAACTCTTCACAATTTGACAAACGCGTGTTTATAGTTGGACCTGTCAAGTTGATTCTCTCTTCCGTCCTAAAATGAGACAGGCACCTGATTCATCGCTCGTACTTAATAACCGACAGAGACACTACTAATAACTCAGAAAAGTTAAACCAAACTACAAACATTTCTCCACAAGACCCCATGTCACGAATGCAACACGAAATCAAGACGAATTTCCTTCACATAAACTGGCAACACCGAGGAATTGTACCATTTCTAACCAAATGATACGATTCTCTCGGCAACTGGAGTGGAGCGAAATACTCTCGAAGGTGCTTTAGTGTAATGTTTTTTTTTTACACATTACCATAAACCGTGTTTCTTTTGTTGTTTAAGAGGAAGAGGTGCAGGTGTGGAGCGCCGATAACATTGGTCACCAGCCGAGGACACATAAAGAACAGAACACATAAACACAAAACTAAAAGAATATCTTTTACTGAAGCTACATCTGAAGTAAATAATCTCCCAAGCTTAAGCGTTTACTTATTACTCAATGAATCCAATATCGGCGAGAAGGCATATACACTATTGTTTATATCGACAGTAGGTTCACTAAGGCAGCGCGTGACACAGCTCTGATGAAGCTCTGGAATTTACCTTCCCACACAACAGCGAATCTACCCTCATCAATTCAACAATTTGCATGAAACTTAATATTTAGAATATATTTTTTTGTTTAATCAACACTTGAATCAATGACCAAACGTTCTTGGAATTGTCCGCTGGCCGAAGCTCTAGAATTCCAGTACACTGCCGAACAAAGAGATGCGAGAATTCATTTGAAAAAAACCCAGAAAACTTCATTTACTGAATATAGTCTCAGAATTCATATTACAATATGCCCTTGGTTGTAAGCAAGAAAGTTTAAGTGCCGTTTATTGAGCACCTTCATCAAGTGTTGGTTATTAATGAACGAACGTTTAATAGCGAACATGAAATGAAAGCAATTTTTTTAGACAAAATAAACCGTGTAGCGCCCGCCTAGTACAAATTCTGACCAGTCAAAGCTGAAAATAAACATAATAACGATATAACGTAAACAGGAAGACCATTTTGACAGATTAAACACAACAAACGTTTCCCTAAACTAACACTTAACTCCAAACTTGAACACCTCAGTTCAACTGATATCAAGCGTGAAGAGCAGTTTTCAGCAGTTTGTCCTGCCAGCGCCTTGACAATCACCGATAAAGTGATTCTGCGAATCAGCCATTGGCGAGATCTTTTCTCGTTGTCTAGTTTCGAAGTTTCGAAGTTTCGAAGAATTCAAAGTTGTCTAACCTGAGGTCAAGGTAAAATTCTACACCAAAACAAAAAGTCATCAGACAGCTTGTTTCGTCGTTGGTTTGCTAAATCGCTTACTTCAACCACTGCTTAGAACTATTTACTGAAAAGAACGACAGAGTGAGTTTAACTTTGGCGCAGTAGTGACTTAAAGTCTTTCAGTTCTGCACTTATTTTTTGCTACTATGAACAGAAAATTTCTTTTTTAGAAAGCAGGCATACCAAGACCAAAACGAACACAAAGCTAATGGAATCGCAGATTTAAATAATGACTTTAAGAAAACAATGTATACATATTACACAAAAGCACCCGCTTCAATTCCATCAATGCCGCCACAATATGTCAATAACCATTCTTTCTTTATTTTCACCGCATGCATGGAATGTGAGAAGTGAGAGCAGAAAACGTACTCATGATAAAGTGAAGCGTGCCGTGGAGAAAAGAACTAACGTCATAAATATGTTTCGCCCTTGTTTTTCGTTTTGGCAATCTCTCTCTTATACTTTGGCTTAAAGGCAGCAAATTTTTAGAAATTCAACGGCAAGATTTAGGCAAATTTGCCGCACTTTGATTTATCATCGTACTTAAACCTGGTGACATCGCTCACAGAACATTTGACTTCATTTTACCAGAGTGTTCTTTCTGTGAGTCATCATTTCTCTACCACCAACGTTATAGTGATAGTTTATCAGTTGAACTTACACCTTTTTGACCATCAGAAGACTTGAGCAGGTTTTTGCAGAATTTGTCAATTATATTAATAAAAATGAAAGGCTATAGGTTCGTGTCAATTAGTTCTTGCCTCTGATAATCGCTCTTTATTATTTACAGAAATTAGAACTGAAAATCATTGGAGAAACATTTGCCCCGTTTTACCAAAATCCTGACAAGAAAACTGCGACATCCGTGCAGGCAACTCATCCAAGGTTACTGATCGAGTGAACCCGATTATTTGTTATATTTAATGTAAAATCTTCGTTTCAATTAATGACATGACCATGATTATGATAAGACGCGCACATCATAACGTAATGTCGCGCCACCTCTCTTGAAACCATATTTCATTTGGTTTTAACCACGAAAACTGCTCGTAATTGCTAATTAAAAAATCAAGTGGACATAACCGGAAATATGTCAGTTTTCATAAAGTTCGTAAAGACATCGTTTGAATCATGAACTCGCAAAATTGAACACAAAGCTTAAGTAATCTTGTCGTCTGGGAGTTTATTCTCCTCTGTGTCTGTGTACAAACGAGGTCTTTTTCAGGTGCAAATTTTTCCAATTCGACATAACCCTTATCACGAGAGGTACTTAAAAAGCCACAGGCACGAGGAAAGCGTGCGATGAACAACTAATTAAAGGCTTTTTAATGGCACTGGTATCAAAAATTGGCGCAAAACAACGTGTTGCTGGTGGCGTGAATTAACTGAGTACGTGGGAATTCATTTAGAACTCCAATGCACGAAAATTAGTTCCCTCAATTAATGTGATATCTAAAAAGGATAATGCATTCTCAAGGCTGCTGGTCCATACTGCCTGGCGAAACTGAGCTATTCCGGTCACTTCACTGGGAATATTGTTACTCTTTCGGAATCGCTAGTCCATCCCAGGTTAGCCCCAAGCATCTTGTCAGCTATCGCTGGCAGAAGACTGGTAACTTTTGAGGCTCGGGGATACGATATGAAACGATACGAAACGATACGATAACTTTATTTATACACGATATTTCTATTAGTCTTTTTATGATAATCAACTAGCTACCTACCTTCCTTACTACAATCAAAGAATAAAAATTCCAAAAGAAAAAAAAACCCTGCTTTTAGGAGGCCAGGTAGAAAAAATTTACTTATACTTGTTCCACAACTGAGTTCCAGTGTACGAAAAATGTCTCTTCAGATAATCAGTGCGAGGTTGTGGAAGAACTAACCCGTTTAAACGATAAGCACTTGCACTGTCGGGGAATAGAAGCAAGTCGTGCAACGAAGTTAACAAAACATTACAACGTGTGCGGTAATACATTCAGACCGTGTACATTTTCAGATACGCACAAGCCGCACAGCCAGACAACCTGTCCTCTTTTGCCTAATTTTTGATCAGAGGCGAAGCAATTAGTCGCCGTTATTCAAAATAGGAAGTTTCGACCTCCCTGATACGCCTTCCAGTAAGGTCGCCGGAAACTTAAATTCAAGACGTCACTCAGCTTAACTCAAGAAACATCAAAACGAGATAAAATAGACTCAGTATGAATTACTTAAATAGACGGGACAGAAGGGAAAATCGCCGCCCGCTTCACTAAGTTGTTCCACAAGGTTCGTAATTAATTTAACAATAATACTGCTGTCTTGAGAAGTGTTCCAGCTTAGCCGATAAGCACCAGATACTTGGCAGCACAGCACGGAAGTTTCACAAGTCAAAGTCAAGTTTTATCAACAAATGACAAGGTTGGAAGGTTAAAATACGACGTAAAAAAACAATAATAACAAAGAAAAAGAAACAAATGTGTGAAACACGCTAGGGATTAGCGAAGCAGGTGAAAATTTCGCCATATTTTTGTCAAGTAACTTTCACGATCTTCTAATGTTTTAATTATTTTCCACCAGACCAGGCCTAAGCGATAAAACGTAATACACTGTCTCTTCATTGGCAGTTAGTTAGCTGGTGAAAAAATAATCTCTTTAACGTTTTGCATTGAATTTACAAAACGAAACAGCTAAAATAATGTGCAAGTAACACATGCGGGGTGCTGTTGCCGTGACAACATCTGTCTTCTCCTTACTGTTCAGCACAGATTTCTTTCGACGTTGATTCTGAGAATTTGGTAGCAGATCAAGACACATCCCCTGGATGAACATGATTTATTTTTTTATTCTCCACACCTTTCTTCTTGACAAGACATGCATGTACACGGCAATTGATCATTAAAGATTAAAGTACTGTATAGATTACTAAATGAAATAATACTCCAAGATTGTAAAAATAACACGTCAAAAAGCTAACGACTGATTATCTTTAAAGAAAATAAAAATTCAAACTTAAAAGAAAAAAATATTCATTGATAGTATCAAATCTAACTCGTACAATAAGCGAACAAAAAAAACACTATTGCATTTGTAGAAAATCAAAACTTGCTAAGATTAAGCTTGACTTCTCCAATCCCGATGAGCAAAGAAAAATTGTAAATGATAATTTGACATAACTGTTAAAACGACGACTTTTAGTAGACGAATGAAGCAACTGTCAAATCATCAACAGCCATAAAAACACCAAAAGCACTGTAAATTCTTCATTACTCTGCAGTACTGCTTCTTCTTGTAGAGAATCTCGACTGGCGCAAAAGCGGAGAAAATACCTATGAACATGGCTGCTTTTGAATGTGAGAAAACTTTTATCAACTTTATCGAACAGTCGGTCGATTGACTAACACTTTCCCGAAGTTATCGTCTGCAGTTTGTCTAACAATTCTATGTTCCTAATCCTTTCTGCTCGTTTCTTCTTTTCCAGTTCAATTGACTCCTGCTCTAGCTTCCCGATATACTGAAGGGCCTTTTGCAGAATGACAATTTTCGAAGCTTTCCCGTTGTCCCCCAATTCAGGCATTGACAGTCTGAGATTCTCAAAGCGTGTTTTCATGTTAGTTCTCCTCTGCTTTTCCATATCGTTGTGGAAGTCACGTATATCGGGGCCAATTTTATGTGATCTTTCGGTCTTGGCTGATCTTGTTCTACGACTGTTTTTGGCTTTACCACATGTTCTTGTCAAGCGCGGCGAATTCTCGTTATCAATGCTCGTTGTTGCCTTGGATTTAAACTTGTCAATGTTTGAGTAGCATGACAGTTGTCTCGTTGGTTTAAAATTCCTCTCGCCAAAATTATCTGGCGCGCTGTAGAGACTGGCCTTTATTTCTGACGATGTACCCGTGCTACGATTAAAAACCACTGCATTGCCATGCTTAGACGGCGCCTTCCCGCATTCCAACTCAGGATTTCCAAAGCCAAGTTTTCTGGCACGGTTCTGAAAAAAGAAGCTGTTTGTTAAAGTTTCTTCCAGCGAAACGGGATTTATCGAGGAGAGATCGGCATCGAACGTCAAATTTGGCGGGAATTTGACGTGAAGTTCAGAATTTAGGGCGGTGTTAAACTCTAACGGTAAAGCGTAGGTAAAAGTTTGAACAACTGGTCGCTGCATGGAAACTTCAGCCGTATCCACCGCCTCGGGGTGACAAATGTTTGTTAAAGACTTCTGAAAATTAAAGTTATTTTCTACCGACGTAGCAGTTGGAGGTAAAATCTGCTTTTCAGCCATCTCCGATGGACCACAGCTGTTCTGTGAACAATGTTCTTCTTTACTTGTATTGTAATCTTTCCCGTGTGTTAAACTGCGCGTATCAAAAAGGTCCTGTTTCTTACATGTTTCAGACGTCAATTCCAACATATTGGCGGAAACATCAAACTGTACTTGGCTTCCGTAAGGTAACGACAACACGCTAAAATTACCAAATGATTCTAAACTATGCTGGACCTCCGTTGTCGAGATGGAAATGTGAGAACTGTCTGACTGATGTAACAAGCCACGTTCTGATTTGTCATCGGCCAAGAATTCACCCGAAGTTGCTGGGAATTTGAATACTGTCGAGTCATCAGACAGTGTACTGTACAGGCGATCTACTGGAATTGGAGTTAGAACACAAGGAAAATAAATCTCTAATTCGTCCCTCTCAGAGTGCCGTCTTTTTGTAACAGAATTGTCACAATTTTGATCCTGGTGAGCGCGAGTGGATGTTTCGGATTCAGTGAGAAACGAAGCGGATGGAGTGCTCCTTTTATCCATGTCAACATGAAGTGTTTCCAAAATGTCATTGAAATCAGGAACAACTTGAACATCGTCTGTCGCGGAAGAACGAAAATTCCCGCCAAAAACGTTGCCATCCGTTTCATCGTGACCAAAACTCCCGCCAAAACTGCTTTCGCCGATCGACCATTCGTAAACACTTCCGTGCGATTCCAGCGAATTACGACTCAGCGAAAGACACGATGTACGGCCTTCGAAATTTCCGACGAGAGAATTTTGTTTCAAAATACTGTCACCGTTAAGGTTGGAAGAGCGACGATTGTCCAGTTTTGGAAAATCGAAAGTTCCTTCTGAAATCGTTTTCGAAGATTCCATGTTTTGCGAAAATGCTGATCTGTGTGTTTGATAATAAGTAGCTAGGGAAATGAAAGTCACCTTGCTGGAATGATGTTATTATGATGAAAACAGCTTTGGGGCAAATAAATGAAGACACATTTGCATTCGCCAAAATGATCCGAAACTGTCAAATTAAAACCATAACACTGGCATCACCGCCCACGCTTCCATTTCAGCAAAATGGCTCCCAACGTAGAAACAACACTAGATCTAATTAGTAAATGTTAAACACTTTAAAGTCAATGTAGAACTATCCATACTTGTGTAATGGCAAGGCCAATACATGCACAAATTTGCCACCAAATAATCTCCAGTATTTATTTTAAGCACACGCGTATTGCGCCATAGAAGTAACACGAAAACAAAGCGAAATAAACATTGGATTCCTTTCACCTGCAAATCATGTGATTCCGAACAGCTGTCAGGGTCACGTGATATTTTGAACAAGTATTTTCCACAGAAAACATATCGGCTAAATTAAATGGAAACAAGGCAAAATTTTCGCATGATGGAAATATTACGCATCACACGTTGGCAGGAACTATTAATAAGTGTTATCTATGTCAGCCTCATAAACCTGTTGATTCAGTGGCCTGCTTCAGAAAATATGTTTTAAAATTAAATTAAAAATGAACGCATAATTTTTAACCGTCGCATTTCTTTACAAAAGCAGATAACTGTACATGAAACACTCTCACTTTGTGTCTCACACAACAGAAAATCGGCCTGACAGACGGTTTTTTTTTTGTCTTTTTTTTGCCAGTCAATCTTTCAAAGGTCCGCAACGGTACGCCGCCGGTCTGAATTTGGTTAATTTAAAGAGTCGTTGCCACTTCAGTGGAAAATATTTCACTGGTCATCTGCGGTTCAGAATGACTGATTATTGAGAACAATTTCCGTTCCATTATTCCTGAAGTTAATTCCATCAGACTCCACTCAACTGACCGCTGTAAGGGTTTTCTTTTTAATCTTTGATAATCTTTGAGTAAAGCTCTTAAATCATAGGTACGTGTGTGTGTATGTGCAAAGAGCAGAAGAAAGATTTAATATCTTCAAAGTTCGCAATTTTTATTGAGGTCGCTGGCACTCGTACAAACAGCCGGCTTTTACTGAGCTTCTATCTTGAATTCTATGCAATAGAACCCCTACATATTCTGGAAATCGGTTGAATCGGAGTATTAAGAGTACTACCATGCAACAAAAATCTCTTCGTCGACCGACACTTTGCTCCGCTTTCACTTTCTTTAAGACAAAAATCATCACAACTGAAGGCTTTCAAAATGCTAACAATTCAATGTTTCCAACTTGAAGTACTTTTAGAAGTGTCTCAATATGTAGTTTCATCTCTATCGATAAGTGTACAGCGACTCCCACACATACTCCGTCTCGCATTAGTGGCGTGGTTAACAACATTTTCTACAGACACCCACACGCCGACCGAGCGTGACTCAACCCGGTGGTAACTTTCAAGCACCTCTTAAACCGGGAATTTGCCTTCCCCGCTCCTCTAACTACACACGACGTTACATCAACACCACTGTGACAGGTAAAGCCACAAAACGCCAAGATACCTCTAAATGTATACTACAGCTATAAGAAGAATTTGATACGAAAGGGAATAGATCATCAAGAATTAAGTAGCAAATAACATACACTCGACCGACTCTGATTGATCAAATGAAAAATAACTTTTTCCACCATTCACTGATCAGTAATTTAGTAAAAGGGTTAACGAATCTATAATACAGCTCAATCGAGGATTCTGATAATTATAGAATCTCGCACAACAAAACAAAACAACATCTTGTCCAACGCTCCTATTTAAGCCATTACTCATACATTAACATAACCACATATTTGACACATGCATACCTTTTTTGATACACAAGAGCAATTAGCATAAATCGTAATTGCTTTTTTATGTATCCTAGAGAAAACACGGTTCGTTTGGAATTCGCCTCTGAAGCGATTGAGTGCGTGCAATACAGCATTTATTTTCTTTGAGTCAACAAAGCGCAAACAAAACACGATATTTCTTTTATCCCACGACGAGTTACGAACTAAAAGCCGCACGTATGCAACAATTTTCCAACTACTTATTGCTTTTTTAAAAAAAAAACTATCAAATTACATATAGAAACAAAAAGTCGTTTCATTTACTGAGCTGGTTAATAACAGTAAAGAGCTAACTACAAAAAAAAAATTAGACTAAAAAACAAACAGAGAAAGAACCCACTATTACAGTAAATTTAAGCATGGGCCTGATATCCAAATAACATGAAGTTCTTTTTCTTTGTGAAATAACGCGATATAATCTAAGTAACTGAACTGATGTTTTGCATAATTGTAAGACTCCGTTACCATGGTTATCATTAAACCAAAATAACGCACGATCAATTCACCTTCAGTCCTACAGAGACACGATAATACATTCATTCGAGCTAATTCAAACGATTCCTTAGTTCATACATGTGTATGTTCCATTTTTGGGACGACAGAAAACATATCCACTGCACGAATAAAAGTTTTCAGTCATAGTTACATGAACGTGTAGCCCCTGCAAACGGATTTTCGACTACTACTTTTGCAGCTTTCACACGCTAAGGAATACCTGGTTGGACGTTATAAGAAAAACAACGAATGCTAACCAAATGGCATTTTCTTTGATACCTACAAACGCTACAGAATGCATTGTACAGTTTTTCCCATATATTTCAAGGGAATACAACAGGTTTCGGTGATGTTTAATACATTGAATATATCAAATGTCAAAAAGTACAAATGTTGTTTATAGTGGTCAGTGCGCTCAGCAATACCTAACTGGTTCTCAGGCATGCCACTAAAACTGAAAGAAACAAATATATCAAGTAAACATAATAGGCTTACCAATCCAATCTGGCGGGAGGCAGACCAGTTGGCTATTTACAAGCAAGACCGAGGAGTTGAACTAGGGTCTACCAAGAAACAACTGTAGTTAGGTGGTCAGAGCGGGACTTGAACCTGCAACC
>Ga0100406_1202152_pt1 | contig 11648 bp, 7 predicted proteins | sample Orb8nscriptome_3_FD_81148 | JGI IMG/M metagenome (GOLD analysis project Ga0100406, IMG submission 81148) | Coral microbial communities from Puerto Morelos, Mexico - Orbicella 8 C C metatranscriptome (Eukaryote Community Metatranscriptome) | ecosystem: Host-associated > Invertebrates > Cnidaria >...
TTTGAAACAGATTTCTTGCGTAGTTCAAAGACTTAAACTTATAAAGTCTTTCTGTAATCGACTTTTTGTCACCAAAAAGGCTTTCAGGTGGGAGAAGGGTAATGGGATGAGGAAACTTCCCTAAGTCCACAGATTTCACAGTGGCTTGTAAAATTTATACAGTTTTTCATGTGTGTGGTTGTTTCAAATCTTTAATTAGGTAATGCTCTTTACCTGTAATAATGTCTTTTCGTTTAAATGGGTTTTGAAATCGATAATGTCAATTTGAAGTGGTTTCATAGAATATCAAAACCAAAAAAACTCTGATCATTGCTTGCAACAGAATAAGATCATACTATTGCATGACAATGTTATAATTTAATTGGTTCTTGTTATAAAACAAAGCAGAAAAATTATTCAGAATCAACACCAATCTGCCGTTTACCGTCAGCTACAATTGCAGACAGCATGATTGTTAGCTGCCTTGCTGGTGACAGCTCCATGTAGTTCTAATAAACAAATGATAATAAGAAAAAGTAATAATAATAATAATAATAATAATAATAATAATAATAATAATAATAGTAATAGTAATAGTAATACTAATAGTAATAGTAATAGTAATAGTAATAGTACTAGCAATGTTAATAATAATTATGCATTTATATAGCTCTAATACTATGAAATATTCAAAAGCGCTTTACTGTGCAGCTCAGATGTAAGAGAACTACGCATACGTGTATTACATGCGCGTATTTTGCATTTACGCGTATGTCAATTAGCGCACATGTATATGCTCATATATATGCCCGTATATGTCTCTTTGTTATTCAGTCCAATAACTGTCTTTATATGAAGCATTGTTGGACAAACAAAGGACATTACTGGAATGAAAAAGTGTCAGGTTTCAATGGGAAATTTGCATATTGTGAAAAACGCCAATGAAAGCTCAAATATTTCAAGTTTTCGATCGCTTCACCAGTTCACCGACAAACTACCAGTTATTAACATTTGCTTGATCTTTAGCTGCCAAGAAGATGGGAAGAAAATTGAAACAGTTGCTTAAACTCCTTACTTTGACTAATTGTTTTCATTTTTGATTATCGAATATTGCTTGTAATGTTTTGCAGTTTACAGCTGTGAACAACTCACTGGGCAAAGAATTATTTTGCAAGTAGTTCTCACAGTTTTTAAATGAAATAATTGCCTTTGGCTTTACATTGACTCCCAGTTAATTTTGAGAATAGTAAATTATGAAACTACAAGGGAGAGTTTTGTGTTTTGCATGCGTTGGCAAATCACTTGTGAATGTTTATTGTCTGAAGTGTTCCGTGGCCTAGTCGAAAACAATGAGACCTCCAGTTCTATTTGAAACAAATCGTTCATTCAAACAGCAGAAATACTCTTTCCTTGATGAGCGAATTGTTTATCAAGGTTTCTATGGTGCACCGCTCACATTTAGTTAATTTTTCTTCAAGGAAAAGTACTGTGTATCGGCATGTATCGGCAAGTGTTTTTGTCTGAAGCACTCCGATAAGATCTCTTGTTGGAAAAAAATACATCTGCGACTCTGTTTGACACAAATTGTTCATTTGACTGGCAAAATAACTCTTTCCTTGATGAAAGAATTGTTGATCAAAGTCTCTATAGCATGCGGCTCACGTGTAGTTGATTTTCTTCAAGGAAAAGTTTTGTGTATCGACACGCATCAGCAAGCCATTTGCAAAATGCTTATTGACTTCATTGGTTCTGACTAGATCTCTTGTTGAAACTGAAATGATATCTACACTTCTATTTGGCAGAAATGGTTCATTCTAGCGGTAACAAACTCTTTCTTTGAGAAATAGAATCTTAATCAAAGTTTCCATGACATGCGGTTTACATTGAATTTACAATTTTTTCAGCTAGTAAAAGTTCTGTGTTCCGGCGCGTGTCCGCAGGTCGCTTACACGAACCTTGTTTGTTTTCTGTCGAAAAACTTTATCTTTCGGTTGTTCTTGGCACAAATTGTTTGCTCCTTGACAATGGGATTGTTGAAGCTTCTATTCCCAGCTCTATTTGACAGAAAGCAGTAAATTGTTTATTTAATGGCGAAATACTCTCTCTTTTAATGGAGTGCCCAATGGCAAAATGTTTGTTCCAGCTAATTCTAGTCTGAAGGCATATGCACATATACTGTATATGTGTATCTGTGGCAAGATGTCAAGTCTTTGAAAACAACAATGACCTTGCAAGAAAAGAAGAAACAATACATTAGCTCATACACACTAATAAGGCATACACGCATACTCGTATTCAGCTGACACGATTTATGGTTATATTTTGGCTCACTTATATCTGAGCTGCACTGTACATAAAAAGAAGCTAACAAACTAGAACAAAGATCTATAAAAAGCATAAAATGCGCTAAAAATATAAAAATATAAAACGGCTTATGTAACTGAGATTTACAAAAATTGTAAACAGTCATAAGCAAATTTAAAATGATATGTTTTCAATCATTTTTTAAAAAATCCAAAGACAAGCTTGATCGTGTGGCCAACTAGGGCAAATTGTTCCATAAAAATGGACCCAAACAAGAAAAGGTGCGGTCTCCAATGCCACTTATCGACTGTTGAAATCAAACCTTTTTAAAAGTAGTCTTGATATCACATATCCTAAGGTGAAATAAATTTCTAAATTTGTTGTTTTTTTTTTTGTCTACTGTACATCGTAACCAAACAAACTTGTTGGATTAACCTGTTAAGATTAACGATTAACCTGTTAACTGTTAAGAGTCCACTGAGTGCTGCTACATCTAGGGGCTTGTTATTCACACAAACAAAAAAACTCTTGCATGCCTTGCATGCCTATGTTTTATGTAATAGGAATTAAACTTGTTTAAGAGAAAGTTCAGAGCGTTTGCTGTATTTTGTGCCCTATGCATTATTGTGTTTTAGTAGCCATCTTGCAGTCTTAAATAAGTGGCCAGGCTAACCTGATTTCTGTGTTGCTTCAATACAAGCATAATGACAATGTAAAGATCACAGAAAAGTGATCTTTTTTCTTTTGGCTTCAAAAAGCCACACCTAGCAAGTAGGTGAAAAGTTCAGCCAATACACACAAGTGATCACTTTTAGATAAAAGTTTTCAGACTTTGTTACTGAGTTCATTCGACCATATGATTACTTTGTTGACAGATAAGGTGGGAGATCATGGCCCACAGAAACACTGATATTAAAAGACAAAATGGAAAATCTTGAATTTAATTAGCATGAGCACTGGAATCAAACATAGGCACGTAAGGCATGCAAGAGTTATTTTTTTTGTGAAGTCTCAGAGATTGGAACATTCATGGAGCTGTTTACAGTGATGATTTGGTTAATTTGACAAGTTTTTCCAGTTGCGATGTACAGCAAGAAAGAAACTGGGAATTTATGATTTACATACGATGTTACATACACCTCATTCCAAAATGGCGGCCAATTTATTGTTCTTTTGTTTGCTAATTACCATGTAAACAAAAGAATAATAAACTGGTGGCCATTTTGGAATAAGGTGTATCGGTAATGGTAAGATAGCTAAATAGTAAGCCATAAAATGTTTGACTGAACAAACTACAGTAATCTGACATGTCTCCAGATTAATGTAGATACCATCTTATTTTTTTCTTTGATTTGTTCTTTGATAAAACCCGCACTGTGATTAGTATGACATGTACACATGCATAACACATATCACATAGCCCTTCGAACCCCCAAGAGGAATTTTTGCTGAAAAATACTCAAGTTAAGAGACCTTTTCGCATTTTATACGAGTCGTAAGTTTACCCTTTTTACACAACACAACACAGCAACACTACTTCACCGAAAATAGAAAGAAAGAGAAAACAACCACTCTGACACATTGAAAGTACCCATCAAATAGTACCCCAATAACACCTGCCAAGCATATGTGCAGAAGTCTTTGGGACAAAAACAATACTTAGCAGGGGAGGTAGGAGAAAAAGTGTTTAATCCAACTTTAATGAATAAATTAATCAGAATCGAGTGAGTGAGTGAGTGCCATTGGACTGCCTTCAAAGTTCATGGAACACTACGTCATCCATGACCAAAAATAAAAATATCTCGTTATATTTGCATGCAACAAGAACAAAACAATCATCACCTGCACTTACCATTGTAATCGTTAGAACTGTCTCAAATCCTCTAAAACATGTCCTAAGAACTAGAAGCAACAATTCGTGACCTCTAATTGAATTTACTCTTTGTGAAAAACAAAAGTATCAAGTCACCTTTGTAACCAAAGATAAAAATATCTTGTTGCATTTGCATACTACTAACTCGTGAACTGATTCAAACCTCAAGGCTCATCTCGTTCATAACTAAAATCCTCAACCTAACCCACAGAAAATGTTGAAGTAAGCCCAATATATGAATACTTCCTCCTCTTTTGTAGAAGAATAAATATGGCCGTTCTAAACTGTGTCGGGATCAAATCTTCTCGCATACCATTTACCTTTACAACAAGAAATTTGATTGGCTGTTTATAGTAGATCCAATCTGATTGGTGTGACATACATACATCTCTCACTCACTCACTCACTCATCCATTGACCCATCCATAACATACCTGACGCACCGACTAAGAGGTATTTTTTTTTTACAAAAAAATAATTCAAAAATTATGCTGCTAATTAATAGCAACAGTGCAAACTCACAAGCACAACTATTTTCTCCTTCGGTCATCGAATTCTGGGCTGTGAAAGCAAAGTGAAATCTAAAGCTTTCGAAATATGACTGTGTTGTTTCATGGATTTCTGCCTCTAAAACAGGGATTTTAAATGAAACTATCCTGGCCTTTTTGGAATTGATAATAGTAAAAAGCATTTTAGTTTTAAAAAGATAGAAAATTTGTCTACCAACTATAATGTCCACACTGATAAGCTATAGACCGTTGTTGTAGTAAAACAACTTTTATGCTCAGTGGCCATGTTGATACTCACATGCATTTGCTTTGGAAAACTACTGAAAAGTGTATGTGCCTGTATGGAACTATTGCAGGTGACTTCTTTCTGATCAGTAGCTCGTCTGGTGGTAATCATGGAACCTTTGACATGCATGATTGTGTACAGTACAGGTTCAAAATGCGGGCTGGCTTTGTTAAGCCTTCTCTGTTTCACCAATGTGATGTCTCTGAAATTTAGGGTGTGTGGCTTAACCTGTTGTGTCTGGTCAACATAGGCTTTCATCAGCTTTCATCTCCTGTGTCAGGAGTGGTTTCCATGATGGTAGGAAGTTTGGTCCTCACAGTTCTGTTCATGCATAACTGATAAGGGCTCTTCCCAGTGCTCGGGTGGGATGTGGCTTTGTAATTGTTGGTGACCAGTGATAATGCTGTGAACGACCTGCTTTCTTGCTTCACTTGTTTGGACGTCACTTTTGGTGAGGGGAAGCATGTGTCTTGAGAGGTAATCTGCTGCATTTCGTTTTCTGGGGCTGCACTCTAGCTGGTAGTCAAATTGTTGCAGGTAGAGCAGCCAGCATTCCATTCTCAAGGGGGGTCTGCTGTGCGGATTATTAAAGAGTGGAAGCAGGGGCTGTTGGTCAGTTTTAATGATGAACGAACTTTAAATCAAATACTTGTAGCAATGTTCAGAAGCCCAACAGATGACAAGGGATTCGCAGTTGTACTGGAGATACTGTTTTTCCCTTCAGCCAGACTATGGCTAGCACACTCCATGGCTTTCCACCCTTGGGGCTTCTTCTGCAGGAGAACTTATCGTAGGCCAGTTGGCCCAGCATCTACCAAGACAGTGTCACTTGATAGTGTGTCCTTGAGTTTTTAGGATGCTGCTTGCTTGGTTTGTGACCAGCACCATTTTGCTCCTTGATGGGTGAGATTGCGCAGGGGTGTGGTCATCGTGGCGAAGTTGGGGATGAATCTTGCAGAGTACTGGGCCATGCCCAAGAGAGAACACACTTTGGATACGTTTTGGGGTGGATCCATCTGCCTAAGGGCTTGGACTTTACTTGGTGATCGCTTAATTCCATCTTCCGAGAAGATGAAACCGAAGAACTCAGTCTGGGGTAGATCCATGGAACTAGCATTTTTTAGGGTTGAAGGTGGGGCCGCATTCTTTGAATCGGTGGAGTAGATTTTTAAGGGCCTTGTCATGGTCTGCATTGTCTAAAGTCATCTCTGATGTGGAACACATCGTTTAGCCCTGCGATGGTGTCATCCATTGCTTTGTCAAAAATGCCCTGTGCTGAGATTGTTCCGTAGCTCATCCTTGTGTATCTCATTTTGCATTCTGTTCCATAGAAGGTAGTCAGATGTCTGCTGTCTTCACCTAGCTCTAGCTGGTGGTAACCCTCATTCATGTTCAGAACACTGGAGACCATGGTACCTTTGAGCTTAAACTTTATGTCTTCCACGGTTAGTGCTTCAGTTACTGGTTGAAGGATGGCAGTGTACGGTACTCTTATGTCAGAACAGAAATGTATGGAGTAAGGGTTGTGTGGCTTTGGGGCTATCACTGGGTCAGTACAGCAGGTGGCTGGTTGTTATTACAAGCTCTTTAAGTCGCTGGTCCTCTTATGCTGCTTTCTGGGCTAAGTTGTAAGGAATCCTTCTCTGTTTATGTGTGACAGGGTGGATGTCTTTGTTTACGATTAGCTTTGCTTTGATGGACTTGTGTTTGCCCAGATCTGAGAACACTTCGTGATACTCCAATGTCAGTTTTATGACCACTGGGTCCTGTGGGGGAGACACTAGTTTGGCTTACCAGTTCTTTTTTCTTTTCTTGGGTTGCATTGGTTAGGTGTAGCAGACCTAGCTCAGTGCAGGTATCTAGACTTAGGAGAGGTCAAGATTTGGTGGTTCCCTTGGCAACCAGAAAAGTGGCTGTAGTTCTACTTCCAGTGCTGATGCTTTCTATTTTGGCATCAAAACATGGGACAAGGGGTATGGGTTCTTTTTGCAAATGTGAATAGCTGGGTGTCTGTAAGGCACACTGCTATCTTGTTCTTGAGTGAACTCTGGAGTTTCTCCAACTTTTGGTCATCCTCCTGTTCCTCTTCCTGAAAATACTTTGCAGCTGACTATGATTTTGATGGGGAGTCTTTCTGCTTTTTTTTGCCTTTACACATGGGAGCAAAATGACCTTTTTTGAACACAGGCCACATGTTTTTCCAGAGGTGGGACAGTTTGACCTTCGCCCTTTGTGGTCTGTTCCACAGAATTGGCATGCATTTTCTTTCTTATCACCATGGGGCGACCTGGGTTTGTATTTACCCTTTGGTTTCCAGGTTCTCTTCAGCTGAATTCTGTTGACTTGTTCTTGAGCCGGTGCAAGCTTTTCCTCCATGTCCTAAGCTCTGCAATCAATATCTTCTTTGTTCGCCGCATGCTCCAGCAATGGTTGAAGTGTGTATTGTTTCACCATTGCTTCCTGGTGTAGTTTCTTGTCGGGCTTAGTTTGTAGGATTTTGCTTCGGATCACATCATCTGGGTCTGTGAACTCACACTTGGCTACCTGAAGCTGTAAACGCACGTGATACTGAGCCACTGATTTGCCTTCTTTTGACACACTTTTTTCTAACTTTCTATGGGCACTATTGGGGTTGACCATGGGAATGAAATGGTTGTTGAGCTTTGCAATGATTTTCTCATATTCATTTAGAGGCTCGGATGATGACGGCGTTGGAATACTCTCTCGAGGAATTCAATCAGCTCCCGTATTTGTTCTCCTCCACAGATGTGAGGAGCATTGATGCGATCCTGAATATTTGAGATGCACAAATATCTGAAATGAGTGCAAAGTTTTGTTTTTCCATATTTTCCATTGATGGCCTGTTTCGTTAGGATCTGAGTCCACAATAAATGCTTGCATTCTGATGTCCTTTGGTCCAGAGATCAAATGTTGAATAACTTGCGTTGCTGGTGCGGTCATGTAGTTCTGTGAAGCCGGAACTGTCGATTTTCCTGTGGCGACTATGCTTTATGAAACCGAAACCACTGGTGTTCCAGCAAGGTTTTGCGAAGTCATAACTGCGAGTGTCGCTTCCTCATGGTCCGACATAATCCTCGTCGCCAAATAAAATGTCCATGCCAATAAACTAGACTGGTGTTGTAGTATCACAACTTTTAGTCCTTGGCAACCATACATGTGCTTTGGAAAACTACTGAAAAATTTAAGTGTCCATATGTGACACTGCTGACCCACCTACATGTACATGTATATCAACATTACACCATCAAAACAACATGCAATGTGAAGATTGAAACCTTAACCAATGTGATGATTTTATTGGCTGATTCTCACTCCTTTAAGATCAGGATAATCCTTAGCTGGCAATTCCTAATGGCATTTCCTGGCTTCTATATGTACATTGTAGATTTCAAATTTTTCGAGGGGAAGGGGGCATGACACCAGAACCCCTAGGATGAAGGGCCTTGTGCCCTCTAACTTGTCACAGCCGCCTACTCTTCCAACAGCAGACACCTACTTCAAAGCATTTTGAAACCCCTTTGAGGATGCACTCATTGAGAAATGCATGATTCCTTAAAGTTTTTTTTTCCTGGGTTTTGTCTAGTGTTTCATTTTTAAGCGATGACATAGTCAGAGCTTATATGTTGGCACACATCGCATTCTTTTGGATGGGCAGCGTAAAGCTCTTGTCGTGCTACGCTTATGTCGCGCGTGATTCCCTTTTCTGTGGAAGGGAAATACAGTCTGGGAGGTAGTTAATAAGCACTGTGTGAGCATTGTATGAGCACTGAAAGATCTGAACTGAACTTATGTGTGTGGGAGACGCGATAGGTCAAGGTTCTACATTAAATTTATGTATTGGTGAGCTTTGTTTAGGGCTGAGCTAAACATATTTGTGGGCTGAAATATTTGTGAAATTGAACTAGAATTGAAGAAAAGCATTGAAGAAGTTCACTGTGAAAGCAGTTGAGATAGCAGAAAGCAATGGAGAATAGCGTATGTAACGAAAAGGTGAGCTAGCTGAAGTTTTTTTCCTGATCAGAATTGGTTAATGTAGCTTGGATTATGGTGTCATAAGTAGAAACAGAGCGGCAGTTGGGTTACACAACATTTATATTTGAAACCAGTTGAGATAGCAGGAAGCAGTGGGGAATAGTGTAACGAAAAGGTGAGCTAGCTGAAGGTTTTGCTTTGATCAGAATTGGTTAATGTAGCTTAGATTATGGTCTCTTTAATGGAAAACAGAGCAGCCATTGGGTTACACAACATTTACATGTAGAGGGAAGTTCTGGTTTATGTTTTTGTTTATATTTTACCTGGAGGCAATGCAATGTACATGTATCAGTTTCAACTTTAAAAAAAGTAATTTGCTGAAGAACTAATCCTTTTGCTGTAATGAAAACAACTTATAACTGTTGCGCATGATAACAGCACAAATTAGGTCTGGTTTGTGAAAAACAACCAGAAGAGTCTAGAGGACGTGATTTAACCACAGGATTATAGCTGAAAACCATTGACAATGGAAAACAGGTTATTTTTGTAATAAAACAGAAGGTTTGCAGTAGTGATAATGAATTCAAGTTACAATCTATTTCCAGTTTTTAGTTTTTTGTAAAGTTTTACAAATGTGGTATTTTAAATTTTCTCTCAATGGAGGAGTGGTTGTGATTAAACAATAGATGATGGTTTTGTCAGTGGTAAATCAATAGGAAGGTTCATTAAAAACAGGTATAAGGTTAAAACAACAAATTAATTTCTGGTGAGGTAATTAACGTTGCCAAATGTCTGTTGTTTCAAGATAGGGTGTTGATTTCAGAGAGAAATGGTGAAAATACTGTTTGTTGTTTCAAGTTTTCGTATGTTGTTGATGTACTTTAAACAACATGTTTCGCTTTATCTGTAGAGATGCAAGTTTATTCATTTCTTTGCAGCTTCTAGGATCAGCAGAAAGAGTTTATTCACCATCTTTGGTTTTGGGGAACTAGGAACTTATCCTTTGTGGCTGTCTTTTGCAGTTTGTAGGATCTGTGGAGTGTCTTTAATTTCAGCGTTTAAGGTCATTCCACTGAAATAGAACCTGCACTGAGATTTTTGTGAAACTTTGCCTATTGATTGTTTATATTATAGGAACTTAAATTTTGAAATAAAAATGAGGGGTCCCCATGGTCGTTTAGGAGCAACAGCACCTTGTTTATACCCAAATAAATCCTTATAATAGCACCATGATTGTAGTCACGATTGCTTGCTAAATTCATGTTTCCGACGATTGCTTTTTGTTCTACACTGAGAATTGGTCCATTTTTATTTTAAACAAAGAAATTTATTACTCAATTCAAAACAACAGAAAAAAATGATAGGTCACCATACTCGTTTGTGAGAAAATGACGATTTACCTCTATGGCGAGGTCCAGCTGTAAAGAAAAAGTCGCCATTTTTTAACGCGTACGCGCTAATCACACGTGAAATTATGCACAGTAGGGATGCGCAATGCAATACTGGGGAGTAACCTTAAAAGAAGATTTTCATTGTGGATTGTGCTTTATGCAATATCGGATGAATTTGTGCTCACCGGCAAACTGGTGATACAAACACATCATCTATACATACAACGTTAGATCTACAAGCAAGTTGTACACGCAATAGGTCAAGGTTCAACAATAAATTTACGTATTGGTGAGCGCTGTTTAGCCCTTACTTTTTGCTGTCTTAAGGTGAATTCAATTGAATGAGCACTGTCAGAGCAGTTTATGAGCACTGAAATATCTGAACTTGGTGAAAGTCTGGATCTGCCACTGGATTTCTCTTGGGGACATCTATCACAATATTCTTTTACATTGTTTTATAATAAAAGTCTCACTGCCAGTTATTTGGAAAAGTAAACAAAAGGGAAAAAGGTGAATTGCATTATTCACTTCAAAGAGGAACAATTGAACAAAGGGAACAAGTAAGCTTGGACTCTCAAAACCAAACTGTGCAAAGCTACTTACAATACAGCTACTTCCCACGCAGGTTGTATCTTACTTTTACTTTTAATTAAGCTTAACCATCAGCCTGTCTGTTTATGTTCCAATTTTCCTGGAACAATTTTAGAAATAGCATGTACACATCATTGCTTCTGCATGCATTGCATGCTATTTATTTCTTACCTAGGTGGACACATGGGCAAACCTTGTGAACTCCCCGTGCTTCCACCTCGTTAAACCCCTGGTCAATGTGCATATGATTTCAGGCGGGACTGTACTTAATACGTGTATTTATTTACCATCCTGTTGTTAAATAATGCCTTATGTGCAAAATAACCTCAGTGCATTATTTTTATTTACAGCTAGCCAGGTGCAGTTCACATCAAGTTATGGTGGACGTAATGTGACTGGCAAGCTTGGTTCCTCTCTAAACTTGACTTGGACCTTCAGGGGTGGCCTAAAACTAGCTGACTGGGGAACAAAGCAGCGTCTGAATGTTGAAATAGATGACTTGTTAGTCTCTTTAAGCATAAGAGGGCTAGAACCTGTGGGGGTTCCACGTCTTTATGATGGGCGTGTTAATGGCAGTTGGGATGGAAAAACTGATCCTGGACGAGTGGTTTATACCCTGACTTCATTACAGAAAGAAGACAGTAATTTCTATACCTGCAGATTAACTCCTGTTAAGTTTGGGGCCAATCCAGCTTATGATACATTTCAACTTGTTGTCATAG
>Ga0100406_1040676_pt1 | contig 11503 bp, 2 predicted proteins | sample Orb8nscriptome_3_FD_81148 | JGI IMG/M metagenome (GOLD analysis project Ga0100406, IMG submission 81148) | Coral microbial communities from Puerto Morelos, Mexico - Orbicella 8 C C metatranscriptome (Eukaryote Community Metatranscriptome) | ecosystem: Host-associated > Invertebrates > Cnidaria >...
ATATAGCTATGATCTTTCTTGGGATCCTGGTGATCGCCGCGCCTGCGTCTTTTGGGCTTGGCAGGTGATGACCAAGCCGGTGGGTGTGGATTGGCCCCCGGAGGAGCAAGATAATGCCAGCATCGCGGGCGGTGATCACTTCTTCATCTATTCGCGGAACATCACTGAAGCCAGATTCAAGTTGCCATTGGGCAGCAACACGCAATATGGGGCCCGTGTGCGCGAACGTTGCACCAAATCTGAGTTTGATGGCGAGTGGGGGTACTTGCTCTACCCGGGCGTTTGGACCGCCCCACCAGTGCAAGCAGAGAGGCTGTCGAATGTGACCTTTCTGTTCAACTGGCCAGCTCTATCGGGAAGCGAAGCTCTCGATCCGCTTCTTTGCAGGGCCAGAAGGATGGCTGGAGAATTTGGATCCTGCAGAGGAAGGCTATAACAGTCACAGTGACTGTGAGTTTCAAGGCTGGTATGTTGAAGTGGCAGATACCAGCACACCCGAAAGCTGGGTCGTACAGCAAGAGTGCTTGGTATTGCCTCGTAGCTTTGAAGGCTGTGACATCTACAGCGGCTTGGAGTATGGCAAGGAATACCACCTTCGACTGCGCGAAGGGTGCACTGACCCCTCAGCGCGCAGTCCAGAATACCTCACCACGGTGACAGCGAGGGATCGCACTCCTGCAGCTGTGCCTTTCGATGTGAAGAAAAACTCCGATACCGCCTTTTCGTACGAATTCAGCTGGGAACCCGGGACCAGCTATGACTGTGTCTTCCTTCGCTGGGAAGTGCAGCTGCGGTCGATCAACGACACCAACAGCAGTGCTGCAGCTTATGGAGATGGCAGAATCGAAGACATCCGCTCACGTATTTACGGCCACTCTCAAAACGCTGGTGGTGTCTCAAGTTCAGATTGGAGCGTTCCTGTTCAGGCCTGTGCTCTTCCCACCAACCGAGAGTTGGCCTGGTGTCGCATCGAGCCGTTACTCCCCAACGCCTTCATCGATCTCCGGGTACGCGAAATTTGCGAGGACAGCGCCCTGTATTCGCCCTATGCAGTGCTGGAAACCATCAGTCCAGAGGCGCCCACCACACAGTTCACAGCAGCTGCCTTCGTTGCCGCCAGCGATGAAGGGAACTCGCTTCAGATGCAATTCTCCGGTGCCAATGTGGGAGATTGTCTTGATGCCTTGCCACAGATCGAGGTCAAAGAGAAGGGCGACCAGCTCTGGACGCGCATCACAGAGGTGTCATATGCCCTGAGCCAAAACCCTCCTCATGAGCCGCACGACTTGATCTCAGGGGTCATTACTGCCCTCGGCTTGCAGCCGAATACGTTATATTTTGGACAAGTTCGACTCTACTGTCCCAGCGGTAGTCACAAGGATGGTCCTTTCTTCGAAGCTCAGCAGTCGCTGCCCACCATGCCAGGATGCAAGTGGTCCAGACATTCCAATCGCACTCAAATGGCTGAATGCTCGGATGGAAGTTTCTGCAACTTCACGGCCGATGAATCCTGCTGCAGCAGCCTTCAACGGTGTCCCCCAGAGAGGCCTTGGCTTTGTGACTCCGGAAGTTGCCAAGTGGACTGTGCGTCGTTCGGTGGTGATCGCCCCTGCAGTCCCTCAGAGTGGCCGGCCAACATGCCACAGATCTATGAGGCCAACTCCTTCTCTCCTGCAACGCTGACACTCTCATGGGGTCCACAGAGTTATCTCTCGGGCGACGTGTCCTCCTGCAATTTCTCGCGGTGGGATCTTCAACTGGCGAAGGTGGCAGCAGATGGAAGTCTTGAGAGCTGGCTGCCTTTGACCCACTGCTTTTATGAAGATTCTCGGCAGCAGCACAGCTGCCAGGTGGACGACTTGGATTTCCTGCAGTATTACCAGGTGCGCTTTGCCGAGCTTTGCGAAGACTCGGCTCTGGATTCCTTGTACAACTGGACGCATCCGATTCTGATCCGCGGCGCCCTTGCTGGAAGCCCAGTGAACATCACCATGACGGTTCTGAGCCAAAGTGACGTCCACATCGGCTGGGACGCTTCCACTTCAGCCAGTGACTGTTCCTTCTATGCCTGGGAGGTCCAATGGCGTTTGGCCTCCTCTGTGGAGTGGACTTCGGCCGCGGAATGTCAGGACTTGATCTATCGAAATCAGACGGAGTGCATCATCCGAGAACTCTCAGCCATGACATCCTATGTGGTGCGCATCACCGAAACCTGCACGGATGTGCGGACCAACAGTCTGCCAGCGGACACGCCCACCTTCCGCTTCCGGGAGGTCGACGACTGGGAGATCTACGTTGGTCCCAGTGCCGGCATGACGCTGGCGGTCTCCACGTTGTCCAAAGAGGTGGATCACTGCGAGGTGATCACCACCTGTTGCGATGATCAGTTTTCCCTTTGCTACTCCACTACCTCCACGGAAGAACTTACCGCCAGCGTCTCCCGCACGGACTTCGTGGCAGGTTGGGGTCAGCAATTGTGGCTGCATTGCTTTGCCAATGGGATCAATCCCCTCAGTGAAGAGATTCCCTCCGCAGCGCCCCAATGGATCGAACTGCAGAATCCGTCTCGCAGTGGCATGTCAGCCAGCTACAGCTTGGGACAAGCGCCAGGGCATTGCTTGTGCGCTCATCCACATTTGCAGTTGAAAGCCGCCGACGACACAGCCTGGGTGAGCTATGGCGGCGACTGCGCAGACATGTCCTTGCGAGCATGTTCTCTGACGGACTTGGTGCCTGACCGGATCTATATAGCACGTCTGCAAGTTGCATGTGCCAATAGTTCCCTGAACAGCCCGTGGACCTACAGTGTGGAGGCTACCACAGATCCAGGGTGCAAATGGAGTAGCTCCTCCGGAAATGGCACGGGATATGAGTGCCAGGATGGAAGTTTCTGCGCTTCACCCGGCTGCTGCTCCGGGAACCTCCTTCGCTGTCCTGATGTGATGCCCATTATGTGCTCAGACGGTTCATGTTCGGGCGACCATTGCTGTGTGGCGAGCAGCAGTGGCTGCGCAGCGCATGGCGGAGTGAGGTCGTGCGCTGACTCGGAGGTCCCCGCCAAGGAACCCACGATCCAGTCGGTCGTGTCGCCTTCTCCCAGCAGTTTGTTGGTGACCTGGGCTGCTGGAGGCTATGCCTCGGGCTTCACATCGCCCTGTGCACAGGGTGGCATCAGCGAGTTCGTTCGTTGGGCCCTGGAGATTTCCCCAGCCGAGGCTGATGAGTGGCAGAGCGTCACTTGTGATACGGCGACCTCACGCAGTAGCACCAGCTGTGGTATCGACCAGCTGATGCCGAATACGGCTTACCAGGTGCGATTGGCGGAAATTTGCCTCGACAACGACTTGGATTCGGACTACACCGTCTCCGCGGCGGTGACCCTTCCCAGCGCCGCGGAGAGCCCAAGTGAGTTGTCAATGGAACTCAGCGGTGGTGACATGCTCAAAGTGACCTGGACGCCTGGCCCTAGTGCTGGCCATTGCGTCTTCCAGAGCTGGGAGCTTCAATGGAGGTGGTGGTCGCTCGAATCTGATTGGACCTCGAAGACCTGCGGCTTCCTTCGGAGCTCCCCTGAGTGCATGCTGGACCGTCCCTCGGAGACGCTCGAGCTGCGCGTGCGCGAGAGATGTCAGGACTCGAATGCAGACAGTGCCTTTCTTCTGTCGGCTCCCTTTAAGTGGAGCTCAGAGGAAGACTGGCAGGTCTATGTTGGAAGTTCCTCGTTCTCCTCTTTGGCTGTCGATGTGCTCACGTTGCCGATGGACATGACCACCAGCACAGGCACTGCGACCTTTTCGTTGTGCTTCGGGACGTCTCAAATGGTCACAGTGACCCGCACGGATGCGTTGAATGGATGGTCTGAAGAATTATGGCTTCATTGCAGCCTTCGTTCCAGTGTTGCTCTGTGGTCTGCTCCCAGTGCACCCAACACCTTGACCCTGGCTCCTCGTATGGATGCCTTGAAGGGGGCCTCCTTAGATGCTTCCTTCGAGGCAGTCTCGGACATGGGAAGTGGTTGCAAATGCGGACGTTTTGAGCTGGAATTGCAAGCAGTGAACTACAGTACGCCCTATGGCTATGCTGAAAGTCAGCTTGAAAAGCCTTTGGGCTGCAGCTCGGTGAGTCTCGCCTCACGTTCCTGTAGCGTCGAGTTTTTGCGCCCGGATGCGCAGTACCAGGCCTTCCTGCGCGTGCAGTGCGACGAGGGAGGAAGCAACTACAAAAGTGGAAGTTTCCTAACACCTCCGGCGTGCAAATGGGTCACCGACTCTGGATATGCGGATCTCTACGAATGCACGGATGGCCTGCTCTGCAACAGCAGCAGCTGTTGCAATGGCCATGGTGGACGCGCGCGATGTCCACAAGCGATGCCCGTGATGTGTGCGAAGAATTTGGATTGCGCTGATGGTCAGGACCGGTGTTGTATGGCTTCGGAAGCGGAGTGTGCCAGTCACAGCGGTGTGAGGCCGTGCTTCTACGCGGAGATTCCAGCAAAGGCACCGGTGATCAAGCAGGTGCTTTCGCCTGCGCCTGGGCAACTCTTGGTGCAGTGGCAGCATGCCAGCTACTTGAACGGCGATCGCTCCAGGTGCTCCTTCACATCCTGGCGTGTTGAGGTCACAGAGGATGTTTGGGATGGTGACGATGGTGACGCAGCGTGGCAGTTGGCCAGTGAATGTAGCCACCAGGACCGCCCAGTGACGAGTTGTTTGCTGCAAAACTTGGTGTCCAACAGCAACTACTCAGTGCGACTGCGCGAGGCATGTACGCGGATGGACTATGACTCAGACTGGGCCCTGTGGCCTTCCGCGTTCACGTTGCCCACCCCGGCAGCAGCGCCCAGCGCCAGCTGTGTGGAGCCAGCAGCCAAGCAGGGCGAAGAAATGCGCATGCAGGTCAGCTGGACTCCGGGAACGCCTGGGGACTGCAGCTTCGAGGCATGGGAAATCTATATGCAGCTGTTGCCCAACAGCATGACCAACCCAAGCGCTAGTGCCTGGATGTTGGCGTGTCGAAGCAACCTGCTGCAGGATACCAGCTGCTACGTGGACTCTTTACTCAGTGGTCGTTACTACGGTTTGCGTATTCGACAGGTCTGTGTGAATCCAGCCGCCAACAGTGCCTACTCCGAGTTGACAGGCAGCGAATGCCTGGTGACGGCCATGCCGGCCAGCAGCCCGGTGAACCTCACGGCGGTCAGTATCAGCCCGTACGACGTGGACGTGAACTGGGCTGCCATGCATCCCTGGGCGTGCAGCTTCTATGCATGGCAGGTCCAGGTAAAGGCCCAGGCAGAAGACAACTGGGAAGCCTCCGGTTTTGGTTGCTTTAGCTATGATCGTGATGTTGCCAACTGCACTGTGAACGTGGGCTTGGGAAGCAACACACCGTACGACGTGCGAGTGCGCGAGACTTGTTTGGAGTCGACGTTGAACTCCAGTTGGTTGCAGCTGGCCTTCCCTGGCGTCAGCACGCCGCTCCCGGTGACAGCGGAGACGCCAACGACGCTCACGGTCAGCAAGGTCTCTGCCTTCGAACTCCGCGCCACGTGGCACCCGGCAAGTTCAGGCGATTGCATCTTCAGTTCGTGGGAAGTGCTGATCCTGTACCCCGACACTGTGACGACGGAGGCTTTGCCTTGTCCATCGCCACGGGAAGTGGGGCAATGTGACGTCTCGTTGCGCACGTTGACCTTGACAGCAGCAGGCTCCTACGGTCTCCAAGTGCGAGAGACGTGCAGCGACGCTTTGGCGAACAGCGATGTTCTGCGACAGGATTCAGCCTTACAGCTGGGCGAGCGACCTGCCTCCATCAGCGACTTAGCGCTCCACGACGCGGGGGAGACGTGGATGCTCTTCACTTGGGTCAGTGGTTTGAGTTCCTGCAGCTCTCCACAGTACCAGATCCATTGGAGGCAGAACTCTCAGAGCTGGGCGTTGGTGCTGTGCCAAGCCTTGCCTTGCAACGTCACGGGCTTGGTGCGGAATCAGGCCTATGAAGTGCTGGTTGAGGAGGCCTGTGAAAGTCCCTGGTCCATCCCGACCATTGAGAACGAAAGCAGCACCTTTTGGACCATGCCTGGTGAATGGAGCACTTTCATCGGTAGCAGCCACACCATGGTGGTGTCAGTGATGCTCACGGAGACACCCCACCGGTGCTATGTTCAAAAGGAGTGCTGCGCGGATGAGTTTGCCATTTGCCACGATACTGCGAACAGCCGTTCGGTACAGCTCATGCGAGTGGACGTGCCTGGTGGATGGGGCCAACGCCTCACGTTGGTTTGCGTGCAGCCGGTCTTGTCCACCATCTCACTGCGCCCGGAAGTGCAGGTCATAGGTCCAGAGTCCTTGCTCTTAGCACCTCGCGACAACGAATCTGTCACAATAGTTTACCCCTTGCGCATGGCAGCTGCTGTGGAAGGTTGTGAATGCCCTGAGATCGTTTTGGAGATGGCCGTCCAGGGCAGCGGCTGGTTGCCAATGGCTGGAGAGGGTGGCCTTTGTAAGGATTGGAACTCCAGAGAGTGCGTGGTCGACGGCTTAGTACCTGGAACCACCTACGAGGGCCGTGTGCAGATTTCATGCCAAGCATCAGCTTTAAGCAGCATTTGGACTTACGCAGGTGCCACGGTGACCACGAATTTGGAAGCTCTGGTGGTGGAGGGCAGCATCTCTGTGACAGCGGCTCGACGCTTGAGCGCGAACGCTCGTCGCTTGGCGGAGCAACAGCTGCAGAAGGTCTTGAGCGAGGTCACGGCGGTGGAGCTGCGCTCGGTGTTGGTGACCACTGAAGGTAGTGACATGTCATACCTTGTGGCAGCTTCAACCCTTGGGAGCGACGATGCTGCTGCGGAGTTGGAAGCACAGGCTGCGCAGAGGCGTTTGGAAGACTCCTTCGCGACAGACTTTTCAGATCGCCTGTCCTCGGAGCTGGGCTCCTCTGTCGAGGTGAAGGTTGTGCTGCCTCCCGACGTGGCACGGCGCAGCGAGGCTTTCCCCAGCTGTGGCTTGCCGCCGTCGGTGGCGAACTCTGCCAGAAACTGGTCCTCCACCAGCTGTTTGGGCCGAACTTGGTCTGACGGACCCTTTGACGTGCCATGTGATGTGGGTTTCCTGCCGGAAGGAGGTGGATTTCTCTGTAGTTTAGATGGAGAATGGTCCTCTTCGCCACGCTGTGCCTCAATTTGGTCTGTGGGAGACTGGGGTACATGTCAAGGAGTTGCTGACCACTGCGGTGATGGAGGATTGCAGCAGCGCCAGGTCACCTGCCCCGAAGCCTCTGGTTGCCATGCCATGTCAAAGCCGATAGAGGAGCAGAGTTGTCGCGCGACCAGCGGATGCCTTTGGGTCGAAGGTGTTTGGTCCGCCTGTTCCAACGACTGCGGTGTCGGTGAAAGGTCCCGCAGCATCACATGCTCCTCGCCACTGGCGTCGGACTGCGCAGACAAAGCACTGCCGGTGAACAGACTCGAGAAGTGACCTGCGAGGCGGATCCACACTGCCCTTCTCCTTCTCCGTCCTTGGTGCAATATTGTTATGAGACTGTCAGCTGCAGCTGGCAAACTTCCTCCTGGTCTGCCTGTTCAAACACTTGTGGCGCCGGCACGGCTGAACGGCAGGTTTGGTGCAGCAGTGGCAGCCCCGAGGATTGTGCTGGAGACATGCCAGCAGCAGCGCAGTCGTGCTATGAAACGGTAGGTTGCACTTGGCAGAAAGGGTCGTGGTCCAGCTGCAGTAGTAGCTGCGGCCCCGGCCAGCGGCAACGCGACGTCACATGTCCAAGCGGACAGGCAGCGGATTGCCCGGGCAGCATGCCCGCAATAGAGGAGGCCTGCTATGAGACCAATGGCTGCGTTTGGGTGACGCAATCATGGGAGAACTGCGACAATAGCTGCGGCAGCGGCACGCGTACACGTGCAGTCTACTGTTCTATGACGCAGCTGGACGCTGACTGCACTGCAGCCGGACCCAAGCCTGTGGCTCTCGAGGGGTGCTACGACGTGGTCGGATGTGCTTGGCTAGAAGGAACTTGGAGTGCTTGTAGTGCCACCTGCGGCGCCGGTCTTCGCAGTCGATCTGTGAGCTGCCCCAGTGGCTGGCCGGCAGATTGTGCCCAATTCCAGGTCGAACCGGTTTCCACCGAGACTTGCCGTGGAACCAGCACCTGTGAGTGGCGTATTGGCGATTGGTCCAGTTGCTCCAACGATTGTGGCGATGGGACTATGGCCCGGAGCGTGCAGTGTAGCAGCGGCACAGACTTGGATTGCAGCGGATCGAAGCCAGCGACTTCGCAGTCCTGCCGTGTGACCTCCGGCTGCGGTTGGACCATCAGCGCATGGTCCGACTGTGATGCCACGTGCGGTGCTGGAGTGCAACGCCGTTCAGCGGTGTGCGACAGTGGGCTGCCAGAGGATTGTACCTCTCAGCCAGTGGTGGTGCAAAGTTGCTATGCCACCTCTGGGTGCAGTTGGCTTCAGGGCGATTGGAGCACTTGCAGCCGTAGCTGTGGCCTGGGACTGCGACAGCGTTCCGTGACTTGTTCCTCGGGCGAGGATTCTGACTGTGTGGCTGGCGAACGACCTAGCAGCAGTGAGGCCTGCTACGAGCGTGGCGGTTGCACCTGGCAAACTTCCTCCTGGTCCAGTTGCAGTGCAAGCTGCGGCACGGGGCTGCGCACGCGACAGGTCTGGTGCGATTCTTTGGTTGATGCAGATTGTCAAGGTGACGCGATGCCGCTGCGATCGGAAAGCTGTTACAACAGCAGCTCATGCACCTGGCATGAGGGTGCTTGGTCTGAATGCTCCAACGACTGCGGAGCCGGGCAAGAGGTCCGGAGCATCACCTGCAGCGGCCCCCAAGGCGATGTGGATTGCGCCACGACGAAGCCCAGCGCTTCGAGGAGTTGTTTCAGCGCCGCCAACTGCGCTTGGCAGGTGGACGCCTGGCAGCTGTGCAACGTGTCGTGTGGCATCGGGCACCAGGAGCGAGTGGTGCTCTGCCCCACCGGAAGTGACTCGGACTGCCCAGTGCAGAGGCCCAGTGTGCTGCAGCGCTGCTACCGGCAGGACGGCTGTCGATGGCTTGAGGACAGTGGAGTCAGTGCAGCGGCAGCTGTGAAGCGGGCACACGCTCCAGGAACGTGACCTGCTTGAGTGGAGATGCATCGGATTGCTCGCAGGCAACTCGACCACTGGATCAAGAGGCTTGCAACCAACAAGCGGCAGGCTGTCTCTGGTCCGTGGGCCCCTGGAGCGCCTGCAGTGCCTTGAGCTGCGGTTCCCTCGGCTCGCGCGTGCGCGAGGTCCTGTGCCCCTCGCGGCATGGCACAGCTGGCTGTGCGGCCAGCAAACCCCGTGAAGTCGAAGCGTGTCTGTCCGAGACCGTCTGCGAATGGCGCTCCACCGAGTGGAGCGATTGTGATGCTTCCTGCGGCTCGGGCGTGTCCACCCGTGTGGTGTCGTGCAGCGCGGGCCGAGACGAGGAATGTCCTGGTGAGAAGCCGGCGAGCAGCAAGGAATGCTATAGCACAACTGGGTGTCAATGGTGGACTGGACAGTGGGGAAACTGCAATGCCACCTGCGGCTTGGGCTACGAAACTCGGAGTTTGGTCTGTGGGGCCGAGAGCTGTGATCCTGGCACTGCGCCTGTGAGTGTTCGTGCGTGCAGAAGTACCATGCACTGTGAGTGGCAGATTGGCGATTGGGGGCTCTGTAGCACCTCGTGCGGCGACGGCGTCTCGGCACGTCCCGTGGCGTGTCCCAGTGGTGAGGACGCGGATTGCGCCTTCAGCGCGAGGCCTTTGGATCGCAAGGAGTGTCGCAATGTCACAGGTTGCACATGGTCCACCTCCAGTTGGTCGGTCTGCAGCCAGAGTTGTGGTGAAGGCACTCAAACCAGAGCTGTTCTTTGTCCCAGCGGTAGCGAAGCAGACTGCGAAGCTTCGTCGAAGCCCATGGCGCTGCAAAGCTGCCAGGGACGCCTCGGGTGTCAGTGGCAGATGGGCGACTGGTCCAGCTGCTCGAGCCATTGTGGAGACGGTACCCGCGCACGTTCGGTCCGCTGCTCCGGAACGGATGTGGAGCATTGCAACGCCTCGACCAGGCCGCTCTCAGAGGAGCCGTGCAGTGGGAGCGCCTGCGACGCGTGGACTTTGAGCGAGTGGTCACCTTGCTCCGCACACTGTGGCGACGGAGTGCAGCAACGCAGTGTGCAGTGCAACGAGCCTACGAGCTGTGGAGAAAGTCCCGCCTCCCAACAGGTGTGCTTCGAGACTGTTGGGTGTCACTGGCTGGTGGGCAGCTGGTCCAACTGCAGCGAGGGCTGCGGTCTGGGCACACGCAGTCGGGAGATCCGCTGCTCAGGCGGTCCTCAGGAGTTTTGTTCGGCCGCCCGGCCGGCCGACCGGCAGAGCTGCGATGCGGACAGCGCGGCCAGGTTCATGATCGGCCCCTCCTGCGGCTGGACGACTGGAGCCTGGTCCGCGTGCGGTGTGAACTGCGGGCCGCAGCAGAGGGAGGTGACCTGCAGTGCGTCGTGCTTTGGAAAGGCACCCAGTGCTCTGCGGCCCTGTCAGGACGCTGCAGCGTGCGCAGAGCAGGGGAACGCCAGTGCCAGGTTCGAGGTTTCGTTGTTGATGGATGACCTTTCGACTGAGCTTCTCTCCAACTTGGTGGCGGGAACCCAAGAGGCCGTGGCGGAGATGTTACAAGTTTCTCCTGCAGATGTACAGGTCAGGGTGGTGAATGAGACCGCACGGACACGACGACGGTTGAGCGTCCGCCTGAAATTGGAGGTGGACGTGGTAAGCTCGGCCGGAAGTGTTGCCATGTTGTCCTCAGAGCTGGGCAAGGAGATGCTGCACACTGAGCTCTTGGAAACCTGGGATGAGAAAGGCTTACCTCTGGAGGACTTCAGTGTGCTGGTGAGTTCTGTAGAAACCGAGACTGAAGAAACGACGCAAGCTCCGAGCGAATCTGCAGTTGAGCAACCTCCAAATGTCTCAAATCTAGCGGTCTTAGTGGTGGTGGTCTGCACCTTGTTGTGCTCGGCAGTGGCTGGAGCGTTGTATTGCTGGCGATGGCAAAGAATTGGCGCCACAGTGGTGCCTCAAAGTCCCAAGTTGCAGATGCCCACATCGCCCTGCCCACAAGCTCCAGGTGAATCTTTGAAATCGCCCAAGGGAGGCGCTTCCCCTGCGGCGGTAAGTGCCATGAGGCACGCTGCGTCGGCCTCGTCCGATGCCACTAAGCCGACTTTGACGTTGCCAGTGGAAGCCAGGAAGGTGGTGCCAGAGCCGCGCGCATCGAATGCATCGAATGCATCGAATGCCGGAAGCGAGCGAATGGCGGAAGCAGTGACTGAAGAGGCAAATGACATGAAGGAGAGAGTGCGACCCACTTCATTGCAAGTGCGGGTGGTCCAGCCGGGTGAGAAACCTTCGGCTCGAGCGGTCCGTGTGACCAACGCCACTGTGACGCGCAGCAGCACGGCAGTGTCTTCCAGCA
>Ga0100406_1123714_pt1 | contig 11450 bp, 9 predicted proteins | sample Orb8nscriptome_3_FD_81148 | JGI IMG/M metagenome (GOLD analysis project Ga0100406, IMG submission 81148) | Coral microbial communities from Puerto Morelos, Mexico - Orbicella 8 C C metatranscriptome (Eukaryote Community Metatranscriptome) | ecosystem: Host-associated > Invertebrates > Cnidaria >...
TAGGAATTCCAAGTCAGCTCTATGTAAACTTGGAATTCCGAGTCCGAATTACCGTGAAAATTCACACCTTAGATTCCTAGGAATTCCTAGGAATTTTTTCCTAGGAATTCCTAGGAATTCTTAAAGTTATCTCACAAGGGTATTTACAAAATCCTTTGTGCATCATGTCAATGAAATTACATCGGCGAAACTAAAAGATCATTTAGCACCAGAAGAAAAGAACATATCAGAAGTACAAAACAATGTGCTACAGGTTCCAACATTGCAAAACATGAATGGACTTTTGACCAAGTAATTGACTTATGAACTCCCCAATCATTGACAAAGGAACCATTGTACCAGAAAGACACTTTTTTTAATTTATTTCCACACTAACAGACCAAAAAAACTACTTACAATGCAAAATACTTAGCCCTATAGCCCCTTATGCATTACACTCGTTCCCAGGAAACAGTTAAAATGCAACTCGGATTTCAACTGCTAAGGTGTTAAGAAACGTAATTTTTAATAGTTTCAAAACCGCCTTTGTGTCATTAAATATTACTTGAAGAGAGAACTATGAGAGCAAAGTGCTTTCACAGAGGGGAACTGCAAACATTATCAATTACATCTAGCTCTGTTCAGCAGTAGCTTTATACCTTTTTCAACAAAGGTTTATGGGCAGATGGACTGTGTAGTGTAATTATTTTTATACTTTTGTCTTAAATCAAGTGTCGTAGGGTGGACCGTTCATGTTTTATTTTAATAAACCTATTTTAGGGCTAAAGGAGTCTATCAGTACTACCTTTGAAGAAGCGGGGGTCAAAGACTGGAAGGAGAGGCTGGCTGCTTTTGGGGCTGATGGGGCCTCCGTTAACCTTGGTAAAGCAGGCCTTGCTGCATTACTCAAAAAAGAAATTCTTACCTTGTTGACTTCCATTGTCTACCTCAAAGGCTTGAGCTTGCCCTGCTAGAGCTCCAAGGCAGCTGCAAGTCTGTGGAGGATGTGTACATATCCTCCATCTAATTTAGAAAACATACCATTATAGCTCTAAAAGTGTTAGGGCTTTGAAGTCTATAGCGGATGAGCTAGAAATTAATATCTTGAAGCCAACGCAAGTCAAAGGGACCCTCTAGCTTCCGCACATTAGCCGAGCACTCAAAGTGTTTGTGAGCCATAAATCTGCCACAGAGTCCAAGTCTGGTCAGTATGCTGCTGTGCTGATGCATATGCAAGATCTCAGTGTCAACTACAAAAATGCAGAAATCCAGGGGAGAGCGTAGCATGTCTCTCAAAAGATGAAGGATATTCATTTCGCTGCATTTTGTCATTTTTTGGCAGACATGTTCGCCATTCTCAGTCAGCTGAGTCTGCGACTGCAATAAAATGATATTGTACTCTCCTCAGTAATGTCCCATCTCAAGGAAACAGTACTGAGAGTTGAAAGTGTTGCCCATTGTCCAGTGGCAGATGGCCATCTCACCAAATTCTGGGAGAAGGTGGAAGGCGGTCAAAAATTTCAAGGGGTGACTTTGACAGGTTCCATCCATGGTAAAGTGGCCAAACAAGGAGGAAGCACATCACGAAGCCTTCAGTGTGAAATGGAAACCGCTGCGATTTTCACTTTGCAAGGTCTTTGTGATAGGTTTGGTGTGCTGCTAGGTAGCAAGAGCCAAGTAGGCAAAAGCCTGAGTTATGACTCAATGAAAGTGGTTAGCGACATGCTAGTTTTCAACCTTGACAGTTGGCCAATGCGCCCTGGTGACCTGCTCGATTTTGGCAGTGAAGAAATCATTCACTTGACACGAAGGTTTCAGCCCATTTTAGATAGAGCAGGATGCAAGATCTCCGCTATTCAGGATCGGTGGATTTCCCTAAAAATCATGGTCAATGGGCAGTTCCGCAAGCTTGATTTAGGCAGCCTCTGGCAGACGTTACTGACCAAAGTGCCCTACAAGAACGATTTCAAAGATGTCCTACATCTAGTGGAGCTAGTTCTGGTCCTCCCTATTTCTGCTGCACAATGCGAGCATGCTGTTTCAGCTCAGCATCGAATTAATCGAATTAAAAGCAGCACCAGGGCAACCTTGACTGTATCTGTTTTGGAAGATTTGATTCGCCTGTTACCAGAGGGTCCCGCTGTCGCTGAATTTGATCCAATTCCAGCAGTCAACCAGAGGTTTGAATGTGACAGATCTAAGGGAGAAAGGGCACGACGACCTCATTGCTTGAATTACAGCAGTGGCTGTGCATAACTAACAAAACTGTGTATGGTATTTGATCAGACAGTTACTGTTAAAGGGGTAGTGAATGGAGTCTCGCATCTCTGCAAAGCATTTTAGAGCCAAATTTTGTCAAATACTCAAATTTTCTTTGACTGGGTCTCTACATCATGTAGTCTTCTCTTTGTTTTTATGAAGTCACATTCATATCGCATGTGTTGTTTGTTGTTGTTTTTGTTTTTCATGGTTGCTGAAATAACCAAGGAGTTAGGCTGACAGCCAGAAGTAAGAAAAAATTGCATTCTTGCAGTACTCTACACGGAGATTAGATATCATTCACCATCCCTCTTTCAAGGTTTCTAAATGGCTTTTAGTTAAATAACAACTGCATACAATCGTTAGTCACTGAGCAAGATCCTAGGAACAGAAACAGCAGAAAAACTTGATTCAATAACTTTCGTTGGTAAAAAATGAGTACTTACAGCTTCATTGTTTCTTTGTTTGACAGTAACGGTTAAAAGACAAATAGATTTAAAATAATGCGGTTCCAATCAAGTGGAGTACGACTCTACGTATACATGAAAACAAGGTTTAATAGCAAACAAAGATGGCGGATTGCCCTGGTGCATGAGTCATGGCACGTATCGTATTGAATGATTCAGTCCTTCAGGGTTCTTTGAATAATCACTTCAGTAACACCCCTGATACTTCAGGTGTAAAGTCTAATATAAAAAAAATTTGTTACTTGTTTTGTCATTGGTGGAAAACCTGCAAAGGTAAAACTAAAGGAATTTTGTTACATAAGCTAATATTTCTGCCCAGTACATGTGAGGCATATAAGAACTGCAGTTTCCAGCTGTAATATCTGTTCATGATTTGGAAATCTATCGCTTTGACTAAAATAACAGGCACTAATTTATGTGCCATAATTTATGGAACGGGCCTTAATTTATGTACACAGGTTCAACTTGATCGTTTAGATGGACTAGTGTTGTCTAAGACATTAAACGTTCAGTACTATTAAATATCAAAATGACATGAGAGCTGTTGAAACAATGAAAATTAAAGCGTTAATCATTTCAAAGTCTACTTATTTCTTAATTAAACGGCCTCAATTAATTTCACGACCAACATTTTAAAAGTTGCGACCAAATTTCTGTAACTAATTGCAAATTTGCAACCAGACATTTTTTTTAATTTCGAGCCCTGTTTCAGAATCACGTCGTTTCTCCAGCAATTTCATGCAACTAGCACTTGTTGTAGTTTGTCCTTCAGCTTCATTGGTGGGACTGGTGTCCTCGAGTTCCCTTAACCATTCTTCTTGATTACAGTGCAACCCGTGGTTGCTCAGAGCTAAAGATCCTGTTCGGCACTGAATGTGTGGGTTTCACCAGATTTTTGCCTCTTCAGCTTCTTCAAAGATGAAAATGGGCAAAAACTTTTCATCCTGACAAAGAAAATTTGACAAGGATGAAAGCTAACTTGCGATTAAACAACCAGATCAAGAACAGTTCGCATGCACAAATGAAATATCACACCACAATTCGCATGACACGTGACAACTGGCGATGAAGTTTAATTAGTGGTGTCAATGCACCATAAAGGGTTGATAAGATTCAAAAATAGTTTTTTCTTTATCTAAAACACTAAAATGCTTTTTTTACCTTTTTTTTGCAAAATATTTATCTCAGTCTTCTGAATTTGAACAGCAAAAAAAGATTTCGCATTTTTCGTAAGAAATCACCTGCCATGATACCTTAAGCTCTCCACCATGGTTGTGATGTCTACGTTTGTGTTGAACCTTGACAACTTGCATCATTCCAAGCTTCATGTCCTTTACTATCCACAAATGCTCTTTTATCTTTTCTAACACTTCCCTTCACTTCGGCATCCGTAGGTGATATTCTATCTGTAACTTGTTTCGATTGTCTTCAACCTAGTACCTAGCATCTTCCTCTTAACAGTTTTACTTTCTTTGACCTTCTTCCAGGATTCTCTACTTAAACATGGCTTTGCCATTTTCTTTCTATACACCAGAACCTCCTCACTCGTTTTTGATGTTTCTTTTATGTTCTTCCAAGCCTTGTCCACATCACAGTCCATGTCTAAATCTTGAAATCAGTTGCGCAACTGATCCGAAACACACCCCTGACGTCTTGCTCTCCTAGCCTTACCACAGAAAATGTTCTCTTTCTAAATGGTTTGGCAATCCTTGCAAGTTTGAACTTTTCTCTAATTGTAACCAGTTCATGGTCGTTCCCAATATCAGCTCTCCTCCTAGCCTTAACATCTAGTAAGGAACGTCTAAACTTTCTACTGATAAGCACATGATCAATATGATTTTGACTGTTCTGAAGGTGATATCCATGTGGTCTTATGAATATCTTTATGGAGAAAAATGCTTCCTCCTACAACCAGATTGCTTTGTATCACAAAGCTTGATCAACAGGTCACCATTCTCATTCCTCTCTCCAAGCCCTTCCTTTCCCATCACATGCTCAAAACCTTGATTGTCTTTCCCAATCCTTTAATTAAAATCACCAAAAAAAACAGTGGATCATGTCATGACACTTCGTCAACCAGATCTTGCAGTTGCTTGTGGAAATCGTTCTTCTCATCCTTGCTGGTCTCATTTGTTGGCGCATAGTACTGTATTACTGATAGCCTAGAGTAGAATCTAGCAGTAAGTAGCCTGGCACTTACTGGTTTACATTCCATGCGGCTCTTTGCAGATCTCTCCGTCATCATTATTGTCACTCCCTGCTGATGGAGTGCAACTTGTCATCTTGCCCAGAGAAAATTACTGTCTCTCCTGTCAGTAATCTCACTCTTCCAGACCCGTTCCATCTACTTTTGCTAATAACTAGTATTTAAAGCTCATATCCCCTCATCTCACTAGCCACCTGCACAGCCTTCCCTGTGGCATGCCTTGTCCTTATATTCCAGAATCCCACCTTCATCTGCTTCTTCAAGGATGCAGGAATGACGGCAGCCAACCCCTGGCTTCCAGCTGGCTTTCACAACCGGTGTTCATTGTACATCCCTCTCGTGAAGTGTTGGTCCCTGTTGCATCTTCCAGAAAGGTGATCAAACTTGGTGTAGTTTTGGTAGCACATGTTGTTTTCTATGATCATGTTGTAAGCCTGATGCACAACCCCCTACTAGGAGGACCAGTGGACTGTGCTTTGTCTGGTTTCTACCTATTGACCTTTCTGGCATGGGCGACCCTGCCAAGAGTCACACTCCCACCAGCTAAGCTCTCCAGGTCACAGAAACACACAAGCCTCCCCACCACGTCAAAGTGACTGTCTCAAAAGGGATATGTAATGGTATAGTAACTGTAATAAATAGCCTTAATACAGTAAAATTCTTAATGTTGTCAATTTCTTTTTCTTTTTATCTTCTTACTCGGTGTGGTGGAAAACAGTTATGGTGCCTTGGAAAAATACAAGAGACAGTTTTCAGAACAAGTACAGGGCCTTCGAAAGCAGATGGAAAAAACAAGTTTGATTGTAGATGGAATGGAGGTAACATTTGTAAGCTTTTTCAACATAATTTATTTCCCGTTTTCTTTAGGATGAAAATGTTTCACACTGTTATTTATGGTAATGAGCAGCTCTCTTCCTTGACTGACAGGACATGGTGTCTAATTTTTGAATGAATTCAACCCCCTGGGGTTACCCCCCACCACTGGATTGGGATGTGCTGCTTGACCATAATCAAAGTGGCTGTGAGCCACTCAACTTGGAAAATAAATTATGAAAGAGTGTAATGAGGCATTGCTCATTAAGGAACTACTTGTTATGTGAGGGCAGCGTAGCTTTCAAACAAGCCCATAAAGCCTTTCTCCACTCAAGAGTGTGTTGTGATATTTGCAAAACGAAACAATTCAATGTTAAGAAACTATTTGTTACTCAGGCCTGCTAACACGATTTACATTACATGCATCTGTACATGTCGTCCTAGTGCTGTAGTCAAAAACGGCAAGATCATTTTGTTTGGTCAAAAGTGATGTATAGACTAGGAGCAATGTCCAATACTTCCTTATAGCTAGCTTTAAGTTGGCTTAAGATTGTTAGATGCAAGCATGGATTTTGTTCGTTGTAAAATTCGAGAAAATCCTTTGTTTAAATAATTATTTGTTAATTAGTATTTTTTAAATAGATTGAACTAGAAAGTTGAACAAGATTGGGATCACGATAAACAGTCCTTTTATTGGAAACGTAGTTTTTTTTGTACCAGATCCACTGAAATATTTACTGATTTAGGTAACAGTCTTTAGACATGCAGATTATGCAGTTTTTGCTAAGTTATCAATGCGATGATGCTGTGTTACAGCCGCAGGGTATATACTGCAAAGTTCAGTATGATAACACTACAATTTAAGAATAAAAATTCAGTAGGCTGAAGTCAGGACACAATATTAGGATACACTCTCATAAATTAAGGTTAAATAGCATGGATTTTTGCCAAGTGATATATGAGACGACAATCCATTTCAGTCAGCTTTAAAGTAGGTTGTATATTGTACATTGAAATTTCATGTCCTTTATAGTGTTGAGTTCAAGTACTTACATTTACTTGTAGCCCTAATATAAGGACTGAAGTTAACTCTCTTTCCATAAATTAATGCAAGTCCACTAATTCATAGTTTGTGTCCAAACGTAGTCATTTTAAATAACAGTACATCAAGCTGTAAGTCACCTCGCAATTCCACTGAGTCTGTCAAATGACACCATTTCTTAATAGATCCACGAATGAGAAATGCACGCATTAAAACAATTCAGTTTGTGAGTAAATCGTGTCACCTCCACTTCAACAAACTCGACATGGAACTCACTTGAGCCTGCTGTGGTAACTACCCAGCACTTCAGTATGTAGATATATAACTGATACTTTCACCTCACGAAATCCAATGAACAAGTAGCTCAGTGTGATAATGCTGGCCTAGCATGCTTATGGGAGTTCGAATCCTAGAGGTGACTCGAGATTTTTTTCGTTTTCTTCTTCAATGTTTTTTCTCTTTCTGTCAGGAAATCATTTACCGAAAGGTAACATTTGTCTTTCCGTCTCTTGCATTTAAACAATCGTCTGGAGCTTTTAATCATTCATTTATAATGATTGCTTTCAAACTCACAATATCACGTAGGTTTGTGAAGGAAAACCACGAAAACTTTTTCTAGATCCAATTGCTAAGGAAAGCCTGGTTCTCATATGCCCTGAGACATAGCCACCGGCACAACCTGGGACACCGCCACAACCTGGGACACCGCCACAGCATATCTGAGCATTTATTGCCGAATCATAATCTGTCCCAGGCATTGACCATCGACTTGCCTGCAAAGTTGAGCTGAGTTCAACTTTGCAGGCAAGCCAGTAGTTGTTGGCGATTGTCGGCAATGAAAATATTGTATGTGAGCGTCGTCTGGACCACCTGCAGATGCAACGTATGACGTAACAACTCGATTTTTTTCCCACAATCTCATGCTTTACAGATAAAATGGTCGAAAATTGCCCCAATTGGATTTGCATTTCACCCCAATTTGAGTATGTCGGCAATCCATCACAGATGTGCTGGGGACCCACTGGAACAGATCGCCGAACATTGTCTCTTGGAACCGGCGACTACACTGCAGGTTGGTCAGCGACATGAGAACCAGGCTGAAGAACCATAAGTATTTTCCTTACAATGGAAAAATTGTTTCACACACTACCTATCGAAAATAACTACCTTGACACAGTACAAGCAACTGTAAAATGGCCTTAGATGGTGGATGTTCAAAACCCCGGGGGGACTTCTATATGAAGAGGTCGGGGATGCTCATCATCTCGGGTACAAATCAAGGATTCTGGTATCACTTAGGGTGTTGATGACGAAAAGTCACCATTTTTAGCTGTCAAAGTATCCTTTAGGATGCTCACATTAGTCTCCTGTAGAAGTTAAATTTTCTGATGAGAATCCTTGACCTTTTCATATGGGAGTTCCCCCCCCCTGCCCCGGGTTTCCAAATGTCTAACAGGAAGTGAAGGAGTGAAATTGTGCCACCACTACGACTTGGAAAACAATATTTTCCAAGTTAAAAGCCCTTACCCTGTACAAGACCCTGTTCTAGACTAAATGCCGAAAAAATAGATCCCCTGATCCAGCCTAAATAAAGTTACTACCCTATTACAGAGCATTTTCATGAGCAACATAGTTTTTATTCAACATTCATGACAGGAAAAATCTACATCAAGCATTACATGTCAGATTTATCTGCTTGAACAAAGCAAAAAACTCTTTTGTTTCTGAGATGTAAGCAAGACTTCTTCATTTTCAGGGAAATGATACCCTTTTCCAGACCAGGGAACAGACTAAAATGTTAGAAGAGCATACTCTGTCTAGCAGCTAGGCAGAATTAGATGTTTTATACTTTTAAATTGTACTGAAGGAATTTTTACCATGTATAATTAAAGTTATCAATCAAGCAATCAAGCAGCACATCCCTATAATTAGCCTAGTTTAAATGCCACAATCGCATTGAACTGGAGCAGTAACATGGTTTTATGTCTCATGCGAACAGTGAGTCCTAATGGCTCTAAGCTAACACTATACTTACTTTGGTGAATGTGCTTTATCTTAAGAAACAATTCAAGATTCTCCAGAGCCAACGACAGGTAGAAGAAAAGAGGTAATTGCTTGGCAGAAATTTAGTTGATACAGTGTAGAGCTGCTTATTTCTCACCCGTTTGCACTTACACTTTAAGACTTCCTGTGACTTCTTTTTTTCAGTAAAACACTTTATATTACACAGTTATTCTCTCTGGTTATGTTTTAGATTGAAAGGACTTCAACATCTCCAGGGTTTAATGGAAACTGAAGTGACAAAGTTAGAGCAAAGAAGAAGTGAACAAGAGGTACTTTTTTAAGACTGCAGCGTTACAGAGGGTTTTTTCTTATTTACCATGACTTTCTTTTGTCATTTATTATTGTTTATTTTGAGGGCCTTGAGGTTATCGGTTTAACTACTGCCAAATGTAACCCTCGATAAATTATATTGTCTTACTTGCATAATGACCAACCAACCCACTCACTGACTGACTGATTCCCTTCTGACTCAGACGGACTGACTTACTGACTAATTCAGTCTATATAAATTATATCAACCCATCCATTTGATTTTCAAGGATTTATCCATTTTCAATTGTTCAAGACTTGTATACCTCACCATGCACAGCAAACTGTTTACAACTACAGTAAGTTAGTCTCCCTTCCTAACATTACCTCTAAAACTGTAATAATAAGACTGCAATCTTGTGGTTTACAAAATGGAATAGAAACTGTGAACTAGTGGTCAGCTAGTCATGTGGGTAATCACTTATATAGAAGATCGATTAAAAGGGGGATTTGAACGATGAATGATGTATTCTTTTCACCCAGTGATGGACAAAACACTGATCCCTAGTCCATGGACTACCCTAGTGGACTAACCAAATGGACTACCCTAAAATGGACTACCCCTAAAAAATACTATTTCAGATGAGTGGTATGTTAAGAAGCTGCGATTATATACTTACACTGTATGGAGGATGCTTTTCTTTTCGTTCCACATCGCCTTCAGCCGCCACTTTGAATAACTATACTGAATTATTTAGAAAATAAAGATGTTGTTGTTGTTGTTGTTATTGTTGTTGTTGCTGTTGCTAAAGGGACAGTCTCTGGGATGTTGTGGCATAGTGGGCTTAATAGCGACTTTGTTGATGATTTGTCCAAGTGTACTGTTTCAGAGTTGGTCCATACTCCAGTAACAAAGGAGGAGGAAGCTTCGATAGACTACCATATACTGAGTCTCGCAAAACCACAAAAATTTCCACATAATTATAGTCCAGGCCAGCCAAGAATACTACTGCTTACACTCCACTCTGAATTTTTGTAGCGTAGTCACTGGAATTTCTTGCTGTCCCATAGCTTCATCCTCGTTCTCATTTCTATTTCATTTTGATGCACTCAGGAAAAAAACAGAAGACTAGCTGCTTCTGTGCCATAATTTTCGGCAGAAAACAAGCAAAACAAATCATGAGTAACATCCTGAAGATCATTTCGTCTGTTTGAGAAAGACTAAGCTACTAAATCACATGGGAGCAAAATTGAGTTGTCCACAGAATATTTGATTTGATTTGAGTCTACGTTTTTTATGTACAGCGGTTGCTTTATTCAGTACAGTTATTCAAAATGGCGGAATGAAAAGAAAAGCATCCTCTGTGCATTGTAAGCTCCCCAGAATTAGATTGCCGCCTTGTTGTGGTGGAGGGGCTTGCATGTTCCAGTGAGCCTGAGAGCTATGCTGGCTGGACCTCTCAAGGTCCTGGTAGGGCCACCCATGCCAGACAGGTCGAAGGTTAGGGGCCAGACAAAGAGCAATCTACTGGTCCTCCAGGATTGGGGGTTTTGCACAGGGCTAACAACCCTGTCATGTAAAAAGCTTTTGTTGCAGAAACAGCCACGTGTAACTTACATGAATAATCTGTGCAGCATGAGCCTCCGGAATAAAAAGAGGGGCTGATGCAAGCAGTGATCACCATCTTGTGACTGCAAAGGTGAGACTGAAACTCAGAGCAGCTGGACCAAACAAATACACCACCCCTAGATATGACATCAGCAGACTACAAGACCCTAGGACTAAGAAAGCCTTTGTCCTACAGCTGAGGAACACGTTCCAAGCCCTGAGTAACATAGACGAGCAAGACAATGAAGAAGAAGACACTGTAAATCAACAGTGGAAGCAAGTGAGGAACATCTTTGATGAAGCAAGTAAAACCTGTCTGGGTATGCAGAAGACTAGAAAAAAGAAAGAATGGATTACACCAGACACATGGCAGGTTATTGAGGAAAGATGCCAGCAGGAGAAGAAGATATTAACGACAGCAGTTCAGCCAGACTCCAAGAGAGGCATATAGCGGCGTACACAGAAACCAACAGGCATGTCAAGAGGATGATTCGAACCGACAAAAGGGCATATATGGAAGAGCTGGCAAAGGAAGCAGAGGAAGCGGCAAAAAAGGGTGAGCAGAGGAATGTCTATAAAGTCACTAAATTGATCTGTGGAAAATATATTGGTAGCAGAAATGCCCCCATACGAAATAAACAAGGACAGCTCCTCACCACTGAGAAAGACCAAGAAGCACGTTGGGTAGAACACTTCAAGGAAGTCCTCAACAGACCATCACCAGAAGAGGAGCCTGATATACCAGAAGCTGAGGAGGACCTA
>Ga0100406_1142510_pt1 | contig 11418 bp, 9 predicted proteins | sample Orb8nscriptome_3_FD_81148 | JGI IMG/M metagenome (GOLD analysis project Ga0100406, IMG submission 81148) | Coral microbial communities from Puerto Morelos, Mexico - Orbicella 8 C C metatranscriptome (Eukaryote Community Metatranscriptome) | ecosystem: Host-associated > Invertebrates > Cnidaria >...
AAAAGTCACACTATTTCTTGCACCCGTCTCCATCTCTTCTTGGGACTGAACTGGCCACTATCAACTGAACCAGGAGAGAACTGGCCTCCTACTTGTCCAATCAGGAAATGATTTGGGGTGATGGGTGTGTCATCTGAGGGATTGGCAGACTGATATGTTAAAGGCCTGGAATTTATGAGTGCCTCTGCACCCATAAATGCTGTCATCAGTTCTTTATCGGTCACATCTGCAGTTCCCAATATCGCATAGGTTGCTCTCTTTGCTTATTTGATCATTGTCTCATGCACCCCACCAAAGTGAGGTGCCCAAGGTGGATTGAGACTCCACTTGATTCCTTTGTTGGCAGCTGATTTCTCAATCTTGTCTTGATCCAGTTGTTCAACGAGCTCCCTCGACTCTCTTTCTGCGCCTACAAAATTAGTTCTGTTATCAGAAATCAGCTCTTCTGGCAGCCCTCTCTGATTGGCCATGCAGTAAAATGCGTTCAGAAAGGAATCCGTGTCCAGCCCATAGGTCATCTCTAGGTGAATAGCCCTTGATGTTAGGCATGTAAATAAACAAAGGTAACTTTAAGCTCTCTCCCTGCCCCTTGCCTGGATAGTTACAAATGGTCCTGCAAAGTCAACCCCTGTTTGTGCGAAAGCTCGTAAGGGCAACTTCAGTTGAATCTTTGGTAGGGGAGCCATTATCTGTTTAGCAGCCTTGCCTTTCTCTTCCGACATTCACAGCACTCTCTTTCCCAGTCACTAATCTCCTCTCTACCTTGCATGATCCAGAATCTGGCAGACAGCAAAGACAATGTGTGATTGGTTCCCGCTCCATGGTTACTTCTTTCATGATAGGACTTCAAAATTAGTCTGGTCACCCCACTTTTCCTCGGCAGAACGACTGGATATCTAGCATTGAAAGGCAGGTAGTTCGCATAGCGCAGTCTCCCACTTGATCAAAGCAGACCATCTTCATCTAGGATGGGGTTCAAACTTAATGGAACAGACTTGAAATTGGCCAGTGCCTTGTATTCTTCTTGAAAGGCTTCTTGTTGCACCTCTATGATGACATCAGTCTATGCCTCCGAGATCTCTTGACTGGCAAGTTTTCCAGAACTCTTCTCTTCTGGCAGCGTTCTGGAGTTGTTCATGAATTGATGTACCTATGCTCTAACTCTCAATAATCTGGTCCAGCTTGAATATCTGCTGAGGTGTAAATGCCAAGTCACTTGTGGGGTCAGCGCGAACAGTACTGATTCTTTTTCTGGCACATTGAATGTTGTCCTCACTTTCTTATGGATTTCTAGTGTTGCTTCAGGAGTTACATCAATCTCTGTTTTTGGCCATGTGTCTTCTGGCATGCTCAGGAACTTTGGACCCTTCCACCACATCTTGTTTCCTTTTAGCTCAGTCCCAGACATTCCTCTGGTTGGCAGGTCAGCAGGGTTCTGGTGTGTCCGAACATGACACCACTGAGTAGGACTGCTTGAATCATGTATTTCTCCTATCCGATTCGTTACGAATGGTCTGAAACTGCAACTGGGTATTTGTATCCACCACACCACATCCATGCTGTCACTCCAGAATGTGAGTAGGTTCTGGTCAATCTTAAGAACCTTGGCTATTGACAGGGTCAATCCTAATGTCAAAACAGCTCCCATAAGTTCAAGTCTCGGAGTGCTTGTAGCTGATCGTGGTGTCACTCATGTCTTGGAGGCCACTACGCTGGTAGATACTGCATCACCCTTGTATCTGTACCTAATATAAGTTGCTGCACCATACGCATACCCTGATGCATCTGTGAAGGTGTGCAAGGTAACTGTTTCAACATCTGAGTTCAACTGCAGGCAACAAGAGACTTTGAGCTCTTCAAACCACTTCTTGGCCTGTCTAGCTTGGCTTTGGTTTAGAGGGTCATCCCAATCTAATCCTGAGGTCCACATCTCTTGCAGTAGAATCTTTGCCCGGATTACATATGGTGCCAAAAAACCCCATAGGGTCAAACAGCATGGCTATCTTCTGCAGGAGACTTCGCTTGGTCAACTGGAACTTCTTGTCAGGTGGATTCACTCTGTAAGTGAAAACATCTTCCTTAGCCAACCACAACAAACCAAGCATCTTCAATGACAGTAAATTTCCTTTGTTTAAGGCCACTTCTGCAGCCCTGTCTTCTTCACGTATCTTCTTAAGAGCATAAATCCGAAAATATCGCGAATCGGCCGACAGAAGCGAAATAACAAATTTTTTCTTATTTGACCAAAAGAACCTATTTGGTTAACTATTTTCGGAAATGACATCAAAAGGTTCAATTTCCTTTTCTTTTCTTCAAAATTTGCAAAACTTGAAAATTTGGCCACAGGGCCTTCAGCGGCGGCCATGAGACTTGAAATTTGGCACATGTTTAAGATATTCGTATGGACGTACCAAACGTTTTCTTAACATGTCCTTTACACAGTTTGTGGGGCATCTCTTAAACTTTTCTCGGGACTAAATTTTGTTTAAAAATGTTTTTTTGTACAAAATAGTTAACCTTCGGAAGCTGAACCATTTATGGACCTAAAGTGATGAGGCTAATATTAGCAAACTTTGAACTTGTCAAATGCTGTCTGTTATATTACAGTTAAGTAAATAAATATAACCAACTAAAAGCAGGTTCTTTATTCTACTCGCCTGGAAAAAATTACAGGTGGCCTGTAAAAACTGTTCCACTGAGTTAATTTTCCGTGAGGTCACTTTGACACATATCTAACTTAATTATTCAATTGTTAATCATTGCGTAATTGTTATTGTTTCCGACTATTTTTTTTAATTTTTATTTTATCTTTGAAGGTAAAGAATTGAAATAAATCCAACATAAGAAGTTCAAACAAGTTTTTACAACTTGTTTGAACATAGACCAGTCTGTTTGTTTTTTCAATAGCACTAGTACTTTATCATGAATCACGCAAACTATTTCACACAGTAGCGAACTTGACTATGGCATCGATGGATCCTTTTTGACATGGGTCTTCTGCATTCTAACTAATCTTTCCCCTTTGAACTGCTCTGAGCTCTCAAATGCTTTTATCGCCGATGCTTCCTCTTTTTTCAGCAGTTCTCTTCCTGTGATTGACCCAGATGAGTCAACCTCCCAAAACTTCTGCAATACGGAGCTAAATTCTTTCTCTTGCCAGTGAACGAAATAGGCCATGTTGAAATTTGTCTGCTGCACGCTGTCTTCTGTCAGATCAGGTGAACCAATACACATCCAGCCTTCAGGTGTCAGTCAAGCCACCGGCTTCCCAGGTTGGCCACAGACATCTCTAATGGAAAAGTGCAATTCAGCATAGTCTATGCCAATCAACACGTCAATGACTGGCTGAGGGCCAAGATTGGGGAAGTTCTCCACCGGCATGGTTTCAATGGAATTTAACACATCAACTGTGATCTGTTGGGTACTTCCTTCCAATCCTAGCTCAGCAGCCACATCACCACTTATTTAGGTCTTTGTGCTTCTGTCATCTAGTGAGACATTTACAATCATTCTTCACTTCCCATTCTTCACCACTACTGGTACTGTACGCAAGGCAAGATACTTTACTGGCTCTGGAGCTTTCCTGGTTGCCATGGTTGTTGTTAAGGAGTGTTCAGGACCGGTACTTCGCTCCCCCTCCATGCCAGAACTGTGTGCACTGTTTTCACTATCTTCCATGTCCAAGGAAAGGCTCCTCTTGGGCTCTATCACTTGTGACTCGCTAGCACTTTCACCATTTATTTGTGCGTTTTCTGACAGCTGTCAATGCCACACCGACTATTTTAAGCACATCACCCTCGCTTGTGATTTCTTACAAGGCAACAATGACAAAGTTTGCCAATGACTTTGCACATCCACTTTGCTAAACTTTTCACAGCTTCACACTGGATGATCTTCCTTACAAAGTGGGCAGTTTGTGCTAACAGGCTTTCCTGAACACCTCGTCCGACCAAAGAATGTGTGTGAGCTATCTCTTCTTCCTCCATTTTCTTTTGAGCACACTTGACAGATTCTTCTTTTTCACGCAATCCCTCCTCAAGCTTGGTCACGCGCTGGCAAGCTATCATTTCCTGTGCATGCAAATTATGTAATTTCCCGGAAAATGCCCACGCTTGACTCGATAATCCATCCTTATTGGTGTCCAAATATTCTTGTACACTTTCTTGGGCCTTACAGAATTCTTTCTTGATTTCCTCAAGTTCGCAGGTTGTTTTCTCAAGGGCATACCGATCTCTAGCTTCCGAATACAACACAGCCAACAAAGTCAAATCTTCAACAACATTCTCTTGGGCTTAGGAAAGTTTTTTCCTTGGTGCTCTTATTTCACAGTTACTTGCCACTCCATCTTTTAATAAATCTGCCAGCTGATTTTTTCGTCTTCTGAATAGCAATTTCAACTTGGCTTTCTTGATCTTTTGCTCTTCTGTTTTATCTACAATTTCATCGCAGGTATCTTCGCCATATGCATTGTCTGTGCCCTTCGCTCAGTCGCAGCACTTCTTCTTCTTCAAATTTGACGGCATTTTCTTGAATTCAGCAAATTTCCCCGACGTGAACCTTGCTCTGCTACCAATATGGTTCTGAGTTAAACCATTTATTCAAACTTGAAATGAACAGCAATCTCTACAACGAATTACGACCCTAAAAACTAGTAAACAACATCTCCTTGTGGTTGCAAAACATCCACTAAGCATTCAAAGTCATGTGACCTAAGTATTCGCACTTTTTGAGTACACTATAATAAAATGTCCTTCACATCAGTAAGCATGACTACAGTTAAATGTAGATTTAAAGACCACCACTCTACCGTTGCACGATTTACGATTTAGTGAAAGCCATTTAGTTCTGTTACTGTATTTAGCGTCCCTGAATAAAGGAAGTAAAAACCCAATTGGGTAACTGCGAAGCCGGAAGCACTTCTAGAATTTCTTGCATTCCACTAAAGGCTTTAAACAAGCTATTCCTAGTATAGCACATAAGCTCGCCTCTAATAAAGGCCCTCTTCTTGCTCGTGGGATGAAATGACTCAAAGGGAATTTACAGATACTTATTTACTGGCTTTTGATAGGTACAAATCTAGAGAGCACTAAAATTAGCACCTTTGTAAAGAAATAAATCGAGAAACGAAATACTACTTTCGTCAATAACAGAGTACATAATCTTGATACGATCATTCTTGCTATAGAGACAACTAAGAAACTCTGATAGGATTTCTTTGGGACACTTCCAAACCAAGAATATGTCTTTTTTAATGTTTTAATTTTTTAACTCTTTTTTTTTCATTTTGTCACCATTTTTATATTTTGGGGGCCATACAGTTAGCGCTAATCGTATGGCCCCAAAAATATAACAACATGCAATAACATGTGCATTAAGGCGTTTCTTGTAACATCAGTTTACAGCATGTTTCAGCAGTTATTCAATTCCATGGGAAGTTAAACTTAGGTACACTTAAATCATTCCATGAGGAAGCCTCAAACAGAGAAGAAGCACGTTGGAAATAAACGAAAAAGCTTACAACTACAAGAAGTCTTCCTTTGTGCTGCTCACTAATCTTCATTAAAACATTAAAAAATTCCAATAACCTTCCAAGCAGATGGGTTTAGAGGGGAGATCGTAGAGCATAGATTGAAGAGAGTAGCTGGTAGAACATAGAGAGTAGAGCATAGATGGGCTTAGAGGGTAGGTGGTAGATCGTAGAGGGTAGAGCGAGTAGCTGGTAGAACGAAGAGAGTAGAGCATAGATGGGCTTAGAAGGTAGATGGTAGATAGAAGAACATAGATCGAAGAAAGTAGCTTGTGGAACGTAGAGCATAGATGGACTTAAAGGGTAGATGGTAGATCGTAGATTGTAGAGCGTAGATTGAAGAGAGTAGCTGGTAGAACGTAGAGAGTAGAATGTAGATGGTAGTACATTTGTGACCTTACACAGGAAAACATACACTACACCTTATCTGTTAAACAGATTAAATGCATTTATCATCCATTTGTTATCCGTTTGCAATCCATTTCAACGTTTCATGAAAACCATTCCAAGCATTAGGTGAAGCATTTAACGTTATCATCAAACCATTTGAATGGCTTTTGCAGCCGTTCATAAATTTTCTGGATCCATTAAAACGGAAAGAGGTATCCGTTGAGAACATCTAAGCAGCCGTTAAAACAGCAAAAGCAATCCATTAAAAAATCCAAGAACCATTTAAGGTCATTCCACTGAAATAGAACCTGCACTGAGATTTTTGTGAAACTTTGCCTATTGATTGTTTATATTATAGGAACTTAAATTTTGAAATAAAAGTGAGGGGTCCCCATGTTCATTTAGGAGCAACAGCACCTTGTCTATACCCAAATAAATCCTTATAATAGCACCATGATTGTAGTCACGATTGCTGGCTAAATTCACATTTCCGATTGGTTTTTTGTTTTACACTGAGAATTGGTCCATATTTATTTTACACAGAGAAATTTATTACTCAATTCAAAACAACAGAAAAAAAAGTGACCCTCCATACGAAAACACATTTTATGAAACATGGCAATTTGGGCGAAACCGGGTTTCAAAAGGGTTTCCAGAGGGTTTCAAACTCCCAAAACCAGGTTTCCAAAGGGTTTCTAGAGAGTTTCCAAAGGGTTTCTAAAGAGTTTCAAAGGGTTTCCAAAGCATTTCCAAAGGGTTTCAAACTATTGAAACCGGGTTTCTAAAGGGTTTCCAAGGGGTTTCTGATGAGTTTCTAAAGCGTTTCCAAAGGGTTTGAAACTCTTTGAAACCCCTTGAAACCAGGTTTCCAAAGGGTTTCCAAAGAACTTTTAAAAGCGTTAGCAACAGGTTTCAAAAGAGTTACCAAAGGGTTTATTATTGTTTTTAAGGCAATCCAAACAGGTTTCCTATCCTATGAAAGCTTTGAAACCCCTTAACGAAATGTTGCATGTAAGACATGTAACGTAGTATGATAGAGCGTCTTGAGTACTAGATTATACCTGCAACGCGTTCTTTCAGCTAAGTTTAATAATTTTGGTTATTGTTTCCCAGTTAGCATGGGTTAAAAAACTTTTCTGTTTTAAAAAACGTACTGGGGTCGACACAACTGTTCACTCACGCGAAAACCTTTCATCGAGTATTCACGGCCGTTGACCGCAACCGCATCACATCATGATTAATTTATGGCAACAAGATATTTTGTACCACGCTGTTTTGATGTTCACTGAAACGCTCGTCTATTAAACTGACGAAACTGCTTGTTAGATGTTTAAATCTTCCTTGAAAATCCTTTTACGTTAACTTACTGTTCAAAAGACGTGCGTTTAATACCGTTCGTGACATTTTCGCATCCGTTATAATAACCTTGCATCCATTTAAACGGCAAGCAAAAATTGAACAGAAGTTATGAAGAAGTGTTATTGTTCGAACGGCCACAGAGCATAATTATCTAGTACCGGAATTACTTACATGGAACAATTGATAAACAGCTAATAACAGCGAACAAAGAATTTCGTACAAGTATTGAACTTTCAGTTTGACAACTGTTAGACCTGTAATTCGACAAAACCGACCTAAATTCAGGTAATCGCTTGCTCGCCGTGTATTAGTTTGTCGCATTTTTGACATCTTAAAATTAACATACCTGAGCATATTCCATAATCAGCTACCAGCTTAATTTCTTTGCATAAAATATATTCCGATGGCAAAACATGAGAAGCTGATGCGACCATTTTGGTTTTCATGGTTTTTCAGATCTTTCAGTGTTCAAGCGTGTGTATGTTTTTGGCACGTGAGTGGTAACACAATACTGTCAGGTACTGTCACAGTTAAAAAGGTAAAAGCTATTTCTCCAGTTCTATTTGGGATAAATCAATGATTCAAACGGCAAAATGCTCTCTGCTTATAAATAAGAAGTTTAATCAAGGGTTCTATGACGCGCTTTGCACTCTTAGCTAGTTTTTCTGCCAGCGAAAGTTTTTTCTTTGGGCGTCCATCCCGTTAACTGGCTTAATGTCTCCCGTAGTATCACGGCTAGTAATGAAAAATACATTTCTCCGGTTCTACTTGGGATAAATCAGTGATTCAAACAGTGAAATAGTCTCTGCTTATATATAGGAAGTTTAATCAAGTGTTCTACGACGTGCTTTGCACTCTTAGCTAGTTTTTCTGCCAGCGAAAGTTTTTCTCTCCACGTCCATCCCGTTAACTGGCTTACAATGTATTGTCTCCTGTAGCATCACGGCTAGTAATGAAAAATAAATTTCTCCGATTCTACTTGGGATAAATCAGTGATTCAAAAGGTGAAATGCTCTCTGCTTATAAATAGGAAGTTTAATCAAGTGTTCTATGATGCACTTTGCACTTTTCAATTCAAGGCGAGATTATTTCAACAGAAAGTGAAAACAAACATTAAACACTGTGACATCACGTGTAGAAATCATCATTTCATCACGTGTTGGACTCGACAACGCAGCAAACATGCAATGCCGTCTGGATTAATTATCCATTTATGTCATTTTTGAAGAGTTGAAACGGGAATTTATACAACAGTGTTGCTTTGCTAAATGTGCAAATGAGACCTAAACCTTTCAAATGCACTGTAACGAGACTCTGTGAACGTGATTATAATTTCCATAAATCGTGATCTTCTCATTGTGATTGTAACACAATGTGCATTGCCGGTCAGAGCAATAAAACACTCATTCACGGATATCACTAGCAGATTGTTGGCCTGTTCATGATAACTTTACATGGACAGCAAAAATTAATCAAAAGAAGGAACAAAAACCATTCGAACCGAACTAACAATGCCTTTAACAAATTAGAGTCTAAATAGTTCGTTAGCGGGATCAAAAGCCGACATGTTTCACATTTTCTCGCAAGAAAGCAAAAGTTTTGTAACGAGTAAACAGTTAAAGTGGAAAACATAATTTCAAATTCTTCGGAAAGCTTGAGAATTAGTTTAGAGAAAACGTAGGCAGAATTACGCAGTAGCAAACAAAATCTTCAAAAGAAAAGGTCACACCTCACGCAAATACCGGTATGCAAATGATGCGTGTCGTTGATCTTGCACATAAACAATAACCTATTTGCGTTTACATTTGCAAACGTCCGCAATTTTCGCCACTAAACTTAGGAGAAGTTTTACATACGTTATATCTTTTGATCTTTCCACAACTATAAATAAATCAGTACCAAGTCATGCAGCAAAATAACATCTGAAAAAAAAAAATTAATATGCAGTGCTGTTGTGCATTCACCAGCAAACGCAGACTAGGAGAATTTTTTTTTTTCCCCGACACTTTCAAATCGGGTTTTCAAAGAGTATTCAGAACATTTCGAAGGGGTTTCCAACATGTTCACATTCCAAAGAGTTCCAAAGCGTTTCAAAAGGGTTTCCGAAGGGTTTCAAAGCATTTCAAAAGAGTTTCAAAGCATTTCAAAAGGGTTTCCAAAGGGTTTCAAAGCGTTTCAAAACACTTTTGTGGATAAGACGTGTTTTCGTATGGAGGGTTGCAAATGATCGGTCACCACACTCATTTGCAAGAAAATGACGATTAACCTCTGTGGCGAGGTCCAGCTGTAAAGAAAAAGCCACCATTTTTTAATGCGTGTGTGCTAATCACGCATGAAATTATGCGCAGTAGGGATGTGCAATGCAATACTGGGGAATAACCTTACGGGTCAAAAGCAATCCATAAAGAAATCTTTGAATTTGTTTTAACGGGAAGCCTATCCCGTATCCGTTTTGAAAGTCTTGGAACCATTATAACAATGTTTTACCAAACATTTTCAGCTTACTGTTAAAATGACAAAGACAACGTTAAACAGAAGTTACAGGGTTTGGAAGACAGGCAGAACGGGGCGGTAAAACAATTAGTCAAACCGAACAGAAAGCCATGGTATGTTTGTAAATAAATCAAGCTGGCATCTTGTTCGCAAATGCTCGATTTACAACTTTCTTATGTTTTGTTGCAGGTTGAGTTTTTAAAGTTAGCTTGCTTAGTACATATTTTTATTTCCTTCTTTTATCAAAACAAAAACATCGCAATGAAAAACAGTGCTGGTCAAATGAGAACAAGAACAGCTGTGTTTGGGTCACGCGAATTCACGTAAAACTACGGTACAAGATGTGCCACTTTGTGTACCGTGTTAGAATTATATTGTAACATACTTTTCCATTTATCAGTCCCCTGCATTCTATTTCGTGTTAAATCGTACTGAGGTCATGGACAGTATATTTCTAGTTTGAAATTCACGTTGATCTTCATCCAAGGGCCGTCCAAGTGACATTTTAGGCTAGGAGCAAACTTCCCCAACCCCGTCCAGGAAAAGTTTTTCACTCGCGTCACGTGTGAATTGTGCGCAACAATTCGTGGCATTGTAGCACGAATGTGTTTCTGCTCTTGAACAAACTCGCTCATCTACCATTTGTGTAGTATTTTTATCGATAGTAAATCATGTTTCCTTCAAATAATTCGTGACTAGAGATTACTTTGTTTATATCAACGGAATTTGGTTGGAAATGTTTCTGGATTGCATTGGCATTGCATAAGATGACTTCAATTAAACAAACATGGACAGAATTGTGTTTTTGTTTTCTTGACAATTCGACATAGAGACAATTTCCAACCATAAGTAGTTATTTGCTTGCTTTGAATTATAATGTATATCCAGTTTACAGATCATTAATTAGAATCATTCTCATTGCTTTCAAGCACTTATGGTTCGCTCTTTTACTGACCGTGTGCTAAGTCAGTGACCCTTTGATCGAAAAGTTGAGTGTTTGAATTAAAAGTTTGGCTAACCGTTCAAATGCTTGAGGTCATCCATTTCAACACATCAGCTAACCGTTTAAACGCTTCAACTCATCTGATCCAAAATTTTTGCTAGCCGTTTTAACACTTGAAGTTATTTGTTCGAAAATTTTTGCCAGCCATTTTAATGCTTTCAGTCATCCGTTCGAAAATGTTCGCTAACCGTTATTAACCATTAAAACGTTTCTATTTTTTTACGCTTTTAAAGGCGTTTACTACCCGTTTATTATCCGTTTATCATCCGTTTCTTTTAGCCTGTTTAACAGATAGGGGCTAATGCACGTTTTCCTGTGTAAGGTAACATTTCTACGCCAAATTGAGCTTCATAAAACGGGCGCCAGTTGAACAATGTATACCTATTCCCCCAACCCCCTGCCATTCAAGCATTCAGGACCAGTGCAAGGATCAACACCCTAACTAGAACCAGCACTATAACTAGTACCAGTACCAGTACCAGCATTACATGTTCTATCAGAACTAGCAAGTAATTTACTGCATTACCAAGTGACACACGTTTGTCACACATTCTTGCCCAACTGTTCCTTTGCTTAGGAAATAAGCGAAAATAACTGCCTTTTATTGCACCTTTTGCTGTTCATTTACAGAAAATATCCATTCATC
>Ga0100406_1201719_pt1 | contig 11396 bp, 4 predicted proteins | sample Orb8nscriptome_3_FD_81148 | JGI IMG/M metagenome (GOLD analysis project Ga0100406, IMG submission 81148) | Coral microbial communities from Puerto Morelos, Mexico - Orbicella 8 C C metatranscriptome (Eukaryote Community Metatranscriptome) | ecosystem: Host-associated > Invertebrates > Cnidaria >...
TGGCAATTTCCAGGTAACCTCTGGTGGTGGAAAACCACGGACAGGGCAGCATATGGTGGTATTTACTCCCCGAGAAGCACTTTGGTTTGTACTGGGGCATGAATCGTTGCTTTTGTAAAGAGCTTTATGTTCAAAAAAGAAAAAGAACCAGGTGATGAATAACAATACTGTATGTAACAGAAACACAGCATACAATTTAAACTCCTTTGAATCAAAGAATTCATGGTAGGTGAATTTTGAGGAAAAATGAGGAAGATATTGTTTTTGCTGTTCGAATTAAGAGTGAGACATTAAATATTTTGCAAACAGAATGAGAAAAAAGTTTTTTTTACTTTCTGAGATAAAGAGAAAAAACAAAATTGAATTTCATTAACCCCTTACTACACATTCAAAAGTTTCTATGGCCACTAATTAAAATTTACTGCCAGTTGTTGGTAAAAAATAAATCAAAAACTATTCAGTGGATAAAGTAAAGAAATTGTGATGTTATAGGAAATAAATAGAGAAGACATTTCTCTAAGTTTTAGGTCTCAGTGTTCATTTTCCCAAACTTCAGACATTCGTCAAAATGTTTCACAGCAATTTCTAGAGCCCAGTATGGAAACGTCATGTTGGTGTGGCTCTCTGTGGTACACCAATATGGCTTCTGGAAAATAGTGTTAACATCCGGAACTTACTTTGGTCATCTAGATAGGCGACTAATTATCTGTACTGAACAAACAAACATTTACATAAGCACTATTCCTAATACTCTTACTTCTAAAAGGGCTAAAAATCATGAGATAAGTATATGTTTTTCGACAAACGTGATCACAGCTTTGTGTCACCCTCCGCTATAACTCATAATTGCAACAAAACAGGCTGTTCAACTGTAAAATCGTAAACAGATATAAATTTACTGCCTCTTATGCCTAATGAGAATAAAAACTCTGGTGACACTATTTTTGGATTTTAGAAAAGAAGTCACGTGAGAACGATATTTAAGGCTAAACTATTACGTGCGCCTTCCACTGGAATTGGCTGCAAATCAGCAGGCATGTTTTAAGATACCTCTTTCAAAAATCACTCTTGGGCTTTTTGCAATTTCGCTTCTGTTTCAATGATATGGCCTCTTTCGTAGAAAACATACACATTAAAAACAAAGTCGAACCTCCACTAACAGCCATCTCTCTACAATGGCCACCTGTTTAGAACGGCCACTTTTTTCATTCACTCTTATTTTTTCCTCTCTACGATGGCCACGTCTCCACAACGGCCACCTCTCCACAACAGCAATAGCCACTAAACACATCCCAACTGCCTAAACAACCTCTCAATAATGGCCAGTTAATCAATGATTGATGAACGGTGCATACAAAACTATGTTTGCTATTGTAAAAGGTGACGAAAATTGATCCATACAGCATGTCTTTAAGTTGTCTCAACGCAATGATTTCAGGAGAAGCCTAAGTGAATAGATATGAACTTGTACAAGAGAAAGAGCTAGCTACAACTGTCTTGTTCCAAGATATTACACCATAACTTTCCAAAATCATGCTTTTGTGAAGTGGATGGGTGTCACAACAAACATTCACTATTTCTACAACCATCAGCAGCAGGCGTTTTTAACGTGACATAGCCAGCAATTGGAGCCAGAATGTCAGGGACCAGAACATCAGAAACCGGATTGCCAGTAGTGCCAGTCAAAGTGAGAGCCAAAATTAATGTGTGTGAAACATGTTTCAAATGCATTTGAAATATTACTGCCCCTCAAACAATGTTACTATAAGCCATGTTTCCATACAGAGGGTCTCATAAAACATGTCTCCGTCGGAGTTCTAGTGTTCTACACTGCAATTGATGTGAAAGTAGAGAGTTTAAGTAGCTACAACGGTGACGCAGAGGACAACGTCGATTTAAAAATGAATTTATATTTTACCTTGGAATCTTGCAATACTCTAGAGTCATTTCGTTTCTTTCTCTTTGTCAAAACTATCTTGAAACTGATGATGCAACACAGCGTAAAATTCGAAATATGAATTTTAAAAATGATCCATTGTGGTTTGCATCCTACACACAACAAAGAATTTGGTTGTTTCACATTAGGGAGCTTAAGCACTGAAGATGGCGATGCCAAGGAAGATGCCTAGTAAAAAAGGGCTTTATATTTTACCTTTGAATTTTGCAATTATGTAGATCTTTTCAGCCCGTTGATCGGCCTAAAAACCTGCTCAAACTATGTAATGCCAGCGATCATTTCCAAAAGAAAATATGAAAAATTAACTGTCGAGGCTGACGTTCTGCAAAATACCCTGAACTCAGCCATTTCACGCTGTTGTTTTGCAGTGTAGGGCTAAGAAATGTACAAGGATTTATAATGCACATGCACAGCCATTGTACTGCTCATTAACCCTTTTGTTTGGTGACGTTCTTGTTGCCGTTGCCATCCTAGTTTGCTTAAGCTCCCTTCTGTTTCACAGAGGATGGCAAAGAAATGTACCAAGAATTATCACATATGTGCACAGCGATTGTACTGCTCATCAAGAAATCTTTCATTTACCAGCATTCCCGTTGCCGTGCTGCTGCCCTTGTGGTTTTCTTAAACTTGCTACAGGCTGACTGCTGGGACCCACACTAGGTCACTCCTTTGTGATTTGCAAACCATTTTTCTGGATTCGTTTATGATTCTTGGATTTGCACATTACTTTCAGATTTATAAAAAAATTATCTGTGGATCCGATAACTTAAATGAGATTTGTAATATTTTATTTTTAAATCTTACAAACTGAAAAAAAATTTGCAAGAACATGTGATTTGAACTATTTCATTGTGCAGAATGCCTATTGTTCTTGAGACATTTACTTGCAGTTCACGGAATATCTTAGGTCTGTCATATTGCCTATTATTATTCAAATAAACGTGAGGAGGCGAGTCTCATTGGTTAAGATAAATGCGCGCTTTTTCCCATAGGGAATATGACTTCGCTCATCAACTTGAAGAAGACGAACCATCAAAACGATGAACTTTTCATGGTATTGTTTTCGCTATTGTTTAGCCTATTTGCACGTCTCAAATGAATGTATATTTATCACTTCCCCAAAAAAATAAGGGAGGGAAAACAAAAAATGGTTAGAAAAATTTGTTATTGATCTGTATAAAAGAAAGCTGAAATTGTGTGCCCTAAACTCTTGCTGCATGTGACAAAACAATTGTTTGTGTCTAAATCCATAATTTTACAAAGTTTAGTTGATGCATTGGAAAGAGTTTGCTTTGTTTCACCAAACAGAACTGATTCAAAGAACACCAACGATCATGTTATTCTTAGATGGCGTTTGATCGAGTTGAAAATGATCAAGTGGATTCTTTCATTGCACTCGCTTATGTCACTACAAACAAAACTTGCCTAGTAAACTCAATTTTCTTTCTTGTCAGACCACATTCGATCACCTCTATGCTAACAACCGACCCATTCCTCTATCATCATACACCCTCAGCAACAAACATGCACATCCAGTTCACTAAAGTCGGTTTGCCTAAGTTCACAAACGTTTCTATGTCAGTTTGCTAACGTCCGAAATACATTTTGAAAAAGGTATGAACTGATCAGAGGAATGAAAAATTTAACTTTGATGCATATGTAAGTGTTCGTTGTTAGTATCATTTGAAATTGTTTGTTTCACTCTCCCCGACCTCTCCCTTTGCCATGTTGACAATGCTCCCGTTGATCAATGGCCAATTATATTTGGACAACTTTGAAAACCATGCACAGCTTTTACCTGTAGAGTATGAACCACCCGCAAAACCTTTTTATTAAACATTTGCATAGTTAAAGAGAGATTGAGTCTAAATGTATTTGTTTGCTTACATGTGTTGTAGTGTAACTTGTTCATTAGTCACTTGTTACGCTTGCATACATGAAGCAAGGAAGTGAAGCAAAGTTCGATAATTGAGTGATGGCCAATCGTATTTTAAACACTTTAAAAACCATGTACAGCTTTTTACCCTGTAGCCTTAAAACATTTGTGTAGTTTAAGAGCCATTTAGTATAAATATATTTGTTTGATTACGCGTGTTGCAGTGTTGTTCGTCTGTTATTCAAGTGATACACTAGCATAGTTTTATTTGGGGGCTAATGACTCAGCTGGGAGACCGGTTTTGAAGTTGATGGCAAATAGAAACTAGTTTACAATTGAGTGGTTTTCTTGAATGGGTATTGTTAGTTTTGACATCCATGGTTATTCAGCGCTGAGCTTAATACAATGGCTTGCTTACCCAGAACACGCCATTGTCAAACGTGACTTGACCAGGCAGTTTTCAAACTTAACAGGAGAGTGGTTCTCATTCACGAATTACCAAACTTAAAATGGATTCTGTTTAGGGAGGATCCACTGTCCATTTGTCACATGCCAAATATTGCAAGGCAGTTTGAGTTTTTAATAAATCGTTGTTGAAATTGCCTTCATACTAAAAAACATCCGATTTTGCAGTTTTTCCACTGCAAAGGGATAGTCTTTATACTTTCTAAATCTCCTTTGGTTTAGGCTCAAAGTGTAACTTAAGGGGCCAAAGTCTATGTTAGAACTTCAGGAAATCAGAGTAGCAATTTTTGTCAACCCAAGTTGGCCAATTTGGGCCCTTTCTTCTCTTTTTCGGACCTATGGAACACATGCTCGCATTTAAATTTCAACTGGCGCCCGTTTTATGAACCTAATATTGCCTGAACTTGTTCATTAATGATCATATCTACGTAATGAACTCTACGACTCTACGATCACAAATATCTAGATAATGAACTCTAGATCTATGGTTCTATGGTTCTACAGCTCTTTGGTTCCACGGTAATACAGTTCTACAGCTCTATAGCTATAGGGCTCTACGATCACAAATATCTAGATACTGAACTGTATGGCTCGTCAGTTCTACCCACACATTTCTACACTACTAATGCACTGCAGGAAAGTAAAATATATATGGTTGTCCTAATGTACTGAAGGAAAGTAAAATATACGGTTGTACTAACGTACAAAAGGAAAGTAAAATATAAGTTGTACTCACGTTCTGAAGGGAAGTAAAATCATACAGTTGTGGTAACGTACTGAAGGAAAGAAAACTATACAACCGTACTAACCTTCCAAAGGAAACAAATATATACGCTCATACTAACATACCAAAGGAAAGTAAAATATACGGTCATAATAATGTACTGAAGAAAAGTAAGTAAAATACACAGTCATACTAACATACTGAAGGAAAGTAAGTAAAATATACGGTTGTACTAAAGTACTCAAGGAAAGTAAGTAAAATATGCGGTTGTACTAACTTACTGAAGGGAAGTAAGTAAAATATACGGTTGTAGTAAAGTATCGAAGGAAGGTAAGTAAAATATACAGTTGTACTAATGTACTTAAGGAAAGTAAGTAAAATATACAGTTGTACTAAAGTACTAAAAGAAAGTACTGGTAAGTAAAATATGCAGTTGCACTGACATACTGAAGGAAAGTAAGTAAAATATATGGTTGTACTAAAGTACTAAGCTGTGAGTATTCCACTCTGTAGAATCAGTCAGAAATGTTTCCTAAAGCTAGTGCTTTGCCATTTTCTCTGACATACCTGTTTCCATATGTATGATATATGTTAGTTCATTTTGGGACATATTCATGCTAATTGGCACCTAGGAAAAAAATTGTGGGGGCAAGGGAAAATAATGACGAAATAAAAAAAAACGAAATATAAAAGTGGCAGAAAGAAACGCCTGATACTCCACTTTATATTTAAGAAACAGGAAACATGTACTGTGTTTCTATCAAGTTACAGAAACATGAGTGGAAGTTTGGGAGAATGAGAAATGCTGTGGGAACACGAGCCACAGGCGAGTGTTTCCACAGCTTTTTCGAGTTTTCTATTTCTTTTAGAAAACACCGTGACGAAAAAAAGGAAAACAACTTGTAAACTTTGATTATCAAAATGTAAATTCTCTTTACTTGCGCCATCATTACGTCAACAGCTTGTGTTAGTTCTGTGTTTCTATCGAGTTATAGAAACATGAATTTTAACCAATCAGCGTGCCTATTTTCTTAGGACTGTTTTCTAAAAATAAATGGCATGCAATGCACACAGAAGCGATGATGTTTCTTTTTGCTGGCACTAGTAAAATTGGGATATATTCATAAAGGGTATTTGCAAAAGGAATTTGAGTTCATTCACCAACAGGGATGTGAGAACAATTGTCACAAGTTAAGAAATGAATAAGTGAGGGGAAAAAAAAAACGATTGGTAGCCTCCTATGCAGTCACAGAATATTTCCTTAGGAGGAATGTGCGATATTGAGCGTCTGCCTAGGAGGCTAGGGGATGTGTGGACAAAAGTAGGTTCCGATTAACAAAACATTTGTTTTTCAACCAGTTCTGCTTTTAGGCTTTATTACAGCTTATTTGGTTATGGCAAGATAATCTGCAAGCATTTAGTTCATGAGGGTGCAGCCCAAATCAACTATCACCTCAAACAAAATGAACCTACAGTACATGACTCCCACTAAATGCAACTTGTTCATCGTGCCTGCATTTTCAGAGCTAAAGTAAGTGTTCTCCAATATACTGTTGCAGATTTAACCATTATTTTATTCAGTTTGCAGTGTGACAGACTGTTTTTAACACTTAATTTTGTTTCAGTTCACACAACTCGCTTACGTTTAAAATATTTTGGCAACAAACAACAGGCTTAAAACATTGAAGTGACGGGTTTCAGTCACCCAGAAAAATCTAAAGATGACAAAGAGTGGTTAAAAACTAATCCCTAAAGTGCATTTTCTGCGAATAAGCAAACAGTTATAATGCACAAAAATTAATTGTTAGGTCTGTGATCAAAAGCTCACTGTATATATACGTGGGTCAGATCAGGGCATCCAGTTCAAATTGCATTCTGCAATGTAACCGGAAGCGTAGCACTTTCATTGTGTTTACTTTGATAAGGTTTTGAACAGCATGACCTGTTCATTCTCAAGAAATTCACGCAAAACAATGTTGAGTGAAAAGTCAATGAATTTGTCAAGGCACATGAGAAGAAGCTTAAGTTAAAGGCACTCAGCAGATCCTACAAACTGCAAAGGTCGGCCGCAAAGGACAAGTTTCTCACTCCCCAAGGAAGATGACTCGCCAAAGATGGCGAATATTTGGTGTGTCTTCACTAGCTCCCAGACAACAAACAGTATTCTCATTGCTTCTCTCTGAAATCAACACCTTAATATCTTTAAGGACATTTTGCAATGCTAATTACCTCATCAGAAATTAATTTGTTGTTCAAACTGTATACCTGTTAACAATGAACCTTGGACCATATTATTATGAGTTTGCCCCTGAGCACAAATTTATCAGATACTGGATAAACCACCCACCCTTAAATCTTCGTTAAAAGCTGAAATTAAAAGCACTCCGGATAAATTGTGCGTGCAGTATAACACAGCGCTGCACATTGTTTACCAACACTCATTCCAAACAGTGAAATGTCACCTCAATGATAGTCAGCCGCTCAGTGACAGTTTAAGGCAAGTCCACACCATAACAAGAAGATCTTTAAGATCTTACAACTGCGCTTTTAAAAGTTTGGTAGCACTACAGTTGCAATGCAATGTACATTCCAAAGCAGTCCTTGACGATTCATTGATTACTGCAGACACCACATCCCTTGATCAACACAACCTGTATTATTGCACCATCAGTAGCAGCTGTTGTGAAATCTCCGAGGACATAATTACTTCCGGCACATGTCATAATATGGGATTTTGAGTGACCCGAAGAGAAAAAAAACGAAAAAAAAAATCGGTTTTGAACCTATTTCCAGCAAATTTGGCACACCGGAAGCTGAGAAAATTACCCTATTTCTGGCCATCATTTTTCAGCTCTTTTCGTCATATCCCCCCCTCGGGAGGGTTTTGTAAAGTTAGCGAATTAGTATGCAAGCCACCGTAATGGTGATTGCCGTTGGTGAAATGTTTATTTGCTCAAAAATTGTGGCCAAATCTTTCAAAGATGGAAGTCAGGACATTTGCAAGGATACAGAAAGTAATTTGGGACCAGTTGCTGGCTTGTAAGGCTGAAATTATCGAGAAGTAAGCTTTTTTTAACTTGAATGTAACGAAGGCCATGCAGTGAACAAATTGAATAAATTATTGGCTCTTCTCACTGTCTCGTTCTGTTTTTTGTTCCGTTCTCTTTTGTAGCACGCCGAGGTCATTTTTTCGTCTAAATAACCTGAGAAAAGTTTGGAAAAGACGTTCCTCTTCAATTTTCAGCTCTCAGGCAGTAATCCTCAATTTTTTTTGACCGAAACGTCAGTTTGTGTTATGTTCTTGTGTTTCGGTGGCTATGGGCGACCGTCACTTCCTTAGTTGACTCGAGCAATGAAGCGAGGTGACAAAAAAAAATCTAATTATATTTAGTTCTGGTTTTGTTCTATTTCGTTGAAATTTTAATATGATGAAACTGGATTGTTAAGGAATAGATTTTACTACTGCCGATATGAGGTAGCTATTAACGCTAAAGTGATATATCGCTTTGAAGTCAGGGTTTTAAAGAGTTTTTTTTGCAAAGCGTGAGTTTGGCGCGACTTTGTAATCTGAGATTTTTGTTGATCCTGAAGAAACAAGGTTTGGCGAGTAAACATTACAGATTGCGTAATTCAAAGTTGGCCGATTGGAGGTCTGTGTCTGGTTGCCAACAGAAAAAAAACAAGAAGATCTGTTAGATCTTGTAACCGCACTTTTAAAACTTAACTGTTTTCTTAGCAGTACAGTCGCAACGCAGTGCACATTCCAAAGCAATCCCTGATGATTCATTGATTACTGTAGACACCACATTACTTGATCAACACAAACTGTATTATTGCACCATCAGTCGTAACCGTTGTGAAATCTCCGATGACGTAATAGTCTTAATCTCGAACTTTCTTCAGGATATGTATGGGCATGAAGATACAAACACTATTAACAACAGCTTTCTTTCTTAAAAGTCACGACTACATTCAATTGTTTTTTCCCTTGAGTAAAGGGCTAACAAAAAAAGTCACACAAGTTACATAATTCAAGAATAATTGGGTTATCCACGGCTATCTTTAGTACGGTGGTTATTTCCCTACCAATGACGTAATCCTTGCATGTTCTGACATGTTCATTGCTTGGCTTGCAAATATTTAATTTTCCTTCCGATCTATGAACTTGCTGCGATGAAACAGCCAAAGAATTTACTTCATTTGCCTAAAACCACAAGAAATACTCGCAAAATTACAAATAAATTAATGACCGTCGCTTCTGGCAAAATAAACTTGCAAAGCAAACACAATCTTATTTGCCATGTAGCGAAAGTGAAAGCTGCAACATTGACGCATTCCATGGCTGACATAATACCTTTTTTTCAGCGTATTTATTATTCCCTTTAAATCCAATGCTTTGATAAAACGAAAAGAAAATATAGTTTACCCACAAAAAAGAAAACAATATCTGTAAAATTGTCTGTGTATTTTTGTTTTAACAGCTTCTGGCGGAAAAACATCACACGTTGCGTGACTCAAAATTTGGCCGAGAGGGAGCTTGGGTCTGGTCACCGACAAAAAAAAAAATAATAATAAACCCCGGGTAAACCTAGAACCGCGCTCCACCCATGGGCACGCGGTTAACAAGACCCAGGATTCATTTTCACATCATTAGCTAGAAGAATCAACAAAAGAATGTAAAAACAATACACACACATTTGAGGGAACCAAAACCTTGCATAGCAACTCATTTGCCAAGGGCGAATTACTTTTTTTAAAGTTGGAAGATATATTGCCTCCAGGTAAAACATAAACAAAAGCATAGACCAGAACTTCCCTCTGGCACGACTTGAGTATTCTTTGGCTTTCAAATCAATGTTGTGTAGCCCAACGCAACAAATGTCACCTGAAATGTGGATCCTTGACTTATTGAGTGTGCCACACACTTAAGTTTAGTTCAGATATTTCAGTGCTCATACAATGCTCATACAGTGCTCTGACATTGCTCATTCAATTCAACTCAAGACAGGCAAAGGCCCAGCCTAAACAACGCTCACCAATACGTAAATTTAATGTGGACCCTTGACCTATCATCTCTGCGACTTACTTCTAAAGTTGTATAAATGGACAATATGTTCTGATCTAGAGTTTGTCCATGAGCACAAATTTTTTGGATGCTTGATAAAGCGCAATCCACAATCAAAATTTTCGTTTAAAAGCTGAAAAGGCACTCCACCAATCCTACAAACTCCAAAGGTCGGCCGCAAAGGTGGCTCCCAGAGTGCATTTCACTTCCACAGAGGGAATATCGTACGCGACATAAGGTGGAGCCCAAAAAAAGTGCAAAGTCACTTATCCAAAGGAATGCAGCTTGTCACCTATAAGTGAGTGACTACATCATCACTTCACAATTATCAATGACCTTGAGGTGTTATTCATAAAACCATTTCTTATGCCTGCATGGGGCAAACAACACTACAATACTTTTAAAGCTTTTCAACCCAATAATAAAAAAGAATCATAACACAATGCAAACATATGTGTGAACCCACAATTACATTAATCACAAGAAATTTCTCAGGGCATAACAATATCTGCATGTAAAGTATTGATTCCCAGTATCAATCCTGCACTGGACACATGTTTGCATTGCGGACCTATTTTTTCAAGGGGGCGGAATGAAGTTTTTAAGACAATGCTTAAAGGTTCTCCTGCCCTCTCCTTTTCTCTCCCAGACCCTGCTCATTGCCCGCATGCTTTTTCAATCCTCCCCATGATTGAGAGCCTGGAACAGGCTAACATGGATAAGACAAAGAGAGAAGTGATTCAAAAATCCAAAGATTAAACTTGTAAGTTTCTGCTATAATGTTGACAAGTGATACATGACTACAACTGTTTTTATTTATGCTAAATCGCACTACTGCATGTAAACCTATGGAAACAGACAAACAATGTTGGAAAAAGGTTGCCTAGTAAAGTTGGCATGCACACATGCGCTTATTGTGAGAGTCCAATGAAACAAATGTTACAAAGAAAATCAGCAAAAATTGTAATGTAATGTAGAAACCCATTTAAAGTCTACCTTTTGATTTTGATTTTACTGCTGTACTTAGATTGCACCTTAACTTACACATTAATGGAGCTGCAAGTGCACAAAAACTGCTCATGGCTTTTAAGATTTTGATATTCCTCTTTCCACAGCCTAAGCAGGTTCATGTCACATATACATACGTGTATCTATGATGATTTCCTGGATAAGCAACGAGAACTTACATGTAACACCAAGAAAGGCTCTGTCCACATCAAAATCAAAGTTTGAAGCATTGCAAAGGTAGTAACCTTGATCTTCCACAGAAACATTTCTAATGGTTAGTAGGGACGATTCTGAAGTGGTC
>Ga0100406_1228775_pt1 | contig 11334 bp, 4 predicted proteins | sample Orb8nscriptome_3_FD_81148 | JGI IMG/M metagenome (GOLD analysis project Ga0100406, IMG submission 81148) | Coral microbial communities from Puerto Morelos, Mexico - Orbicella 8 C C metatranscriptome (Eukaryote Community Metatranscriptome) | ecosystem: Host-associated > Invertebrates > Cnidaria >...
TAACGTGAAATGCTTTCATTTCAGGCGATTCAGACGCAAGGAATCGAAACAGAGGAAGACTCTACTCGGCGCGCAGGTAAGCCCGCATGTTTTTTTCGCACGTTGTTGCCTCTACGTAACTCAACATACGTCAACGTGTATCATGCCATCGACATCAACGGGTGTTATCTGACCGGCGTCCCCTTAGTGCCGCTGCGGATCTCGTCATAGCTCGCTCTTGCACGCAAATGTTTTAAACCTTGTCCTAAAACTTCTAAAGAGTTCAAGTTGTTGTGTCTACGTGATCCACGTTCTTGATCTACGATCCTACGTTAACGCCATTTCCTGTTCGCTCCCGGGTACTTCAATCATGTTTTGATATCGATTTCTGTACGAGTACCGGCTCGAAATTGAAACGGTGCATTTTTGTGAGTCTGTAAGTGTGATCTGAAAAAGGTAAAGATGGCAACACCTCAGAAAATTCCTCTTTTTGAATTCAATCTACCTGTTAACTGTTAGGTTACGCTTATTTTATCGAATTTACAGATTTACACCTTGCGTGATACGGCAGTTATAACGAAATGTTGGAAAAATTCCAGACATTTTTCTCCTTTGTAACCCAATTTCCATGTGATTAGTCCGTTGCAAAGATTGGACTGATCATTCATTCACCTAGTGTAAATCGTAAGATACAATACTGAAGCACAACTCGGAGAGTGATTTGACATTATTTAGAATGCGAGAATATAACGCTATCCTTCAATGTAAAATTGTGCGGTTAATTAATGATATTCTCCAAAGTTAACTAATGAGAACCTTACATGAAAATATGACTTCCTGATCTTAGCAACGTTCTCAGGTTATTAATTTTAGATTTATGATATAGTAAACATCCACACGAACAACGTCTACAAATGAATATTGTGCAAACCTTCTGAATCATAGTTTAGAGCTTGATGCACTTAGAATGATATCTACCATTAATTAAATCACGCCTTGAAATCTAAGTTCGCGTAAAACTTTTAACTAGTGCCCGGAGGGGGGGATACCCCCAGAAAAGTTGGGTGGGGGTGTGCGGCCCACTTCCCAAAACCCTTACCCTATTTATGACCAAAATCTGCGATTTTTCCTATCCTATTTATGACCTGACCAAAAATTCGATACCCTATTTATGACCGTTGCGGCTGGCGCAGTTGCCTTGAACTGAAGTTATGAAGGACTTTTGTTGACTTTCTTATTGATAACGATGAAAAAGTAGCTTCTTCTAAGAAATATACCCAATTAAAGACTAGAGTGCTAAAACCATACCCTATTTATAACCAAAATGGCCAAAATCGGTACCCTATTTATGACTAAAACGGCTGAAAAACCCTACCCTTTGGGGCCGCACATACCTATATAGCCCATTTAAGGGAGTACCCCCGCCGGGAACTACTGCAAGAATGAAAATTAAGATATATATCTGAGTTATAGTCATTGTTAAAATAGTTTTGATGGTAGACTGGAGTTCATCGATGCAACAACTCAGGAACTAATAGGCTACCGTTTTCGCCAAGGAAAATTCGAAAAGAACTTGTGCGAGACTGTTCGATGTACGGTAAAATTGCGACAATTAAGGTGGACGGAAGCAACTGCAAAATCAAAAAGGCCATTAAAGTTCTATTTTAACCCATAATTGATTTCGTGCGGTTAAATAACTGAACGGCGTGTTGTCATTTGGTCTTAATGGCATTTTTAGAGGTGAACATTTCAATGCAGCGAATTGACCCGAACACGGTGTGCCTGGTGCGTAATCTAATTGAAGACCCGCGTACGTGACCCTCATAGCGATAAAACTTTCAGCTCTCTATTGGAAAATAGATTTCACCTCTTGCCACATTTAGTTTTTGTTTGTTTGTTTCGTCACCCCATTTTCGGGCCAGGAATGTGGACATGATTAGACGGAAAATGAATACACCAATATTACATTCCTGTGGCTTGTTCCTTTGTGTATCGTGAAACCCAAATTCCGAATGTGCAGAGCCGAAGTTGTGTAAATTGTAAACCATTCATACATAAAGATGAAATCCACTTAAAGGTTTCGTGTTTCATCGTAACGTTCTGTATAATTAAATTCAAATTTTGAACTGAGTGACTCACTCTGTCGGTCTGAGCTCTAAGGCATGCCCTATCTCAATTCTATAATATAACCCAGACTTCGCGGTGTACGGCATTGATACCATCACTTGAACATGGCGAAAATGACGCTTTTGAGATTGCTGCAAATCCTATTAGTCTTAAAGTATTCACTTTTGGCTTTATTGGCAACTTTGCGAAGAATGATACTCTCTTGGCTTAAAGGCACCCAGAGAAAACCTTTACAAATATCACAAACCTGATGTGCGCGAATGTTAGTACCATTCAGGGTTTTGCCAGTTTTAACTAAGCTTTGTCAGCCGGAATAACTAGACCACCATGAAAAAATGTGACTTATTACAGCAGCCAAACCGAAGAATCGAAGGAGAACAATAACGTTGATACGACTCAAGTCACAATTCTATTTTACGAGGCTATCAGGCACATTTTACCCTCAAGTGTAACAAATTCTGAGTTGACTTTCTTTCGCATACTTGTTTGAAAGGTTAGGCTAAGTTTGCAAGGGTAAGGTTCAAGGCTCCTTTCTTTGTGCTTCTTATTCTTATGTAAACAATACTAATTTGGTGCATCGCCAAATGTACACAAAATATGCTCCGTATGTTTTCATTTAAAAATAATCTTCTCTAGCTTGGTGTTTACTTTACGATGTCAACCGTGGAAACCACCTGTGTTGGTGATAATTAACCATATGAACAGTTTTAAAGTAACTGTTTAGACCTTTGCAGACCAAAGGTTCGTCAAATCAGTGGACAAATTCAACTGGGATTTTTAAAAAAGAAAATATTTAGGTTACTATATTATGCAATATGTGCTCGTCCTCGAAACGTCATAGAAATTCCTTGTTTAAACCTGTTTTATTGTTTTATCAAAGGAAACAGTGACTTGACCGATAAAAAGGTCACTCCGCTGTAGATAAACGGTCCTTCCTTCCATTTCGCGATAAATACCCGACTCTGGCTCGATAATACTTTAGCTGTTTACCGTCACTACGGATTAGTACTGAGGCAGTCGCGCCTTATCTTATCTGTGGCTCTGTTGGCTCACTCGCTAGCCAATCACATCGCTCCTATTATGTTCCCAATCGCGTGCTCAAACATTTGGAATCCCCACTTATTGACAGATAAAATACCACCTTAGACCTTTAGGTGAAACATCATTGTCAACAGACCTCGGCCATTTTGTCGTAAATTTCCTCAGAGATAGTACTAGTGTAAAACCCAGTTGATTCAAACTCCGAAGCGAGATTTTAGTGTGGAAAATGACGAGACGCAACTGCCAGTTTCTAAAGCCACTTATACTGGGATGCTTTTATGGAAATGCAGGTATGAGACAACTAAGAGTTACTAACATTTTTAGAAGGCAGAAGTAGACAGTGCTCTATTTACACAAGATACACTGTATTTGGACTTTGGTGCATTATTTTCTTACACGCAGCGCAAATCAAAGTGCGACTTTATCCAATGTAGTTTATAAGTTTAAGTAAAGCCTTCGCAAGCAATATGGTTTTTATTACGCACCCATGCTATAACGATTTGATATTAGTCTTTGTACACCTGAATGGCTCTTTTTTTAGTCGCTTCGAGAAATTTGTAATTAAAGCAGATAGAAGGATAATCGCTTGTCATAACATAGACATGGAATTTTCTTAACATATTTCCTTTTCTTAACATGCTTTTTTACCATTAAGCTCTTCTTAAGTTGCATTTTTGTTTTCGTTCATTTTCTTACGTTACATAGGATCACAGTCTTTCCCTTCGCAGAAGTCGTCAGCCGAGTATTAACTGAGTCTATTCTTCCTGTTGTTAGAAGAGCCACAAAATGAAATCAAATATTTCTACATGGGAGGCGTGATCCACCGGCGTGCTTCGCTGCATGGGCATAAAACAAACCACTCAATACTTGACAGCAAAAAGCACAAACAAAGTGTTTATCTTGGAGTTACACATAATCTACTCTATACTTTAGTTATTTTCCCTATCTCGTTCGTATATGGACTTCATTGCTAACATACCAGCCTTAAGAATCACTTCAAGGCATATATTAAGCTCGGAGCAGACCGTTCAGCCAAGCACTCAACTAGGTGTAATTAAAATCAACTGCTAATTAACACCATGCATCCTCGGGTTTTTTTTTTAAGCCCCGCTCTCAACTGCGACGAAATCATGCAGAAAAATAAAACCTTCGTTCACGGTGATTTTTTTCCAAGAGGGCTACTTTCTTTGAGTTGTCTTTACATTTCTTTTCTCTGGGGAGAAAAGAAGTACATTAGTTTTAGCGCTAGTGGAGATAAGTAAAAATAGATAACGAAAGAGGTCAGCGTTGAAAGATGACAGATGCAATTAGATCTGTTTATAGTTCTGCTCAGATGTAAACTGCTTTGCACGACAGAAAAAAACGAATTTTACAAAGTCTATAAAGAAAGTGTTTCAATGCAAAAGCCGTTAAGAGAAGCTAAAATGTTCTTCTCGAAGATAAGTTTAGCAATTGTTAATTTGATGAGCACCATATCAAAGCAAAAAAAAAAATCATTACAGTTATATAAGGTTTAAAAATACCAGGCAAATATTAATAGGAAGTTAATGAACAACGTATAGTTAAGACCGAAGGCTGCTATAACTTCATTAAAATGGACTGCGAACACGGAATTCTACTTTTTAGCTGTCTAGTACATTTTATAACTGACTAACGTGGTTTTCACGTTCGTAAAACATGTTCTGAGATGAAAATGTTAGTTCGACGAGTAAATTTCAAAATTGCTTCAACATTTCATATGTCGGTCTAGCCCCTTATTCGCTTAAATTGCGAGAAAGCTGCTGATGCAAGATTAACTGACTCAAATAAATACTGATTATACAAACCTTTGACTAATAACGATTCTTATCACGATGCAAAATTGTGTCTCCTCCGAAAAACGTTACTCCAGAGTTTTGAACCCATGCTGCAAGCAGCGATTATTATTTTTCTTCGCAGGAATTTTGCCGGGAGCGTGACACGGTAGTATGGCATAATGAATTCAATTGTGTCAAAGTTTTCAACAGCTAGGAGATTTACTAAGATTAGTGTTATTTGAAATGGATTAAATGAACGTCTCCTGTCCGCAATGTTAAGGGAGCAAGGTCATAGCATTCATTTCCATTTCTTGACTGCTTTATTTCTTATGACGATCTTCCCATTTGATCATTTGAGAACTCTGAGCTACATAGCAAACAAAGGAAGTTCCTGTTTTCCTTTCCGGCAAGCTGAGAGAACGTGACTTTTTGAGACTTTCTGTTGGCCAGACGGCCACAAACCACGTCACAATTTTGCAATCTGTTCAAATCCAGCTTTCCTTGTATTCATTTTGGTGCTTACGCGAAACATGACTAAGTCGCCTGAAATAGCTTCACATGGTCCCTTTAATTAACCTTCACTTCCCTCAGCTTAAGGTAAGTTGTTTTCTGATAAATCTTGTTCGCTTAATTGGACTTCTTCACACCTCTAAAACGAATTCCACTTTAGCCAACTTCCTTTAATTCACATTGGCGTTGTCTGCTTTGCTGTAACTGTGTCAAAATCCCACGCTGAGTTTATCTCGGTTCCATTATGTTTTACTCATTAACGCGGGAAGTTTGACGGGTAATCTTTGGCCTCAACTGAAGTCCAGTCTACTGCATTTTGATAGTCCACAGGATTTAGGTATCGAGCTGTAATGCTCTCGATGCTTTGGTTGAAAAGATGGTAGGGCGGTCATGAACAAAATATAAAAATAACTAAAAACTCATAAGAGCACTCTTTAGCAGACTCAGGGTAGAGAACATGTTATTCAGTCATTACAAGAGGAGAAGAAACATAACTAGAAGTCGAAGAGAGTTACAAGTAGGGTTTCATGTTCAAATTAAAAAAATTTTTCAAACGTTGTTGTTTATGGTGATCAATGCGCTTAGCTACACCTAGCTAGTTCACAGGCATGCCACTTAAACTGAAAGAAAGAAATATATCAACTAAAGATACTACTAGGCTCAGAAAATTCCAACTGGCGGGAGGCAGACCTAGAGTCTAACGAGAAACAACTTCAGCGAAATTGTCATAGCGAATGATAACATTTTTAATACCACACCCAGCTCCAAGTGGAGCCTCTGTTAAAAAATTTAACAACAAAAAATACAGAAAAAAACTAAACAGTACACGCGGACGTAATAAAGGGTTGCTCATCGGGGCCTCATTCCGCACAGACCTAAAAACCGATTGCCTGGAGCTGTTGGATTTTGCAGTTTGGCTCGTGGACTATGTCCTTCACTTGCCTAAGAAACAAGTTGCGTTTCTTGTGAAACTGTTTTGGCTTGCGATGTTTGTACATCTTAGTTAATAGAGCTTGCCCGAATGCAAGCCCGAAAATCCGTTTTCTTTGCATCCTGGAATGGTAAAAGTGATCCGTATACGTGTTTGAAAAAGTTCCATAGTTAAAAATACAGTTTTGAATTGGAACTTCTTCTGCGCACATAAAAATTTCCTAGCGTAAAGCAGGTGTTAGAAAACACGTCCAAGCACAGGCACAAGTTTCGTCTCGTTTTACAGCTGCTAAATCGCTGATGGTGCAATTTTTTACCCGGAAGTGGCAACATACGTGCTTCCAGGTCAAGACGTGCACACAGTTCTTGATGACACCAACGAAGAAAAACTCGTGGTATTTGAACGTTGTGAAACACATATTAAAAGGTGTTTTTGTACTATGCGGGAGTTAAGAAGGAGGAAGTTTAAAGACCCCTCCACAGTACGCGTCTCTATTAATACCATGCTGTTAACGCGCTGTTTGTCATGGCAGGTTTCTTCTACAATTTCTGTTGTCAATTTCGTGCAACTGATACACCAGGTTTTTAAGCTTCTTAGGGCTGATTTTATCATAAGTCATTAGTTCCTGTGTAAACAAGGAAGGTGTACAGACAAAGACTGTAAAAAAGACAGTTACACGGACATCAGCCGCTTCGTTGCTCCGACAAATTAATTCATTTCAGGCACTGCTTTAATACTGGTTAATCCTACTCTGTGCACACTCTATTTTTTTAAGAATACATTTTATAGGCATATCAAGGCTGAAATTTGCGAAATTTTGAGATTAAACCTGAGGCTGAGATGTTGAAAAGTATACAGTTTTGTGTGTTGAAAATTTTAAAATTCAGTACAATTATTTGTTTTTGACTAAACCGAATTAAATTTGTTCTGTGAACGGCAAAACTAGCCATAAAAACAACAAAAACAGCATTAGCCGTATGTTCAATGCTAACAACATTTCTGAAGAAGTTATGTGTGTCACATCAGGCTTATTGTCTGAAGTCTGGCTCCAAAATTACTTCAACTCCGGCCATCTAGACACCAAACACTTCTAATTGATACCCGATACCTTCCAAAACAGAATTGTCATAAGCTATAATCTAAGAATATTCAGAAGGACCTTTCAGCCTAAAATCGGCAAAAAATAAGAATATTTAGCCTGGGCCAAATAAACAATATTCGTACAAAAAGAGTGTAACTCATTTCAGGCAGTGCTTTAATACTGGTCAACTCCACTCTGCATATCAGTGTGAATTGTGCAAGCACGTGCCACATCAATGTTTTGACTCTTTCAATTTCTTTGGATTGGGTGTAGAAAGATTGTGTGACGAACTCAAAGAGAATGTGCGAAGGAGGCTACAGCAAAGAAGTGCACAAGATTAAAAGTGAGGAACGAAAAAAATACATCTTACTTTGAAAAGTACTGCCACAGAAATGGTGCCCCATGAACGAATCACTCGCTAACGTTATTTCTAAAGGGCATAAGCTGCGTCTACCTCTACACTTGCTGTTAAAAAAGAGAACGCGTGATCGCAGGTTAGCAAAATCCGGGTCGGGAAAGTTGTCAAGTACTATAAAAATAGGTTATCGACGACAGACGATCAGACCCGCCTTTCTCTTTCGTAAAATACATGGACTCCCGGCGATAAAAGAAGAGCCTCGTGGTCTCATCATAAACACCACCAACAACAAAATACTCCTGTAAATACTGCTTAGTAGTTTTTCTTTGAATGGACACACTCATCATCTTCAGGGAGAATCGTATTATTTCAGGATTTTTGAGTGTTGACAGTGAAAATAAACGGGTTTAAGAGGTGAGAGAAACACAAGCAATCAACCGGTCACGGCTTACTTTAACAGGAAGATGAACAGTGTTTTTTTTCTGTAAGCAATAGAACAACATTCTTTGCGGTAGAACAACTTTCCCTCTGTTTGCGGTAAAACAACATTTCCTCTGCGTTAACATGTGTAAAACAAGTCGTTGCACCTTTTAGATTGGTCATCACGAAAGCATCTTGCCACGGAAACTACAACAGAATTAGCCTGAAGAATTCTAAATCAAACATGGAAATCTCTTATCTGAAAACCGTCTCGTTACCGACGGTAAGGAGTTAACGGGCCGGAGAGGAACAAAGAACGTTATCTTTAGAAACAGAAAAGAACAAGTCTTATATCGTGACGTCAGTGATTCTGATTGGGTTTCGTAGAGGATAAACCTGCGTTATTTGTTTCGAAGTTCGAATCAGATCATAACACAGGAGTAAAACGCGCATATCACCAAGAATCCTAACGGAGAATATCAAAGTAAAACTCAGCGTTAAGGCAAGCAAGTAACACTTGAAATATCTGTTATGTCTGGATGTGAACCCAAATTCATTGTTCAGGGTTACTTGTTAGTCCACTCCAGGACTGCCAAAAGCAACAGTACTTGTTGTGATCTCTAACAAGAAAGATTTGTTTTTTGCTATGACTTATCATTCACCCAGATCTTTAGTTAATAGGCTCTCTGCTTCTTTAAGTCTGAGAGCCAAGAAATACACGGGCGGGTATGTAAATATAGATTTTGTTTAGTCGTCTTGACCTTGCCTCTATTTTCACTTTTATCACTTCACTCTCCGATGGCTCAGTAAGACTCAGTAAAAATCAGTTCTTACATTGCGGCGGATGTGTTGACCGTCGTAAAATCAAGATTTCGTTTTTCTTCGAGCTATTTATTTTAATTAGCAAAAGCGGAACTGGGATTTTAGACGTTCGGCTATTATGACAACAGCGATAAATTGGGCGTCCACACTGACGAGAGTTAACTTTGCTTTATTCATCTTTTCCGTTTCTTCAAAATCTTTTTCCTTGTGTTACCTTTGTGCTAAGTTCTCCTTGGGTGTGGTATTTTTGTTGAGATACTCTTTCCTAACTTTTAATTTCCTGTGTTAAAAGCTTTTAGTACTCCTAGCTTCTCGAATTAATAACCTCCTTTTAAAAGATCCAAGTTTTGGTAATCGCGTTACAGCTTACAGTCCAGTCAGTAAACTTATTAATCGCCTAAAAATGTCACCGAAAGTCTTTCAGATGATCACCTAGATAAAAGGGAAAAGTTCCGTCCACCACAAAAACACTGTTGTTCGCAATGATAGGTAATCAATAAAATTGATTCACAGGAAAAGACAAATTCAACTATTTTAAAAGTCTTTGGCAAACCTATTTCCGGTTTTGTACTCCTTTTCTAGTCCGACAAAATCAACACACGCCACCCTGATTGAATACACGTCGAAGAAACAAAAGAATATCAGCAAAAACCCACTTGAACTTTGGCAAAGCGTGAATGTTTTCACGATTAGAGCAAAGGAAGTTTTCTCTCGCTGTAGCATGCGTATGCTTGATAAATTCTCAGAAAGATTCCTTAGTTCCGGTTTCATCTGATACTAGAAGAATGACGTCACTCGTGTGACTGACCTACATGCCCGCGCACGTGGAGTCGTGTATATAAGAGAGGCGTACTGTGATACGAGTCCTCAGTATTCTTTTTCAACCACAGAGGAATCATGTGTGAAACGAGTTTAGAGGAGAGCAATATGTTTGACAACGAAGTGTGTGATTTCCTAGACGCTACAATGGGAGTGGTGGCAGATTTTGCATCCATGCTCGCCAATGGTATTTATCTATTCAGTTCCTTTCGCTACTGTCCTGATTTTACTTCTACAGTTGCTTTTTTTAGCTTTCACTGCCCAGGTTCGCACATGTTATCAGAAAGCGTAGGAAGGACGGAAAAACGCCAAGGAAAATTTCAATGTTTTCACGTTTGTGCCCTTGTCTGACCTTTTCACTTGTGATCTCAGTGATCATGAGAACCTGAAAAACTATGTTACTTGTAATTTAAAATACGTAAATAACATTTTAACAACTAGGTATCCTAATTCCTATGGACGTGAGGCGAGATGTCAAATTTACGGGGTTTTCGGGAACAGAAGTGGCCTATTCCATGTTTTCGAATTTTCTGCCTTTCTAAATTTGAATATCCTTCCTCGAACCGCTGCTTTCCTGGTTTTCTCAAAGATGTTTGAACCCCTTGCTTGGGACAGGAAAGGAAAGTGGCGGCGACTTACAGCGGCCAGTCACATATTGATATTTCAAAACAGACCCTTGTATACTGTTGAAAACAATGCGTATCAAACAAAATATGGATATTAAAGATAGTGGCCAGCCAAATTCGCTGACACATCGAAAACTGGCAAAAACGTTGCTGAAACTACCACGTTGAAAACCACAGCTTTGGCAACTGTGACTCCCACAGGTTTAACTTCAACCGTGCTACTTACAGGAAATCACATGCACACACGCCTGAAACAGCGCCTGAAAAAATAAAATATCACACGCCTTGGATGACGTCATTCGCAGAAAATGTTTTGCGCAACTGGGCAATATTAAAACGTCATATTAAAAAACCTCTCTGGTCGCCAATGCTTTGAAATCGAAAATTCTGATAGAATTCTGAACTCAAGCGAGCTATCTAGCAGTGAAAGCTAGTGAATCAGAGTGTATAATTTGGTTCCCCACCCTTAGCGATTAGTTCGATTGTGTCATTCTGTTCACAATAGGTGGTTATTTGTCAAGGCGTTGACATAAACAATACGTCAATCAAATCGGGTGTTCGGATAATTTCCTGGGGCCTAGTCTCCTTGGATGTGTCATTTTGGTTGATATCAAGCTGTTAGGTAAAATTTCCTCGAGGCAGAAATGAGCAGTTCTGTTCGGTGCCCCCGATTATATTGCGCTTTCGTTCAATATCTGTGCCGTGGTGGTTAATCTATCTGATGGCCATGGCGTTGTCTGACGGTGTTAACAGCGGTGGTGAGAACAGGCGTAAAATACTGCGACGATTCATGGTTCGCAAGAACAAGAAAGACACAATCAAAG
>Ga0100406_1018973_pt1 | contig 11297 bp, 7 predicted proteins | sample Orb8nscriptome_3_FD_81148 | JGI IMG/M metagenome (GOLD analysis project Ga0100406, IMG submission 81148) | Coral microbial communities from Puerto Morelos, Mexico - Orbicella 8 C C metatranscriptome (Eukaryote Community Metatranscriptome) | ecosystem: Host-associated > Invertebrates > Cnidaria >...
GAAAATTAAACGATAGATTTACAATAAGTAATAGTTATGTTGCTTAGACGAACTCAGAATGGATTCTGAACAGTTTTCCGAGCTTTTATATGGAGACATTCATCTGCTTGTAAGCCAGTAGAAAAGGCTGTGCTACTGAACAGCTTACCCTAACACGTGTAACATCTTAAACATGAATAGTGCTTTAATGATTTGCACCAATGCTATAGTATGTTGTAACGTTCAAAAGGTAACAAAGCTACAATGTTTTAGGTTTAGCTACAATAAGGCTTACAGTTTGCTGACCTTTGGAATATAACTGCTCAATAGCTCTATAGAATGTAATGCCGCCATGAACGGCTCATTCAGAACGTACGTCACGCTCCATTAACTATATTTTACTGGCGTGACAGTAAAATCTCATTTTATTCATCTCTTTTTTTCCTTATTCATCACTAGCCCCCTCCCCTTTTCAATTGGTGTTAAGTTTACCCCAGACTACACTCGTCTGAATTTCAGTTTGCGCGGTGACTCTGAGAAGCAGCCAACCAATCAGCGTTCTGTATTTGCTGTCTAAAGGAAGTCTGCCCGAGGACATCACTAAGTCCAATGAAGGCGTAAGTCTAACAATTTGCCAGCAAGTGTTGTCCATTATCTATGTGATGCCGGCCTGAGATGTGTAAACTGAACGGGTCACATTTAGTCCTGTAACAGTAGGTTGTTGGCCCTGTGGTGATAATGATGTGCAGAGTGAAGAACATGAGTTCAATGGCTGATCATGAGTAGAATTTCCTTGTTTTATCAATTTTAGGCATTGTCAGCTTTGCTAACTATCAGAACTGTCTGTGATTTGCTAGCGCGGAAGAAATTTATTTGTGTGGCTTCTGGGTGATAATTGACGTAACGACAACATGTTGAGTGTTCACTTACTGCTAACTATGGCCTAGTTTGTTTGAAGTTCAATTGATTCTTGATGTAGGAAGCTCTTGTTCAGTCCATTTAGGATGATGCAGTTAAGTATATATATGATAATATTTTAATTCTTGGAAATATGGCATTGCATGTTATAACTTACAAAAAACACCAGGTGCCTACTGAAGAGTACTGTTATTTTATCAAGTTTCAAGTATACTTAAAAATCAAATTACAAATATAATGAAAATAAGGCAAAGTTGATATTTGTTACAATGGCCCAGTACTGGAATATATTCCTAACAACCAACATAAACAAGTGTAACACTTGACCAAAAAATGCCAGAAGAGATTTAGTTCAGAATTGCTGTGAAAAAAGATATTTCATCCAATTCGCAATTCTGATCGGTTGTTAATTCTCTATCTATAATTTTTTGACTCGGCTTGCTTTGTTATTCGCCTGACGATATCCTTGTAGTAATGATGGCATATTGCGTTACAGCATTTACCTTCTCCCCTGCATCGAAATTATCTATATCTTAGATCTATATGCACTTTTTTCAAATTAGCATTTCTCCCGTGTTATTTTTAGTTGTCAGATGGCAAACGTTTTCAAATTGCTTGTCTGACTATGTACGCATTGCATATCTATTTTATATGACTTGCACTCTCTTGTACATGAGTATAGGCTACTAGGAGCCTCTTGTTTAAAAATAAAAATGTTGCACCCCTGAAAAGAAACAGGTGTCATATTACACCCCAACCTCCCCATAACGGCCACCTCTCTACAACAGCGACTTTCCTCTGTCCCCAAGGTTGCCATTGTGGAGTGGTTCAACTGTATATATTAAAAATTGGGCAGCTGGCACTGTCTCAAGATTTGGCATTTTGTTCTAGCAATCAAAGGGCTCTTTGAGGCAATGACTGAATACAACCTTCTGGCCCTCCCTTCCCTCATCCTTTTGCCTACCAATTGCTTCCCTTACATATTTCACCCCCTTAGCCTCCCGTCCCAGTCCAGCTCTTGTGTCATCAGCATGAAACTAGTCACACAACTTTCAATAAAACTCTAAACATTTTTGTAATAGTCATTTTTTGTAACCTCTGTTAGAGACATGATGTCATTGTTAGAGTGGTCATTTGTTCTTTAAAACTTTGAGAAGTAATCAAATATACAATCTTACATACTTAATTGAACAACTCCAATGGGGCTTTTCAGGAACAGTAAATTTAGCAGATGCCAGCACTTACACAGTAATTACATTGTTAAGACCCACTTCCTATAAAATCGACACAAGTTGAAAAATCTATTTGGCTCATTTGTTGCTCAAAGATTGGCTTCAACTAGAAAACAAACTGACTACAGTTAGTTAGTTTCAGCTGTTTTGAAAAAAAATGCGAAAAATGATTTCAAATTGATTGGGCTCAAAATCCACTTCAGGTTATGCTTATTTTTTTAATAGTTGATCGCATCGCACGCCGCACAGCAGCTACTTGAGAATCTTTCAATGGTTTTTATATTCAGTTCAGGTCTTCATGGTATAACTGAACTAAAAATAAAATAAATTATAGTAGTTTTTAGCCCAAAATGAGATCGAAGAGGTATGCCAAATTTGGCAATGTGTTGCAAGCGAATTATAACACTAAAATATCGCCACATTTTTCTATGGGCTATAACTTAAATACCATAAAAACACTTTCTACAGGTTAACTATGTACCTTCCTGTTAGGTTATCAAAAAACATTTCTGGGGAAATGGTTTAAGTAGCCTGACTCGACCTGTGTTTCTGATCAAGTTTGCCCAAAATCTGCCACTGGAATGCAAACAATTGCATGATATGGTTAGTCGCCCTCAAACACATGCGTTTCCAACAACCTGCTGAAAGCAATCTTTAGAAACATTTGAATAAAATAATGAAAAATGTTCGTTGAATAAGTTTGAATAAATATGTATTTCTTCATTTGCCTTGCAAGGCAAGTATGGTGAGGTATGGGTCAGTTCCAGCCCTGATTGATTTCTTTAGGATGCGCTTGGCTGTCTTCACCCCAGACTTGTCCTTGCCATTGGCCTTGCTATTTCCAGGGCTACTAGTAAGATGTTTGAAATCCCACATTCTTACAAAGTCGGCAAACACGTCAGATGCAAATTGCAACCCATTTTTCAACCAGCTTGACTTGTTCAGGAGACTTGAAAAGTTAAGTGCTAAACAGATCAAGTGCAATGGAGCCATTGTATTCCTCCGGCTTTGCCAAAGTTTCAGACTTGCACCTACATTTGCCAAGATCAATGAGATGAAGTCCGAAAAGTGAACACAATCCTCCAAATAATTTGCCAGCAATGTCATAATGGAAGAGCTCCATCACAAATCACAACAGAACAACATCTTAAAGAAAGAGATCAGTGAAATCTACAGCGAAATTCGTAAGAAATGTTCCACTTTCTGCTTCTTGTGTATTCTGAAGACAATTGCAATGCTAGGCAAGCAAGCCTATCAGAAAATGGTGGACGAGCACTCATCAAAAATTGCCTGGCTACTCTACTGGGATGTGGAAGTAGATGAACACATGGAGAACATCTCTTCTTACAATCTCACGTTCTTCGACAAACTCGTTCTCTGTCGCAGTCTGCAATTTTCTATTCCTGAACCTTGCATTCTGCCATTGACATCCAGGCAACTTTTGAGAAAGCACTTTTGAAACTTAAACCCAAGCTTTCCGACAACAAAAAAGAGCTAGCCGCAGCGACCCTGGGTTCAGTTGCTTTGAATTACATCGGAAGAAGGCCCAAAGCCACCGAAGTGGCTGGTACAATCAATCCAAAAGCTGAAGAAACGGGATGACAGAGTAATTACCAAACGAGATAAATGCCCGGGTGTTGTCGTTGTGGACAAGTTGGAGTACATTCGACTGTTGAATGAGGCATCTTTCGACAACCTGACAAAATTCTGATCCGTTAGCCTGTAAAAGCCAACCACAAGAGGAAGACCACCAAAATATTATCATCTGCTTCTGGCAAAAGAAAAACGTCTTGAATCAGGTGTGCACAGAATTCTGCCTTAAAAGAAATGGCAGACTTCGTCTGTCAGAGGGCATCTCGCCTGGCCCACTTATATGGCCTTTCCAAAATGCATAAAACAACTCTCACAATGTGGCCAATACTCTCACCATCTGGAACTTACAATTACGCTCTTGCAAAGTGGCTAGATGAAAAGCTGAAACCATTGTCGACTAACAAGTCTACAATCTCTGGTGTTTTCTATTTTGCTGAATAAATCCAACAGTTCAAACTCAGCGAAAATGATTTCCTTGTCTCTTACGATGTCACCACTCTCTTCACAAATGTACCCCCTGACAAAACAATCCATATTCTAGCCGATATAGCTTTCAAAGATAACTGGTTCACCAAAGACGACCTGATAGAGTTACTAAGCTTTGCCACAAAAAAAACAGCTATTTCAATTTAATGGAAACCTGTACGAACAAGTTGATGGTGTTGTGTTGGGATCACCATTAGGTCCACTTATGGCAAATGCTCTCATGTTCAGCTGAAGAGAAACTAGCGCGTGAGAACAAGCTTCTGAGTTTCTACAAGAGATATGTGGATATGTGGACGACACGCTGGCTCTGGTACGCGACCTCTCCAATGCCACCAATTTGCTGACATGTCTTAATAAAGCCCACCCCTCCATTCAATTTATGAAGGAAGTAGCAAGCAACGATGGATTGCCATTCATTGGCATGGAAATCATAAAATTGATGGCAGCCTTGAAACCCGTATTCACAGAAAGAAAACAAATAAAGGGCTCCTTCTGCACTCCCAAAGCCATGTTGACAGCTAGTACAAATGGTCACTGCTAAGTACAATGTTAGACCGCACAAAATGCTTGTCGTCTACGCAATAATTCCTTATGCAAGAATGTAAAAACTTAAAAGGGATATTTTTAAAATTAAAATATTGCGAGAAGCTCATTGACTCGGCTATCAATCGCCTCCAGCATCCTACAGACCCAGTTAAAACACTATCTGACAGCCCCATTGGGGTTACGTTGCCATTTAAAGATCAGAAATCGGCTGACGTGGTTCGCAGACAACTTGGCAACCTCGGAACGAAATTTATTCAGCAACTGCAGGCAGTGTTCACAAACAAAAAGATTGCTGATCATCTGAGAGTCACAGAAGAAAAGCCTCTTCTGATAAGCCAGCAAAGTGTAATATATGAATTCACATGTGATTTGTGTAATGCAAATTATATTGGGTACACTTGCCACCACCTCCATCAACACGTAGGAAACAGAAACATTCTGTGATCGGAAAATATTTTAGGGTCAAGCATGCCTTAACACCTGACAACTTAATTACGAACTTTAAAGTCCTTAAGAAATGGCATGGCAAACTCAAATGTTTAATCTTTGAAATGCTGTTGATTAAGAGCAAAAGACCAAAACTGAACATGCAAGTGGATTCCATTCAGGCGAACCTTTTTGCATGAACATTTTCATGTAATGTTTGCCAATTTTTATTTTCTCACATCCTAAGTGCTATAAATATGTCTTGCCGTTATTTTTGATTTATTCATTCAACAGTGAGGACATGAAGCCGTCGAAACATCAAGTTACTTTACTTACATTAATTTTCCTGCTTCAATTGAAATCACCACCTAAAATTATATCGTCACAGAAAATCTTGCAAGTGGCTAAAGAAACTCAAAAAAGCTGGGTCGTCATCATTTGGTACATAGATTTTGGCCAAAGTGAAAAGCCTTTCATTTGTTTTGCTATCACAAATAATAAATCTGCCCTTGGAATCCAAATATGATCTTTCAAGCTGAAAGGCGAAATTATTGTTAGAGAATTGCCACTCCTCCGCTGGTGCTAGAGCAGCAGCTAAACAAAGTTTTATAGTCCCATTGGGATGACCAAGTTGTAGTTGTGTTTTCAGAACAGTGAGTTTCTTGCAGTGGATAAATTGAAAACATTTTTGCTCTTAACCAATTAAATGTTTCCCTTCTTTTCAATCTCTCTCCTCAACCTCGAACATTAAGTGAACATATTTTAAGATCCATAACCAGATAATCTTAAATTGAAAGGAAATCATTCTGGATGAGAATCATGCATTTGAAACCAGCTTGGATTGGAGCTAATGAAATTACAGTGGATCTCATATTTTAGCTTACGAACTACACGTATAGACAAATAACACGAAAATGGTAACATATAAAAAAATCCTTATTGTTAGACTGAAGTCCCAGCAGCCTTGGTAGGTGTTAACATCCATCTTGAACTTGACAAGAGTTCTATTGCCAATCAAGAATTTATGTGCACATGTTGGAAATAGCTATTGATTTGAACTTCTTTTGAATACAAAAGATTTGCCTAGAGAAAAGTCATTATTTGCAAGTAAATAATGTTAGGTTAAGGTTGCTTAAGCAGGGGTTTCAATAATTTTTGGCACAAGAGGGTAGTTTAGAAAAACAGGTGGGTAGTTTCTTGGAAGGCCCAGAGGGTCTTCCCAAGTAGGTTGATCCGGGGGCATTTTCCCCCAGGAAATTTTGAAATTCTAGACTCTCGCAGGCATTTCAAAGCTCAAGACTACAGAAGCACACAAGCCAACAGAAGCCTACTAAACTGGCAAATTTGACAGCTGAAAGGTAAAACAATTCCTTATTTATAGCTGACCACGTTTTTCCAAGTTCAAGTTCAAGAGTTAAAGAATTCAGTTATCACTTACAATGTTATCGTAATTGTCTGTGCCCACATGGGATGGAGTTAGAAAGTCTTGTGCAACTCAGAAGCACAAATTTCAGTATTGGATGAATAAGTATAAACAAGACAAAGATGAACAATTGCAAAGGCTTCAGAAAGCATTACCCAAGAACTCATTTTGGTCGGATCAAGTAAGGCTGTGCAAAACGATCAAACAGGCATGGAAAATTCTCGATACCAAATTTGGAGATCAAAGGAAATTAATGGATACGCTCTTAGCTGAAATTACAAATCTCAAGCCACTAAAGTGCGACTCGAAATCGCTTTCTCGCTATGCAGCTAGAACTCTTGGTTTCGTAAACAACATGGAACAAAATGGCTGCGAAGTGACAAGTGCCTCAGAGGCACCCTTTGCGATGTCTCAGCTTTCATCAAAGTTAGATCCAAAAGATAATATTGATTTTGGTTGAGAAATGCAATGCATGGAAAATGAAGAGAACGTTCTGAATCTAATAGATTGGTTAAACAAAGAAGCAAGCATGCGATCTCATGTCAAAAGGGATACCCGCAACGACACGGAAGATCACCGATTTCAAAATCAGCGAAGTCAATCGGACAATCATTCCATGAACAGTGAATTGTCTGGTGATAAAATTTGTCCATTTGGTTGCGAAGCGAAGCATTTACTTTCTGCATGTCCAGTGTTCCAAAAATCAACAGTAGACCAGAGATGGGAAATAGTAAAGTGGAATAATCGATGTCGCAAGTGCCTGTGAAACCATCACACTAATCACTGTAAAAAGCCCAACGGAAACACCTGCAATAAGTGCACGCAACGCCATCATTGTTCTCTACACAACAAATGTATACCCACTGCAGTGAATTCCAGATTAGATCCTGAAGCTGTACCTTTTACTGGTGCAAGTCAAGAGGCCAGTAATCACAACGTTCAGGGCAAGAGAAACGTCCCTGGTCTTTGTCCAGTTCAAAAAGTCAAGATCAAAGATAAAGATGGAAACTTTGTCGAAGCCCTTGCTATGTTCGATAGTCATTCAAACATAAGTTTCATTTCGAAGAATGTAAAGAAGCTCAGTTTAAGCAGCGCTAAAACACATTTGGCCATGAACTTGGCAGGAGGTAATAAGAAGTCAGAAGAATCATAGCTCATTAACATAAGTGTTGTGTCAACAGCTGAAGAGCACATTCAGAAGTCAATGCGAGCTTACGCGATAAATGAGCCTTGCAGTCCAGCAAAAACAGTTTCTTGAAAGATTGTAAACAGCTACCTGCACTTGAAAGCAATCTGAAATAAACTATATTTATCAGGAGGAGCTGTAGACTTGTTGATCAGAACAGACTTTGCTGAATCCTTTATCAACATGGACGTCATTCCTGGTAACGCTGGGCAACCCACTGGAAAGAGAAAGTGCTTTGGATAGTATGTCATGGGACAGTGCTCTGTTTACACTTGTAGTGATAACAATTTGAAGAAAAACAAGTTTATCAAGTCAATTGCAAAACCAACTCAAATGATAGATGGGGGGGTCCAAGTGCACATGCCATGGAAAGACGAGGGTCCCCCAAAAGAGAGTAACTACGATATCACGTACAAACAAATGATCTCTTCTGAGAAAACGTTAAGAAGAAAAGATTGCCTTGAAGTAATACAAGACGAAGTTCAGAAGCCACATGAACAAGGATTCGTAAAAGGAGTACCTCCAGAACAGATCAACCATAAAACTCCCGAGTGGTATCTTCCCCAGCTAGCAGTTTTCACTCCCGACAGAACAACCAAAGTTCGGCTAGTATTCGATGCCTCTGCACAGGGACATGATGGAAAGTCATTAAATGATCATCTCGAGAAAGGTGCAAACTATATCAACAGTTTTCCCAACGTGATCATTGCATGGGGCTTTGACAAGGAAGTGTATACTGGTGACATACACAAAATGTTCAGCCAAGTGAAGATTCATCCAGATGACCAAGTGTTAAAGCGTTTGTTACCCCCATTGAAGAAAAAGTCAATACCACGCTTGGAGTTGATGGGGTGCCTCTCACTTGCAAAATTATACAGTACATGTAAAGAAGCACTAGAATTCACCGTGATCAGCAATTGCAAGAAAGTGTTCTGGACTGGTTCTCAGACCGTGTTAACCTGGCTTAAAACCTTTCTAAGAAAGTTCAAACCATTTGTCTCAGTGAGAGTGGCTGAAATCCAGGAAACAATAAGCTCAGAAATGTGTAAATACATCAGATCTGATAATAATCCTGCTGATGTCCTGATGAGAGGAACTCCACCAGAAAAGTTGAAGACTTGGCCCGAAGGTCCTCCATTCCTGAAACGCCCACAACCAGAATGGCCCAAGTTCAAAGAAAATCCTAAGGAAAGTGGTAAAGAATTGTCAGATGAAATGAAGCTGCTCAATAAGTTTGAAGCTGCAAACACCTATGAACAAGTATTTTGTTCAGCTTCATCAACGGGGTCGAATGATAACCCTATTTTGGAACATCTGATGTAGTCTTGCTCCATGTTCACTAAAGCAAGGAAAACTTTGGCTTATACTCTACGATTTGCCAACAACACAAGGTTGAAAGCAAAAAAGAAAGATGCCATTTCGCCAGAAGAATTGAGAGAATCTGGGCTCTGGTTAATTAAATGGAGTCAACAGACGATCAATGTACTAAGATACTGTTGACAAGAAGCTGATTCCAGCATCAGATGAACAAGGTGTGTTACGTGCACATGGGAGACTAGAGAACATCAGATCATTACTAGATGAAATGTGCAATCCCATTATCCTTCCAAAAGGACACCAATTAGTAAATTTACTCCTGAAACACCTTCACGAAAAGCGAGCACTTTGGGGATACAAGAGTCTCATCTATGAATCAAGGAAGCATTTCTGGATTATGGGAGTGCAAAACATGGCCAAACAGGTAACTGGTAAATGTGTGACCTGCAAGAAGTTGTGAAGACAACTGCTGGAGCAAATGATGGGACAGATTCTGAGACTGCGTGTTGCAGCAGGTTTCCCAGCATCCAGCAACACGGCAATTAACATGTTTGGACCTCTGCAAATATGAATTGGCCGGAAAACACTGAAGGAAGTGCAACTAATAATATTTACATGCATGACTACAAGAGGTGTCCATCTGGAGCTCGTAACAGACAGAAGCACAGATACATTTCTCATGGCTTTTCAACAATTTGCCACACTCAGAGGATGTCCCAGTAACTGTTGGTCGGATGTTATTTGAACAAAATATTGCAAGGTTGGGACATCCTTAAAATTCAGTGTCTTATTAGAAGAATTCTCATGCTCTTTCCACTGGGAGTGGAACATACCACGAACTAGCCATCAAAACGGAGTGGTAGAAAGTCTCATCAAATCAGTAAGACAAGCCTTAGACGCTTCATCAAAGAATCAAACCTTTTCAGAGGAACAGTGGAGAATGTACCTGGCAAAAGTGACCTATTTGATCAATGGGTGTCCCCTCTATCCTAGCTCTGGCAAGATCTGGGAAAATCCGCCTGTCACGCCTAACGACCTCTTGATCGGTCACCGCTTTCCTTCTCCTGTGCCAGAGCCAGAACAGACAGTTAACCTAAGACACCTCATGAGAAGCACTGAGAAACGAGTGCAAGAGTTCTGGAGTTGTTGGATGAAATATTTTGTGCCAAATTTACTGCCCAGGAACAAGTGGTTCAAGAAACGAGAAAACCTCCATGAAGGAGACTTGGTGTTGGTGATTGAGCCCACCCTGAGGAGAACATGGAAGATGGGCTTAGTAATTCAGACGTATCCCGGACAAGATGGACTCATGAGGAAAGCAAGAATAAAGACTGCTACATCAGTTTATGACCGTCCAATTCACAAGCTCTGCTTAATTGCAACCAAACAAGAACTAGAGTAGTTGCTCAGTCTATTCACAACTTTTAATAGATTTCTGCAGTAGGGGGGAGTGTTTTGACCATTTAATAATTCATTCAATAATTAATCCCAGGAGAATTAAGAAACATTTATATACGTCCTTTGGTGTGTGAGTTTGATAATTGTGTAACCAACGCGAACAGGAGAAGAGCAAACTAGAATTTTTGACTTTTGTCAATATAAAGTACAAAGATTAAAACTCTTCCATTTTGTATATCAACACCTGGTCTTCTTCTTCTTCACCTTCTTCACAACGAGTTCAAATCAGTGTGTAATAGATTCTTTTAGCTTACCTCTTATGGACCAAACTTTGTCTCAGTCTTCCCAGCAGACAAATCTTGCAATAATTGGTCTGCGCCCGCTTTGAATCTTCTTGCCAACGAGGTAGACCACATGAAATCTAATTTTGGTGGTATCAATGCCAAACTCTTTCTCTAAAACATTTTACATTACCGCTTTGCAGTCCTCATGTTCCTTCTCCTGGAAGTTATTGAAGCGTAGGTTCTCGTGTCATGTATACTGTTCCAAAGCTATGTTATTTTCAACTTCTTGTTTTAATATCCCTTCCAAGTCAGCAATCTTTTTGTTTAAGGCATCCACACCTTTCGAATGTTCCTTCGTCTCCATCTCAAAATGCTCTTTGAGGTCTTTGACTTTGCTCTGGGTGTAGGTCAGGCTTTTCTCTATGTCTTTTATCAACAGTTTTACTGGGTCTATTTCAGTTTTAAATTCGAATCTTAGTTTGTCCAAGTCAGTGTGTAGTTTGACAAAT
>Ga0100406_1047762_pt1 | contig 10873 bp, 1 predicted proteins | sample Orb8nscriptome_3_FD_81148 | JGI IMG/M metagenome (GOLD analysis project Ga0100406, IMG submission 81148) | Coral microbial communities from Puerto Morelos, Mexico - Orbicella 8 C C metatranscriptome (Eukaryote Community Metatranscriptome) | ecosystem: Host-associated > Invertebrates > Cnidaria >...
GCTGGTGCCGGCGCTTGGCAGGAACTGCTCCGGTGGGCAGCAACAGCATGACGGTTCCGCCGGAGACGGCTTTGGGCAACTACAGCCACTACCTGATCTACGCCGCGTCCTCCCTGGCACAGCAAAGCTACCCCCTGGCGCTGCTGATCGATGACAGCGACGCCAGTGTCTCTTCCATTCGCTTCCATGGGCAGGACCTGGACTTCTACGACTTGGGTGGTGACTTAACCTGGCTGCCGCCCAACGACACGGAGCGGCTGAATGCCTATTTGGTGTACCTGGCGGAAGGTGCCACCGGTCTGGGCAGATCGCAATTGGGCTCTGCACTGCCACCGCAGGTGCTGAAGCTGCACGTACCCAGCAACACCGCCAGAGAGAACTTCACCCACTTCACCGTCTACACCCGTTCCGTCCTGGTGGAACAGACCACTCCGGCCTTCCTAGCGATTGCGGACGAAGCCTCGCGGGCCAACAATGTGTCCTTCACCGATGACGACTTGGATCCTGGGGAGATCGGTGGCAACCTGACGTGGGTGGAACCGGAGGACTACAGTGAGGTCTTAGACTATGTGATCTACATGGCCGAGGATCGGTTTGGCACCAACCGAAGCCTCTTGGGCAACGTGAGCTTTGACACGTATAGTTTCTTGGTGCCAGAGAACACACCACTGCTGCGGCACACGCATTTGCTGGTCTATGCTCGTTCGGCCTTGGAAGAGCAGACAACTCCGGCCTCGGTGGTGATCCTCGAAACGCAGGCCATCGTTAGCAACGTCTCGTTCTTGGATCTGGACTTGGACGCCAACGACCTGGGCGGCCGCGTGACCTGGGACCGGAGCACCGCCGCCTTGGAGCGCGTGCGGAGCTTCGTGGTCTACCTGGCCGAGTCGTTCATGCCTGTGGCAGGCCGCTTCGAACTCAGTGAGCTGAGTTCCAACGTGGAGACCTTGGACGTGGCACCCGAGACGCCACTGAGGAATTTCTCGTATCTCTTGGTCTTCGCCAAATCGGCCCTGGCGGAGCAAACGACGCCGGCGGCTGTGGCGTTGGAGGATCAGGCGGCCTCGGCGTCGAGTGTTGCCTTCTACGACCGCGATCTGGATGAGGACGACATTGGTGGAGTGCTGCAGTGGCTGGCACCTCTTGATGCCTCCCTGGTGCAGTTCTATGAAGTCTACTTGGCCAATGGGACCTTCAACCACTGGAACAGACAGCATCAGAGCACCATTCCTGTGACGCAGCAAAGTTTGGACATCCTTGCGGAAACCACGCTGACGCTTGACGTGTCAGGTGGTCTGCTGACCCATGTGCTGGTCTACACCAGGTCCACCTTGGTGGAGCAAAGTACACCCAGCAGCCACGTCATCGTGGACGAGTTCGCCAGCGTCTCCAACGTCCTCTTCACAGATTTAGACCTAGACCCTGCAGAGCTGGGGGGTGTGGTGTCATGGGCCCCTCCACCGCTGCAGCTGGTGCAGAGCGTCCATCTCTACCTGGCTGACTCCGCGGATGGCCGAGGATATCGCTCCCAAGTGGAGCAGGGCGTCATCGCCAATGACACCGACCTGGACCTTCTCTACGACACACAGAAGGAGAACTTCACCCACCTGGTGGTCTATACCAGGTCTAGTCTGGTAGAGCAGACCACACCGGTGGCACGGTCGTTGTCGGATGTCGCGGCCATGGTCTCCAACGTCAGCTTTTTGGACTACGACTTGGACCTGGGAGAGCTGGGAGGTCCCATTTCGTGGGACGGCAGCGATGTGGCGGAAGTGACAAGCTACGTGGTCTATGTGGCCCGCGCGGCACCAGTCGTGGGTGAGGCGCGTTTCTGCCAACAGCCCTGGGAGTCTTCCCGTGCCACCACAGCAGTGGTGGCGATGCCCTCGGAGTTCCTGGTGAGCGATGAAGGCAGCTCCAGCGGCGCAGTGGCGCTGTTGGCGGGCAGCTTCCAGCTGGCGCAGTTCTCTGGGGAGGAGGTGGGCTTGGCGACGCGCGGCGCTCTGGCCACGTTGCTAAGCCTCAGCGTGTCGAACGTGACGGCCACGGTGAGTGGTCGACGCCTGGAAACCAGGCAACTCAGCAGCGGCGTTACAGTGAACTTTCAGGTGCTGACCTCGTCTGCGGCCACTCTGCAGGAGCTGGCGCAGATGGCGCTGAATCCTGCGCCCTTCAGCGCAGTGATGGCTCATTACTTGTTCGCCTCGGGTGTGGAAAGGGCAGTGTCAACGGAAGTGACGGTCTCCAACGTGCAGTTTGGAGAGGTCCCACTTGAAGGCTGGTTGCCAGATGAAGGGAATGAAACAGTTCCAGGCATCCAATACTTGGCCGTCCAAGTGCCAGAGCATGTCCTGGCCATTTGTGAACGGATGCAGGTTGGCAACGTCAGTGTGGCCGTGGAAGAACTGGATCTGGAAGTGGAGTTCCCCTTGGCCAACTGGACACATCTCCTGGTCTACAGCGCCTCAAGTGGTGCGGAACAGTCCACGCCCTTCGCGCTGCGCGTTGAAGATGTGACCAGTAGCGTTTCGGGCCTCGCGTTCGTGGATCAGGACTTGGATCTCGGTGATCTTGGAGGTGTGGTGCAGTGGAACGCCCCCAGCGATACCAGGAGGGTGGAAGCCTACCGTGTCTACCTAACAGATGGCGCATCGACGCGCTCGTTGATAGGTACGGAGATTCCCCTGGGCCTCAATGAGACGTTCCTCCCAGCAGAGACCGACAACGTTTGGTCGTTGGTCGAGGTCTACACGCGCTCGAAGTTGGTGGAACAGACCACACCCATAGGCCTCGCAATTTCGGATACGTCGGCTTCGGTGTCGGGGATCGACGACCTGGACCTCACGAACCTCGGCGGCTCGCTGACCTGGCTGAAGCCCACAAATGCGGCGCAGGTCGAGAGCTACGTGGCCTACCTGGCGGAAGCGTGTCAGGACAGCGTGGTGGCGGAGGTCACGGGCTCGCTGTCGCTCAGCGTGGCGGCCACGGAGACGCAGGTCCTGGCGGCAGTGCAGGCGAGCCTTGCGACCATGCTGGGCGTCAGTCAGTCAGAAATCATCATCGCCTCCATCACTGCCGTGTCAGCAAGACGTTTGAGCACCACATGGGACGTGACCTACAAGATTTCAGTGCCAGTGGCCCAGGCCTCGCAGTTGGTGGCTTTGACAGCTGCGATCAATGTGGATGCCACTAGCTTCGTGGCCACCTTGAGGGAAGAGCTCTTGCATCAAGGAGTTGACAGTGCAGCTGTCACCTCATTGCAGCTCTTGTCCTTCTCGACTGCCAGCGTGAGAATTGTGGTCAACGACTTGGCCAACAGCACGGATGACAGCGACTCTGGTGATTCCAACACCTCGGACACCCGGCGCCTGGCCTCGTCGCCAACTTCGGTGCCGCTGTGGATTTGCCACGCGGAAGTCCTGGGCAACGCCACGGTGAACGAGACCAGTATGGACATTCTGGTGGATACCCCATTGAGAAACTTCACTCACATCCTAATTTATACCAGCTCTACATTGGCGGAGCAAACCACTCCGGAGGCTCACTTGATTTTGGACGCTTTCGCGTCGGTCTCAGGTGTGTCTTTCCAGGACTTGGACTTAGATCTTGGAGAGCTGGGAGGCACCGTGCTGTGGCTTGAACCGCAAACCTCTCAGCGGCTTTTGGCCTATGACGTCTACCTGGCGGCCTCGGAGACAGGACATTTGCGCTCACAAATTGGCCAAGACATACCGCGGAACACAACCAGTCAAGTGATGCTCCCTGAGACCGCCGTGTCCAGCCATCAGTACCTGTTGATCTACACCCGTTCGGCCTTGGCAGAACAAAGCACTCCTGTGAGCCTGCAATTTTCCGACGCCTACGCTTCGGTCTCCAACGTGTCTCTGCTCGACTTCGATCTGGACTTCACTGATCTTGGAGGCGTCTTGACCTGGTCGCCGGCAGTGGAAGATGAAGTTCTGGTCTCGGAGTATGTGGTCTACTTTGGTTCTCCTGCCACCCTGGTTGATGGAAGTTGGATCTGTCCCTCCTTGGAGGAGAACGACACCAGCGACAGCTCCATGGTGTCTGGATGGTGTCCATCGCTCTACTTTGGTATGGCGCCAGTGGGAACGGAAAATCTCACCGTGCCAGTGGACACGCACTTGGCAGCGTCCCACTTCTTGGTCTACACCAGATCAACCTTGGTGGAGCAAACCACACCAGTGGCGCATCTCATAGTGGATATCGGCGCCAATGTCCGCAACATCAGCTTCGTGGGCAAGGACCTGGACATGCACGACCTCGGTGGTGTGCTGAGTTGGGAAGCTCCTGAGAGCATGCTGCGCGTGATGAGTTACTACGTCTATTTGGCAGAGGATGCTTTGGGCCGAGAGGGACTGAGATCGCAGATTCAACCCACTCTGCCTGCAGGCGACAATGACATTGACGTTCCACCCGAGACGCCACGGTGGAACTTCACGCATTTCCTGGTCTACACGGCCTCCACGTTGGCGGAACAAACTACGCCTTCCTCGCGTGCTATCCAAGACGAGGCGTCGCGAGCTGCCAACGTGAGCTTTGTGGATCAGGACCTGGACGAGTTCGAAGTGGGCGGCCCATTGACCTGGACCGATCCTATGGATGACAGTGAGATCACCGTCTTCAACGTGTATTTGGCCGAGAGTCGAGATGGCGTGAACCGCTCCTATTTGGGAAACGTCTCAGTGGGCAGCAATCGCTTTGACGTCCCGACCGATACGGCGCTGGAAAGCTTCACCCACCTGGTGATCTTCGCTGAGTCCAGCCTGGTGGAACAGACCACCCCCGCCGCGGTGCGTATCATCGAGACGGTCGCCAGCGTTTCTGCCTTGACGTTTGTGGATTTGGATCTGGATCCGGTGGAGTTGGGAGGCTATGTCACGTGGTCACCAGCTAGCTCGCCCCTGGTGGAGTCCTACAACGTCTATTTGGCCAGTGATGCCGTTGGTGGCAGCAGATCACTGGCAGCAGGCGGCTCGATTCCGGTGGGAAGAAATCATGCAATGCTGCCAGCAGACACCAGCTTGAGCAGCTTCACTCACTTCTTGGTCTACAGCGTCTCGCAGCTGGCGGAGCAGACCACTCCTGTGGCCACGCTGTTGAGTGATTCCTTCGGATTGGTGGAGAACATGTCCTTTTTGGATCTGGACTTGGATGAAGCGGATCTGGGTGGAAACCTCACCTGGGAAGCACCTTCTGCCATCGCGAACCTGGTGACTGGCTACAGCGTGTGGTTCGCCCAAGTGCCATGTCAGGGCTGCTGGAGTTTGTCCGTGGAGAACACCTCCGACACAGTGGTGGAGGTGGCACCTGAGACGCCCTTGCTGAACTGGACACACTTCTTGGTTTATGCTCGTTCCAGCTTCGTAGAGCAGAGCACTCCGGCGCTGCATGGCATCGTGGACGGCATCGCCAGTGTGTCGCAGATCAGCTTTGTGGACAAAGACCTGGAAGCGCAGGAGATCGGCGGCCTGTTGCAATGGACGGCCCCCAACGGAGATCTGGACCGGGTGGTGAGCTATGACATCTATTTGAGTAGATCTGCCACCGGAGAACAGCGTTCAAGCCTGGCAGATGTGGAGGTTCCAGCCACCAGCAGGCTGATTCCACCGGAGACAGCGACACATGGTGATGGCTTTCTCACCATCTACACGCGCTCGATTCTGGTGGAGCAAACGACACCCGTTGCCTTCGAAATCTCTGACGCCATTTCGGTCATTGGCAACATCAGCTTTGACGACTTCGATTTGGACCAGCAGGACCTGGGCGGAAACCTCTCCTGGATCGAACCCAGCGATCTGTCGCAGGTGGAACATTACAACATCTACTTCGCGACCAGGTGTGACTCATCAGATGGCGATGTCTCGGACGTCTCGGATGCGTCTCTTCGCACTGAGGTGCCATACTGTGACCGCAGTTTCTTCGGCACAACGCCTCTAGGCGTCAGTGATAGCATCATTCCACCCGAGACGCCCTTGGACAACTTCACTCACCTGCTGATCTATGCGAACAGTTCCTTAGCCGAGCAGACCATCCCCACGGTTCATGAGATCTTTGACATGAGCGCCAGCGTCTCATTGATTGTTTTCGTTGACAAAGATCTGGATGAGTTGCAGTTGGGTGGTCAGATCACATGGCAAGCCCCAGCAGATCAGAGTCGACTGCAGGACTACGTGGTGAGTCTCTCCCCGGATCCCTTGGGCACGACACTTCGCTACAACCTTGGCGTGACGCCAACCGAAGTGTTGGACCTGGCGGCAGAAACCTCTTTGGTGGACTACATCCTGGTCTACACACGATCCATCCTGGTCGAGCAGACGACTCCCGTGGCTCTGGAGCTGGTGGACTCGATCGCTTCGGTCTCCAATGTCACCTTCGATGACTTCGACTTGGACGAGTTGGACCTGGGGGGTGATCTGCTATGGTCTCCGGCGACGACCGTTGGAAGTCAAGAAGTGACAAAGTACGTGGTCTATTTGGCGACGATGCCAGGGGATCCTAATTGTAAGAATGTGGTGGCAGAGTGGTGTCTGCGTTCCTACTTCGCAGAGGCCGTCTCTGAGAATGTCACCGTTCCTCCCGAGACCAGCTTGGAGAATTTCACCCATTGGTTGATCTTCACCCGTTCCAGCCTGGTGGAACAAAGCACGCCGACGCCGCATCGAATCTTCGACGCCGCCTCCAGCGTCTCAGGAATCCAATTCACAGACAAAGACCTGGACATCCTGGAGCTTGGTGGCACAGTGTCATGGACGGAGCCTGCCTATGCTGAACGCGTATCAAAGTACAACCTATACCTCTCAGTGGATCCAGCAGGCCTGGGGCGCCAGCAGCTGGCCGCGGCTCTGGTGCCGACGCTGGACGTGGGGCCGGAGCTGCCCAGCGCGGGCTTCGAGTTCATGACGGTCTACACTGAGTCGAAGCTTGTGGAGCAAACCACACCTGTGGCCCTGCAATTTCAGGATCGCGAATCTGTGGCGACGAATCTCAGCTTCCCGGACTTCGACCTGGACTACGACGATGTGGGCGGCACGCTACAGTGGGATGCACCGCAAGAGACCTCCCAGGTCACCCACTATGTGATCTACATGGTGGCGGTCCCTTCAGCCCCTGAAGACTTGAACTTGGTCAGCGATTGCGAGGCCATGTTCACCGAAGAATCAGAGGTCTTCTATAACTGGTCCCTACCGGGCTTCGCTGTGGTGGGCGCCTACACCCAAAACATCTCGACGATCTGTAACAGGTCTTTCTACACCATGGTTCCAGTGGGAACTGAGATGATCAACGTACCACAGAACCTCACTTTGTCGCCCTACACCCACTGGGCAGTCTATACCAAGTCCTCTCTGGTGGAACAATCGACACCAGCGTCCCTGCTGATCTATGACTACGTGGCGAATGTGTCGAACATCACATTCCAAGGTCTGGACTTAGACTTGGCGCATTTGGGGGGTCACCTGCAGTGGCTGGAGCCTGCGTTGCCGCAGCGCGTCTACAGCTACGTGGTCTACCTGGCCGAGTCCGCCATGGGGGACCAGCGGTCGCAAGTGGGGAACGAGGTGACTGTTGGACGGCATCAGTTGCTGGTTCCGGCAGAGACAAGAAGAGAGTCCTACACCCACTTAGTGGTTTACTCCAAGTCCACCCTGGCTGAACAGACGACCCCTTCGTCGCTGTCCTTTCTGGACGAAGTCTCGCTGGCGGGCAACGTGTCCTTCGTGGACGACGACTTGGACCGCTACGAGATTGGTGGTGATTTGGTGTGGCTTCAGCCCGAAGACGATAGCGAAGTGACGGACTACCTGGTTTACTTAGCCCAGGATCGCTACGGCCGCAATCGCAGCTTCCTGGGCAACGTCTCGCAGGGTGTGCACCTCTTCAAAGTGCCTGCGGATACGCAGCTCCTGGCCTTCAGCCACTTGTGCGTTTTTGCCAGTCAGATACCCTGTGCAAGTCAGTCTTGGTGGAGTCCACTACTCCAAGCTCAGTCCTGGTGGTGGATTTCAGCTCCAGCATCAGCTCCTTACGCTTCACGGATTTGGATCTGGACCCGCTGGAGCTCGGGGGCGTCATCGCATGGAACGAACCGGGGAACATCGAACGTGTCATCAGTTACAATGTCTACCTGGCATCCGACGCTTATGGCGCTGGACGTGAGCAGGTGGGCGAAGTGCTGCAGGGAAGCCAATGCGCGCAGCCACTGCGCGCAGAGACGGCGATGGAAGAGTTCACACACCTGGCAGTCTACAGTCGCTCCAGTTTGGCAGAGCAAAGCACACCTGTCGCGTTGAGCATCGTTGACAACATCGCACAAGTCTCGGACATCGTTTTCCCGGACTTCGATCTGGACGAAACGGACCTGGGTGGTGTGTTGGAGTGGCGAGAGCCGGCAGACGTGGCGCAGGTCACGCACTATGACGTCTACATGATTGAAGTGTTCGAGCCAGGCAACTGCACCTTCCGCAACGGTAGCTCCATGGATGGCAGTTGCGATCGCTTGGCGATGGGCAGTTCCATGGTGGGTGTGGCCAACTTGACCATCCCAGTGGACACGGCCCTGCAGAACTACTCCCACTTCGCAGTCTTCACCCGCTCCAGCCTGGTGGAACAGACCACTCCCAGCATGCATTTGATCTATGATATGGTGGCCAGTGTTTCGAACATCAGGTTCACGGACCAGGACTTGGACGATGAGGAGCTCGGAGGACGAATTCACTGGGCACATCCCCCCTTGATGCAACGGGTCTACACCTATCGTTTGTACCTAACCCAGTGGGACGGCGGAGCTCGGTCGCTGATCAGCGAACTGCCCAAGGGCGTCAACTTGGAGGATCTGCCGCCGGAGACGCCGACCATGCCGTTGTTGGCCATCTACACCACCTCCACCTTGACGGAGCAGAGCACCCCAGTGACATTGACCGTGGAGGACAAGTTCGCGCCAGTCTCCAACGTCTCCTTCCCCGACTTCGACCTGGACGAGACCGACCTGGGCGGTATCCTGACCTGGTCGCCACCGCAGGATGAGAGCCAGGTGGAACGCTATATGATCTACATGGCCATGTTCACGCAGAATGCTTCCGAATGTCCTATGTCCTCTGATGGTGCCAGCTATGTGGCTGTGATTACAGGCTCCATGGTGATCGCGCTCAGTGGCGCCACCGCCTCGCAGGTGGCCGACGCCGTGCAGGCTTCCCTGAGCCAACTGCTGGGCGTCCCTTTCAGCTGGATCTCCGTGTCCGCCAGCGCGGCGCGACGTCTGAGGTCCACTGCTGCGCGTCGTTTGAGCACCACCTGGAACGTGCAGTATCAAATTGTGGTTCCTGTGGGAAGCGAGGCCGCTGTGGTGACCTCCGCGAGCACCTTGGGCTCCAGCCTGGGGAACAGCCTGGCGGCGGAGCTGGTGCTGCAAGGCGTCAGTGGTGCGGATGTGGCGTCTCTTTCGGTGCTCAGCGTGTCTCCTTCGTGTTGCCGGAGACCGTGTCACCTCTGATCTCCGCCAATGAAACGGAAAATGCCACCATCCTGACAACAACCTTAGAGGCTGTGGTGGTGTCCACACGTACCAGCACTCGGACGATGACCAGCACAACGACGCGACTTCGAAACAACAGTGACGACAGTGATGCGGAGGAAGAGGAGCCTACCATGACTTCCACCAGATCGACTCAGATGACTCAGACCACCAGCAGAATGTCTAATGGCTCGGATGATAGCGATGAACAGGAGTCCACCGTAAGTACCACCTGGACCATGACCCATGAAGAGGAGAGGACATCAACCACCACCCGAAGCACTACCTCCATGGATGACGCGGACTTGTCAGATTGGAACGCCTCTAAAGAAGAGCTGTACAACCTCAGTGTGCCTTTCGAGGGTTGGGGTCGACGTCTCTCAACTTTGTCATCCAACGAGTCGGCCTGGATTATGTGCTACAGAACCTACTTCGGCAACGTGTCCAATGGTACCTTTCAACTGGACTTCCCGGCAGACACAGCATTGGACAGGTATACGCACCTCTTGATCTACACGGCCTCACCACTGGTGGAGCAAACCACACCGGTGGCGCACTTGATCTATGACATGGCTGCCAGTGTCAGCAACATCACCTACCAGGGCAAGGACCTGGACCTGTATGAGTTGGGTGGACAGATCGCGTGGGCGGAACCGAGCTTGATGGAGCGAGTGGTAGGTTACAACGTCTATTTGTCCATCGGCTTTGATGGCTCTGGCCGATCGCAGGTGGGTGCTGAAGTGCCGGCAGGGAGCAACGACATCGCCTTGTTCCCTGAGCAGCCGCGTGGTGCCTTTGACTTCTTCACGGTGTTCACCAGGTCCAACCTGGCGGAACAGACGACGCCTGCGTACCTGTCGATTGAGGATGAAAGTTCCTACGCCCGCAACATCAGTTTCATTGACGATGACTTGGATGAAGGGGAGATAGGCGGCTACTTGCTTTGGCGCATCCCGGAGGATGACAGTGAGGTCACCCACTACTTGGTCTACCTCTCCGACGACGAAGTTGGTCGCAATCGCAGCCTGCTGGGCAACGTCACGGTGAAGACTCATGAATTCCTGGTTCCTGCGGACACAGACTTATCCTCATACAGGTTCCTGACGGTCTTTGCAAGATCCTCCCTGGCGGAGCAAACCACGCCCCGTTGGGTCGAAGTGGTGGACACCGTGTCCAGCGTTTCGAACATTGCCTTCATTGACAAAGACTTGGACTGGGAGGAACTGGGCGGCAGAGTCTCCTGGTCCCATCCGCCCAGCCGCAGCCGGGTGGAGTTCTATGAGCTGTATTTGGCCAGCGACGCCTCTGGCGCCAACCGGCTGCCATGGCATTTGGGCAGCA
>Ga0100406_1134524_pt1 | contig 10853 bp, 12 predicted proteins | sample Orb8nscriptome_3_FD_81148 | JGI IMG/M metagenome (GOLD analysis project Ga0100406, IMG submission 81148) | Coral microbial communities from Puerto Morelos, Mexico - Orbicella 8 C C metatranscriptome (Eukaryote Community Metatranscriptome) | ecosystem: Host-associated > Invertebrates > Cnidaria >...
GTTTGTTTCATTATTATATAAAACAAATAGATTCCATGTTAACTAGATGATTTGGTGAATTTGCAGACTCCTTTAGTTTAGCTGGTTGTTTCCTCTTTCTAGTGCTTTCAGTGTCGTTCCCTTTGCTTGCTTGTACTTTCGCTTTTACACTCTCCTTTTTTGCTGGCTTCATTTCCAACTCATCAATATTTGCTCTTACTTTTTATTCCTGTTGTGCAACTTCATTTTCCAACGGTATAAGGATACCGTACAAATTTCATTCTGAATTGCTGATTTCTATGGTTGGTGTCTTGCTTTTCATCATATCTTGTAGACAAGAATTTCTGGTCGTTAGAGTTTCCTCTTTTCCATGAGCGAATGTCCTCGAATGACGGATAGAGGACATCTCCACCCAATTTCTGTAAATCTGTTTGGCCACAGTAATGTAATGCAGAATGCACAAGCGTTCTCTTGAAAATGCTGCCTCTGGATGACCTGCTTTAACTAGCCCAACTCTAGCTTTCAGTTCATCCTTCATGCCGACTTCCAGAATATTGTGTCGTCGTCTCAGTATAGCTCTTAAATGCGCCACAGATAACTTCATGAAACCTGCTGTAGAATTCGGGATTGTTGATATCTTGCCATCATAGAGGTCCGCTTCAGTCAGCAGTTTTCTCCCATCAGCTTTGCCTTGGTTTTCTACGATTCGCTGAACCAGATCATACTTTTTTTCGAAGACATCAAATTGGCCTCTGTACACTTGTTTAATAAGGTTGCCCTGCTCTCCTTATAAAGAGGATGTAACTTCCAGGTTTCCCTTTTCAAATCATCCACTCTTTGCTCCGTTAGTTGTTTTCTGGCATTATCAAAGTATTGCGCTGTTTCCTCAATGGAAACCCAGGCAATAAAAGCAATAGCTTTCAGATTTTCCAGCGATGGAATAGGATTTGCCCGGAAACAAGTATCAAGAACTTTTTCTGGTAAAAAGAGACCAGGGCACTCATCCCGTGGTCCACTTGAAAAATCGTGTCTGGTCTCATAGCTCTGGTAATGAAGCTCACCAGAGTCTTCCCATTGTTTGTAATCCAGCAAGGGTTGTTGATCAAACCGCTCTAGCACCTGTCCTCTCCATGACTCATTTTCGCGGAATACAGATGTACTGTATTTGTCTGTGCATGCTGTTTTGTTACATTTCAAGGTGTGGTAGTTGTCGCTGTAGCTTCCAATAAAGTTCTTTTTCACAGCTCAAACATTTTCAAGATAATTATGCTAATACGTCATTGTTAATGGGCCGATACTTCAATTCATCCTCTTCTTTCCTCTCGTCAGACAACAAACTAAATGACTTTAAACCCTCCTCATCTCTGCAGATAAACTTTTCTTCCAAACCAATTCCTCTGAAGCACTTGATTGTTTCTTTATTGTACATTCCTTTACCAATACACTGGATGACTTCTCGTGCCATGCACTCCATGTTCTCTTTGTGTTGCTTGCTTCCTGGTGAAGCATTCTTGTGGATCATCTTTGAAGAGAAAGGCCCATGACTTGAAAGCGCATTGTTTTCAGCTGCATGGACTCGCTCTACAGGGTTCCTTTTGCTTAAATACTCAGCAAACAATCTTTGTGTGACCTTATCTAGATCCAGGAATTTCAAAAGGCAAACGAGAAGCATCTGGACAAGAAAACTGGCTGGGGCTTCTGAAGGTCCGTTGTCAACTACAAAGCCCATGACTTCCTTCAGTCTTCCTGTCTCTGGATTCCAAAAGAACTTATCAAGTGAAGGGATTGTCATAAGGTACATTATTTCGTTAAAAACACGGAAAACAGTTTCGGGCTCAGTTAAGCATAAATTGATGAGAGTCACTACTTTGCCAGATCTGGTAACGTTCACTACAGTCTCAGTGCCTGGTATAATTAGATCAACATTGGGCATATCCATGAAGAGGTGAGTCATAGGTGTCACCGCATTCACGCGTGACTGATCGAAGGAGTGATCCAGTGTTTCAAAGTTTAAAAAGCTCTTCCCAGGCTTTAGAACAGGTGCAATATCTCCGCACACTATGCACTTAGCATCTTTGGAGTCCAAAAGAAATCCATTTGCGTTTTCAGCAGCAGAGTCCATAAGATAATTGACATGGGATGTGGACAAGTGTGAATTGATTGGATAAATGTTCTGCGATGTGTTGGGTGGCTTGTGCAGGGATATGTCAGCGTTCATTCCTTTGCCATGATGATGACATTCTGCTTGTTTTGTCCCTTTCCTGTAGTTCATTGTATACGTATACAAACAGGAAGGGAATATCTTAAAATCCAGTTTGATTTTACGTGACATCTCTTCAGCATGTTGCATTACAGTTACATTATCAGCAGCTTTGAACAAAGTACTGTCTAGCAAACGAGGATCAGCTTGAAGGCCACAACCTCCGCGAAGGACTATGTCGCCCTCTCCAAATGCAAATTCTATACATCGAGCGAGCTCTGGAAACTCTTCACACTTGAGCTTTCTTCCCCTTCCTTCAGCAACGACCTTTAACTGTTCATTCTTAATTTTTTCCTTTCCTCTTTGAACTTTCGCATGCTGTTGGGAAACAGTCATATCATTTCTTACAGCTTGACAGCTTTGGTTAATCTCCTTGAATGATTTGAGTATTGAATCCAATGTACCATGATGCTTGCTTGTACTCCCTTTGAATTTTGTGCCCTTAATGGACACAAAGCTTGTTATCTTGGTAATAACAGCTTCCAAGACATCTCTATCTCTTTTACTGTCTAAGTACCGTAAAACGTCTCTGGAATTGTCTTTCAAACAAGAGTGTACTTTTTCCCTTGCTGTGTGTTTACTAAGCTTTTGCAAGGTGTCGCTGACAATTTCTACAACCTTGCTAATATCAGTGTCTTTTGCTTCTACAATAAAATTAATGCTTTTTGATCGATGTATATATGGGCAATGTTAATATGTTTCAATAATTTCTCACACGTGTCAATTGGACGGAAGTACAAGTTTTCTCCTTTATTAGTGAGGGAAGCTTTCCTTTTCTTATAAATTGCAGCAGCTGTCAAAATCTCCAAGAGTATGCTCTTTTGTAATTCCATGGCAACATCAACTACAGCCCAAAGTTCAGCATATCTTGTTTTGGTTTTGCAGGAATTAACTTTCTTTTTGACGCTTTCTTTATTTTGTATGAGTGACCCCTCCACTGTACTTCTTTGCAAACCAATAAGTTTACTGTCCTCACATAGTACTGGTAATTCCTGGCGTCGCTTGGTCCTTTTTGCATTTTGAACTGCTTTTTTATTGTCTGAGATAAAAGTGTCGAGAAGCACAGGGAAAGGGCAACACAGAACGGTCTTGGACAAACTTGATGGCAGCTTCAGATGGTGTATGTATATTCTTTTTTGCTGAAGAGCATGAGTCACTCTTTGGATCATTCATGTCGAAAAGCATTGCATGTTTGCTTTTCTTTCCGTTTATCATGGAAGTTCTCTTTGGTTTAAATGTTTCTTGGCCATTTGATCGGTCGTTTTGGTGTTCATCAATCCTAAAGCGTGCCTGTTTTCCTTTCTTTTTCATTTCTTTTTCTTCGTTTCTCTGTTCCTTATTTTCTGGCCGATCTGTTTTCTCTTCCTGCAGTCGGGGTGGTTTTTCTCCCAACTTTTCTTCATTCTTGTTTCCTTATTTTCCGGCCGATCTCTTTTCTCTTCCTGCACTCGGGGTGGTTTTTCTTCCAACTTTTCTTCGTTCTTCTGTTCCTTAGTTTCCAGCAGATCTCTTTTCTCTTCCTGCACTCCAGGTGGTTTTTCTTCCGACTTTTCTTCATTCTTCTGTTCTTTATTTTCCAGCAGATCTCTTTTCTTCTCCTGCATTCGGGGTGGTTTTTCTTCCGACTTTTCTTCGTTCTTTTGTTCTTTATTTTCCAGCCAATCTCTTTTCTCTTCCTGCACTCAGGGTGGTTTTTCTTCTGACTGTACTTGATTTTCTGGTGTTTGTGCTTTCTTCTCTTTGTTTTTTTTCTTTGACTTCGCTGTCTTCAATTGCTGCTGAGAACGCTTTATCCTCGTTTTCTGATTAAAGTTTTCCTCTGTTTGTTGTGTCTTTCTTTCACATTGCTGAGCTGTAGTTCTTCTACCCTCTCTCTTGATGTTTCCGTTCCCTTCATTTTGTTCGGTCCTTTTATAATCTTTTCCTAATTTGTCTGGACTGTCTTTTCTGTCTGGTTTACACTCTCGCTTGCCTTTTGCACCCTTGTTTTTCCCAGATATTTCATCACTGTGACTCTCCTATTGTGGTTTGCATTTTCAGTTATTTTCTTGCAGTTATGTTGTTCGAATGCTTTTCTGTCTGTCTGTTGCTTTGATTGCTTTGTTTGGATGAAAACATGCCAAGATTTTGTTTCCTTTGTCCATTTTCTTGCGCTGCTTTGCAGATTGAATACCTCATCTCCTCATTTGAATAGTGGTACAAAGTGATTCACAGTGAATTCCTTCGAGCAATCCGGCCAACCTTGAGTGTTAGTACACAGAATTCGAACAAATACAGAATTAGAAGAATGGCGCCCTTGTCTGGGTTGAAAAACATTTTCGTAAACAGGCAAAAGTTTGTGGTTCTGATCAGGATAAACTGTTTGAATGGGAACTCCGAGAACGCTTGCAAGAGCCATGATTCGTAAAGTTCTGCTTTACGAATAGTTTAGTGATGTTCTGATAATTTCGTTTTCAAAGGCTGCATCAAAACCATTTTTCCCAAATTCACCAGATGAACTTGCATCAAAACAGGTAAGATCACACAAAGTTTCAACTGACATAATACCAGGACCATTTCTTCCCAAGTGGTAGGGGATTCTGGAGTTCACTAGCACAGGATGCGTCTTGTAAAAATCCCTGCTGTCAGTGAGCTCGAGGCACATGCAAAGTGCAATTGTATGGCTTTCATTCTGACAAATAGCCAAATTAGCAAAGTTAAAAAGGCAGTTGCCATCTCCAGTACTGTGAATAGGAAATAGATCTGCATACTTTGAAGGAATAATACAGAGGGAGGTTTCATCGACTTGAGATGATCTAAAATGTGCGGAGAAATGTGCTTCTTCAACGTTCCATTCACGATCGCCCCATCACTTTTCCAGTTCCTCCCATATAGCAAAAAATTACCTAAAATCACCACAATTGGAAGCCAAATCTTTAAGATCTTTGAAGGCCATACTGTTTCATGCATGTAGCATGGGAAGTTATGTAGTGAATAAAGGATCAAACAGAGTAACTTCACACCTTAATAACATGTGAAAACGAATTGTTTAAGACAAAAAGGTGCCAAACCTACAAAAAAACAATATGCTATCATCTGTTTATAAAGAAGTCCCAAAAGATCGCTGGTTGGCTGTTTCCGTTTCGTCTCACTTTGAAACTTTTTCCTGTTCTCTTCGTGGCACTTAAATTTGTTATCTTACGTAAAACAACTTCAATTTAATTAGCTGTGAATTATTTTCTTTATACCCTTTACCATGTGATCTCTAAAATCATGTGTGCCTGAAGCAACTCTTGCAAAGCGGATTAATTGATTGACTGACATATTAACGAAGAAGAAAGCTAACGAAACATCAGAAAGTGAAACCTAATCTTTTGCGCCTCACTGGCTTACTTCGCTCTCCATTGATCGCAGCTTTGGACACTTTTTCGCTTGCGCGTGTTACCCAAATGTGAGCCTTCTCACAGGCTAATTTTAAACTTGTTACTGGTTAGTATACATAAAGGAATTCATGCGAAATAAAATTTGTCACACCTCGTTGATGGAAAAAATACTCCACAGGAGTTTTTTATATATTTATTTATAAACTCTATTGGTGCATATTTTTAACTTGTGATTGTTTAGATGGTATAAAAACAATCTGTGAAAGGCCGGAACTCTGATAGCCTGAACATAGCTACCCTCACAATCGCAGCTCCGCTACGAAAAAAATACCCTCTGGCACCAATTGTAGAATATCACCTGCCTAGCTGGAGGTATATTGCTTGCCTGGACATCCAGTCTTTTGATGGCAGAGCATATTTCGGCACCTAAGACAATAGATAAAATACCGGCCACTTACAAAACAGTTCATTTAAATTCAGTTCTTGATGCTCTCAGTTGTTGCAGTTTTCTCCCAGCGTGCAAAATCCATCATGTCCAATATTTTGGTCCATGTGAACGAAAGTAGTTTTTGCTGTGTAATTGCTGAAAATACTGATGCAACATTGGAATTGTTTTGTTACGAGATGGAGGCACAAGTCGATGACCTTCTCTGTTTTCCTTTCAAGTTTACACGATTGGTAAACAGCAAGCGGGTCACTGTTGGAATTAAACAAGAAGCAGTTATCAAATTGAGACAGTGCATCAAGGAATCTCACGAGCCCGCAATTTATCTTATTCGAGAACAAACCAAGACTGAAGAATCCGTCATCCATGTTGAGCCCACCACGTCTCAAGATGCAGACAGAGAGAAAAAGGATTTTGTCTTGCCACTGACTAAAAAAACCCAAGATCTCGCAACAGCCGACATTGTTTGATTTACTTTCCCATGGCCGATTCGAGGCTAAGCCAAAACAACCTTATTCAGCAGCAAGGGCCAGGAAGATTAAAATCTATAGCCATTCAGAAATTGCCAACAGCTCACGTATGACCAAGGTTTACAGAGAGTTTTGGAACGCTAAAGGAGAAGAACTTTGTCGAAGCAGTGCAGTGAGCAACTATAAACCTGGGGAAATTCAAGGGGCAATAAATGTTGCTTGGACACTGGAAAAATCTAAGCTAATCGAGGATGAGGTGCACAAGGTCAATGATGAAATAAACCAAAAGTGTCCAGATCACTTGCTAAAGAAATTTCAGTTATCCAGAGCTACTTTAGAGAGGAACATTACGCAAGTGGAGGAAGGTGAGACTTCACTATGGAAACTCCAGCAAGAACTAACAGCTGCAAGAATGGAGTCAATTGACAGCAAAACAAGTCTGAATGCCCAGCTGCTCTGACTAAAGTAGAGGAGAGCAAGAAAGAATTGGATTCCCAGCTGGCTGAGCTAAGGAGAGCTCAGGATTCACTGAGGAAGACAATCGATGCGAGACAAAAACTTCTTCAAACACTGGACGCTAATAGAAGTGGCACTTTTTCAAATTCTAGTAGTTTAGAAGAGGAAAACAGCCGTGTAGACAGTGCTTCTTCAGGGGACGAAGAATAAAGTCAGAGATGGAACTTTGAACTCTTCCTTAAGAAAAGAAAATAACTTTACGCAGAATGTTTTGACAAGTCACGCAATCCTTACCATGGTCTGTTAAATATCAGTAGAGTATCACATAGCAATAAAATCATGCACTGTAAAATTATTATGAAAATTCCAACTGCTTATTCATCACGTATTAAAAACAATTCAAGCGAACGAGATGCCAAGCGTCCGAATGAAAATGAAGAGCCAGTGAAAGTACACAAAAGCAAAGAGAGAAATTACGCACTTCCGCTCAAATTCATTTCGGCTAGATCCCTCAATACAGCCAATGTCAAGGGACTGGGAACAATATTGTTCTAGTCAGCCATTTCGTTTGACTTGACATCGAACGTGCCGCTCAGAAGTGTGCCTCAGTGCTACATGTGTCGTCTGGCGCCGGAACAATAATAGAAAACATATGACAAGGAATCTCGCATCTATTTCAACGGATAGAACTTTTCATTTTTCTTGGTTACCTGAATCAATTGGAAAAGTAGGTACATGTTTATTCAATCGCATTTCAAACCCTCTGGAAAGAAAAACTCTTTATGTACCCCCCTCCCTTTCGGAAATTTACCTCTTTCAGACCCCCCTACCCCTCAGAATTTCCGTGACCTTCCGTGGGGGGTATGGATATTTTCTGGAACCACACATTTCAGTTCTTTTCGATTCTCCAGTTACTTATTTCCTAAAGTATTTTTGAGCCAAATTTCATGAAATTCTAATGAGCGATTCTCAAGAAATATGTGTATTTCCTAAAAAGCTATTCCACATTCAATCACAATTTGTTGACTTACTACGCATTCGTTGCATTTAACTGGGTTCTTTAGGTAACAAAAAAAATCTGCAAATTGCAGATTCTAACATACATTTCTCATAACAGACCAAAACCATAAATACACTGTGTTCAATTATAAAGAAAAATAGCACAGATAGCATGAGCATCGACCAAATAAAATGATTGCTGTATCAACGCCATGTTCATGAATGCCATGTATGCTGAATCGTATTAGCAAAAATTGTGTTCAGCCACCTTAATTCTGGGTTAGCATTGACTGACTTCTGAACAACCTGTCCCTGATTACAAGTTAACCCAGCTTGAGCCTGCAACCCAATCAAAAACCAGCAACTGGTCAGCTGTCAACTTCAAAAAACACATGACCTCGATGAGCTCCAAACCTGAACTCGCGATATATGGTCACATGATACTGGTCAGCGGTTACTTTGTTTTTACAGGCGTCAATTGGACATAACGTGGATGTCCAATAAATAAATCAAAGATGTAAGCTATAAACCATGGCTGCATGACTTGGTATTAGCTGGAATATGGCTGCAGGGTTGCTGTTAAGTACATGCTACCACGAAATTCACCAGCTGAGAAAGTAGTGTAGCTGGCTGGATTTTGGTGGGCATCACTCAGTAAAGGACAATGAATGGTTTATAGGTTACACATGTTCAATCATTTGATATCAAAACCACATCAAACTGTCTAAATAAAAAGTTTGGGATAAACTCCCGACTGCCTTAAGTATTGGTGCCACTATAACGAGTAAAGTAATTGAAATAAAATCTTGTTTTGAGCACTTGTTTAACATGTTCTCTTTCCATGTACCGCATTCGCCATCTTGTAAACACAAAGCTTGGTAGCCTGGCATTCAGGGCGTTGCAAAAGATTGGGGGCATAAATTTTGTTCCAGGTATCTCATGAAAAATTGTGACCGGCTAAATGAAAACCTTAGGCGGGAGACTATTTTCTTGGCTACAACCCTGATGGCCTCCATGTTGAGCAACATTGTTTTTTGTTGTCTTTGTCGTAGGGCGCACGCATCCAACAATCCATGCCACTAGCCATGTTGACCATGTTAAAAGAGGTGCATGGTTTTCTGTTTCGATGCATGTATATGGTTCTGTTCCTATAGGATGGTATGGTGCTCTGTTTGGCATTTGGGCCGCCGGAGCTCTGCAATGAAAGAACTACTCATGATAATAATTACAGCTGTATCTGGTATTCACAGCTTTAATATAATATTAAAAGGTGACTATGAGGTTTACCTTTCCACAGGCATGTAGACTTCTCTCAGGTGAAACAACAAATGTACAATATTGACCAGCCTCTACCTATAACATTACAAGTGCAAATTCACACTTAGGTGAAAAGTGTTTCCACAGAATGAAAACAAAGGAAACATAACAACATCAGTCTATTAAAATGCTGCAGACATGGAAATTCATCACAGAATAATAACAAATTAAACAATATTACAAAAGGCAGGGCAGGACAAAATCCAGGTCCAATTGCCCAGGGCAAGTAAATTTTGCTCTTGGGCAAGTGAAAATGGAAGTTTGGTGGTCTGGTGGGCAAGTGAAATTAGCCTCAGTAGTCTTGTTAGTGATAATTTCCAATCAAAAACAATTTCAAAGCTTAAGACTGCACAATGAGCAAAACAATAAGTTGAGTCAATGGCCTGTTAAAAAACACAGGCACGCAAAGCGTGCAAGAATTATTTTTTGTGTGTGTGAAGTGCTGGAGATAGGAGCATTCGTGGAGCTGTTTGCAGTAATGATTTCATAAATTTGACAAGTTTTTTTGGTTGCGATGTACAGCAAGAATGAAACTGGGAATTTATGATGTACATACGATGTTACATCAGTAATGGTGAGATGGCTAAATAGTAAGCCATAAAATGTTTGAACAAACTACAGTAATCTGACACGTCTCCAGATTAATGTAGACACCATCTTTTTTTTTTCTTTGATTCGTTCTTTGATAAAACCCACACTGTGATTGGTGTGACACGTGCACATGCATAACTCCCTCACTCACCCATCACATAGCCCTTCCAACCCCCAAGAGGAATTTTTGCTCAAAAATACTCAAGTTAAGAGACCTTTTCGCATTTTATACGTGTCGTAAGTTTACCCTTTTTACACAACACTACTTCACCGAAAATAGAAAGAAAGAGAAAAAAAGACCTCTCATGACACACTGAAAGTCTGATTTAATTAAAATTGCACTTTCACTTGGTGCCACGCTGTCTTCAAAGAACATTTGAGAGTTTTGATACTTTTTACCTTTAAAAACATCGGACTGAAAAGAATGTCATAAAATGCCCATCAAATTAAAATAAACTGCTACTGCAGAGACGTAAAAACCGTCCAGAAATGAAAGCTTTTTTGTTTAATATCCTAGGAACAATAGCCAATAACTTGTCAGCTCTAACAGAATTTACTCCCATATAAAAAACAAAAGTGTTAAGTTACCATTTGTTACTAAAGATAGCAAACATCTCGTGGGAAAGAGCAGTGACGATTCGTCAGCTCTAATTGAATTTACTCTCTTGTGAAAAACAAGAGTGTCAAATCACACTGTGTAACTAAAAAATAAAAATATCTCATTATATTTGCATGCAACAAGAACAAAACAATCATCACCTGCACTTACTATTGTAAACATTAGAACTGTTTCAAATCTAAATAGTCTCCTCTCTTCTAAAATATATCCTAAGAACTAAAAGCGATGATTCCTGACCTCTAATTGAATTTACTCCTTGTGAAAAACAAAAGTATCAAGTTACCTTTGTAACTAAAAATAAAAATATCTCGTTGCATTTGCATACTACTAACTCACGAACTGTTTCAAACCTCAA
>Ga0100406_1154391_pt1 | contig 10853 bp, 10 predicted proteins | sample Orb8nscriptome_3_FD_81148 | JGI IMG/M metagenome (GOLD analysis project Ga0100406, IMG submission 81148) | Coral microbial communities from Puerto Morelos, Mexico - Orbicella 8 C C metatranscriptome (Eukaryote Community Metatranscriptome) | ecosystem: Host-associated > Invertebrates > Cnidaria >...
CTGTATTAGCAGAAACTAACTATGGTCCGTTTCTATTCTTACTAGGACCTATCTATGGACAAAATACAAGCGAAATCAATTTTTCGACTTGTGCCATTGATAGGCGATTTAGGTCCATTTTTATAGGCATTTACTCCTAAGTCCTGGACCTGTTGTTGAATTTTCTGGTGTAAATTGTCTGTTGATTCTCTTATCAACCTTGTGACCCCTTGCTGATTTTCTCTTTCTGGCTCGACATAAGTGGCCAACTTTTCCGAGTTAGCTTCCTTGGGGGCAACACCTTTCTAATTTACTAGCCAACACATCTAACTTTGTGTTTATTGATTGTATCTGTTGATCTACTGGTTGAGATCTGGTACCTATTGCCACAGCTGTTACCTGTCCATTAATCATTAGCACGTTTATCAATCTCTCCATTTGACCATTTTCACTGGTTTGGCTTATGCACTTGTTAATTGAATCCAAAGTTCTGGCATATTCTTCTGCCTCTAGCAGGGTTTTTCTTGAGAACTTCAACTCTCACTAATCGTAATAGTCCTTCTACGAAGTTTGTCACTTTTTCCACTTCTGCTACGTGCAGTCCACCAAAGAGTTCATGAATGTCATTTACATAATTAGACAGCAGTTCACTGGGTCCTTGATGTAATGAAGTAAAGCGTCAGTGCTTAGCCCATGTAGGGTCCTTGGTGGCATAACGTTTCATAAGCGCAAACTTAAACTTTTCAAAGCTCTCTCTTTCCTCAGTTGTCAACTCAAAAAGGAAGGTTTCTGCTGGCTCGCTCAAGTTAGTAATAATTTGGGCTATAGCCAATGGAGCTGTCATTTTGATTCCCTTGGTTGTTAATAACAGTTCCAGCTTTTCAAACCAACACTCTATATCTTCATTATCTCGGCCATGGAAGTTGTCAATGCGTACATATTTGGTGAGCATCTTTTGTGCCAAGTTGTTTAGTGTTTGTTGGTATGAATGTGATAACTCAGCTGCTGCTTCTTCTGGTGTTTCTTGACTAAACATTCTCTTAGCAATTTTACTAGGATTACTGGTACCTGCTTTCTGGGTTTTGTAGAATGAATGGGCAGCGTTGTCTTCACTAAATTGGTCGTCAGAGTCGATAGTGTTTTCTCTACTGCCAATTTCTTCTGAACTTGAACTTTTTGTATCAATAAGTCTTTCCTGAAGTTCGTCCTCAAAGATTACTCTTTGCGGAAAGTGTTTTTAAATATCTGCTGGTGAGTTAATTACTGGTTCCCATAGACCACCTGTTGCAAAAACAGTTTCTTCTGAATACTTTTTTGATCGTTCTTTTCCATTTCGAAAGTTTCATTATAAATTGACTCCTGATTGCAATATTCTTCCACTGTTGGTTCAATTGTCTCTTTGTCAATATTCTGGGGTGGTGTTGACGGAATTCCACTAGCACCTCTGTCAATGCTAATATCAACTGGTTCTACATTTGTACAGTTCGTTCGATGACTCTCTCCCTCTCTACGGCGAGAGTCAGGCGTGTCAACACTGGAATTTTCTTTTCACAACTCAGGGGCTATCTCACTTTCATCAAATGGCCAATTGCAACTCACACAAGCATCTGTCTTACTTTTCGGGGTACTAGCGTACGAATAGTGGTATAGATGCTTCTGGCTTCTCAAGTAATACGGAAATCTAGGTTTAATGAAAAACTCGGAGAGTAACTATAAAAGGAACTCAGTCCAATCAAACATGAACAAATATAACTTGTGTCAAAACTAAAGGTAACCAGTGATGACAAAGAAGCAATGCCTCTTATTGTACACTTACAGATCCAGACCTAAATCATTAAGAATATCAAAATGTGGCCCAACCCAGCCAAATGTAAATTACTGGAAACAGTAGTTCCGATTAAATCTAGGTGTTTTTTTTCTTTGAATGCTTTTGCTTGTGAGATAATATTCTTCACACAGTTTTTCTCAGCTGTCTAATCTCTATTGACCAGAACTCCCTCACTTTCATACAGTTCTCACGGTCACGTTTTCCTGGTAGTTTCTTGTTTGTGATGAAGGCTCCAATGTACTTGAAAACTGCATCTTTTTTTCCTTTGTCCAGGCATTATAACCCTTTCTCGTTGCTGAGGCAGCAGTAGGACCTGAGTGTAAGAATAGATTCAGTGTCACATTTGTGCTTACACTAGTACTGCAACAAAAAGAGGATGATTTCTTTTCACATTACCTGCATCTTAACAATACAGTAATGACAGTTAACTTGCAGATTTCAGAAGAAAATCCTTTTTAACAATTTCCGTGTTTACAGTTAAGACACTTAGAAAATAAAAAGAATTATAATTGCTAACTGGTTGTTGTGGTCCTAGGGCAAAAAGGATGGAGCTGTAAAAACTATACAGCGAGGATGGTTGTGGGAACTGAGAATTCTTGGCCAAAGAACAAAATATTTATGTGTATATTTAAAGCAAAACAGCAGTTTTAGCTACGTACCACTGTTCTCTTTTGTTACGGCTTCTTTATCTTGTGTGGTCTTTGTGGTCTTAGTGGTTAAAAAGATTATAAGATATTATATTCAGTTGGAAGTACTTGTATGGTCATGGGAAATGAGAATTTCTTTGCGAAACAACAAAAGGCTTATATGTGTATTGAGAACAACACATTAGTTTTAGCTACATACCACTGTTCTCCTTTGGTACAGCTTCTTTATCTCGTGCAGTCTTTTTTGTCTTAGCTATTAAAAGATATAAGATAATAAATTCAGTTGGTAGAGTGCCAAACAACCAAAGGGGAAGGTGGCACATTCAAATCACTTGAGAACTACCAACTGGGTTCTAAAAATAAAATTTCAAGGTCATGCTGACCTTGTTTCAGCTCAGAGAATTATGTCATTGGGCGATGACATTTAAATTAGTAGAGGGTCCACCGAATTACGTAACAGGGGACGTATTCCCCAGTGTTATCTGGCCTGTTAATACTAACTTAAACTATGTAATAAAGGTCATGACGCTTACAGCCATTAAACACAACCCTTACTCTTAAATTCTGAGGACTAATTTGCATCAAAGTTGGAAGAACAGGGGAAAATACCATGAACCGCAAATGTCAGCGTGTGACAATAAATCTAATGAGAAATGATAATAATCATACCAGTTAATCCTGATGGTGATCCCTTTGAGCTACTTGTTCCTTCCTGTTCGAAGAGCAAAAAATGTTGTAAAAGAACCAACAACACTAAATATCAGTAGGTATATAAAATTTGTTGTAAAGAGTTTCTCAGCATAACTCCAGTCTTTCGACAAATGACAAAGCCTAACACTGGGACACTCGGACTCCGACTTGGTAGGTCAGCATCACTATCATTTTCACTATCTTCTTCTGATCCAGACTCCCTGTCATTGTGAAATTGAGATTCTATTGTACATGCAACTAAGTGATAGCATGAGTTTGAACCTATTGATAACTGAATAGCCGAGTAATCCATCGCATGGATGAGTAACCAGTAAGCCACAATTTTTTTTCCATTTTCAACTAGTCATGGGTTTACTTACATATATTTCAGCTATACTCAATGGTCCTCAACGACTGATGAGTTGATTACTCGGTGATTACCCTTGATTACTCATTGTTGTTAGTTATCATCAACTTGTTGCGTCTTGAGTATTTTTATTTTTTACCTCTTAAATAGCTGCTGTTCTATGCCACTTAAGGATGCAACAACATCTTGACTTGTGCTTTTCTGCCAATCAGGGCGATTGGTGTATGTTTCAACTCGAAGTTTTGCTGCTTCTCCCCCTCTCCGTTTGTTGAAGAGTATCAGTCCGTTCAGTACCATTTCACTCAGTTCTCGCCAGGTGCATACATCTGGTCTACTTGCAGATTGCAACTCTGAACTGAGCAAAATGATCTTTAAGGTAATGTACTCCTTTAACGTTTGAAAGTCACTTATAACAAGGACAAGGTCTGGTTGATTATACCTCCCGTCATTCAGTGTTGTCATGGAGTGATGGCTGATATGGTAATTCCACTCAGCTTCCATTAGCTTCTCAAAATGCTCAACATCTTCAAGGAGACCTGTCTTTCTCCTGGAGTGCTTTTCCACAAACAATTCCGATGCATTTCTTCAATGAGTAGCCAATATGGGATGCTAAAGATGGTGTACTGACCCGAATTTCACCCATCTTTTACATGAAACTTGGAAATGTCCATGACACATTGCACAATGACGTCAAACTTGTGAGGACGAAAAGTCACGATAACTCGCAACGCCTATTGTTTCCAACTATGCAAATTTTCAAACGACAATTCACTTGGAACGAAAATTGACTTCGAATTTTCGGGTGAAAAATCGCTCTGTTCGATAAATGATATGCTTCAAAGGTTTCCTTTACTGTTTACTTTATGTTAAAAGCATCGTAACTCTTGCACAATTATTCTTCTATTGTTTCTTGGCTTACATTTGTAGGCCACAAAGGCCACTCGCCGACCCACGCCATGTTTTTGTGACCCAGACTCCACGTGAACTTGTTTTTGTATTACCATAGCAACTGCTAGTGTTCAATAGTGCTAACATGCATTACACAATCATTCCTGTTGAGACTCGGTTGTGGTAATTATGCCAAAAGTTTCCAATTACACGCAAACACAAATTGAACTTCTTTACAAGCAAGATCTCCACCCAGCTGAGATATTTAAATTGCTGAAAGGAGAATTAATTTCGACGCTCAATTGAAAACCATTTTATTTACTCTTGTTTTAATTGAGGAAACCCTATTACATTGTTTGACTATTTTGAAATTGTTACAACCCCAACCCCTTTCTCACCAAACTGTGTGTCTCAATCTTCCTACATTTTTCTCAGCTTTTTGCCTAGACTCTAAGGAAAGTCCATCATCTTGTTTATTAATAACCCGCCAGACCAAGGACAATTGTTACTCACTCGGCCGCTTAGCGACCCTTGCACGGCCACTATGCAGCCTAAAACCTTGCAGTTCCTTCGCTCACTGAGCTATTCTACCCTAAAACTCACAAGGTTGCCTTGTGGCAAGTCTACCTTTTCCCAGGCAGACAGCAAAACAAACAACTTACTTTGCCTTCAGCGCATGTTATAAGTACTCTTTTCTTGCGAACGCCACACTTTCCCTTTACATGACATAGCTATGGAGGCAACATCTGTGCCGCAAGCCAAACCACTGTGGGCTTGTAAGTTTTCCAAGTCTGTCAACATCTGTCAACATGGTATTCAAGTGATATGGCACATGGCTCTACATAAATACGAACCACTAGGTCGATGCTTACGGTCAATATGGAAGCAGAAAATGCTTGAAATAAGCTTATTGCCTTTAAACCCAGCAAGGATTCAGTTTACAAGGTAAGACGTCCAGAGACTGTTTTGTATGATTCAACTCAAGCTGATCAAGAGATGCACTGCTTGGGCTAAAAACACACAAAGGACATTTGAGAGCTTTTGAGTTTTGGTTCCAAAACAAAATGTAATGTTTCATAAAATAAAAATTTTGTCTGTAAAAGTTCTGTCTCATTTCTACACTGTTTTGGGAAAGTGGGCTTCTGTAAACATTGTAACTTCAACAGACTTGACCTACTTGTGAAATTGGCACCCAGTTTTACCGATCGATATGCAGGCTTGAAAATTAAAGGTGCTAAAACAAGGTTTATTAGTCTGTGTTTGAGGAATTTTATTGTGAGGTAGTCGCTTTTTTCGTTGTGTGATGCAATTGCTTTTTTTCATCGGAAATAGCCAATTAAACTGCCGGATCATTGAATCTATTTTCGATATGAGTTTAGTCATTTACACACCCTTGTATGGCAATGTCATTCATTGCGGTTCGTGTCACAAAAATTTGCTGCTTCGAATTTCGCTATCTCAAATTTTAATTTGGTTACCTCGAAAATTTGCTACCTCAGATTTCACCATCTGAAATTTTCGAGAAAGATTGTGATTTTTTTCGCTTAGAACCCCAAGAAACATCTTTCGAAAATTCGATGAACAAGGGACTAATTTCATTTGCATCACTTTGCCTGTATGTTGCCTCCAAAGATCCTTTCTCTTTATAAAGCCCAGACAGTGAATGCAAGGCAGATAATCATCTTGAGAAGTCCTCTCAGAAATTTGTCCAGAATGCATCTTCTGGGTTTTAAGACATGCCAGAAATTTCTGTCAAAAATATCAGCAAAATTCTAGATGCCACAAAAATTTTCAGAATTTCGGGTACTTACCTTGCAATTTTGGCACCAAAAATTAACAGCAAAATTTTTCACTACATGCGATTTTCTTTGAAACTTGGGGTCCAACTGGGACCTAATTTCGTAAACTATATTTTCCATTAGTAAAATCGAATTAGTTCCCATCAGCTGTAGCTCATGCCAAAGTTTCTTAGCCATGGCGTTAAAGCCGAAAAAGTTATGGCAAAAAGTTCGCCATAGCTCAATGCGCCTATATTAAGAGATAATGATGGACCCACATTAAACTGTAGAGATGCCACTTACGGATGCCAAGTCCTTTTCAACCAACCTTAATGGTTGTTATGACTGATCGGTTTACTGCAATCATTTTTAAGTCCTTTTCATGACTTGCGTTAACCACACACTGGCCATCATCATCAGTGAGTGCCTTGAGAAACTTACCCACAATGTGTAAGTTTACTTTCGACTTGGAATCTAATTCACTCAGTCTTGCCACTTCTTTGCCAAGAATCTAGTGAGTAGGAAACTTTGATAGGGCCTCGCAAAGTTTATCAAGAGCCTTGCGTTTTCCGTCTGGCACTTCTGGGATTCCTCCTTGCCTTGCATTTTCAATGTACCAATCAGCATTTTCAGACAACACCTTGCACGGAATTGTAATAGGGACTTCACCTTCTTGAGCAGGACACAATCGTATGTCAATTTGGCTGAATGTCAAGCCATAGGTAGGTATGTTGTCTGTTGTTAGTATAGCGGGGAGACCAATCATACCAAATGCTGTTGTGATATTCAAAGGAGTTATTCACGATTCTCATGCAACAACTGGTAATACGGATTCAAAGAAGCAGCATGCAACCATGAAAGGAGCAAAGAGCAAAAATATGAATAATCAAATGATACCTATGAATCCTACTTCTGTCCAAGAACTGCGACATGTGTGCAAACTGGCTAATTGTGCTATTCACATCACTGATGGGTTAAGACGTCTTACTTCCAAGAAAACAGGAAAAGCTTGTTTCAAGTGCAGTGTAAAGAATTGCCCTGTGTTTTGCATCGAAGATAAGCTAGTTGATTACTGCAATGCCATTGCAATCAAATTATCACCTATTTACAAGTGTTACACACTGCCGTGCAAAGGCGACAAGCCAAGCAATCTAAGAGTGTCCAATTCTTGGGACAATCAACAAAGACCCTTCTCCTGTGGACAGAAAGTCACCTTCACATTTTTTCAGTGGAGAGACGAAGAGTTAGCAGATGAAAATTTCCAGATAATGATGGAATTAGAGAAGAGACAGATGAAAAACGCAGCTAAAGAACTGTTTCTCTACAAGCTCGGTAACCCATCACCTATGCTAATTAGATGGTCTTTTGATTGACATATGCTAATTAGGCGGCATCTCTTTGTACCCCATACCAACCCCCTTAACTACTTTTGTGTGTCATTGCCCCCTCCAAATTTTCAAACATAAATTCTACAGGATTTAATCAAATGACTTCAAATTTACACAGCGTGATCTGTAAGGCCCACTGTGACGTCATATCTAGTATGACGTTGCTGACGTAACATGGAACAGTTTGGTGACCATTTGAAAAAGTTGGATTAGGAGGGCAAATCTACTCTGCAGGAATCTAGTTAGGGTTATGGTTAGGGTTTGATTGTGATACTAGAATCTGGGGTGAATTTGTCCTGCTAATCACCCCAAATGGAAAGACAATAAGTTACTGCATTACAGCTTGAAGATAATGTCCTTGACAGAAGCAAGATGTCACCACTTTGCTTGCCAACCAATTGTGGATGGTGATTGTTCATTAAGTCCAGCAGTATTTTGCACAGTTCATGATCTGCCTGTGGTCAGAAGAAATGGTGTGACGTGGATTAGTTTCTTTTTAGTACAACATCTCAGGAAGTATCATAATATCATAGTATCATAATCACAGCTCTTGGCAAATTTCAAGTGTTGGCCTTCACTCGGTAACAAAAATAGGCACCAAGAAGAAAAATCCTCACACCCTCGACATGGAGAAGTGATGCTATCGGATTGCCCAACAACTATTGTGTACTCCCACCAAAACAATACAACTAGAGCTGGTCTGTCCCCATGATCAATAGGAAGATAGAAGACCAATCAAAATATTCAAAAGTGTTAATTAAGTCATTCTGCTGCTTTGTTTTACGTTCAAAGTCAGCTCTGATGGCCAAAGAACTTTGCAGTTTTATAGTTGTGGAGGTAAAGTGTCACCTCTGGTGAAACCTTCACCAAGAGGACATTTCTGTCTTTGACCTGATTGGGATGAAATTCCTGCCAGTTTCTTTGAATCTTCAGGGTATGAACCTCAACACCCCAGCCTTGAGGGATGACAACACATGGCCAAAATCACCAGGTCACAGCACTCATGTGCTTTATCCCTCTTATTGAGAGCCAGCTCAAAATAATCTCTGTGCACACTGCAAGCGTTGACAATCTGCTTACTGCAAAATGTTGTATCATTAGCCTGCACATATCCATAGTTTTTAGTTGTAGATGCACAAAGCATTGAAAGGACTATCATTAGGAGTTGAAAAATGCAAATTTGTCACTCACACAGATGTACAGTACTGGTCAAAGGGATTGCAGCACCTACATGCATGTGAAATGTGTGTAGTCTGCGTGCAGTATTTGTGGACAGTGTGTGTAAGGTAGTAGTAATTACACGTGTAAAATTTACTGATCTGGTAGTTACACACATTTGTGAGTAATTTCACCCCTAAGTGTGTATTTTAATTGGAGGAGGAACCTTTGTTATTCATACACGCATTTGTGTGTATTTTGCAAAACAACAAGCCAGTACAAACTTGTATTTGAAACACATGACTCAATGTTCATGGAAAAAAGGTAAATTGAAAAGCCGACAAGCATTGCTAAATCAGTGGACTAGCTTGAGCAGCTATAAAACAAACTCTTTCTAAATTCTTTAAGGTCTCTGAGCTTTTGTTCATGTTGAAACACGTAGGACGTACGTCGGAACGTAGTGTTTACCCACGCACAAAATATCATTTCAACTCCTGTTCCCTGAGTAACAATGAAATAGGGATTCCAATGAAAATTAACCTTAAATGGCGAGGAATTAAAACTTTTTTAAACAAAATCTAAGCGTTGGTTAATTTTCAGTTCACTAGATTCGTGTGTAACCTTCTGATGAAAATCCACAATGTTTACACCCGGCTTAAATTATAATACAGTCAACTACCAGTATGCTAGATTTGAGAAAATACATTTGGATTTTTATGACTGAATTAAGTCAGGTTGACAGATCGTTGCGTGTCTGTATAAGTAGTAACTGATATTTAAAAGAACTTTCGCACTGCACAGGGTTTCTGCCTGGGTAGATTTTGGTCACATGTAAGGTAACTCTATTCAAGGAACAGATTGAATTTCATTTTTATTAGACCAAAACAATGTTTTCAGACAACATTCGCTTTTTCTCTGATTCGCCTAGTGATGAAGCTTCGAAGGCTTTTTAAACATAAAGAAGGATAACTGATGTTTAAAAATTAACTGAGAATATTACCCCAATCAAAATGTGCACGTAGTACAAACACGCTTTCAAATATCCTGAAGTTGGAATGATGTCATTGGAAATGTAAATGAAAACTTTTATTCATCAACTGTCTGCCATGTTAACTTGCCAAGGGGTGACAAAGATGGCAGGCTTAAAAATGCATCATTGACTGCCTAGCAGGGTTATCTCTAATATTAACCTCTCATGCCAAAATGTACGGTAATGGGTATCTGTTTGAGCCAACTGCATGACCTGTTCTCCACAAAGAGAAACCCTCTCCAAATATGTCTACAACAATGGTTTAGATGTTTGTGGCTTACAATTTAGAAATTTGGTCACAGCATTGTCTTAGTTTCATTGGTTTATATGGATATAAATACTACATTCACTAGCCATTTGTTTTGGGTGTACTTTGTGCAAGAGATGACATGTTGAAACTTTATTTTTCATAAGAAGATGGATTGTTACCCATTGCAAAGCAGTAAAATAATATTACTTGTGCTTACCAGTCAAGTCAACGGTTAAGAACCATCAGCTCTTCTTTGGTCTGGGGATGTTCTAAATTGCCTTGATGCTGGAAAAAAGTGGCCTGAGTTCCCAGCTGTTTGATCACAGGAATATCCAGTTACTCTGGAGTGCTCTTCCAGTGAAGGAATTTGACCACATACAATAGCGAACAGCAGTGATTTGATATGGTTGCTGGTGACAATTCCCTGTGGTCCTGCAAAAATGAAAAAAAAACATTACACTATTTATCATGTTGCTTTCAGACACAAGATTCACAAAATAAAACTAAACTATGGAAAGCCATAACTTTCTTATGTGGTTGTTTATCATTATTTGGTGTGGTTTCTTCATTATGTGTTGTAGTTACTTCATTATGTTGTGTGGTTCCTTCATTACATGTTTTAGTTGCTTCATTATGTTTTGTGGTTTCTTCATTATGTCTTGTAATGTGGTCCTGATGTGATGTGTTTTTATCATGATGTGGTGTAATAACTTCATTACGTGGTGTGGTTTTATCGTGATGTATTGAGGTTCTTAAGTTATGTTTTGTGCACTTGTCATGATGTAATGTGGTTACGCTGTTATGTTGTCTGGTATCTTCGCTATGTGGTTTGATCATTATGTGATGTGGT
>Ga0100406_1277397_pt1 | contig 10793 bp, 4 predicted proteins | sample Orb8nscriptome_3_FD_81148 | JGI IMG/M metagenome (GOLD analysis project Ga0100406, IMG submission 81148) | Coral microbial communities from Puerto Morelos, Mexico - Orbicella 8 C C metatranscriptome (Eukaryote Community Metatranscriptome) | ecosystem: Host-associated > Invertebrates > Cnidaria >...
AGGTTGTTATTTTGTCTGTGGTGTTTGTGGAAGCCATTGTTGTCCTTGTGAGAAATCAAAACCATGTACGAGTGACAAGAGCTCTTCGACCACTCTTTTTAATAGACTCTCATTATTGCTCTGGGGTTAGAAGGTGAGCTTTATTTCTGCATAGCTTGTATATTTTATTTATGTACTTCAAATCCTTAAATTCTACTACTTTCACATGCACATATATTTGTATTTGTGTAATTTTTGTCTGTGAGCTTCACAGAGAATAATGATGGTTATGATGATGATGATTTTAATTTCTTTACAGAGTTCTCAGACAAATTCTGCTCTCACTTCCACCAATCTTGGACATGCTGTTCCTGTTGTTCTTTGTCATGGTAATCTTTGCAATGCTTGGTAAGTAATAGCTATAATTATAACAAAGTAGTTGACAATTTTTCATAAGCTAAAAATCCTTTTAAAATAATCAGTGCTGTGAAATTAGTTTTACTCTGATCTGTCTTCAGTTATACATACATGTATGCATTTTAGAAGTGGTTAATTGACATCGTTATCAGTCCTCAAGCTCTCCTCTTGGAGAATAGGGCCATTGACTTGTCTCCTCCAATCTGCTCTGTCTCTCGCAGTGGCAACAGCTTCATTCCAAACTGTGGCAAAACCCATCCTCTCCCTCTCTCCCTCTACAGTTCTCCATGTGTCCTTAGGTCGACTTCTGCTCCTCTTACCCTCGGATGCCCAGGTTAGGGCAATTTGTGGGTTTTGTTGGTGGTCCATGCGCAATGCATGCCCTATCCAATGCCACCTCCATCTCCTAATACGCTTACTGATGGTGTAAGTCCTAGCTCTTTCCCTCACTTCTTCGTTGGTAACCCTCATCGGCCAATATATCTTTAACAACCTCCTTAGACACTTGTGGAGGAATGTGTCTAGCTTTACCTCATCCCTCTTGGTCATTTTCCAAGTCTTGCATCCATAGAGTAGCGCTGCTATGATGCTGGACTTGAAGATCCTGATCTTGGTGTTTTTGCTCAGTTGACCACTTCTCCAGATCTTGGCTAGTTTGTTAAATGCTGCTGTAGCTTTTCCCAAGTGGCTCTTGATGTCATCCTCAACCCCTCCATGTTTGGTCACTCTGGTCACACATAATCAAAGCCGTCCACGTCGTCTATTTCCTTTCCATCTACTACAACTGCATTGTTGTTCTTTGCATTGATCCTCTGACATGAGTTTGGTTTTCTTGGTGCTTATTTTCAGGCCCATTCCCTTCCCGTTTCTATTCAGCTGGTCATTCTTCGTCTGAATGTGTGTGAATGTACTTGAGATTGGTGCCAAGCTGTCTGCAAAGTCTAAGTCCTCTAACGTAGTTGTGATGCCTGTTCCTGCATGTTTGACTGTCCTCCTCATCACCCAGTCAACCACTGAGAGAAACAGGAATCCTGACTCTCTCCCACCCTAGCGTTCCAGTCCCTCATTACCAAGAGCATGTCGTGTCTGGGAATCGCATCCAATGTCTTCTGCAATTGATTGTAAACGGTCTCCTTTGCCTCGTTTTCTGCATCCTTTGTTAGAGCGTACACTTGTACTGTAGGTGTCCTTTGCCTTATCTTCTGCATCCTATGTTGGAGCGTACACTTGTACTGTAGTTGACTATGTATTTAGAGTAGAATCTAACTGTAATGATATGGTCGCTGACAGGTGTCCAACTCTCCAGACATCCACTGGCATACCTGGTCATCACAATTGCTACTCCAGTTTGGTGAACGTCACCTTCCCTACCCGAGTAGAGGATGGTCTCTCCGGTCTGAGTTCTGAGCCTGCCAAACCCAGCCCACCTGCACTCGCTAAATCCCACGATGCTGATCCTATATTGTTGCATCTCTGATGTTACTTGAGCTGTTTTGCCAATGCTATACATGGTCCTCAGATTCCAGCATCCTGAATCCTATACATAATTTTGGGATTAGCCAACAATCCTCTCGGTCTATGAGCTTCTTTGCAGATTTCACCCGTTTCCTTCATTCCCACGTGATAAAGTTGTCACCTGGAGTTTGGCAAGTTGCCTTGTTTGATCCAGTATAGTTTGTCCTCAACAAGTCTCTGGTTTCCGTAATCAGGTTTTTTTATGGCATAGGGTAATTAGCCGTACGACCAACTCCATTGGAGATGGTTGGTGTGTTACTGGGATTTTCCTTCCCCTAGGTAGTTGCCTTGTTAGGCTTACAGGTACTACTCCCTGGGGTTTGGCTTGGAGTTTTCCATCTCCTAGATGGGCTGCTTCCCATGGCTAGAGAGCCCTATCTGCCGTTTCCTATCACCAGCCAATCTCCGAGCTGAGCTGGCTACCCTAACGTAGTTCAGCCGGTGGGTCAACACCATTGCCTGGGGTGTGGCGTTGCCTTGTCTGCAACTTCTGGGAGCCATACGTCAGAGCTGGGTGTCGTATGTGGACCAGTGCAGTTCAGGCACTCTGGGAAGAGTGTTACTGCCCCTCCTGCAGAGGTACTACCACACGCACCCATACACCCCAGTTAATTGACATACCAGTAGTTTATATTCTTGTTTATGCAGTTAAACGTTTATGTTTATTTGTAGGTTTTTACCTGTTTTCTGACAATGAAAAAGATGAGGTAAACTGTACTTGTTAAAACTTCACTGCAGTAATGAACATCCAATTGTAAAGCATGTAATATGTCATTGAACATGCACTTGCATTGGCACATGTCATGTGTATATATACATTGGGTTTTGTATTACAGTACAGCGTACCATGCTGATAACTTAATTTTTTGATTAACATTGTGACAATGGTTTAAGTAGTTTAAAGCCAAAGATAAATTGAACGATCATAAAATATAAAAGAGAAATCACAATTTTAATTAATAGAGAGGAAGCCACATTGATCAGCATTACCTGGCTTCATGCAGGTACTCAATCCTGGTTGAATTGGAATCTGGAGTGTTGGTTTTTGTGGAGGGAGGAAAACTAGACAACCTAGAGAAAAAGAGAAAAACCCTCAGAGCACAGCAAGAACCAACAACAAACTCCCCAGCCATCCCTCTGTTAACTCTCCTTTTCCCTACCTTAAGGGGACAGGCGACAATAAACATAACACTGAAGTTTATGCTGAAGATTAAAAATAAATTACTGTGAAGTATACAGAAGAGCAGAAGTGGATCAAATCCTACAAAGCAATTATAGCAAATCTTAGAACATCTTCTTCAGAGTCTTTATTATGCAACATAGGTCACTTAAATCAGAATAGTCCAATGTTTCCTAAGTAATAGACTTAATGATACAATTTTTTTACTTAGCCTTAACTTCCCATTCAAAATAACAATCTTAAAGATTTGGAATTTAGAAATAATGGAAGCTGAGATGCATAATATTATGTCCTCTAACAACATTTCATTTTATTAGTGCAGAGTGCAGTATTGGGATGGTTGAGGGGGCAGCTGTTTGCTATGGCACTAATGCCATAAGGTGTAAACTTAATTGTTCATTTACCTTGTTTACCTAATGCGGGAAGCAGGGGCTGGCTGGGGTAGATACACACGTGCATTATGCAAAACGTGTTATACTTATGTTTTGTATCTGAAAACGTGACAAAACGGTATATATGTTATCGTAAATCTCATGCTATCTTTGTGGTGCGGTTATCTTAGGAACAAAGGCAATTTGCTCGAAATGCACACACAGATTAGTTAGCGTCAGTGTCGACTATATGTTTGTTAAAAGATACATTTCATATGGGATGACACACAAGCGTAGAGTGCTTTTTCCTTGTGGTAGCAAGAACACATGTGAGATGCATGCGTTCTAGCATTGGAAGTGTGATAAACTCCATCTGCGTGGGGGGATTACCATGCTCTCGTTTTAACCAGGGGCAGCAGCTATATTTCAGGTAACATCAGTTATCCCTTTTTTAGTGCAAAGAATGCTACTGTGACTGCATATCTTCTGGAATCACCCCTAGCTCGGTTCAAGAAATTTTGTCTGCTGTTTTATAACTATTGTGTGTTTGCCAGGGTTCAAATAAAGAATGGAGACATATTGCCTCTCCTTAGCAGCTTGGTTATTTCCTCTGCTATGAGGGGAGCAAAAAGATCATATTCAGCCGAAACTTTCCCCAGTTAGATACAAGTAAAACTAGTAAATTTGTGACAGAAGAAACTTCGCCATTATTGATAGCATTTGTGTATTAGTTTGACCAGAATAAGAATGCACTATTCCGTGACTCGACGTGACCAATTGATTATTAGATTAGTTCATGTTTATCGGTGAAATGAAAATGTGCGTTTTGGATAAAGCAACATCGTTCCCGTTTGAATTTTCACGAGATATTTAACTTTATTCCATTTATTTCCAGCAGTGAGTAAAAAAATACACATCATTCTATTCTTATATTTCCAAGGTAACAAGGGTATCATGTTGTATACCTTGGCAAGGGAAACAAAAGTATCAAGTTACAAATGCTGGCGTGAGAAGTAAAATTGTCACATTTTCTTCTTTTACATAGTATTGAATTCAATAGGAATGAAACTCAAAGTAAAACACTGTGGTAATATAATTCTCCAAAGGGGAAAAGGCCTTGTTGAATACCAAGGGAGAGAACAGCAGGGGTGGGGACCTTTGTGACTACTGTATCAGAGCTGTAAATTGCACTCTGCACTATCTGAGATTGCCTCACCAGTTTTGTGATCATTTCATTAAGAAATTTGATTTGTAAAAATGAAGTGTTTATCAACAACTCGTTTTAATTTGTCATTGTTTCTTAGTTTTTCAGCAGTTTTTGGAGGAGCTTTATCAGCTTGTTTGTCTTACTCACCACAGCAAAGTAGGTGACTAATCCACATGTTTAACATTATATTGTTACGCTGTGAGGAGCTTTTTCTGAAGTCCTGTACGTTGTAACACTAAAACGAGCAAAACAATCCAAAAATTATATGTGATGCATTTGAAAACTGCCTGTTGAAGAATATCCTTCAAGCAGACAGCAGCTAAGAGTTGGATATGGCTAAATAGTCATTTTTTTCTGAAGCTCTTAATTTCTTACTCGATCTGCAGCTATCCTGATGTGATGATGCCATCTTATTGGAGGTTACAATGGGCTGTCGTATATTTTGCTGTTTACATTTCAGTTGTCCTTTACTTCCTCATGAATTTGGTAAGCTTACATGCCTTCTATTTAAAACCATTTAACAATTTTAGGAGGGGGACATGGGGTTGCTCTGAACACTGCAACATGATAAAAAAATTAACGAACACCGCATCACCACAAGGAAAGTCGACAAAACATTATCACTGCAACGTATATTATTCAGCCCACGATTTGAACATCTACACTTTACTATGACTTGTTACAATATTTATACCTCAACAATATTCCACAGAATAAAGACATGGTGCAACGTTTCTCACTGTCTACTTGTCAATACTGATGATGCCCATAAAGGTCGAAAACAGCTTCAGGGCCCGGTTGTTCGAAAGCCAATTGATGCTAATCCAGGATTAAAAGTTAATCAAAGTTCTAACTTCCCTTGAATAAAAGTGTTTTCACTGTCCATGTTTCCTGGAGTTTGACATTGGTCAAAGCCAAAAATGACGAACGAAAAATGTAAAGAGAAAACGTCACTGAAAAGTTACAAAATTGAAATACAAATTTACAAGTGTAACTAATGTGTGAGCCTAGAGCATGCAAGACGGAGCCATCAGCCGTGAAGCGCCAGCCTATTTTTGTGAGCCACTGCTTTTTTTTTTTTTATTTTTTTCTTTTTTTGGAGTTTCTAATTTAATGTTAACGGTTTACTCAGTAAATGCTACACTTGGCAGAAGAAACAACGAAAGTTTTCGATTTTCTTTGGTGCCTGAAATTCTGCACAAGTAGTTTTTCCGTCTGTATCAAAATGGATTTTGAAGTTTCAGATATGAATGAAATTTTGAGTTTCCCTCGCAAATTTTTGTATCAAAATGTTGATTATGTAAAATTTACTTACATCCAAATACATACAAACGTTCAAGTGAGGCAAATTTAAGGTAATTGTCAAGATGATATATACAAGAAACTCCGCCACAAAAGATGCATAATTTATATTTTTAGAGCACAGAATTTCTGTGCGCAAAAATCAGACTAATACAGCCTATCAAAGCCCTCAACAGAAACACTCTATTGTTTACATGTATATATAATATATACGTATGGTTTAACTTGTTATATTTTTCTACTCTTGTGGCAGCTTTTGGCTGTGGTGTATGACACATTTACCAACATTGAAAAGAATAAGTTTCGCCTGCTTTTTCTTCACAAAAGGTAAGAAAGTCATGTATACATGTAGCAAAACACTCAAGCATGCAAGCAAGCATGTACTTAAAACATAAACACATCTCTACCTCAGGACAGGTGGTCACTTACTGGCTTGCATTATTGCTAGAGTTCATTATGTTCAAAACAAAAATCATCTTGAATCACTCAACCAAGCTACGATATCATCAGAGGCTTTAAGACTTCTGATCTGTTCAACTTTCCTGTTCATATCTTTGATAAATTCATTATAATGTTGCATAGTCTGATAGTACCATCTGATTCAGTGTGTTTTTTTGCTCCAATTAAGGCACGCTGTTAGGCAGGCTTACAGGCTACTCTGTTCTGAAAACGTAAGTCATTGATAACTGAAGCTAGATGTAAATTTCTTTCCATCTCTTTTTCTTCTAAACAGTATGTATTAATTTACCAATCCTTAATCTGAGTCTGCAGTTTCTAAGTTGGTTGGTCAATCAGTTGGTTTTTAAGTTGATTGGTCAATCATTCAGCTGAGGTTGTGAGTAAGTCAAGAAAGGATTTCTTTTAATCATCACAAATTAACTGAACAATTCCGAAATCAGATGTATCAATTTTTAAAAATATATTTTTGGAAACCAGAATTCATCTATAGTAGGGGTAGTCAGAATGTTACTTAATTAGCTATTTAAATTAAAGTAATCTTTAATATTAATATAATAATTATTACGCTAATAAATTATTGTGACTGTATATTTGTTCCACAGCCTCCACTTGAACACTGGATCTCATTAAATAACTTTATTGACTTGATGTCATTTTACAAACCCAAAAGTAGTGAGTACTGTTACCATATTTGTGTGACCAATATTACACTATCACTTGAGGAGGCTGGCAACAATTTCCATCACTTTTCTAACAGCTAACATTGAAGGATGAATACTACCACTGTTTAACAAGTGATGCTTCAATAATGGTATCACACAAATGCCCAATCATTGGTAAACAAGTTGCAGTCATCCCTTTTATATAATTTAGGTTACCATAGCAACAATACAACCTGTTAAAAACACTCTTAATTTTAGCTTTAAGCACTTATAACTCAAAAACGAGCTTGGTTACCCCCATTAATTTTTTATAATCATATTGTGATGAGCATGATAATTTACATACAACTTTTTACAAAGTTTAAACACATTCTGTTAAGAGTGTGCAGAACCACCTTAAATGTTTGAAAATTTAAGGTGGTTCTGAACCCTTTACTGGCAGGGTCACAGTGTTTGTGCAATCAGCAACTATTTACTAGCCATCAGTGAAAGTACATTCACATACCTAAAGTATATAATGTAGTTCTCAGCATTTCAGTTCACTTGCATAATTTTAGTAGCTACCAACAGAAGCATTTGTAAAATCTTTCTATGCAGTTATTAAATTATGGACAGCCTTTTTGTCTTTTTCTTGTTTCAAACCTTTCTAATCTTGTCATTGCGTTGGGTTACTGATGCTTGTCCATGTAGTAGTTTTTATTTACGGTTCCATATGTTGTTTCTGAGTGAAATTGTTTTTATGACCGGTCTATTTTAAATGCTGCAAACGTAGTTCTGTAATCAAAATTTATTTTGTTGTAATAAAGACTCTCTCAACCCCAGCCTTACCTGGACGTATTGTGTGGTGATTTAAATTCAACAAAGTTAACCTCCATGGTTTTTGCTCCTCAAAAATATATTGTCTTGAGAAATAGACTGTAAGCATTTTTTTCACTCCTAAAGAGGCCTGTTAATTTAGACAGACTTATTGGTTACGAGCTTCCTCTTTTTTATTAGCTCTCGTGGAGAAATATCTTATTTTCAAGTCATTAGATACAAGTGGAAGAAGGCAACTTAGGTAATTTATATTGAAAAGAATTGATATCAATATTTAAAAACCACTTGACTGGAGTTTGTTATATTTCATGAGCTAACTGCATTTCTAGAATTATGCAGAATTACTTAAAGGATGTATAAATGTAATACCCCATTCTACTAGTCATCATACCTTTTGTCCTCCACTCAAGATTGTGGTAAAATGAGTACTGGACTATTGTGCATAAAAAGTCAGTGACAAAATGCTCTCCAGGGGAATTGTGGTGATATATGTACCCCTTGTTCTTGATAGAGAGGTTAAGCCTGATGTTTAGAGCAAACGGCAAAAAATTACCTCTGATCACAAAAATAGAAAACATTTCCTACATCTATTCATCCTGAAATTATACAAATATTTTCACTCTATTGTACAAACTGAGCTGAAGAAAGATGGCAAATTAGTTCAAAATTTTTCCGTTTTCCGTAAACGTCATGCTTAACCTCTCTAATACTGGTAAGTGGCCAAACCTCTGCCCAGTATGAACCCTGCACTGTGCTTGGCAGCAAATTTGAATTCTTTACATACTGTTGCAATCCTTATGGCAATGTTATGCAGTAACTGCATTCAATAATATTTCATGATATTTCATAAATAAATCTTAATTGAAACCATATCTTCTTTGTTCTAAATTGTTTCACATTCTCTGACTCATTATTGCCTCATTTTTGCCTCATTTACCTCTTTTACTTCTAGTCTGGATGAATTTTATCACATATTTGAGAACAGTGAGATGGAATGGAAGCAAGTATGTCCCCTGAAGTATTTTAATAGGCTGATTTAGCAACAGGACAGGAACATCAGATGATGACTGCAGGGCGTGTGGAATAACCTGGACTCTGTTCTAATTTGACCATATTTGAGTATTTGTACTGCGCGCACCGTCGTCAAGTGACGTTCCCGCTCTCATGCTAAATCAGCCTAATATTATCCTGTGGGGTCTGCAATTTGTGTTTCACTGTACATTAGCCTGCTAGGTAGACATTCTTTGGGCTTGCCATCTTCCAGAAGGCCTAAAGAGCATATCTGTTGTAGGAGGCTATCTGTGCAGCCTCAGGGTTTTTCAAATGGTAGGGAATGCTATCCAAAATTAGTATAAATTTACTAGCTATCTGTCATACATTCTATCACGAATGGCATTCTGTGATTGGCTACACTGCTCACTATCTATTCTGGTGTAGATAGGGAGTAGCCTGAGTGAGCTGTGAGCGCTTGTTAACAAACTGGTGGCTGCCTCTTTGCGTTTTCGAAGTGTCTTTGAAGAGTATTTAGATAAACGTTTGAACGACTAGTAGATTTAAACCAAAACAATTAGATGTTGACTTGCTCTTCAACTATCACATGATAGAAATCTCGAGCTCGTAATCTTATTGTTAAATATATCAATATCAAGTGAAGGCACAGGATATCCACATGATCTTTTTGTGGGGAACTTTTCAAGTGGGAAGTTAGGTAGCTGGAAGCTGCTAGCCTAGAGTATTACACAATTTTGTAAACAAACTATTTCGACTTCTCTCACATCCCCAACTTGTCAATGGATGGTCTGTGCACCCTTACAAATTAGTAGGAAATCACGTACCGGAAAATAAAACTGCGCTACCAGCTTATGCAGAACTTGCTTGCATGTAATCTTATGGGGTTTTTTTTAGATCACAGAGCACAACGAGCAGTGGTTTATCTGTCTTAGGCCTTGGAACTGTCTATACCAAACAGTCAAAGGTGAGAATGTTACGCAGGCTTGCCTCTCCATCCAGGCCTACTGTTTAACACTTGCTCTTGCATTCCTTCTTGATGTTGAGAAATAAATTGACATGTATGGACTCATAAAATACTACATATTGACTAAAGACTTGTTTAAATGTCTATACTTAATTAAACATTTATTGCAAGTTAAATGATGGAACTAAGAAATAAATTATTGTAGTGATTACCTGACAGTAGATGGAAACTGCATGTAGTCTTCACCTGGGCTGATTTGGGACACCATGACAAGCAATTTACTTAATTAATATTAAGACAAGTTGCTTTTTTCTTCCACAGGTATTCGATGGTTAATAACGCAGAAAGCTTTTGAATACTTCATGTGTAAGTCTTCTGAGAATGTTTACTGCTACATTTTATAATTGATAGACCCCTTGAAACTATTTTCGAGCCCCATTTGCTGAGGCAAGAGCCAGAACGGTGAAGCCACCAGAGACGAGTAGGCGAGCGGCGTGGCACAAGAGGTGAGAGCTTACCATAACTGCCGCTGGCTTGTTTCACTCGCGAGTGGCTCGTACCACAGTACATGAGATGCTACTGACAGTCTAACCATTATCATATTAAAAAATATACCTGATACGTGAATTAAATAAAGTTGTAGCAGTAGACATCCTTTTTATCTTCATGTTTGTAAATCGTCACGTCTGGTCAATGTGGGAAAGACTCTCAGAACTTAATTTCATTGCTACTACATGAAACAGTGATTTCTCACAAATTTTATTAGGGAAATTAATGATTGAAAGGGACACGATTTCAGCGATTTCATTGACAGGTCTCAAAAACCGCTGATTGGCTGAGGACTTTTTTTAAGGACGCGTGCGCAGAACCTTGACCGCTGACTTACTGCGGGGATTGGAAGCGCGATCGA
>Ga0100406_1027219_pt1 | contig 10786 bp, 6 predicted proteins | sample Orb8nscriptome_3_FD_81148 | JGI IMG/M metagenome (GOLD analysis project Ga0100406, IMG submission 81148) | Coral microbial communities from Puerto Morelos, Mexico - Orbicella 8 C C metatranscriptome (Eukaryote Community Metatranscriptome) | ecosystem: Host-associated > Invertebrates > Cnidaria >...
GCACACGGGTTATCGGTGGCTCATTTCTCTTGGTATTTGCCTAGCGAGGGGACACAGCTCTGTAGCGGAAAACACTTAGGAAAATTTCAACTCGTTTTTCCAAGCACTGAAGCTAAGAACCTAGACGGTGAGAGCCTCACAGGATTCTAATTGGGCATGTTAGCAATGGCTTATCCACGTTTTCCAGCATTTGAAGGTAACTATTTTTTATAAGATAACACGAACGGTGGGTCAACTGTGTGTTTTTATGTGAGAATAGAAACAAGCATGGTTCTGGAGTGAAGCTATAAAATATCTTGACTCTCTTCATCTGTGCATGAGAATTCTCTGTTTCCCTTAAGCTGATACAGTTCGAATGTAATTTACAAAGTTTAAAGCGGTCCTTCTTCGCATGAGTGACCATCGCGCGCACTTCACTCGTATATAATTTGTCCCTATAGAATTAGTTCAGTTGCTGTGTAAATAGAAACTTAACATAAAGTAGGGCATTCCTATAGCACCAACGTAGTAACTGAAAACAGTTTCTAGAATTCAGAGCGGCGGTGAATCGGAAACGTTTTACTACAGAGATCAGTTGTATATATAGCAGTTGCTTGACTAAGTGTGACGGTCTGCATGTGCTGTTTTTAAGGAAGTTCACTTCATTTTTTCCCTGCCCTTCGAGAGTTCTAATACGATTGTTTGAAAATAAGAAGTCTTATCCGTATACACTCTAATCTATGAGGAGAAGAAAGCCACAAGAGCGGACACTTCTGCGCAAAGTTAATTTCTAGAGAATAACTGTTTTGAAGGCAGTTTGAGAAATATATGCAGAGGTCGCCCACACAGTGTTTCAAGCCATCTCTAAAACAACCCTCGCTTTCTAGCTGCAAGCAACAAAATTGCGAGGACATCGTTCAGAGCCTCACTAGAAGCGATTTCTTCCGGGTAATTACTTCAAAGCGAAATTTCTCGATAGGTAGAACTTCTTTTACATCACTCTTTGAGCCATAGTCCGATCCAACTAACGTGCGTGGGTGTAAATGTGGAGATCTTGTGTCTTCGACTAAAAACCGCTAAATATTGCTTTTTTATCGTTCATAATCCTCTTTTTGAGGCTGAATCCTAACGGAGACCTTTCCAATAACAAGGTTGCTCAACGCTTAAAGAAGTGAACATCGAAAAAGGAAAAAATAGTTCCACTCAAACTCCCTGTCACGCCCATAATGTCCAGGGGGAGAAGGGGGGTTTACGACCTCAAACTATGGTAAGGTTTTTTTTCAAGAAAACAGTCTTCTAACTCCATAATAACTTCTGTTATACATGCATTCAAGGCATAACTACATGTACAAAACCATGAACCTAATACCATCTTGATGAATTTATAATAAATTCAAGTCGACTTCGAGGGCGCCCACGATTTACAATCGCCACGCAGCTGTTCCCCAGCCGCGACTAAGCCACCAACCGACGCATACACAAGCCAGTTTATTAGAACCAAAGCAACTAACATTACCAGACGAAAACTGAAAAAAATAAATGGAAAACCAGTAAGAACAGAAGGGAGTACAGGTCTCAGATAATCGAAAATTCGTTTCTAAGACAGAGGCGGGAGGGTTCACGACAAAAAAAAAAGCGGAAAATATACGATACAAAAAAACAGAAAGTGATATTGCAACGAGGGCGAAAGATTGACGACAAATTTGTAGGTGGCTTTTGGTTGATTCCTTGCCCATGTGAGTGGGTTTAAAAGGCAACTTTCTGAACTAGAAAAACAAAATTTGAAAAGCAAGAGAAGTCGGATAAAGGAATAAACCGAAACAAAAGTTCCAGAAAGGATCAGTTAGCCAAACCAACTGACTGGGTTCGTGTAGGTTGATTTGTTTGGTCAGAGCGAATATAGAGCTAAACAAAACCTTTAGAATGAAGCAGAGACAGCAGGCAAGCAACATAATCAGCTCTTTTGCTAAGAGGCGGACAACGTAAGACAGCTCTTTTGCTAGAAACCACATAAAACAAAGGGCTGATGGTAGTGCTACAATATTGAACACACTAAAACGTCATCTATATAAATCCATGAAAATAACTCTCATCAGAAAAAAAACTACATGCACCACTACTTAAGAAAACACAACGTTTGAAGTTCAAGGAAGATATTTCTAGCTTGTTAGAATGTTTGAATCCAGCATAGGGAGAACAATTGGTTGAAAATGCAGGCAAGGTTAACATCATAAGATTCTACTAATCTAGGCTCCAAAAGAACGGAGCTAAAAGTGTCACCTCCTAGCTTCTTGCTACCATTTATTTCCCTACATGCAATTTGGATAGTCTTTTACAATATTTACTATACCGTGATCCGATCAGACATCTGGAATTATTTCCATGCGTTTCTGTCGGGACTGAAGGTAGCCTGAGAGTGAACATATAGTTTGAAAATGATAGAACCAGCCCAGAAGAACGGACACACGAACAACACCTTACTCCATGTTAAGAAAAACATGCCACCAACAAAAGTATGTTGATGCATGGTACACACGCGTATTGCTAATGAGAAATTGCGGCTTTGAGTTTACGGTTATTCTCACGCGATGTCAGCACAAACTGCTAACCGCTACATTTACTGAACTGAGATATGGATCTCGATGGCGAACATATTGTATTCAACGTTATTGTGAAATATTAAACTGGGTACTTCAGCCCTATAAGTCGGTGACTTCAACACAACGAAAAATACTTCTAATAAATAGTCTTTGCCCCTTTTAAAACAGCATTGACAATTTTTAAGTCAGTTCCTCAGTTTAGCACGCAAAAAATAATTTTAATCAGAAAACAAATAAGTGGGATCGTTACAAGAAAGTTGGTCACGCGACTCTGAGAACCACGAGGCCTATTGTACGAGTCTAGGGTCGAATGACTTGGAGGAGAGTATCATTCTGCAAGTGTTCTTTTTGGCGGCTTCGTGTGATTGAAATAGCCTTAATCTTCCTGTATCAAGAACCACTGTCTAAAATATGTTCTCTAAAAGGACGTGCGGATTTCGGTGCGGAACAGGTTTGTAAAATTTCCAGCCACTCATATGATGTAGTTGCACACCGCTTTCTAAACTAAATGAGCCAGAGGTACCAAACAAATTCATAAACTGGTCTTAAATGCTTCCGACCGGAACGTTTTGTTTTCTCTAATGTTTATTCGGAAGTGTATTCGAAAAGTTTATTTTCCTTCAAACATTATCGTCCATTGAACATACAGGGCGAACAGGAACAACGTTTGACTGTGCATGAATCTAACACTTCGGCTGCACACTGTAACAATTTTAGAGAGCTTGCAAGCTTAGTGACTTTATCGAATGGCTCGTTCGTTTTCAATCAGCTGGCGAAGAAGCCAGCAGCTGTTTCATCAATAGTGTTATAGCACATTACTTTGTAAACACCAGCCGTTAGTATCTCATTCTACCGGTTGATTACAGACAACGTCATGAGGTAGTTGTTTCGTCTAGCTGTTAATGTTCCCACAACCGCGACGATCATATCATGTCTTTACGGCGTTACTTTGTCAGTACGGTGTTAACATATTACAACAGCTCTCGATAAGCTGCAAAATACATCAAAACACTTTGTACTGAAATACACTGGAGTCAAAATTCTCAGATGTCGTGAAACGCGAGTCACTTCAGTATTTTGCACCGCTAACCACATGCACAAATGATCAATGTTTTGTGCTCAGTTTTATGAGCTGATCCTGCATGACAACTTTCTCAAGAACTCCTCAGAATCCTGACAGCGTTGAAAATGAACTCCCTGTCTGTAGGATTGAAAAACCAAGTTTTATGCGGTTACAAGAGCACCGTTTAGTAATACATGTATTGTCAGTTGTATTGAAATTTGCGAAGAAAACAAATTACTAGAAATCCTTTCCGGAACGGTAATTTAAGCTACTGTTGGTAGCCTCCTGTGAAGGGGCTTTTTTAGACACTGAGACATCGTAAAATGACAATGGCTATTTATCTCGATAGCAGACAAAGTCATTTTTCGAGATCAAACGAAAAGACAGACAAATTATCGGCGAAAAATAGCAAATAAGTTACTGCTCTGAAAATCACTGTGTTGCTCGCATGACAAGTGCTTCTGCCTGCATGATTGATCGAGTTCCGTTTGGTTCCGCTTTTCTAAATTTACTTCCTCTGTGATTCAAAAGCAAATTGGTTTATTGAAAAAGCGCAGCGAAGAAAACACTTGGGACGGTTTTTGATAGTTATATCGAGGAAAAGGAAGGACCCTTAGCAGCAAACGAACATTAAACTTCAGGAGCATGGTCATGAGGGCCGCCTAAAACGGGCCCGTCTCCCTCTATTCAAATGCACTACAAAACTATGGGCCAATTCCTCGAAGGTGTTTGAAGACAATAACGGCAAGAAAGAGCCTATCACTTCATTCTGTATCAAGTGACGGTCGTACGTACGCCACAAAAACTGAATCACTGAGCAGTTTATCAACCTTTTGTGAAGATATTATACTGTACACGTCTACTACTCGAGGTATTTACCCGGTTGCTAATTGGCATGCTCTCTGATCATCGCTTGTAACAAACAACACACGTGGAGCACTTAATCACAGTTGGCTCTGGGAGCAAAACCCTCAGTAGCCGCCTGAAAAGAAACTGCTGCTCAATGACTAGTGGGTATAACCAGGGTCCTTTCTTCTTTTACCCGTTTTCACTGAGTTTGAGAACGATGCTGTCTTAACCGACGCCATCAAAACAAAAGCAAAGCCTGGAATGAGAAAAATTGGAAGGGGTCCTGCAGAGTTCCTCGCGTCGTAAAGAAAATCTTTGCTTTAAGGCAAAATCTATCGTTTTAGCTGCGCTTTAAAGCTTACAAATTCGCTTTTCGGATTGCGTTTGAAAATTTTATCCCCGCGGTACTGATACCATTTAAGCTTTGAATAGTGACTGAGTTATTTGCGTCAAGTTATTCGATGGTCTACCCAAGAATCTTTGAGAAAATTCTCCGCTCAGATACCTCGCTTTTCACAGATAATCACAGAGCAAATAACATAATTATAGGGTTTCGGTGGCTTTACTGGAAAACTCTTCCGTTAAAGTGTCGAAAAATACGACATTTTGGTTTGCTTTTAGTTTCCCTCTGGGGAACGAACGAGCAGCCACGCCATCACAAACGTAAGCAAAGTTGATTCGGCAAACATTCATCCACTTCAACATTGCACACGTCAAATCAGCAGGTTAATTGTCAACAAAGAACTGAGCCAGCCTTAAGGAAATTTGCTGGGCTGCTTTTGAGTTTCAGCTCAACTCTACAAACTTAAAAGGCTTAGAAAAGTAAGATTCATCCGACATTCAACAGCTGATTGTTTGTGCACTGTTTGTGGACGAGTGTTTGGGACTTGCTTGCAGACTTTCGGTACGCAAGAAAATTTTTCTTGAGGTAGGGGTGTTCTTGTCTGGTGAAGTTATAAGCTTGCCCCATGACAATAACGACCCGTTAGATTTCTAATTAAAATATTGGTGAAGGAAGAAAAAAGTTTGATCTAGTTAGGTGGTAAACACTGAATTTACAAATTGAATACGTTGTGTTTCCATGGTCTAGCTACCACAAGTGCAAACTCCAGCAATATAGGGTCTTGTTGAAAAACACCCAGAGCCAGAATAAGTCAATGTTTTTACTCACCCAGAAAATAGTCGAATTGGCAAACATCTGTAAAAGCAACAACATACACCTTTGTGACCTGTTAAGCAGGGACCAAATAATAGTCAAATACCGTTTCAGTTTTGTGAAAGGATCTGCAAATGGCCTGTCTTTTCATTTCTGCTCGATTGTATCAAACAAGTAACAACGTGGCTATTCTCGAAAATGTATACCATGGAAAATTATTGAACCTTTGCTTCGAAGAAACACCGAACGAGAGTCTTTTAGACTGTTTACATGATAGAGGTGAAAACTCAGTAGTCAGTGTTCCACACTAGACTCAGTTTGGAGACATGACACAATAAACAGTTTACCCATTCAACACAATGTTTATCACATCCAATCTGTACTTTTCAAACTAAGTCAGGAGTTCATTTTTCGTTTCATCCAGAAAGACAAGCTTTTCGATTTTCAAGCTTGTCGAGTAGCTGTTGCATGTGTTCTAATAGTCTGAGTAAAGCAACTTGCTTAAATGGTGCTGGAAGGAACGCAACTTGAAATCTCGGTTCACTTCCATTTTCTTCTAATTAGAACCACTTTCAACGCTACAACTCCAAAGATCTGTTATCGAAAACTCCTGACTTATTTACAGCAATGTATTGTGCAAACGCCGAACAACTACAACCTCAAGCGACCTAGACAGATACAGTTTCAGGCTTGAATTGACCCACAGCACCTGAAACATTCATATGTTCAATCGCTCTCGTTGCCACTCAGTAAAAAGTGCTTTTTCGCCAAGTATATTTACAGTGGTTGCATTACAAAGTGTCAAATCTGTTATAGCAAAACATTTAGTGTGAGAGTTTGTTTTATTTTAAAAGCCTTTTTGCATTTAGAGCAGCATCATTTAACACTGATCAGTCCTTTCGTGTTACATAACAACCAAAAACTATCAGCTTTTTAACAATTCCTGATTTTTAGCCACCTAAATCCGAGGTCTCGGCAAGCAGCTGCGTAAAAAGACGTTTTAGTCCTACCTGATATAAAAGTGCTTTTACAGCACACAAAATTCCATCAATGTGTATCCGAATTACTCAGTTCAATTGTACATAAATGGCAGTCCTCAACAAATTGCTAACCTCATTGGCAAGGGATAGTGACGTAAGCTGCATGCAGTTTGTAGCTGGTCCCATAGAGTAGAGCAAAAGTAAATCGACAGCTCAATGTTCGTATTTCCAGATAGAAGCTACTTCAGCAGTTCATCGTAATCAGGTACCAAGAAAATCCTCGAATAGACTCATGAGGAGACATGCCGGCACTCTGTATATCCACTTTGCTCGTATATAGAGATCCTTCTACGCTACATTTTGGTCCCGTAAGCTGGCCATAGGTACTAGCAAAAGAACGCTCAATGCAAATTGAAGAGAACGTACAACAAACAGAAAGCTAATGACGTGGAAAAAGGTTCAACGCAAACGAAGAGCAAACGAAGAGCAAACGAATTCACCCGGCGAGAGGTGCACGGGTGCGAAACGTGTTTTCGTTTCCAGTCGCGTTGCACGAGCACGGCAAAACATAAACGTGATTGACATTTGGACTACGCTATACAAAAAAAAAAAACCGGATGTAAGCATTGTCGGCAGGGTACAGGTGGAAGCATGGATGAACAGGTGAGAGGCCATATCAGACGAATACGGTCTCGGTATTCTGCTAATTATTGTTCCGTTATCTCCCTTTCTACCATATCAAGTTTCCGAACAACAGACAAGTGTAAATTAATAGTTTATCAACGAGTTTTAGCTCTAATTTTTTTCAACGACTTATTTACATCGTGCAAAATGTCTTTTCTTGGCGTATTAAGTAGTTTTAGTAAACATAGCGTGATCGTATAGGCTAACAAGAGCCCTCGCAACCAGTTTAATTACGTTAAATCTGTGAGATACATATCAAAGATAGGGCGACTGCGGTATCCCTTTGTTAACGCAATGCACATAATATGGCCACCATTGTTCCCTCCTTGCCACTAAACTTGAGCCACCCATGTGCCTAACACCCCGTGTTTTTTGTTGAACAATGAAGGTCGAGCTTTTCTGTTGCATCGACTTGTGAAATTGAGAGAAACTCTAGGTTAATCCCTTTAATTGACTCAGAAGATCCATGACAATGCAATTAATTTAACCATTAAGCTAACTGAGTATTTTTCTTCCCTGAAGAAAATTCATTTCTCTACAAATTTTTTTTAACCATTCAGTCGATTGTATAGTTTGGCGAGTCACGTGCATGATATAATGAGAGTTAAGGATAGCATTTCTAATGCCTTAGTGTTACTTCACATCCTTGGCAATCTTTCAAAACTTCAAGCAACTTTCTAATCAGTGAAAAACATGCATTTAGCACGGGTACTTTGTCTCAAAGCAGTGTATCGATTAACAGTTTTATTGTTACGAGTAAATATATGAAAGATCATAGTCTTCATAGTTTTTTTTATTACGTTTTGTAGCTGTTGTTTTGTGTTATTTCACGCCAAGGCAGACCTATTAACACTGCTGTCTCTTGCTGATAACTGTATCCATGTTTAAATGCCAAAAAAAAAAACAAACTTAAAATATTTACAGAATGCCATGTTTTCCGGTACGTAATCCTAAGCAGATATTCTATGTACGCAGTAGCCCTCCGTGCCGGTTATAAGGTCAAGTACTTGGTGTATTTGCAGGCGAAGTGTTCTCCCACTCGGTAACTAAATTTGTAAACTTCGTCAAGAAATAATGGTTTCTGTCCGGTGCGTTCAATCGTTCTTTCGACTATGAGAAGGAACGAGTTTTGAATCGGGCCTGGTGAATTCTTTAAGACCTGTCACAGACATGTAAAAAATAAAGAACTAACTTGCAAGCAAGTCATCTTTTAAGAGTGGTGGGACAGGGCGCGAGTGAATTTTTGAGAAGCATACAAAAAAACGGACATTATCACAGCGATTTGGTACAAATGGTGTCAAAATCAATGCTGTGTACTTTCTCGCTCATAGACGAAATGCACCTTGAGAACACCAAGGGAAAGATATGTGTATTTTTGAAGGGTCAACAAAATAATCCATTTTAATTTTTTTCAAGATATGAGTTCAAAGAGTCTGCCCCACTTGTTCGACTGCAAGAGATCAAAATTTCATGCAAGTTTAAATCACAATAACACCCTCTTAAAAGTCTCAGAATAATCAGTGTAGCAATTTTAACAGAAACTCAAGGCATTCTTTTAGGTTTTTATTGAATTACATAAGTCTTGTGGTTCGAAGTAATGCTTGTGATAATGCTCCTTCAAATGGCGAAAGCAAGGGACAACAAAGCCGTCAGCCCTGCGTGTTTTTGTTTTGTTTTGCTTAGTTTCCCCTTACCTATGTCCTTACTGAAACGATTTACTTAAAATGGTTATATAACTTCCACCGAAGAGTAACCATAACACCAGCAAGCGGGGGAGTCGTTTATAACAGTATTTAGCACTAAAATTAGAAGGCCTCGCAGGCGTTACGCTGCAACGCACACTCGCCTACACGCCGGGCTCACACGATGAGGGATTTTGCGGTAAAACCAGCTAAAGTGAAATTCCTGTCAATTGCACTCAAGCAAGCGATACTGCCTCTTTCGTTGAGGTTAAAGGAATAAAAAAAAACATCAGAGCGAGCTAAGAACAAGCTCAAAGCACGCATAATCCTTGTCAGCAATGGGCTCCAAATGTAACGGGAAATATAATGACATCTAATAGTTCTTGGTTTGTTGCCAAATGTACCGTTCGGTATTATACCCTCGGGTGGTATTATAGCAAGAAACGAAAGCTTGTTTATTGTTTAACAAGATTAAAGCACGCTGGAAGTGCCTTATCTAAACGTTGAAACGAAACTTTATCCGTAATATCTTTCTCACGGTTGTTCATCAATTCATTTCACGATAAACGCAAACCCACAGACTTAGATATGCTCTGCAGTATCCACGATCCCGGGTCCATGCCATACATTTCGTCTCACTGATGTTTGTCGGTTTCGTGTTGTCAAAAGCAGAGATTGCTACCGGTTTGTTCAGTTTATTCGTATAGTTAGAGTATGTTTTAAAGGTGTAATAGATAACAATCACTGAACATTTCCGTTTTAGATATTTACAGTTTCGATATTATTTACCATGCAAGATAATCAGGGTTTCAAATAAAAGTCATGAAAGCTTATGACGTAAAGCCTAAATGGCATCGAAAGTTTTTCGGCTGAAACAAATTTTCAAAATTCCTTTAGTCAGAAGGGGTTTCTATATGAAGAAGCCATTTATCATTCATACAAACAAAATTTGTATCACCTGACTTTAACTAGGCAGGAATCTTCTCACTAACCTCGCGTCTTTCGCAACTGGATTGGGTAAATATTTATCCAAGCAAACGTCTGCAAGGAGTATTGCAAACAGACATCAAAAAAACACAGCAACATCACGTCATACTCTTTAAAACCGAATGATATTTCATAATAATGTAAACAAGGACTTAAAATGGGTCTCAAGCCAGAGTGATCCAACCGTCAGTCGAATACAAACAGACCCAACCACACAGCCCGAGTTGCTTGCGTCGAACCGTGCACATCGATGCCTTTGCAGAGGCATAAGAGCCACAAGACCGTTCTTAAATTCACTTCTAGATTGCTACGCTGGCGCAGACACGGATATCAATATCACGACTGTAAAACGTAAATAGACACTTATCAAACCTGCGTGACTTTCGGAATACACACGTAGATGGGTGTGTCTAGACGTACCGAACAAAGGTCATGTGTGATCAGTCGCGCGTGCCATCAGCGTTGTTATTGCGCCATATCATAACATTCACGTACTACTTCGGCTAGTCGTCTCGGGAACATTCTGGACACGCATCGAAGACTTTTTCGGTCACGCGCACAATTCAGGGCGCAATTCACGCGTGCAATGTGTGGAAATTCCGGAACAGATTCTGTTTTACTCTTACCCGTCAAAACAACATTTAAGATTGGCCAATATCTCCAGTATCCAAACATTCCACAAACATCTCAGAGTATTTTTATTTACTATTTATTCATCTCCTCTTTTTCGTATAGACCATAGGTGAACCTTGAAGTGCAAAAAGAGAAAACCCAACTACTTAAATTTACTTTTTCCTTCTTTGCTC
>Ga0100406_1229003_pt1 | contig 10629 bp, 13 predicted proteins | sample Orb8nscriptome_3_FD_81148 | JGI IMG/M metagenome (GOLD analysis project Ga0100406, IMG submission 81148) | Coral microbial communities from Puerto Morelos, Mexico - Orbicella 8 C C metatranscriptome (Eukaryote Community Metatranscriptome) | ecosystem: Host-associated > Invertebrates > Cnidaria >...
CTAAAATGTGATAAAATATGTGAAAAAGTGTTAAAAATATACAATGGAAAAATAAAATAATCTTAGCAAGAATTGCTCTAAACAAATAATTTGGCGCGAATTGAATCGCACTGTTTGTTTAGTGTTGGATTCAGTTCTTTGATAAAAAAAAACATTTCAAAAGTAAGGCAGTAAAATTTGTTTTGACACTCTTAAGATTCGCAAACTCTGTGCGATGTCTTCTGGCTCCATATCGTGCTGCTCTCTGAGGTGGTTTCCGATTGCCGATCCTTTGTGTTGTACAATTCGTTGGTGTAGGTGTCGGCATGTATAGTCGACATAGCCTGCATCACACCATAGTTAGTAGTATGATCACACAGGCCACACCAAAATGAATACACCACGCATTTTTGACTCACAAGAGGCTGCTCGTCTTCCCTGACCTTAATTTCATCCTTGATCTTTCTACTCGTGTAAACTGTGCTACTATCTGCGTTGATCTTCTGACTGAGGTCAGCCAGCTGTTTACGTACTATGTTTCCAGATTTCTGGTCCTTGTAGGGCAACACAATTCTGACTGGGGCTTCTCTTTTATCAGCCACTCGGGTATGTGAATCCTCGGACACTTTTGATTCAATAAATCTGCAAATAGTTGACTGACAAGGTCATCAGGATGGCGCAGTCGGGAGAAGATCTCTTTAAGGCATTCACATTCTTCGTGAAAAAACTTCCACTTTCAAAATACAGTATGCATATTTATAATTTGAATTATAATATTACTGTTGTACTTTAGATTATATTTCCAAAGCTCTTTTTCCACAATATTGTTGTGTCTATTAATGAAGTGAATCCCTCTCCATATTTTTAATAGCCCGGCCAAACCATACCTGGAGGCATTAGATGATATGATCGATGAGGAGGAGGAGTTAGAAGAAGACGAAGAAAAAGAAGGACAAGAGGATCAAGAAGAACAAGAGGAAGGGCAAGAAGAACAAGACAATGATGATGAACACCTCTACAGAAAGTTAATAGAAGATGAGTTTAGTGACAGTGATGTAGAATAATCAGTATTTTGTAGATTCAGTTTTTAATTTTTTATCAATATTTCTTTCACAGATATATTAATAAGTAGTAATTAAGTAAATAGAGGATGAGTCTGAAATTGTTTTGATTGTTCTACATTTACAACAGCTTATTCAAATTAGCCCAAGCTCAAAGCCTGAAGAAAATATGTCATTTTTTTTTTTACTAAATGAACCACAAATCACTGTGTTGTCTGTGAATAGTTTGTTGGATCTAGATTTAAGGGACAAAAGCGTGACAGAACTTTTTATCTTTGCAATAAGAACCCAGTCACAGTTGTGCATGACTAACTGTGGCCACCTTCCTTGGTTAAAATAAGCTAATCAAAATGCATGAACTAGGTATGGTGAAAATATCAAGCATCAGGTAGCCTGTTGATCAGTCGACAACTCCACCTCTCACATTTCTTTTCATAGTTTTGGATTTGCCAGGTTTGAATGGAAGCCATAAGCAAGTTGTTGAAAACATGTCAAAAAATTAGTTTGGTGGCGTGTTAGAAGTGCACCACTGTAAATACAATGATAAGTATTATATTAGTATGTCCAAAAGGCATTTACCTGTCAAAAATAGAATTTCTCAAACTAATTCCAACTTTGGTTATTTTGCCTTTGTAACAATACAAATCTCAAGATTATAGTGGTTTTACAACACAGGCTAAAAACAGGCCCTAAAATATAATTTTCAAAAATGTTTGGACAAAGCAACAGTTTGTATCATCCGTGAGCATTGCAGATAATTCAAGCCAATTAATTCAAGGTCACAAGTCAGATTGTTTTGGTTCGCCCATGTGTAGGAAGATCCACATGTATAAGATTCCGGTTGATAGTGATAATGGTAATTATACCTGCTCATGAAAACACCAGTTGTGTAAATTCCAGTCTAGCCATAAATAAAAAAAAAAGATTTGTGATCTTCGTCATAACTGAATTATGTTATTGAACTAGTATGAGGTCCGTGTTGGTGAAACATTGGTCGAGTTCTTCACCTTGCAATGTTACAGTGAGATCCATAGACTTGTAAAAAAAGAAATACCCATATCAGTATCCGACGTAAGTTTCATTCCATGTTCAACGCTAAATTCCTGAGTGGTGTGCCTACAAACGAGGGCTAACAATAGAGTTATAAATCAATGAACATAATAAATCCCTCTAAGATTCTCCAACCGAAACAAGAGATAGGTTGTTGAGGTATCACGGAATTCCTTATTTTCAACCTTCTGCTTTCATTTCATCGTTTCTCCCGGTTAATAACAGGCACCCATTGTAGCTAGTTCCAGCCGATCCCAGGAATGCAAATCTCACTAGCAGTCAGTGCTCTGTCTGATAACCATAACGAGTACTTTTCAGGGTATCAAGTCTTATATCGGAGATTCGGTGATATTTCTTTCTAAAAACAAAAACTGAAATAGTGTTCAACGTAACCTGCCTCAGCATGTTCACGAAAATCTGTTGGTTCCTTTCAGAGGTTTTTTTAAGAGCACTCAGCTAACCTCCAGGTACGATTTCCGTACAGCTCCATACATTAATTATGTATGCAACTATGTCAAACCATCACATTATACTCAAACAGCAATCATGAAAAGAACGAGTCAGTCAAAAAATTGCATGCATAATTAATGTATTGGGTGGTGCAAAAATCTTGCCAACCTCCCTGTCAAAATAAGAGAGCCCCTCTGCCAGTTTTGTCCGCATAGTATAACTTCCACTGACAGAATCGCTATGATAACGATGACGACCACAAAGCGCTTTGAGGTGTATTGAATAGGCCACAAAGCGCTTTATGGTGTTTTGAATAGGCCACAAAGCGCTTTGTGGTGTGAAAAATTGGAAAAACCAAATTATTCCAGAAAATAGCTGTGAGATATTTGCGAGTCAACGAGCCATCCAGTTTTCAATATTAAATCCCAAAATAAACCACATAGCGCTCTGTGGTGTTTTGAATAGGCCACATAGCGCTCTGTGGTGTTTTGAATAGGCCACAAAGCACTCTGTGGTGTTTTCAATGGGCCACAAAGTGCTCTGTGGTTTTTCAACTACTACTGCTGTTTAGTAGAGCAAAGCGAACTAGGAACAGTTAGAAAGCACTCCGGCCATAAAATCTACTTGACAAGAAACTTTCTGTAATAAATGTGCGATGCTACAGGAGACAGCTTACCCAAAAAGGTTCAGTCAGTCAGCCTCAACAAACCTATACTGAGAAGAGGGCTTTCGCGAACCAGATTTCATGTTAGTGACATGATTGGGAATAGAAAAAATATTGCACAGATTGAGGGGTAGTTTTACAGCACCGAAACTAAAATTGGTTACACTGCTTCTCAGAAATTTTGTCTTGCCTCTGTAATAGCATTGAACGACCTGAACGATCTGAGAATAATCAAAGCGCAGAGTTTAATATTGGCTGGCCGGGAACACGTAGTTCGCAAACCAGAGAGCAACCACTGTTTAAATCTTCGATCAAACTTTCATGTTGAATTTGAAACCAAAAATACACTAAGCGGTTAATTTCCGATAGAAGTCTTGTGAGGTAAATGCAATTCTTACAAATAGTCGCTGCACATTTACGTTCAGAGTTACTCTGGTTCAGAGTAAAGACATACAAAGTCAAATACTGCTTCCGTACGCTACCCCTCGAAAAATCAATTTTGCTCGAAGACCGAACTGCAACAGAGTTTAGTTACCAGTCTTATGCTGCGTGTTATTAGATAGAACGCATGATATGATTGGCTCCGTATATCACATTACATCAGAGGACATGTCTGCCACATGGGACAACTGCAACGGTACAAACAGCCACAGTAACAGAGTCTGACTACTACAACATTTACCATTTATTTTGCCACAAACATCATTTTCACCAACATCATATACATACATCATACCACAAACATTGCCACAAACATTATCTATCATATCACATACCCTGTTTCCAAAATTACCATTTATCACACTCGAGACATAACCACAAATGCCATCTATCATACATCTACCCCATTTCCATTTTTAGCATTTGTCATCTATATTCCACCAACACCATTACAGCAGTCATTATTTATCATTCCACAAATGCCATTGTCATAAACACCCTCTATTATACAACCTATCCCATTTCCCCTTCCATTTGAAAGGAAATGTAGATCTTGGTATGGCTGAGCACTGCCACAGGTATTACTTTTCATTCTCCTTTAAAAATGCATTTCATTTCAGTTTGCCAACACTTTGCCTTATTTTTTTTTATTTCCTTGTCTCTGATTTAACTTTAATTCTGAACAGTGTTTGACTTTGCTTCTGCTTTTTTACGTTGGCTTTCACTTTGCGTCTTATTTGCATTTCATTTTACATGTACACGTGTTATAAAGCTCAAAAACACATATAGAATTAAGTATTTGTGGTACATGATCCAGATTGTTCATTTTTTTAGCCCCAAAATTGCAAAAGTCTGTAGAGCCTGTAATCAAGAAGAAACAAAACATTGAGGACAGACCTCACTGTACATTGAACTTCGCTGAATCAAACATTGAACTCCTCTGAACATTAGAATGACTTATGTAATTAACATGACAGCCAGTAATTTTTCTAGATCGCTAGCTGAGGTCACAGTTCTCAATTTAGCTTCAGCTAGTGGCTTGTTTACATCCTTAACCCTTTAAGCCCTGATAGTGCCATATGGCACTCTTGCGTGACTGTAGCTTACTCCCAAGAGTGCTATATGGCACTCCGAGGCCTTCATGTATTGTGTCCAATCAAAAGCACTGTTATATCATTGCCAGGCTGTTCTATTGTGTTTCAACCAATAGAAAAGAGTTTTAGCTTTCATTTTACGTGTCGAACGTGGCAAGGTTTCACTTAGCATCACCATGAAAATCACAACTGAAATGTGATGGCAGCGGCTAGTGAAAGCGAAAGCAAAGAGGACACCTTTTTGGGATTTGTCGAAGAAGATCGAGAAGCTGTTGCTGAGTGGAGACTAGCTAGATTCGAAGCTAGAAACCAGAGTGACTTGGGGTCGAATATTTCCTTCTCTTCTGTGGCTAGTGAAGTCCTTTCAGACTTGTCAGACTCCGAAGAGGAAGAAGAAACGTGGAATGCAAACGTAAACCCCATAGAGGCCTCACCATTCACTGCAGCTACTAGCCCAACTTCTGGCATTGCAGAGGATGGAACTGCGACTGATTTCTTTTACTTGATGTTCCCAGAAGAACTTATAGAACATATTGTCATTGGGACGAACCACTATGCTCAGGAATGCATCGCTACAACTCTGGACCACAAATGGTTCAAAACAACGTTCACTGAAATGAAAGCATTCATCGGTCTTCGCGTGCTGTTCAGCATCAAACAGTTGCCTGCAACGCACCTTTACTAGAGCCAAGATTGACTCATTGGCGTCCCTTTCATTCAAAAAGTGATGTCAAGAAATCGCTTCGCCAAATTGTTGAAACATCTACATCTAAATAATAATGCGAATCGCTACAACTCCGGACCACAAATGGTTCGAAATAACGTTCACTGAAATGAAAGCATTCATCGGTCTTCACGTGCTGTTCGGCATCAAATAGTTGCCTGCAACGCGCCTTTACTAGAGCCAAGATCCACTCATTGGCGTCCCTTTCATTCAAAAAGTGATGTCAAGAAATCGCTTCGCTAAATTGTTGAAATATCTACATCTAAATAATAATGCGAATCAAGTTCCTTGTGAAGATCCTGCCTACAACAATTTATTCAAAGTTAGACTAGTTCTTGATTGCGTCGTCCAGTGTTGTAAAATGGAACTGAGACAACAAAGAGATTTGTCTGTGGATGAAGCGATGATAAAGTTGGTTGGCTTGGAATGAAACAATATATGCCAATGAAGCCAGTTAAGCATGGGATAAAAGTGTAGGTTTGCACCAAAGCGTTGAGCGGCTTTGTGTGCGATTTTCATGTTTACACAGGGAAGCAACAAGATGGCATGGTGGAGCAGAACAAGTTAACCCGGAACTTTACCGGCAGAAATCATCATGTCTTCTATGACAATTTTTTCTCAACAGTTAAGCTTGCCGAAGATCTGTTGGAAGATAATATTTATTTATATGCAACAGCAAGAGTGAACAGGAAAGAGTTTCCTAAAGATCTCGCTGCAAACACTCCTGGCGTCAAGCGCTTGAGACAAGGAGAGGCGCTGTTTCTGTGAAAAAACGTCATTGCAACTGCCTGGAAGGACAAAAACGTTGTTCACTTTATCAGTACCTAGAGCAATCCAACTGGAAATGACACTGTGAACCATAAACGTGACAGAACTATAATCCAAGTACCAAGTGTTCCGGTTGTGAAGAGTAACAACAACAGCATGGGAGGAGTTGACCTTCACGATCAGTTGCGTGCTATTACAATGTCGGAACTAAGTCTGGGAAATGGTGGCGCTATCTTTTCTGGTTTTGTGTTGATCTAAGCATTGTCAATTCCTTCATCCTCGAAAAGAAGGCCATAAATCATCTCACAAGAATGCAACTCGCATATCAAGTCGAACTTGCAAAAGAACTCATCTGGGATTTCAGTAACCAATGAAGACCAGCTAGTTCAGAGGCTGGACACTGGCCAATTTTATTTTCTAAAGGGCGCTGCAAACGATGTCTCAAGCAAAAGAAGACAACATTTTGCCAAATGGACTGCCAGCGCTGCAACAAGCGTGTTTGCTTGGACTGCTTTGGGAACCACATTGGTGACCTAAGCTGACACTGAGTACAAGTAATACTGAGTACAAGTACCCTAACATTTGCCGCAAATTTTACTCCATAATCAGAACTTGAGACTTTCTTGAAATTTATTTTAATGTATATAGATTGATTCATTGACAATTTTCAGTTTTGTTAAGATTTAACTTGTATTACAGAGTTTTTGGCTTTTTCATTGCCAAAGTACATTGTGTATCAATGTAAATAATGAACATTTTCTTAGTTGTGCAATATTTTGCTTGCTCCAATTCCCCCATGATTAACTGTGCACTGTAATTAAGGTTTACAATTAAAGATTATTTCTTGCTGAACATTTTTTGTCTTGTGTTTTGACGTTCACCTCGTAGTTTTCGAGATAAAAGACAAAATGCAAGACATGGTCAAAAGAAGACGTTTTGGTTCTGCAGTGCCTGCTGGGTTCCGAGAATAGGGGTTCATGTTTCTTCAATTTCCTGTGAAGCTTAAAGGGTTAAGTAACGGAATGATAGTTCAATTTCAGAGCAAACAATACGCAAGTGTCAGGTTAACCAAAACTTTTCATGGAAATGCCTCGATTTATTTTGGGGTCTATTTTCTGGGTTTGGTCGGTGCTTGATTTGGGAAATTGGGGGGGTGGTTGAATTTATTCAGATATGTGATTATTTTATGGTCAATGACCACTTTCACAATGACTTATTTCGAGCATCATTTCCACCCAATTATTGCCACTCTTTCCGAGAAAACCAGTTTTGCAAAGTACTGTTTGCTTTGAGTGTCAGGATACCTTTCCTTAGCTTGTAAATTAATGTCATTTGCTTCATCAGACAGAAATTTTCGAATTTGACAATTTAATCTCTGCAAGGCCACCTTTTGACTTTTGAAGCTTGATCGACTATTGGCTTAATCAGTTGCAGGAAGACTAATCAATCACTTTTTTAATGAAAAATTGATATTATTACAATTGTACTAGCTAGTGCTATTTCAGGAAGTAAGGATCATTGGCAAGTAATGATCCAAAAGTGGACCTGAATTTTCTGCAGTGTTATAAAGAGCTCCATGATGGGAGATTGGATGTGTCTGCCATGCGATCATTTCCTCTGTCTGAATTCTTTTCCGTTCACGGAAGCCCTTTCTTCAGGCTTGCTATCGACACCCATCTTGTGGCCAGCAAATGCCACCAACATTTACTGAATTTACATGGCTTATAAGCCACAACCAATTTGCTCATGACAATGAGCAGCCGAGAAACTAACTTGACAATGCTCGACTAGAACTCGACTTAATAAATGTGTGTGTTCTGAAAGTTTTTGCTACTAATATGATTTTCTATCCATTGTAACATCTTACTTCATACCCGAATATTTTCATAATTGTGATGTGTTTTGGGATGGAAGCACGAAAAACAATAGCGGTGATAAAACAGACTCCTTTACCACAGAGACCATCGACACAGTCACCAATACAGTGGAGGGAGTTGTCCAAGGAGTCACCAGTGGAACAACATGCTGTATAGGCAGTTTCAGTTCCTCAAGAATCAAACTCAAGCTGCCGTATAAAAGAGACAATTCATCAGCTCAGTCTCAAAGACCTGGAAGAACAACCTTATTATAGCTATTGTTTTCAAACAGCCACAACTCCAGGTCAGTTTGCAATTATTGTAGATTTTCTTAAATGTCAAAAGTACAGATATCTGTTGTACAAGCACTTTTATGATGTCAGAGAAACTGATGATCCAAGTTGCAAAGGAAATCATTTTCACTTACTGCTTTACGGTACTTTCATAAGTAGCAATGGAAACCAGTTGAAACCTAGTCAGATTTACTGTTATGAATGGTTTCAAAAGTACAGTAAGCGTTATGGGATTTAGAGCCCTAGTTGTTCAATCACTTCAAGGATACATTCAAGGATACAACTATTTGAAGAAGTATCCAAGAGTATTGTCAGCTTATTCAGATGAATTAGTTGCCTTAGCAGAGTCTGGAGAACTTCATCCGACACCAGAACAACAGAGAATTAATGTACATGACTACAATGAGAGATTATTAGAATCTCAGAATCCTAAGTTAACCACACCTAAGACCCCAAGAAAGAAATTTAAAGCAGACAGGTTTACCGCTGCTGATCACATGTTTTCGGAGATATTAGATCTCCTGAAGCGGAGAAAGGTTCAAAGTTCTAATTAGTTATTAAAATGGGCAGCTCAGAAAGGAGAACCTTATAACAGTTAACATCCAACTGTATGTGTTCAAACTTTAATCAGTTGTTTGAGAAAGCTGACACAACTCAAGTTAGAAATGCAAGATCAAGCCTGGTATGAAGCGTTGTCTTCATTTTCTCCAACAGGAAAAAGTTCATGTCTATAGGAGAAAGCATCAAGCTCATTAAGGAGGTTAGCAACCACAACGGAATTCCTATTCAGTCCATTGATAAACAGCTAGATGTCACTGAGATATTTGGCATTATTTTGTCTAAGAGAAAGCCTAAGGTTAACTGTGTTGTATTGTATGGTGCCAGCAGTGCAGGAAAAACTATTTTACTTAAGTCAGCTTTCAAAGTCTTTCCCGGCTGCACCTTGCTTTACCAAGGAGTTTCAAATAATTTCATGTTTGAGTCTTTAGAAGATGCACAAGTTTGCTTGTGGGACGAGGATCTTTTCGGAGCACAACATCAGGAATCTACTAAGAAGCTTCTAGGCAGCGAGGAATTTGAGAGTGCCACAAAATACGGACGGAATGTAAAGATTAGCAGGGCAATCCCTGTAGGAATAGGTGGTAATGTTCTTCCATGGAGTTCTATCTTGACATGTGAGCACCGGAAAGCCTTTGGAAACAGATGCATTGTAGTTGAGATGTCTGAAATGCCCACCCATGCAGATTACAGCAATAAAGGCGTGATTCATCCACAAGCTTGGCTCAGTATAGACAAGCCATACTGGGCGAGAGTTAATGGGCAGGAGGAAGTCCCACAGTCACAAGAAAACTCGCCAGAATAGGAATTCAGTGGCAAAGACCACAAAGATCTGTTGCCCGTTCAAGATCCAAGTGAATGTTCCAGTACTCAAACAGTACATTGAAACATTAGAGAACTCAACTTTGACGAGCCTTTGAATAGCCAAATCATGCCCTCACACCCTGAGTACCACAAGTACAATGTTTATGGCAGACCAATTACAAAGTCCAAAAGGGAGTCATCCTCGAAGAAACCGCTTTCATTAGCAAAGGAGTGCCAAACAACGACTGCCCACTACTTGGTTGTTCAAGGTGAGCATAGGTATACGGTGGAGATTTCTTTACGAAATAACCACCAAATACCTGTTGTTGTTCAGTTGAATTAATCTTCTTTTACTGCCTGGCTGCTGTCTAATTACTTCTTCATTTAATTTACTTAGAGAATAACTGATTTGACTTTAAGCCCTGCAGTAGCTTTGATTCTCAACTCACTCTCACTGTTGTTTATTTCAGTTACTTCAAAGAGTCTGAAAGTGGTGTATCCAGAGTACTCCATAACCTTTCTGACGACTGAAGATGGGAGACCATGACATGGACAGCGATAAAGAAACAGACATCGGGCAAAAAGAGAAATGCAATGGAACGACTGGACCAGCAGGACCAGAAACAGCATTTTATCAATGCTTTAGAAATAGTCCACGAACAAATACAGCTGCAATTAAGTTAGAATGCTACAATGTTCCTTACAATGACCAAAGTGGACCCCTAGTCTTTTAAGTGAAGTGGCCTCAGCTGGTCACACGATCAAAGCAGAAAATGTGCCGCTTAATCTGCATGGTTTTAAAGCAATGTATGAAGTGCAACTGCATGTTTAAAAAGTGGGAATGCAAAAATATGACTCATGATAATCCCACTTGGGGGGGGGGGGAA
>Ga0100406_1221116_pt1 | contig 10518 bp, 6 predicted proteins | sample Orb8nscriptome_3_FD_81148 | JGI IMG/M metagenome (GOLD analysis project Ga0100406, IMG submission 81148) | Coral microbial communities from Puerto Morelos, Mexico - Orbicella 8 C C metatranscriptome (Eukaryote Community Metatranscriptome) | ecosystem: Host-associated > Invertebrates > Cnidaria >...
TTTTTTGCCTACGTTTTAACTCGAAAACAAAGCAAAAACCAGCGACAAAAATACAGAACCACGTTTCTCCACCACATTGAAGACCACATGCAAAAATTCAGCCAATCCGGAGCAAGAAAAAAGAAAAGCAACCAAAATCGTCAATTATCCCCTTCCATGACTAGCTTCTTCATATTGTCCATACGTACAAATTTAGATAGACAAGCAAGTCACACACGTGATAGCTTAAGGGTCTACATAAAATTTACGGATTGGTAGTGCAGTTGTACTTTTGCCAGTCTTGAAGCGAATTGAATGAGCATTGTATGAGCACTGAAATATACAGTTTACAGTAGTGATAAGGAAGTCAGGGTGCGATTCATTTGCAGTTTTCAGTTTTTTATGAAGTTTTGGGAATGTGCTGTTTTATATTTTCTGTCAACGAAAGAGTGGTTGTAATTAAACAATCGATAATCGTTTTGTCAGGGTAAAGACAATAGGATTGTTCATTGATGATAAGTATACGGTTAACAACAAATTAATTTTCTGTGAGGTAATTAGTGTTGCCAAATATCTTTTAAGATAATAAGGTGTCGATTTCAGAGAGAGAAACTTGTACTTTGTGGCTTTCCTTTGCTGTTTGTAGGATCAGCGGAGTGCTTTTAATTTCAGCTTTTAAACGAATATTTGGGGGTGGATTTTGGTTTATACAGTGTCAGATAAATTTGCGCTCACGGGCAAACCCTTAATAACATATCTTCAATACATACAATTTTAGATGGACAAGTGGGTCGAACACGCGATGTGACAAGTCAAGAGAAAATGATTTTCTCTTGGACTAGCCTGCAGTGCAGGCGTCTTATTGGGGCGAGTTAGCGTTACAACCTTGCGACCGCCATGTTAGACCGCCATGTTAGACGGTGGGGGAAGAGGGAGGGGGAAAATGAATGGAGTTTCCTAAAAGAACAATGACCTCGGGCAGGCGAGATTTTCTTCGCCCCACCCCCTCCCCTATCCTTCGTCTTGCCTATCATTCACCCCCTTGGTAAAACTTTCTTTCTCTCCCCAGTCTTCCACTGCATGAAAAGTTCAAGATGGCGGCTAAACCTTTTACGATGTGAGCGCTCGCTCGAAAAAATCTCGCCTGCTCTGCAGGCTACTCTTGGACAAGTATATGGTTAAAACAACAAATTAATTTCCGGTGCGGTAATTAGCTTTGCCAAATATCTTTAAAGATAATAAGGTGTTGATTTCGGAGAGAGGAACTTTTCAGCAGAGTGCTTTTTATTTGGCTTGGTACATTTTGCTGACCCCTAGCACATGGACTAACAAGATGGACCTGGTACATGAACTACTTGAATGAACCACTTATGGACTACCCTAAAAATGTAAACCCCTAAAATTTCTAACCCAAAAGTTTAAGAATCAGTTTGTCTGCTCATGTTCCAATCTTCTAGGAACAATTTTTAAATGTCCTCGCTTCTGCATGCATTGCGTGCCGTTTATCTATAGGTATAGTAGAGAGCGAAGGAATGCTGCATTGGTACATCTGCTAACATAAATTCAAGAGATGTCAGAGGAGGTCATTAAGAAGTTCCAACTGATCCAAAAGGTCACGTAGGTGACCTCAGCCTCAACAAGTCCCAAGCCTACACCATCCTGGCTCCCTCAGAGGACTTCAAAGACAAAAATTACAATCGCATCTTGGATAATGTAAGTTCTGGTGTTTACTTAAATCATTAGACCTGACCACAAGTTAAATTACTCAGCTATAAGGAGTAACATAATTACTACAAACTGGTAGTAATCAAAGATCACGAGTGCGTTCGACACCGTCACTTTCATATATATACCTCAAATGACTTAACTAGCTGACTTTCAACCTCTGTCTATTGCTAAAATCAACACTGTTCTTGAACAACCGAGGTTGTACACACACAGATATAGTGTCAAAGTTCAAAATGTTGGGTGATGGTGCCAGTTTCCATAGACTCGCAAAAATAGTAGGCCTTCAAAATTTCATGTTTTGACCTAAACTCATGAAGCGTGCGATTCCAAAAGTGCTAAATGAATACAATATGTATATTCTTCGTTCTTAAAGTGTGCAAGTCCAAACACACGCTAAATACAATGCCCTACATACAATATGTATATTCTTTGTTCTTAAAGCATGCGAGCCCAAACACACGCTAAATACAATTCATATTCTTCGTTCTTAAAGCGTGCGAGCCCAAACACACGCTAAATACAACATATAATCTTCGTACTTAAAGCGGGCCTGTTCTTGATTTGTGATAGCCAATAGGAGTGGATTTTGCACGGCCATTTCTTTCTTGTGGTTTTCTTTCGTGTCATGCACGATGGAGTATGTGAAAGACAGACTACTCGTAGTTTATACACAGATTAGATCCCCGTTATAGTTTGTTTTCGTTCTTAACGAGAGTTGGGACATTATACCTGAATTAAAAAGGAGTAGAAAATACAGTATTCTATTGTGTTTTGTAGGCTTTATGTCTGAATGTGATTAATTTTAGATCATGCCGAAGTTTTAGCATCATGTAATGTCAATCAATATTCATTGGTTATTGACTTTTATACATTTGGTGGCTCCTAAAGGAGCCTTTTTTTTTCTCTCTTCCGTGTGGAAGGGTTGTTGTTATTTTTTTGCTTTTTTGTGTGTTTTTTTCTTTCTTTTTTTTCTCCACATGTAGCGGCTTCACTTCATTGTTTGGGAGGCCGTTGAGATACAACAGTTTGTTGTAACCTATGTCGTGGTAAAACCAAGTACTTCTTTTTTGGTCCGCATTGTTCATCACGAAGTCCAGTTGTCTCGCTCTCTTCTCAGCCTTTTCTGGCACCCAACTTTGTGACAGCAGGATCCACTTCCAGACCAAATTCAGAGAACAGCCATTTCCTAACAAGAATAGTGTTAGCTTGAAAGTATCTTTATCCCCGATTGGTTTTTGCCAGAAAACCATTTTCATTTCCTTTGGCCAGCTTCTGAGGGGGAAGAAAGCATCTCCGTTCAAGGTCTTAAAGAGGTCTGCCCTTTCCTGTGATACTTCTTTTCTTGATAGGTATCTGATTGTCTCGCGGTATTCACGCGGTGAAGACATCATTCAATACTGATCGATGCGCTACTCTCAAAGACCAGACCAGGTTCTCGTTATATAAGTAAAAGGTTTTGTCAGGTTCTATTCATCTCCATTTCAATTGAAACTTTACGCAGTTTTAACGGCTTTCAGTATTCCTTATTCAAAAGAAACCCATGTTGTCACACGCTTGTAATGGTGTGGCCTTGTTTATGTGTAATGAATCTAATTTAATAGTATTGTTACTGTGGTTTTTACAACCAGCCAGCCTTTCATTTTGGGTTAGTTCATTTAGTATACCTTTATAAAAGGTCTATTTGAGTCAATACATATCCAATCCTGTCACACCTTTTAATCGGATGAATCACTGCCCATGTGTAATTATGCAAATTTAATGGTATTGTTATTTTTGGTATTTATAACCCTTCTGTTTGTTTGGTCAATTGGTCCAAATCAGCTTGTTCTGAGAATAGTCAGATAAGATGCATTTCACCAATGGAACACCAATCGAATAAGTGCAATTCCATTGGCACCAATCATACCATTGGTACCAATGGACGAGTAGAATGCATCCCTACTCAGCCAGAAACAATTGGAAATATTCTACGACTCTATAATGAGATGCATTTCACCAAGTGCAATTTCATTGGTACCAATCGTACCAGTGGTGCCAATGGACGAGTAGAATGCACCCCTACTCAGCCAGAAACAATTGGAAATATTCTACGACTTTATAATGAGATGCATTTCACCAATGGAACACCAATTGAATAAGTGCAATTCCGTTGGTACCAATCATACCATTGGTACCAATGGACGAGTAGAATAGACCCCTACTCAACCTGAAGCCATCGGAAATAGTGTCTTTAATAATAATATAAATAGTCTATATCCCCATATGGAGACATTTCACCAATGGATTACCAATGGACTGAGTGCCATTCCATTGGACTCCGTTTGTGTGTATTGGACAACCCTCTGAGTTCCAGCTGAATCAGTCAGCTTTGTCATAGCTTCTTCAAAGCTTGTAGTTTTGGTATCTTTCTTCTTCTTCTTCCCAAGGGGGTGCCCCGTTGACCTTGTGGTCATCCTCGGTCTGAGGAGTTTCCTCCTGTTCTATTTTCGCCATGTCTTTGTACTGTATTTCCAATTCTGACTGAAACAATTTGAAAGACTCTGCAATAGTCTTAGATAAATCCTGAGACATCAGGGCAAATCCTTGTTTCAACGAAGCGGTCAACTCTTGTAGGTCAGTTTTGGCACCAACAGTGCCATTAACAACTTAGACATTCGCTTCAATATGTTCTTTCTGAGAAGCACTTTTTTCCCTTTTTAAGTTGTCTTTCATGCCCTTAGGCTCAACGTTAGTTGAACTTTCAGGCATTCTTTGCGAATTATCACAACAATCTTTAGAAATCGAATTTGTGTTGACTTCTGTTTGCTTTCAAAGGCAGCAACCCACTGAGTTGGTGCAGGCACAATGCTATCTCACATCAGCCCTTAGTGCGGTGACGGAATAGAATTGATTACTCATATCTCAGTTGTGATGAGAACAAACTAGGACATCAAACACACACTGCATCTGTATCTAATAAAACTGTAGCAACATTACACAAAGGTACCTACGAACAATAAACAAACTTACCAACTACTGCAGATTAACAGCCATCACAAACAGAAGAATAACAGGCAAGAAAAAAACTTTAGGGGCAGTTGCTGCACTTAGGATCTCTATGGACAATAGAAGAAAGAACCATCAACGAACTTTCATTTAAGGTTACTGTAGACCTTCAGGGGTGCCTTTTGGAAAATGCTTTCTTTACATGCTGCTTTAAAGAAAACCACAGTAAACTATATATCATTGTAAAGCTAATAAACTGTAGAATCCGAAAACAACAATATATTTTGCTATTTTTGTTTTGATAGGCACGCACAAGCCTTTAAACGCAAAAATAATCGCACTTGGTAAAGTGAATTACCAGCCTTTGCATTACCACGGACATCCAAACTGACTGGACATTATCAATCAGGAGATGATGGGCTAACAAAGTGTGTGAGGCTTTTTCGATATCTGTGTTGGTTGCTAAGGAAGTCCCTTTTAAAGTTGGACAACAGAAAATTTTCTGACTGCTGTTACTCAATGTTTTAAGTTCTTGAAATAGTTTTTTTTTTGGAAAATTCAGATAAAGTAGAAGTCCTGAATTTGGTGTGAAAAAGTAAGTTTGGACAAAATAGGCCCTTAAAGGTCTACAGTAACCTTAATCAAAATATTATTATGACACAGAAGAGAAGGAAAAGTCTTTTAAAATGCCACTAAAATGTAATTTTTGTATCCGAGATTTTTTCCTTCATAATAAGTTTGAACCTTACTTAAAAAATGCTGAACTTTTTTTTACCCCAATGGTAAGCCAAAACTGCTTTTTCAGCTGTGTGAAGTTGGCTGTTTGAGCCTAAATCAGTGGTCATCTCAGTGTGGCCAAAACAGCCTTGTGACGTCACTGGTTGTATAAATCTCATGCCACTCTGAAAATCAAGAGTGATTATGGGAGGAGAGGCTGGCGTTCTAAGCCAAAGTAACCCTCTCACAACTTTGAAGTAGTCAGTAACAGTAGAATTACATATGAGGAGGAGGAGAATCGATCCTGTAGCCTATTTCTATTTCATTGGATATTTTAAGGATATTTTATGTGGGCAAGCAAACGAGAGTGACGTACTTAAACAGTTCTAGTTCTTAAATCGCAAAATGATTGGGACACTTGATCCAATGGCCAGTTCTTAAGTGTTATTGTCAGAGAAAACCGGGCAGGACCAAAAGATAGAGGTCAACCGTTTACCTTCATCTTTTCTCAGCACAAAAGCTATCTGAAAAGATTACAACCATGACATTTGCCAAGGAAGGCATTCGTTTTTCTTCGAGATATCACCACATCATGATTTTGGCCTCTCAAGTGGTCTAAAATGGCCAAAATTTTGCGCAACTTTAACTGAGCCTAAAAGATATTTCGCACAAATTCCAGAAACTCTTATTTTTCTGGGATAATATTTGTCCCCTTTTTAGTTGACTGAGATACATTTGAACTCTCTCGCTTAAATTCTATGGTTTTCATGAGGTGCCAAATATTGCCGCCGAATCGTTACTGAGCATGAGCCAAGTTTTAGCCATTTCCAGCGAGTCTTTTTTCAAAAGTGGGGCAGTTTATTTCCACAGAAAAACATTCTTGTGATAGTCTTTTATACTGTTATCAATATCCAGATTAGTTAAAATTGGTATCTACAAGCAAATTGGAGTATTTGGTCTCACAAAGTCCCCCAAAAATAATTTGTCTGAAATATTTCACGCCAAATGTTTTGCGAAGAATATCACCTTATTCCGACTTTCTGCGATTGTTATCAATGATTTACTGAAAGATCTACAAAAAGTAGCTAGTTGGACTGCAGAATAAAATATTTAATCTGTGACACCATTATTAACCAACGTAAACATTTCAAACTCGCCAAATCCTTACCATTATCTAGGATAAATTTTCCCACGAAAATTCTATTTCAACATCACACCATATGAATAAATAGGTCCGTAATGCGTACTTGTGAGCTTATGCTTAGTTTTATGCCATTCGGTTGCAGTTTGTTTTTAAAAGTCAGTATCTAGGAGTATGTGGTGGTAATTGACCTGTTCAGCCACACTGTAAAATAAGGAATCATCACGTGATTAAACTAATGTTGAGCAACTGGCAGGAATGGATTAGTGGGGATATATAGCTTATGCAACAATTCCCTCCCAACAACGCAAAAGCTACAAGGTCTCACTTGTTGCAGTCGATCTGTACAGGCAAGCAAATGATCCCTGCCTGAAAAAGATGCCTGTACCACAAATGATCCCCAAATTGTGCAAAATACCAAATTGACATGTGTTGACTGTACAAATTTTTCGTGACATTAGATCTCATTTTTTAAGTTGTGAAATTTGCATTCAAATCGTTCATAATGCACATTTTGCTTGCGTTACATAAGTAAACTCTGTACAAAAATATTGTATTGTTACTGTGAACCTCAGAAAACTGTGAATAACAGAAATATTACTGCATAGCAAGGAAAAAGCCAATTAAGTTTGAGAAAACTAAACCGCAAACACCAGCGATACAGTATTGTGCAAAAGTAATGCAAATGTATTTCGCAAAAATCTGTGGCTTTTCTGGGGTTTTTGACCAAAAAATATCGAATTTTCGACGAAAAGTGACGCTGACCATAATTTGCCACGCCTATTGTTTCCAACTACGTGAATTTTCAAAGGATAATTCGCTCGGAACGAAAATTGACTTTGAATTTTTCGAGCAAAAATTTGCTCTTTTCGATAAATGACTTCGCACATTTGAACGAAATTTCGTTCTACATTTGCTCTGCTTGACAATCCCAAGCATTTTCTGGATGATAATTCACCAAATTTGAATTTGCCGTGATTCTTTTTTTCTGTCATTTCAATTGTTCGCATACCAGTACGATGCATAAGCTTTATGACAAATGCTCAAACATTTACATAACAGTTCTATAAGACTTACCTGGATGTACTTCAAAGGTCCCTGTTATAGTTTAGGTCATGTTTAAAACATCGCAGTTCTTACACAATTATTCTTCGGTCATTTTTAGGCTCACGTTTGTAGGCCACAAAGGCCACACGCCGACACACGCCATGCTTTTGTAACCCAGTCTCTGCGCGAACTTGTTTTCGTATCACCATAGCAACCGCTTGTGTTCAATAGTACTAGAATGTTTTTCACAATCGTTCCCATTGAAACTTTCTTGTGGTGATCATGCCAAAAGTTACCAATTACACATGAAAATGAATCAAGCTTCTTAATGAGCAAGATCTCCACCCAGCTGAGATATTTAAATTGTTAAAAGGGGAAGGTTTACCTTGCAGCTCCTTCACTAACTTAGCTATTCTAACCTGAAACTCACAAGGTCGCCATGTGGCAAGTCTACCAAATAAAACAAACAACTTACTCCGTCTTCAGCCCTTGTTGCAGACACTCAATCCTTGTGAAACGTCTCACTGTCACTTTACATGACGTAGCTAACGACACAACATCTATACCGCAGGCCAAATCACTTTGGGCTTCGTAAGTCGCTAGTTTTGTCAACAAACGTCAACATGGCATTCAAGTGACATGCAAGCATCATAGCTGGACATAAATACGAACCACTAGGTCAATGCTTATGGTCGATATGGAAGCAGGAAATGCTTGAAATAAGCTTATTGCTTTTGAACAATGCAAGAACTCAGTTTGCAAGGTAATTTGTCCGAAGACTGTTTTGTACGATTCAACTCTGGAGCCGATTGAAGACACGCACTGCTCTGGCTAAAAACACGCACAAAATAAACTTGGGAGCTTTCAAGTTCTGGTTCCAAAACGAAATGTAGTGGTTCAAAAAAAAAAACTTTTGTCTACAAAAGTTCTCTCTTATCTCTGTGTTGTTTGTTTTGGGATTAGTGGGCTTCCGTAAACATTGTCAACAGACTTGACCAGCGTGTAAACTGGCATGCACCCTTTTCTACCAATCGATAAGCGGGCTTCAAAAAAACAAGGTTCACGAGTCTGTGAGTTTGGTTGGAAATAGCCGATTAAATTGTCATTTCATCAAATCTATTTTTGATATGAGTTTAGTTTAATTACATACGCTTGTTCAGCGACATTGTTCATGGTGGCTCATGTCACGATAATTGGTTGTTTCGAATTTCGCTACTTTGAATTTCACTGGCTTGAATTTTTGAGAAAGATCATGAATTTTTTGCTTAGAATGCTGCGAAACATCTTTTGAAAATTTGACACCTTTTTGTGGAAAATTCGTAAGAACAAAGGACGAACTTCGATGAATTTTGTTTGCATTAATTTTGCACAATACTGTAAATGGTTGTGGTTTTGAGGTTTTCTTGTGTGTCCTGAACTTTATTATGATTTGTTCAGTACACAATTAGCCTTTTGAAATCAAATCCAAATGTTCACCGTTTTCTGGGTTTCACAGTAATAAGCATATGCACGCAGGGCATGCAAGAGTTATTTCTTTGTGTGAAGTCCCGGAGATAAGAGCATTCATGGAGCTGTTTACAGTAATGATTTGGTTAATTCGACAAGTTATTTTGGTTGTGGTGCACAGCAAGAAAGGAACTGGGAATTTATGATGTACATGCGATGTTACATCGGTAATGGTAAGATAGCTAAATAGTAAGCCATAAGATGTTTGACTGAACAAACTACAATAATCTGACACGTCTCCAGATTAATGTAGATACCATCTTATTTTTTTTCTCTGATTCGTTCTTTGATAAAACCCACACTGTGATTGGTGTAACACATGTACATGTATAACTCCCTCACTCACTGATCACATAGCCCTTCCAACCCCCAAGAGTAATTTTTGCTCCAAAATACCCAAGTTAAGAGACCTTTTCTCATTTTATACGAGGCGTAAGTTTACCCTTTTTACACAACACAACACAACAACACTACTTCACCGAAAATTTAAAGAAAGAGAAAAAAACCTCTCTGACACATTGCAAGTCTTATTTAATTAAATTACACTTTAACTTGGTGCCACGCAGTCTTCAAAGAACATTTGAGCAGTTTTGATACCTTTTACCTTTAAAAATATCGGACTGAAAAGAATGTCATAAAATGCCCATCTAATAAAAATAAACTGCTACTGCAGAGACGTAAAAACCGTCCAGAAATGAAAGCTTTTTTTTGTTTAATATCCTGGGAACAATAGCCGATAACTTGTCAGCTCTAATTGAATTTACTCCCATATAAAAAACAAACGTGTTAAGTTACCATTTGTAACTAAAGATAGCAAACATTTTGTGGGAAAGAGTGGTGACGATTCGTCACCTCTAATTGAATTTACTCCCTTGTGAAAAACAAGAGTGTCAAATTACCCTTTGTAACTAAAAAATAAAAATATCGTTATATTTGCATGCAACAAGAACAAAACAATCGTCACCTGCACTTACTATTGTAAACGTTAGAACTGTTTCAAATCTAAATAGTCTCGTCTCCTCTAAAACATGTCCTAAGAAGTAGATGCGACGATTCGTGACCTCTAATTGAATTTACTCCTTGTGAAAAACAAAAGTATCAAGTTACCTTTGTAGCTAAAAATAAAAATATCTTGTTGTATTTTCATACTACGAACTCACGAACTGTTTCAAACCTCAAGGCTCATCTCATTTGTAACTAAGATGCTCAGCCTAACCCACAGAAAATGTCGAAGTAAGCCCAATATATGAGTACCTCCTTCTCTTTTATAGAAGAAAACATGGCTGTTCTAACTTGTGTTGGGATCAAATCTTCTCACATACCATTTACCTTTGCAACAAGAAATTTGATTGGCTGTTTATAGTAGATCCAATCTGATTGGTGTGACATACATACATCTCTCACTCACTCACTCA
>Ga0100406_1293066_pt1 | contig 10507 bp, 11 predicted proteins | sample Orb8nscriptome_3_FD_81148 | JGI IMG/M metagenome (GOLD analysis project Ga0100406, IMG submission 81148) | Coral microbial communities from Puerto Morelos, Mexico - Orbicella 8 C C metatranscriptome (Eukaryote Community Metatranscriptome) | ecosystem: Host-associated > Invertebrates > Cnidaria >...
TTGGCTTAAATTGTAACTCGTCGAAAAAAGCTGAACTTATGAAACCCGCATTTCCTTTAGCATTTAAATAAACTGGAAGGGAAAGTGAAAGTTTGCCCTCCTTTAAGCAATGTGCGCAAGTGCCTGCATGAATCGGTTAAAAGCCCATAATTGGACACCCACGATATTGCACACTGATTACGTGACAAATGTAAACACACAGAGATCGAGAATTTTGTGATAGATACAATTAAGATCGGAACAGACCTAACAGACCCTAATGTTGTAATTACAAGTGACAGGTTCTCATCATTTGCACAGTAAAAAACAACTCTCTGTGCAAGATCAGGTGCCCAAATTGTAAATTGGTCTGGCATCAAAGACATTACAGAATCAAACTTGAGATACATAAATCTCTGACACTGAAAGATCTTAAAAAGAACAAATATTTGGTTGACCCAAGGTAAACAGATCTTAAGTGACACACATTATTGCATTTAGAACCATTTTTTTAAACCATGATATGATAATACATACTGGTTTTACTTTGGGCTGAGTTGGAGTTGAACATGAATTCAAATTAATAATAACTTAAGCTTCCTTTTGTTCTGCCAGCCTTTCCAGTATTTCCACGATCCTGTCCATCTTGGAATAACCTCTCCATCTTTCCATCTTCAGTGCTGCCATTTGCATATACTTGTTACTTCAAAGAAAAAAGAAAGAATTAAGCTGAAGGTGTTAGGCCAGTAATGAAGCTAACTACCGATATGATACATCTGAAATATTTAGAAAAAAATCGTTAAGAAAATTGAAAGCACTGTAGGAATACACTTGTAAGTTCAAAGACTTTTGATTGCTTAATGACCACGGTTCAACAGGTCTCTTTACAGCTTTAATCTTTCCTGTTATTTTTAATTATGTTAATTTTAATTGCAATTTCCACATGATTATTAGAAAACAGTCCTAAGAAAATACGCGTGCTGATTGGTTAAAGGTCACGTTTCTATAACTCGATAGAAACACAGAACTAGCACAAGCTGTTGATGTAATGGTGGCCCGTGCAAAGAGAATGTACATTTTGATAATCAAAGTTAACAAGTTTTCCTTTTTTTCTGTCACAGTGTTTTCTAAAAGAAATCGAAAACTTGTTTCCCATGTTTCTATTTTGTTATGGAGGCACTTGTGAAGGTTTGGATGAACTCGAAAAAGCTGTACTGGAAACACGTGCCTGCGGCTCGTGTTCCCACAGCATTTCTCGTTCTCCCGGGCTTCCGCTTGTGTGTCTGTAACTTGATGGAGGCACGGAACATGTTTTCTATTTCTTAAATAATAATAATAATTAATTGCTGCCAAAATGTATCATCCCATTCAATTACATTTGGATCCTGCTAATTTGAACTCGGTTATTTCGATTCCCCTGTTATTTCGAACTCAAATCCATTTTCCTTGGATTTGCCCTTCAGTTATTTATTATCGGCTATTTCAAACTCCCACTATTGTGAACTAGTTTTCACTTCCTGAGAACTGCGTTCAACTGTGCCTTATTAATGCTTGAAACATTTGATAGAGATTGAGGTGAAATCATACCTTGAAACTGCAGAGCAATCTGTTAACCCGTCCTTTCTCTTGTTTGATCAAGTCAAATTCTGAAACAAACAGCAAAATAGCAAAAAAAAAGTCATCTCATGTTTTGATTTCATTACTTAAATTAATACTGTTCCTCTGTTAATAATTGCCACAAAAATTGCTACAATGTTCATTATGCAGCAGCTGTTGCTTCTAATGTCAGCATTTTGGTACTAACATGCGGTTCCACCAGCTTTAGAATAGCCCTATGGAATGCCTAAACATTACATGTACGTGACACACTATTCCTAGGAATCATACATTAGTACATACATGTACATCTAGACAAAGATCTATAGTTGGAAGAAAAATAAATAAATCATTATTGATTGATTTTACTATTTATGTACCTTTTTCACAATCCTTGAAGTCTTCGTCCTTTTCTTCAAAGTCTGACACATCAACATTAACATCACTTTCAGATGGCCCAGCAGCCTTCCTCCTCTTTGGGCTCTCACCTGAGATTGGTGTCTTACCTGAACAAGATAGCATAAGTTGCCACATACATGTATTTGCTTGCACTGTCAAGGCTGGTGTATTTCATAGAATACAGTTGGACCTGGCTAATTCGAACTCGGTTATTTTGAATTTCCTGTTATTTGGAATGCAGAACCATTTCCCCTGGATTTGCCCTTCAGTCATTTACTATTGGCTATTTCAAACTCCCACTATTTCGCACATTTTTTGTTTATCCTGCGAGTTCACAATCACTGGGTTTAACTGCATTTTGAAATTATATATATTTTTATAAATTGTTCTAAATATTTGACCATTTTCAGCATTCCAGGACCTAAAAGGTAAGAGTTATTTTCAAAAGATTTATAAAAATCGTATTCACTGCTAATGATAGGTACTGTATTTTGACGGTTCTTTAATTTTCTCACTGCTTTTTAGCCACACATCAAAAATAGACGTATATAAAATGCCTCTTTCACATTTCCATCACTTTCCACAGGCTTGGAAACTGACTTTCTAAAATACCATGACATGCCAGGTTTTCCATCACCTGCATACGGTACACTTTGAGCTTATTTTTGTTCATCTCATTTCAAATTTACACATGTAGCTGATTACAAATAAAGTTGTTGTTGTTGTTGTATATTACCTTGACTGTTGTGTGGGAATACAGAATATCAGGAAAATTAAATTGCAGGCACTCTGAAGGAACAGGATTAAATGACCCTATTTATTGTGGTTGTGGTATGCACAAGGTAAACATAAGTATCACATATTTGGCTACCGGTGAGTGAGTCAGGCCTGAATTCATTTGATATAATTTTGAAACTTCTGGCTCTTTGAAAGAAGCAAGTGTTTTCAAATACATAAAGCATGAGTATAATACAAATAGGTAAATAGATTATACTGGTTACTTCATCACAATTATTGCACAGATCAGACTGCATTAATTAGTACCTTTCCTCTTTGTGGTCGTTTCTTCACTTTGCACCTGATGCTCACTTTTATCTTCGTCATTTAAGTTTTGACAAAGTTCTTCTCCAAAGAGACTTACGATGGTTGTACCACTTGGAAGCCTGCATGCAACTATCTAATTGTCTTAGTTGGGACATACCTGAAGTGTAAACCACTCCCTCCCAAGAACCATGGGCACTTTTAACATGCACCTTGTCTTTTGTCTTTGGGTTTAATTCCTCAATGTATTTTCCCTCAACTACTGCATACTTTAATTCATTGACAAACCAAACCAAGTAAAACTTGGTCTCCTTTGACCTACTCTCTGCAATATAAAACAGTAAAGAGACGGAATAAGGCATACGCAATGAAATAAATTATTTGTTGCCTACAAGGAATGGTCAAAACAATCTGTGCACTTACTCTTGAGACTCGAAGAAAAGCTTAAACCTTGAGCATGTTAATTTCTGGCCAAGAAGTTTTCTCTCTTTGTATTTTTGCCTGAGCTTTTGCTTCTAGCTTTTCCCGATCTGTCCAGTCAGACAGAGAAGTCTGTTGACTACTTGAGCTTGTGACAAACAATAATATCTTGACTCCCTTAGCTTCGCAGTGACGTAAAATCTGTCACATGATTAATAACGGACCAATCAGCCATAAACATGAAAAAAGGGCTTTATGTTCTTAGATTTGGTGACTCTATTTTGGCGCGTGAACCATTTGCTAGGGCACCAAAACGGTTCTGGAATGAAAATATAAAATTTGTTCTGTGAAAATGTGACGTGGAAATTTTGAGCATGCATGAAAAACTTTATTTTTATGATTTCGTAAAGCCTGAATACATTTAAACGTTTACAAAAAGATCAGCAAGCAGTATTGGAGTGGCACATCTGCCTCAAATCAGCTTGAAAAATTGTCTTGTAAACCTCCAGATGCTAAATATTTTCATGGCTCACATATTGATGGATCTAAGCAAAGAAAAATATCTGTTTTAAGGACAATAAAATGGTCTGGGTTCGCAAAAAAAAAACCCAAAAAAAAAAAACGAGTTGTTTGACATGTTAATGAAAGACCCTTTTGTGCCCTTGCATTTTCCAGTTTTAAGGCTATAATATATAGATTATGGCCAGCCTAAAAGTGTATCTCCTGGGCCGGGTTGTTCAGAGCCTGATTAAGCTAACGCAGGAAAAGGTAGAATTTTGAGGTTTTCTGTATATTGTTTGGCCTTCTGTTTTGAGTGGCCAAAATATATCAAATGGATAATTAGACATGAAAGCAATCTAATACAACACATGATATACTTTCATAATTTATAAAAAATTAAGATTTAAAATTTAAAATCGGACATCATCTTCGCAAAAGGGCATTGTAGTGGGAGAGAGAATGAAGTGTGGTATTAAGGAAAGCTAAATTAGCTTCCCCAGCTTCCAGTGCTCTCTTCAACTTCAGGTCACCATAATTGTCTTCTGCTACAACTTCCACCGTGACTTCTTTGCTGAAGCAGAGCTTGTTGAGTAGATCTTGCCTTGCACTTTGATTTTTCTTTTCTTGGGTATTTCAGCATTATGATGAGCCTGTTTTCCTTTGTGTCTACTTACTGCATTGGCAAGGCAGAACTAATGTGCCCTTTTGCAAGTTCTTTGTGTGGGTTTTGAATGTTGTATCTGACAGTTTGTAATTTGCTTTTGAGGTTGGAAATCGTTCATAATGTTTCCTCAATATTGGCAAACTGCTCCTTGGTGCATGGTTTTAGCTTTATAGTTGATGGCTTGAAAAGCTCTTGTTTCTGCTGCTGTAATGTCTCCTTGATTCCTTCGGCTTGTTTAATGGTTACATGTAGCTTGATGTCTTTCATAGCCAATGTAGGTTAAATTAGGAGGTTGAGGTCTGGATTTATAATTTGCGAAGATGATGTAGTATTGTAAACCAATATGACTATGCCAGCTTAATATTATTTCCATTGAACAGGCTTTGTAAAAGTTTAGAATGGATTGCTTCTGGTAAGACCAAGTTATTATGGAGTCCACCAACCAGTGAGTTTGGTAATCCAACAATGGCATCAATCTGGATCTTGTTCCCCCTCGAATTACTGTTGAGGAAAATAATTTTATAGCAATCACCATAATGTTGAACTGTAAATTTACACAACAGTATCACATAATTATATTATGGTTATTTATGAAATTAAATGTTTACAAGTGATGACATACCTCTTTTGTTGAAAAGTATTTCCACAGAATTCCAAGTTTCTATGCCTGCCTAGGTGTAGGGCAAACAGGGTTTGAGCCCCCCCCTCCCTTGCCTCCCCTCCATTAAAAAGAAACCAAAAAATTCAGTCTTAAATGTTATAACTGGAGTAAGAAAACAGGACCCATGGAGGGAGGCTGGAGTTTCAATGAGTTCTTAAATGTGGGCAACTTGCCTAGCCCTGCGGCAGAATGTGTATTGTTGCAGGTCTGTTGTAAACAAACCTTATTAACAGTATGTAAATAATAAGAAAGATAAAAAGTTTATTGGGAGTAAAATAAGATTTGGAACAATAAAGCACTTTAAATGTTGAGATTTCATTGTTTCATTTAAAAAATATTTTCACTCTGGTAGATAATACCGGTCTATGTTATGGTCAGTAGTGTTAATTAGGCCAGACCATGTGGGTCCATGAAGGTGTGCCATTGTCTCTGTGTGGACCTGACATGAAACAAATAAATGTGTTAATTAGTGTAATAGGAACAAATATATACTATGGTGGATTGGGAAGGGAGTTCCAAAAGTTTTTTTTAAATGGTTCACAACTAATTAGGGAAGGAAATGAAATGGAAAAGATGAAACACTCTGGTGCTTTTGGGGACATTTTGCAATAAATTTGTGTGGTCATGTGGAGAGCTTCTTTAAAGATGTGTTGGTGGAATGGGGAGTAATAAATGTAGAAATCATAATTCCAAAAAAAGGGCTATGCTTATGGAGGTGTCTTTGGTTTCAGGTAATCCCAGAGATCCTCACTCATTCTTTCCTGAATGGCAGGTTTCTAGCATTAGGCCTTTTCGTGAAACGGGCCCTCCCTGTTTTTGTTCCCAAACTGTTAATGAATAGGAAAACAGCTGATGTGATTGCTGATGTCAAGGTCAAATGTTGTCAAGTCTATTCATATGAACACTTAAGAAAATGTTTCAAGGCACAAAAAGCATATAACATTCTCTGATACTCTAGGCTACCAAAAGCTAACAGAAAAGGAACTGAAAAGCTTGCTGTTATAGTTTCCTATACCTAATGTGTGATAAATGTATTGTTAAAGAAGAATTGTTGGGCTCCATTTGGTATTGAAAAGACCAGTACCAAAGACAAAATCATCACCAGAGGCACCATGTGGAAGATCAGATCATACGTGTACTAGAAACAAAGTACTTCTTGGTCAGCATGTTGGTCTTGAGAGCAAAAACTTCAATTGTTAGAACATCATTTTGATCATAACTTGTAATCTTGATGTCACAACAATAGCTATCTGTCTTTTAAAGTCTTCAAACTGTTTGGGAAAGTATTTTCTCTTGTATAATGTAGATTTTTCTGACAACAACATCAACAACTGAGCGTGCTCTTCGAGTGAGCATTATGAGCTGAACTCTGTATTCATAACAAACCACTGGTGATGTTTAGAAGTACTTTCTCCAGTGCCATTTGGTTGGTGATTATATTTTTATTGTATGGTGAAACAGTGGTGTTTACTTTCCAAAGTTTAATTAAAAACTCCTGCGGCATGATGCTGACTGCTGCAATGTGCGTGTGAAATTTAAAATATGTTAATGTAAGCTGTTTTGCTTAAAACAGTGGCAAGTGGCCTTGACTCCCTTGTTAGTTATGATCCTTAATGCCTGTATGGGTTAAAATACCAAAGAAAGGCAAGATAAAACTGGGAGAGTTCGGTCAGTAAATTATTGTTCGAGGGTTAGCTAAGGTAGACCTGAGACACCTCTAGTGAAGGTCATAGATTAGGAATACCTTTCACAGGGAGGAGCTACTTACAGTAACACCCCAAAATATGGTTATTTGTGAGCCCAAATGTTTGTTTTCATTTTTGCGCACCTAAGCATCTATGTTTATACCGATACTGGTAAAGTGCTGGTCGGGTTGATCCCCAGCACCCAAGATAGAAAGTGGTGTATCTGCACCTTGCATACCTGTCGTTTGAGTAAGATTAGTAATCTTGTCCACCAAATGTTCAGCTTGTCCAATGGCAGTTTGGTTGTGGTCAGGGATACTCGCTTGATGCAGTGCAGCCATGGCATGCTTCACAGCTTTAGATGCAGTAGTGGCAATTACGTTAGTGAGTGCCTGAAGATTCATCTGGGTCATCCCTGAGACTGGAGGAGGCTGAAGATCTTGCACTGTTATGAGATCAGATGCAGGCAACAATAGGCAAAGACGCTTGAATAAGCTTGAGGGCCAACAGTATGCTTCTTAGGCGGCATGATTCAGTGAGAAGAAATGAACTATACAACAAAGGATGTTAGATCACAATGCTAACCTCATACAGAGTTATATGAGATCAGGAAAATTACAAGGACAGAAAAAACACCCTCAGAGGTGCCAGATTAAAGTAACCGCCAAATAGTTACAGTGTGCGAAAACAGGAAGAAGCCGTTTTCTAGGGCTGCAACAATACAATTTCTCACAATATGATACATATCTTGATACAAGTGCCATGATACAATACATGATACAACTGACAGGTGATGCAATCTTATTCTTACTTAACTGTTTTGAAATTATTATTTCCATTTATAAAAAACCTAGCATGATAATAAATGACACCAATAACAGAGTACAATAGTAGTGTTATAGACTCAAAACAATATTTATTTGTTGTACTGATTTAACAGCTGTCTCTAAAAATCAGTGATTGAAATTAACAAAATGAGAAATGTCTGCTTGACTACTTCTTGCACAACTTGAAGGTACGATTTTAGACAAAACTTGTTCACAATAAAATGTCAATAGGATGATTAAAATTCAAGAACTGGTAAATGAAAAATGTCTACTTAAGGGGGGGTTTTACCTGAAAAATGGCCTTTTTTGCAACAATTGTAACAACTCTGATTTTAGACAAAACCATAACAAACTATATATCACTGGAAAGCTCTTGGCCTGTAGATTACAAAAATGTATATTTCAATGTGTTAGTGATTATTGTAACTTGACACCAGGCTTTTAAAGTACCACATGCATGACCCATGTGTACTTGAGAAAAGATTTTCATGTGTAATTTAAAGAGAGAATGGTCATTTTAATTTTATTTTAAAGTAAACATATTGCTTGCTGGGATGAATGAGGGATTTTGCCAAATTTTATAATACCGAGTCCCAACTCCCATCTAAAGTTGCGCAATCAAAATCAAGAAATTATTTTTTTGATAATTTCTATCCTGTGCAATCTATGGCAATTTCCCTCATTCATCCCAATTAACTCAATGAGACCAACAAATCCTGAAAATTTCAGGTCAAAAGCTTAAATCCTTCTTGAGATATCTTTTCTCAAAAGCAAAAATACCGCATTTTGAGAAAAACAGCCGTAAACTTAAGAAATGCAATTAAATATCAATTGCTTTGAAATTACAATGGTAATGAGAGAAATACAGTTCAGATTTTGTTCACAGAAGCCTGGGGTAATAATTTAAAACCCCCCAGCTTCATATGTCACTCCTTTGATCTCACGAAGGGCTTCCTCTCGCTGAATACGCACAAGCTGAAGACCCTGGCGACGCCTTTTTTCTTTATCAGTTGCCTGAATGTCTGCTTTTCGTAAGCGTTTCTTGTCCTTGAGCCCAAAAGCATGGCTGGTGTATAAGCCACCAGGAATGGAGAGTTTTTCCATTATCCTCTTCCTACATTCCGCTCCTCTGTGAAAATGGCATACTGCAGATGCTGCAGCACAGCGGATAACTTTAGCACCATGATGTTTGTGTTTTGGGCACCGAACCCAGACCATCGAGTTGATGCACTCGTTTGGGTTTTGAGTGGTCCCACGAACACACCTCTCAAGGAGCTTAGTGTCACTGAGAGTCATGAATGTAGGTCGCAATACTTCTAGGAAAACTTCAGGCAAACAGTAATCACCTTTATAGGTGGATGTGCCCGTCGCCAAGTCCTGCTGCCATTTACACCAGGAGCTTTCCCTGGGTGGACAGAAGCGATGCTGTTTAGCAGCATCTCCTGATTGGACGCTGTGGTTAAGAATGGCAATAATGTTCTTTTTCATTGCGTAAACTGCCACATCGACTTCCCTGTCTGATGGATTTGACTTTGATATTGTATTCTGACGAATAGCCAGTCCATAGTACTTCTGAAGTTGCTTTATTTTGGTTTCAGTAAGTCGACCATGCCCTCCTATTGGCTTCCCATCTGTAAGTTTGCCTTTAGTTCTGGCTTTCAGATTAATTAAGTGTTTGCCCATTCTCTTCTGGACATGGCCCACACAGTCCAGCTTGATGACTTTACAGTCATCATAGACATTCTCAACTGTATTAAAGGCTTTACTGTCACCATCTGACACCATCCATTTGTAACGAATGTTGTGGAGTTCAATTGACCTGTTCCAAAGAACAGCAGCACCTTCAGCCTCCATAGCTGGTGAACTTCCTGTAAAGTTAATATCGCATTCTCCAGATGCTGCGTGTTCTCTTCTCCATTCCTCAAATATCTCATCCTCTCCTTCACTCTGGGATTTTTTTAGGGCGCACTTTTGGCAGGCTTTGGATAACACATGGTAATCCAAAACCTCACCAGTGTCCACAGAAATCACAAACACCACTCCTGTCAAGGCAGTAAAGCCTCTCTTGGCCCATGTGCCATCAAAGCTTACGGCAGCATCCAGAGTCGCAGTGTTGTCCAATTCATCATTTTTCTTCTATGATGACTTGCCGAAGCCTTTGGCCTGCACTTATTAACTCCTCGTTTGCCTCATCTTCAAGAACATCTAAAACGCTATCCACTTGGTTATAATAAGCACGTGTGGAGAGACAAGGCATGTTCATCACCCCACAGAAGGAAGCAAGTCCTTCATATCCAGTGCCTGGTTCTATGGAGTGATAAACAGCTCTCCTGTTCACATCATATGACTTGCCTCTTTTCGTAATGTTACCTGATGTCATCAATGGGCTGCTTTCCTCACAGGCACTACAGTTAACAGACAAGTTTGACATCAATCCTGCACGAACAGAGTTATTTTCTTCAAGGGTAAGGTTTGCTGAAGTTGAAATAAAATGAGAAGCACGTAAGAGAAACTACAAGAACAATTATTTGAACAAAATGTCTTTAATAAAATTAGCAATAATCATCACTATTGTCATATGAACAAGAGGCTTCTTGGCTAAGAAATTAAGCAAAGAAATGTTGCTATTACAGCAGACTTTACAAGCCCCTCTTCCAGGCATCATTTTTATTGATAAAGTGTTGGGTCTCTAACTTCCTGATTGTCATATACTTATAATATTGACTTGGCTTAC
>Ga0100406_1216880_pt1 | contig 10477 bp, 10 predicted proteins | sample Orb8nscriptome_3_FD_81148 | JGI IMG/M metagenome (GOLD analysis project Ga0100406, IMG submission 81148) | Coral microbial communities from Puerto Morelos, Mexico - Orbicella 8 C C metatranscriptome (Eukaryote Community Metatranscriptome) | ecosystem: Host-associated > Invertebrates > Cnidaria >...
CTTTATTTGTTTTATGATAAAGAATCCAATAATTTCCCCATGCATTTGGCTGAATTTTCAAACCAAACTTTATTTTCCAAACAAGCAAAAGTGGCGTCAACCGTGCACTGTTCTCTGATAAAGCACGCTAAGATAAGCCAATCACAATCCTTGTTAGAATTATTCAAATAATTTGATTGGCTAATGAAGTGACAGCTGTCAATCACAAACTGGACTTCAGCTAAGCTTTCAGTTTTGAGTAGTTTGAGCAGCTTTAGAGAGAAGAACGATGCCTTCAAAGTTCGCTTTTAAGTTAATTTTTAAATACGGATCTAAAGGCAGGTGAAGGTTTATAGTCCAGAGGAATCTGGCCATATTGTGGCCCATGAAAACGTGCACTTTTCCAGTGGAAATTACGAAATGCGGAGCTTAAAGCTTGTGGATAAAAGTGCGAAATGCCGAGTTGAATTTGAAAGGAGCTACAGTTATGTACGGGTTGTAGCCACATGCAGCAAGATTGCCCGAACTAGTGTAAAAGTTAGAAAGACTAAATGGCTCCCACTGGTTCTACATGTACTCCAAGCACAGAAGAGAATATCAGAGCAAGCTTTGCACTGACCACTTGTCGGTTCACTTCCCTAAGAAGACCGGAGAACGAGCGTTACTACATTGCATGTAAGTGTTGTTTGAGCAATTGAGCATTTTTACAAAAATAAAGCTTCTCATTGTAAATAGAGACAGTTCAATATTATTGACAGTTCAATATTATTGTTGTTTTCTGTCGTTGTTTTACTTCTTAAGTATAATTTCTGCCTTCGTAACAAATATAATGTCTTCTATCGAAGCACTGTTTAGGTTGAGAATTTGTTTATTTCGCTACATGTTTTGTCAGCGGGAATATAGCAAAACTTGTCATTTTAGTACAGTTTTAACACTACTGTTGCTAACAATGGTCTCTGCAAGCCATATTTACTACAGACAAATAGCTCATTTCCATTGCATTTGTCTGAATCACAGGGGATGTTTAATTTTGGGCAAATTTGTCAGCAAAATTCCAAAGCAAAAATTTGAAAGCCAACTTACCATCATCAACCCGTGCTCTGTTCTCTGATAAAGCACACTCTTTCAGCCAATCAGAGCATGCGTTATATGGAAACTTTATTATAAAATACAATACAATATAAAATATAACAAATTACAGTGGAACCTCCAGTTGCGACCACCTCTCCTCGACAACATTTTTGAAAATACCAAAAGTTTCCATGTCAAATCCCTATATTTGGAACCTCTTGTAAGGGACCATCTCATAAGCGACCGCAGCCACTTTCAGAGCCACAAGATTGAAATTTTCTCTTGTTTTTAACCTCCTGTAAACAACCGCTAATAGTAAAAAATAATAGAGTGGAAATTGGATAAGATTGGAGAAGGAAATTTCTCAATGGGAAGTACTGTTATGTAGTTTTTCTTGAAATTGACTTTTCCCCAAAAACAAAAGAATTAAAAACGGGTAATTCTCTACAGTTACCATATGCTAATGAAGCAAAATTTTGGCCCAATATGGTCTAAGCTTGCATTAGGAGCCACCTCCCATAACTGACCACCTAGGCTTAATATTTTGGGTGATCACTTACGGGAAGTGTGACTGTATTAAGAATATTATGCAGCTTGTCAGGGAATAAGTTTTAAAAGAACAAATAGTGTTGTGGTTGCTTGGACAACGATCTCCACAAGTTTTGACATATTTTCCAAATTGCTCATCAGGGCCTGTGTAATCCATCTTTTTGTAATGGTGTGACATCATTCAACAGTCCTACCAAAGTAACTTCCAAATATAAGTAAAGAAGCTGAGTCAAGTGAGAGGTTAACTATTTTTGCCATTAGAGGTAGTATTGGAGACATTCAATAAGAAGGTTGGTTGCAAGATGCTGTGCTGAGATCATATACTTCAGGTTTAGAGAGCAAGCAATAACGGTACTAGACTGAATTGCAATTTGCAACCTGATGGCATCAATTTAATTGTCATAAACAAATGGGTGAATCCAGTACATTTGGAAAAACTTAACAGGGACTTGCTGGCTCCAAAAAATTTCCACGTATAGTAATCACCCAAAATTCATACAATACAAAATGATAGCAAATTGGCATGTGATTTACATGTAGAAGCTCTCCAATTCCTTTGGCTTTTCTCCCTCATCATTTAGCCAAAAAAATATCATTCCTCCTTGGGACACAACATCAAACAATAATAGCCTTTTGCACAACAGGAGCATGATGGTCCAAATAGGGAATGCATGGGGGTGTTGTCCAATAAAGCAGTAAGCTGAAGAGGATCATCAGTGTTACGTCATCACAATTTGCTAATAATATGTATTCTAAATATCGTTCATAAATGCATCAATTTCAACCCTTTAAGAGGTGGTCGAGTTATTTGCCGTTGGAATAGCAGGGCATGGTGATCTGAAAACAGAATGCTGGAGGTGGGTTTACCTCTTACAAGGCTGTCTGACTTCTGAATACATGGATTCTTGAAAATCAAGAATATAGCCAAGCCCATTTGCATCTGAACATATTGAGTTAATAAAAGATTTTACAAGGTCTTCTTTTCCTCTTGTGCTTTCTGTTGTGTCATGCTTGGTAGACTAAGCACCTTGTCTAATGTATATCGATATATAAATGTTCTTATTATTATTATTATTATTATTATTATTATTATTATTATAGCCTAGTGTATTGGGCAAATTGAAAATTACATAACTGAATGGAAGTCTTTCTTAAATAAAATCCATGCACAATTTGCCACCCCTTCTTTGACTTGAATAATGTCTACTTTATTTGTGTTTAAATACGCTTGTCAGAGTTTGACATGTTTGTGCTAGTCACAGCCTTGTTAACAGAAAGGGCACTATCAAATAAAGCGTAACCAATTTTTCCAAGATTGTAGAAATTACATATGCAATATTGAGCAAGGAATATCTCAGAAGAAAAGTCAACAATGTGCCAGGGGTTAATTTGTGCTAAAATTTGGCCTTTGCATGTACCCCTCCTGCTCCCCGAACAATTAAGTGGCTTGACCCTGCGATCCACTTGAAAACCTGTACCAGGGCAATGGTCAACTTTAAACAAAGATGTGATTTCATTGTGCTCTAAACCTGAGCCCACGATATGGTCATGTGACACTGGTCAGTGAATACATTGTCTTGACAGCTGTCTATTGACCATTACATGGATGTCCAATAGCAGAGATATACACGTAAACTAAGGCTGCATGTGTTAGCCGGAGCAAAGCTGCCATGTTGCGCGATGTTGTTGTCGTCATTGTTGTTGTTGCAGGGCGCATGGGCCAGAGATCCAGGTGGCTAGTAATGTTGATGCATGGTTTAACATACATACATACTTTATTACCCCTTCCCCAAGAGGGATTTTCAGAGGAAATTTTCTTTTTGGTTCTGCATTTGGTTCTGTTCTTATGGTTATGGTGCTCTGTTTGCCAGCTCCTCAAACTGCCGTAGCTCCACCATGATGCTTTTCCTTATTTACATTAATGACTTGCCAAATTGCCTGAGTAAAGCCTTACCACGAATGTACGCTGACGAAACCAGTATCAGCATCACTGCCAGTAGCTTACCACAGCTTGAATCAGCACTAAACACTGAACTAGCTAACCTTCATGAATGGCTTAATGAATATTGCTAAAACTGAACTAATGTATAGGCTCACGTCAGAGACTTGCCACTACAATTCGCCATTTAATTACTGTGCAAATTGTAGGTCATGAAATTGATTGAGTGCCTCACACCAAATCCTTAGGAGTCTACATCGATCAAGATCTTTCGTGGTCCAAACATGTTAATGAGACTGCGAAGATTATCTCCTCTGGTATAGGTGCACTTAAAAGGTTAAGGCCGTTCATTTGCGAAGATACAGCTATGTTGCTATAAAGAGCTATTATCGAACCATATGTTGACTATTGCTGTCCTGTGTGGGACGGTCTCAACAATGAGTTAGCCGCCAAATTACAAAAACTACAAAATCGTGCCATTAGGGTTATCACCACGTCTGATTACTATTCTAGCGCTACCGTCTTCTGTGGTAAGCTAGGATGGGATAATCTATATATCAGAAGGAAAAAGAAAAAATTGAAATTGAACTTAAAAACTTTGAATGATCAGTCTCCAGAGTACCTGAAAGGCCTATTTAAACCCTTCACACAGACTATGGACTTAGAAATAGTGAAAACAAATTGGCTCTGCCTAAGCCCCATACCCATTTTTTGAAACGTATTTTCGGCTCCAGTGGGGTACATTTGTGGAATAGCCCTCCATCTATAAATCACCAACTGTCCTCCTCGTACTCCCACACGGCAAACAAGTAAATCAGTTTTTTTTAATATATCTCAATCTTGTAACTTATGTTTTTATTGCGTCTAAATAGTGTGTGTATGTGTGTATGTATGTATGCTGGGACGAACAACCAGCAAGGGGGGGGGAGGGGGCTATACAGGTATGTGCCAAGGTATAGGTAGGGTTTCACAGTCAGCAGATTAAGATGTATAAGGTGTGATTCATGGCATGCCGCAGCATTGTTTGAAGGCTGGATAACACTATCCACTGGATAAATCACCAATAACATCAATTACAATTTTGAAGGGCTCAGTACAAAACCATGCTAGGTGACGATTTTGTGTGAAATTGTTTTTTTCTCTAAAGTGCCTGAATTTTTGCATGTGGTCTCCAATGTAAAACATGGTCCTGTATTTTTCCTGCTAGTTTTTACTTTGTGTTTGAGATATAATGTATGCAAAAAACTTGATTTTTCCTGAGAGTGTCTTTAGGTGTTTACTTGTTGAAAGTCAACGTCTGACCAGAAAGATTTTTTTCTCACTTAAATGTTGATTTCACGTCAACAGGTGACCGCAAAGATGTTTATTTCACAAGAACGCATGACCTCAGAGATGCAGCGAAATGTTCATTTCATGAGAACATGTAAACTCAGAGATGTTGATTTCACTGGACAAACAGAAAAATGTTGATTTCAAGAGAATGCGTAAGCTCAAAGATGTTGATTTCACTTCAGAAACAACTAAATGTTGATTTCACGCAAAATTAATGTGTGAGCTCAAAAATGTTGATTTCACTTCAAAACACTAAAATGTTGACTTCATGAGAACATTTGACCGCAGAGATGTTCATTTCACTTGACAAACAGCAAAATGTTGATTTCACGAGAACACATAGGCTCAAAGATGTTGACTCACTTCAAAAACTAAAATGTTGATTTTGCGAGAATACATGACCACAGAGATGTTGATTTCATTCAAAGTAAACAGTTAAATGTTGATTTCACATCAATGCGAAGTTTAGAAATGTTGATTTCACTTAAACAAGCACTAGCGTGTTGATTTCACGTCAACAGGTGACCTCAAAGATGCTTTTTCACTCAAGAAACAGTTAAATGTTGATATCACGAGAATGCCTGACAAGGGATGCTCATTTCACTCAAAGAGCACAGTTAAATGTTGATTTCACGTCAACGTGAAAGTGCAGAGAGATGTTGATTTCACTGTCAAAAAAAAGAAAAACACATAATATGTTGATTTCACATCAGCAGGTGACCTCAAAGATGCTCTTTTCTCCTGAGAAACAGTTAAGGTTACTGCAGACCTCCAAGTGCCTATTTTGTCCAAAAAGACTTTTACTTTATCTGAATTTTCCAAAAAAAATTATATCAAAAACTTAAAACTTGAACGAGTTATCCACAAAAACGTTAATTCTTACATGTAAAACGAGTCAATCAACCACGAACTGTGATAAGCCAATTAAAATGTGACAACTGATCTCATCCGCGGAGTCGTATTTCGCTTCTTTTGTTTATCCATTACGTCTTGCAATTTCTCGCAGAGAAATCTTCACTTTTGTTGATTGTTTTTGTCTCTTAAGTGATACATGTAGACTAGGTGCTTCGCATTCCCACATTTGAACGCAAGCACAAATTGCAAGCGAATGTTTCGTCGATGCCCTGCTCTAGCTTCTTGTAGCACAAAAGTTGATTGCCGCGGAATTACCGACCAATTCAATCGCTGATATCTGATAAGGGAGCTTCTCAAAAATGCTCCTTTGCCCTGCTTTATAGAGTGTTTTTCCATATTCTACTAAAACAAACAGGCCAATGAATTGCATGCTTAGTTTTTTTTGGAATGTTTAAATATCAGCACTCGACTCATCTCGCCAAGTAGGTCTGTTCAAGGTTATTCCGCTAGCATTCCTCTTTTTTCCGTTTTCCTTCTTTACCCAGTTATCTGCTGATTCGGTTTAGATGCTGAATGTTTCACAGCAGACGATGTAAGATATAAAGATATACTGTAAATGTAAACATTGCACATTCATTCCCGGGAAGCATTACTGTAGCCTGCTGGGAAGTTTAAAGCTGCATTTCATTGGTTGGCGGCATGGTCACATTGACAATTGCTTCAGCGAGGTGTGAAAACTGTGAATTTCTTTCGAGGCCAAAAACTCAAGGTTTATTTCTGCATGAATTACCTCTATTCAAATGAATTAATAGGGTATGAAGATTTATCGGATTTCAATGAAACTTGGTCAAAATGTTCATCAGATATTAGTGCACCAAAGGGTGTGAGGCTTTTGCGAAAATCAAAATATTTTTCCTGTGACGTCCCATTGAGTAACAGCAGTCAGAAAATTTTCTATTGTCCAACTTTGAAAGAGATTTTGTAAGCAACCAATAGAAATATCGAAAAAGCCTCACACCCTTTGTTAGCCCATCATCCCCTGATGGATAATGTCCAGTCAGTTTGGATGTCCGCGTTCACACAAAGGCTGGTAATTCAGTTTAGCAAGTACGGTCATTTTTACATTTTTAGGCTTGCACATGCCTATCAAAAGGAAAATAGCACAATATATCGTCATGTTTGGATTCTACAGTTTATTAGCTTTACCATGATATATAGTTTGCTGTGTTTTCTTTAAAGCAGTGCCTAAAGAAAGCATTTTCCGGAAGGCACCCCTGAAGGTCTACAGTAACCTTAAATGTTGCTTTCACAAGACTGCGCTATCACAGAGATGCTCATTTGACTTATGGCAGAGTGAAATGTTGATTTCACAAGGCTTTCAAGGTTAGGGTTCTGTCTCCTGATCCCAGAAGTTCAAAACACTACAAATCCTGCAGATTTGAAATAAAATTCCTGTTATAATCGATTGCTACTTGTTAGCCATTACCTGTGGGGCTCCCTGTGTCAATAACCTCCAAAAACCCACTTCCTCTTACTTATATTGCAGATTACCTGGCCATCAAACCAACAAAATGTCCACTGAGCGTCATCGCAATGCATGCTAAGAAGGGTCTTTTCGCCTCACGCACAGGAGAAAGTGGCAGTTGATGCAAGACATATTTTATCACTCTAAAATCAGTTCTCACTTTCCAACCTTTGACAAAGGCAACGCTTGGCAAATGGGCCACATTTTTTTCTTGGGCAAGAACTTTTTTTTTAATTATTATTATTTAAACCTTCTCAAATAGTTTACAGAACTTACACTACTTACAATGCTTACACAACAATACTACACTATTTACATTACTTACAAAGAGATGTGCTACAAATATAAGCCTGCGCCACTTATATACTTTACTTGCACTATTTATATTATGGTCGCAATTACCATTCTGTTTTATTATCCAATAAAATCAACAGCTACAAACAAGACTATGGCTGGCTTAAAGAAAAGAGTAACAATAAGAGAGAGTGAAAAGAAACGGACAAAGTGAACTAGTGAAATTTATCTGTAATTTTCCCCAGATGTACAAGAATTTATGCAGCTTTCTTTGGGCGGTATAACTTTGCTTTAAAATATCAAGTTTGTCTTGGAGGCGGAGAAGAATTAAGCCTTCAAAACATAAGTTGCCATCACATGAACTTATCGAGAAGATATGGAATTTTTCAATAAGAAGAGTGACATTAAATGCCTGTTTATTTTTGATGTTATTATACCAACCATATAGGACGTTAGATTCAGTCAAAATGACCACTTGTTTAAATTTCTGGTACCACCAGTTGGTGAATCTATCCCAGAAAGCCTTAGATACAATACAGTGGTACAGTAGGTGGTTTATTGTTTGTTTTCCAGTGGCACATAAGGAACAAATGTTGCTTTCAGTAATGCCAGCTCGAAAAAGGCTGGATTTGGAAGGTAAAATGTGGTCTATTATTTCAAACTGGAAGGCAATTAATTTTGAATCTTTGGTATTAAGAAAGGCAATGAGTACACTTTGTGGATGCTTTCTTTGGAGAAACCGTAATTTAGAATTCTATTCTCTGATGTCGGTGGACTTACGTTGTTACTTAGAAGTGTAGTGTGGGCTACACGGGTTGACGGAAGGTCTTCAAATGGGGCATTTTGGCGCAAGTTGTTTTGATTTAATATTTTTTTTCCATTCTGTAGGAATGGCAGCGATGAGGCCATAGTACAGTGTAAACAGAAGATTGATGTTCATTTTGCGAGTGAGCTCGTCCAGTGAGACGAAGGCAGTCTTCTTTTAAAAAAGTAGCATGTGGTAAAAAAGTGGAAGGTTATCGAGGCTGAGATGTTTGATATTGTACTGACATTCTCTTAGAAAAGACAAACCGCCATATTTGGCAGCAGTGAACTCCGGTATTGTTTTCCATGCTGGGTGAACGTGTCCGGTGATTCTCTTGATCCAAGCAATTTTCAGAGCTTTATTCATGATTTCAAAATCCATCATTCTCAACCCTCCTTGACTTATGTCACTTATTATGTCACTTTTTATTTTGGCCAGTTTTCCTTCCCATATAAAATTGAAAGTTTGTTTATTTCTTTGACATGAGAATCTGGGATCTCGAGCACAGAGGTGTTATAAATTAGCTTCAACAAACCTAGAGTTTTCTCTATTTTGATTCTGCCATGGAGGGTAACCTTCCTTCTTTTCCAATTTTTAGGCATATTTTTCAATTTGATAATTTTCTCTCCAAAATTCAGATTATTCGCAGCATCGGAGTTATACGAAACGAAAATGCCCAGAGCTTTAATCAGTTCTTAAGGCCATATGTTTCTTATGCTAATCAGGGCAATTTTTTGAAGGAGGTATCCTGGAACATACCTGCCGATTTTCAGCCAGTTCCATCAGAAGACGTGCATAAACAAACTAACAATGTTCATCCTTATATGCAGTTTTATTTTATCGAGAAAAAGATGAAAAACCTTTTATGAGATTGGAGTGATTAGGTGTTAAAAATCCCCTCCAGACTGACAGATGTTGGCATGGGTCAATTTACCACAACAATGGGTTATGACAACTTGAAATAAACAGAGGTTTTCAATTCTGGCGCGGAAACCTGTCGCAGTGAAATCGTCCGAGAACCAACAAACTACTGAGTGCTTTCTACAGGTTTGTATTTAAACTGCCAAGATTTCTTTTACTTACTATAGAAGTTTACATCGGCGGCATTGGTATTGTTGCTCAAGTTTAGGCTTCTTCATTCTCTGGACATTTTTTGAAACCATGCCTCTTAAACCAAAAAGAGGAAATCTTGAGGTCTACATCGTCTACATCTACATCTGCGCTTGACTCTCTCATGGAAGTTTTGGAATCGCGTCCGTTCTTCAGCAATTTTGTATGACTAGCAATTGTTGTATTTTGTCCTTCAGCTTCATTGGCGGGACTTGTGTCCTCGGGTTCCTTCAACCATTCTTCTTGGTTACAGTGCGACTCACAGTCACTCAGAGCCAAAGATCTTGTTCGACGCTGAACCTCTGGGTTCCACCAGATTTTTGCCTCTTCAGCTTCTTCGAAGACGAAAATGGGCAAGAGGTTTTCTTGCGTTTTCGTCCTGACATAAATAAAATTTCACAAGAACAAAAGCTAACTTGCGATGAAACAACCAGATTGAGAACAGTTCGCGTGCACAAATATCACACCGCAATTCGTATTACATGTTACAAGTGGTGGTTAATTTTAGAGGTGTGAACGTGCCATAAGAGGTTAATGAGATTCAACAATAGTTTTTTCTCTCTATCTCAAAAAGTAAAAAAGCTTTTTTCCTCCATTCTTTTTGCAAAATATTTATCTCAGTCTCAGTCAGCAAAAAGAAAGATAATATAATGTATTATTGTTTGTCTCACGATGCAGTCACCCGAGGTGCAGATCGCGACGCCTCGACCGCCCACTCCCAGTCCTCCCCAGGCGACAAGGCCGACCGACTGCACGGCATCATTCACATCACAAAGGTCGGCTGTGATTGGTGCATTTCGATCCTCCTATTCGATCCTCCTCCTGCATTCGCGCCGTCTTTAAGTCCGACACGACACTCCGGTCACACTTAGTGCGACCAAAGGACACCATCAACCCGGTTAAACAAGATGGTGTTGTCTACAGGATTCCCTGTGAGTGCGGCAAAGTCTACATCGGGGAAACAGGGAGATCTATGCAGGAGAGGATCAAAGAACACGACAGGGATATACGACTCGCC
>Ga0100406_1023507_pt1 | contig 10469 bp, 1 predicted proteins | sample Orb8nscriptome_3_FD_81148 | JGI IMG/M metagenome (GOLD analysis project Ga0100406, IMG submission 81148) | Coral microbial communities from Puerto Morelos, Mexico - Orbicella 8 C C metatranscriptome (Eukaryote Community Metatranscriptome) | ecosystem: Host-associated > Invertebrates > Cnidaria >...
GGAAGACCCGGAAGAACCGGAAGAGCCCGAAGATGAGGAAGACGAGGATGAGGAAGGCGGCAAAAAGAAAGGAAAAGGTGGCAAAGGTGGGAAAGGCGGTGGTATGGCTGCCAATGCCGCCATCATCAAGAAGCTTGGAGCGATGTGGGCAACCGCATCTGCAGAGGAAAAGGCAAAGTTTGAAGAACGAGTTGCAAAGGAGAAGGAGGCCTATGAAGCTGAGATGAAGGCTTGGTACGACTCTGAAGGTTTCAAGGCCTTCACCATGGAGGTGGACGAATGGGAAGCCGAGATCAAGGACAAAGGTGACTTCCCCAAAGCCCCGCTGAAGAGCTTCCGTGCCTGGCGTCGGAAGAAGCTGCAGGGGAAACGACAACAGCAGAAGTTGGCGGACCGAGAGCGTGCGAAGGCAGAAAAGATGGCTGCAAAGATGAAGGCCAAAGGAGAAAAGTTAAAGCCGAAGAAGGGCAAGGCCGGTGCAGAGGCACCTGAGGAACCAGTGGTTTTGCCACCCCTCTTGCAGAAGGATCCATTTTGGGACACCTGTTTGGATTCCCCAGAGGCGATTTTGGCATCAGCTGATGTCTTGCTTGGAGATCGCGTGGCTCTTGCAGCTGCCAAACATGGTGGTGCCAAAGGTCTGGCAGCACTGAAGTGGCTTCAGACGAAGCCGCACCAGGCGTCGTCTTTCTTCCGGACGGCATGTGCAGACTGCCAGGAGACAGCCCTCCACTACGCTTTCCAACACGAGGACCTGGAGATGATCCAAATTCTGCAGAAGGAAGCGAGTCGTCACAATGGGCGGGACACTTGGGTCAGTGGAACCGTCAAGGATGGGATCATGACTTTTGAGCTGGTGACAGGTGCGCAGCTCTGGTTTTGGCCTCCGCGCCAAAATCAGATTGGCTACCGTGCTGGCCCTTCCGATCAAGATCCCTTTGTCCAAGGGAGCGACAACAAGACACGTTTCATCGTCCCAGGCGATGCTGTTTGGGTCCGAGAGTTGCGTGGATCATGGATTCGAACAGACATTGGTTGGGTGCCACTGGTGGTTGGTTCTGAGAAGAGCTTCGTTCGCGAAGACCCCTCCCTGTGGCGGGTGAGACTCAACTTGCCAAACCCAGAGCTGCAACCAGTCTCCACTGGCTTCGCGCGTGGTAGAGCCTTCAGAGCTAAGAAGCTGCGGAAAGTGAAGCTGAGCCGAGGCGGCGCAGAAGGAAACCAGGCTTTTGTAAAGGACATGGAGACAGAGGATAACTATGTCCAACCGAGGATGAGGCTTGACATCGCAATGCAGTGGTCAATTCGTCGTGGCATGGGCTTCAAGACCCTGGCAGCGTGCTGCGAGATCTTCCAGCAGAATCAGCCAAGCGATTTCCTCGGAGCTGCAGTGCAGTGTGGGCGCTGGCAGTTGGCGGGCGATTTGGTGACCCACATGGGAGTTGGTGATTTGTATGGCTTAAACCAACAGCATCGCACAGCTCTCCTACCTGTGCCAACGGAGGCTGAGTTGGCAGAATGTGTCAAGAGGAAGGCTTCGATCACAAAAAAGGCAGTGGCAAATTTTGAGATCATGCCCATTCACTGTGCTTGCATCAATCCGACCTATGGCAAGACCATTTTGGAGATGATGTTGACACAGCTTGGGCCCGCTGCTGAAGACATGTGCAAAGATTCTGAGCAGCGGACACTAGCTTCTCGCCTCACCGAATCGACAGCAACAGCATGACGCCCTTGATGTATGCCTGCATGGCAAACCGGCCGAAGAATGTCGCGAGGCTCTTGGCTGCCAAAGCAGATCCCTTGGTTCGTTCCTCTGAGCGCACAAGCTTCCACTTGTCGGTGCAGCAGGGGTCTGCTGAAGCTCTGAAAGCCTTGGTGTCACACATGGCTACGTTGGCTGCCGAGATGCCGCCACCGGTGAAGGGGAAGAAGGGAGGAAAGAAGCCTAAGCCCAGCTGGCAGTTGGCCACTTCGTCATCTCAGCGAACCGCCTTACACGATGCTTGTGCAGTTGGTCGCTTGGACATGGCCGTTATGTTGCTTGAGGAAGCGCCTGGAGCCTTGCACAAGTGCGACAAGCAGGGACGCTCACCTTTGACCTTTGCTGTCATGAATGGACACGCTTTGTTAGCATCGCATCTCATTCACCGAAGGGCTCTGGTGGATCAAAATGACAGCTCTGGAAACAGTCCACTGCACTATGCCATGGCCTATGGCTGGCAAGACATTGCCAAGCTCCTGGTGGATTGTGGCCACGACCCAAACGTGCAAAACAAATGGCGCAACTCTCCAGTGGACGTGTCGCTTTTGAAGGGCCATGCTGCTTTGGCTTCCTGGTACGTGGCAGAGTGCCCAATCCAGCCTGATAGCTTTGATGAGAAAGGCCGCACTTTGCTCACTCGTGCCTGTTCCAACTTGGGAGACAAAATCTGGCGGAATGTGTTGACAGCGCTGGTGTCGAAGCGTGGAGCTGATGTGAATCTCCCCGATGGACAAGGAGACTTGCCCATCTGCCTTGCAGCGCATGCCTGTTCAGCTCAGAGTGCCAAGAACAATCCTGAGCTGAACTCAGCGTTGAAGCTGCTATGCTCGGCCAAAGCTGATGTGGGTCGTCGAGCAGAGAAGGGTCAGTTCCAAAACCAGTCTGCCATCTCCATTGCTTTGAAAGGCAGCAACAGCGACCTCCTGAGAATGATGTTGGAGAGTGGTGCTGGCTTAGCTGCCCATGGTAGAGGTGAGACACTTCTTCATGCTATGCCTGAACGGTTGATTCGGAGGGGTTATCGAAATGCCGAGGGAGATCAGACAGCCGAGCAGATTTTCCAGACCATCAGAAGCTGTGTCCCGAAGGAATCTTTGCGCGCCATGGCACAGACCATGGAAACTAATGGCCTTGCGCCCGTGCATTCCGTCATGTTGAACTTCAAGCAAGCCATCAAAGTTTTGCGGGCGGATCGGCAGAACAAAGAAGCTGAGATGAAGAGCTTGCAGAAGCAGTGTGACGAGGCTATGCGAAAGCAGCAGACTACAGTTGTATCTCAGATGCGTCACACCATGGAATCAAAGTCTCCGGCATTACAGCAAGCCTTGCAAACTGAGGAGGCTGCCAGAAAAGATTTCCAGAAGTGTTTGCTATGGTTGTGCGAGGAGGCTGGCGCGGATCCAATGCTGCCGATTGGACCATTGGAAAAGCCGTGGAAGGATCCCAAGAAGCCGGAGGACGCACAGGCAAAACCTCCTTCTGTCAATGCCGAGTATCCTGTCGAGCCAGCGCCAAAGATTGAGGAAGTCGTTGAACGCAGTGTTCTGGCTTTTGATCAATCCACCTATTTCAAGTACCAACCAGATTTGGGAATGACAACGCCATTGATGTTGCTGGTGAAGACTGGCGATTCCGAAGCCATCGCTTGGTTCTTGGATGAGTTGGCCAAGCGAAACCTGTTGGAAAAGGCGCTTGAGGCCTCAACTTTGTTCGGTGCTACCCCGCTGGTCATAGCTATTCAAATGGAAGTGCACCTCGATGAGGGGCTACTGGGTCGTTTGGCCTCACCCAAGGCTGCTAGTATTCGCCGCTATGATGGAAAGACAGCTCTACATTTGGCCACGACCGGAGGTGCACATGGCTGGACCAAAAATGTTCAAAGACAGGAGAACTTCAAGGACTGCCGCGCGGTGGCCTTTGAGGTGACCCTCAAAGCTGCAAAAATGGCCGGTTGTGTGGATGCCACTGATGCCAAGGGTTGGACAGCGCTTGCCTGTGCATTGTCCACTCAAGGTCCCAGGATGCCAAAGATGCTAGAGCCTTTGAAAGGAGGAATATTTAGCAGTCAAGCTACAGACTTTTCCCAGAAGGATGCTAGCATGGCTTCCGCAGAGAATGCCATGTACAAAGCATTCGGAAAGATTGAAGAGCAGTTGAAGAATGCCAAGGGCTTCACTGCTGGAACAGGAGCTCCAGTCACTGCCACCTCCGTGCAAAGGAGAGTTGTCTCAGTCGCTGGCATGGCAAGTCATGTGAAATGGAGGTTTGATGACTTGGGCGCCATTATCAACGGCCTAAAGCACCCAGCTGCAGAAGCGGCAGGACTTAAGGTTGGCATGCGACTTGTTTCGATTGCGGGCAATTCTGTAGCAGGTATGCAGAAGGACCAGATTCTCACCGCTTGGAAGAATTTCTCAGGGAACACCGGAACTTTGGAGTTTGAGGACGTGGATGCAGCGCCCACCCAAGAGCCAACACAAGCAGTCGGAGCTAAACAGCCTGCCTTTGGGAATGCTGGTGGATTTGGTGCTGGCAATGCCTTTGGTGGCCCTGGTTTCGGTGCTCCGACGCCTGCTTTCGGAGCACCTGCTCCTGCTTTCGGAGCAGCTTTCGGAGCAGCGCCTGGTGGAGGCCCCGCGTTTGCGTTTGGTGGGGGAAATGGTTTCGGAGGTGCTCCTGCCTTGAAAGCAGCTCGCTTTGGAGGATTGGCTGCCAGGGCAGCTCCTAAGTTTGGCTTTGGAGCGCCCGCTTCTCAATTAGGCACTGTACCGGCAGACCCTGCGCCAGAGCCAGTTGAAGCAGAATCTGCACCAGTCCCTGCCATGGTAGGATCAGCCGATGCTTGCTATCACAGCTTGGATGCCTCAGCCGTTTACGCGAGTTTCCAATGTCACATCACGCAGGGCAGGTGGTACTTCGAGCTTCAACATGTCCACATTGAGAAGGGCAAGATCGGTGTTGCATTGTGCGGGCATAATTTAGTGAGCTCCCAAGAACCCCAAGTGATTTGGATCTCAGATTCCAGGCCATGGAAGAACGATTCCACCATCGGCGTGGCCTTGGATTGTGATGCAGCTACAGCCCAATTGGTGATGAACCAAGTTTGGGGTGAACCAACGGCTATTCCTCGTGTGGATCCATCCTCTGGAAAGACGCTGATGCCAGTTCTATGTGGAGAGGGAGCTTGCACAATTTGTTTCAAGAAGACGCAGCAAGCCTCTGACCACAAGAGCCTGCCCTTCCAGCAAATTTCAGAGGTCATGGCGCCAGCTCTTGGTGCCAGCCGCTTGGTGCATGCTTTGCTGCAGGCTGGTGCAAAGCCATCCTCATCCAACAGGAATGGCAAAAATGGCGAAGTGATTCTGCCCTTGCATCTAGCAACTAAGTCAGATGATGCGCAATCCGTTCGATTGCTGAGTAGGAGTGGAGCCGACCTGAATGTGACTGATCCCACATCGGGCCGCACTTGCGTCCACATTGCAACTTCTAAGGGCTGCTTGGGCGCTGCCATTGCCTTACTCACAGCGCGAGCAGATGTGAACTTCCCTGATCCGCTTGAGGGACAAGGTCATCTTGGTGCAGCTTTGTATGGGCAACGGAGGGGTCCCAGATTGGCCTTGCACACAGCGGTGGAACATGGATCTGACAGCATGGTTGGGCAGCTCGTGCAGTTTGGAGCCAACGTGGGAGTGTCCATTGAGACACGCCATGTCTCGAGCAAGAAGATGTGGCTTCCGCTTCCACCAGCAGATGTGGATGCCACTGGCAAGGTCAATGATGAGTTCAAGAAGACTGGAAGGAAGGTTGGCATTGCAGCGCCACTGGCCTTGGAACTGCTTCGCGCCCTGAAGATCAAGGAGGAAGACCTTGAAGTAAAGCTGACAGCTGTGACAGCCAGGGCCAAGAAGGTTGCAGGTTTGGATGCTGATTCTGGTGCAGCCTCAGCTGGCATTGTCCCAATGTTTTGTGGTACCGTGGAATCTCTGCCAGCTGAAGTGGACCAAAGCCTCTTCTCAATCGGCGGCGGTGACTTTACCGCTTTGCTCCAGCAGTCTGACAAGAAGCTGCAGATGTTGGTCTCGCGGCAAAAGCTGATGTACTACCAAGATGTAGAATCCATCAAGATTACCTACGCACAACCGCTCCAAAAGGCAGCAGCCAGAAATGCAACGGCGATGGTCAAGGTTTTGCTCGATGCATCTGCTGATACCACAGTTGTGGACACCTTGGATGGACGTCAAGCGATTCATCATGCAGTAAATCATTTAAATGAGCGGATGGTGAGGCTCTTGCTGAACAAGACTACACCTCTGGACACACCAGACGCGACAACCAACAAAGCCACTGCCATTTTCTATGCCGTGAAAGCTGCGACTGAAAACAAACCTCATGGTGCTGGCATCCTGAAAGATCTTCTCGAAGCCAAAGCAACAATTGACAACGCGTGTTGCCAAGGAGAACATACAGTTTTGCACGTTGCAGCAGGATGCCGTCACCTTCAGGTGCTTCAGCAACTGCTGGATCTTCGTGCCTCACCGACTTCAGTGGACCCAGCCAAGCGAACACCTTTGCACTGGGCTGTGAATTCGGCTTCTGCGAGCGAGCCTTCCTTCGATGCTGAAAGGTTGTTGCTGGATGCAAGGGCAGATGTGAATGCACTGGACGTTCAGCATAGAATGCCGCTGCACTATGCCTTTGTCAAGAAAGAGAAGCAGCTTGACACCTCTGCGGCAGATCCCGTGGAGACAGTGACAAGTCTTTGTGCCGTTGAAGGAGTTCAGGTGGATGTCCCTGATGAGTTTGGAGCACCTCCGCTACTGTGTGCAGCTCGAAGGGGTGCAACCATCTCCTCATTGTACCTATCGAAGCGTGGTGCAAATCTAAAGACCCGAGACAATGCAGGGAATGATGCCCTGGGCATTGCTTTGGCTGGTGGGCACGACCAGTATGCAATTACCTTGTTGAGCCAGGGCGCTGGGGACGTGGAAGCCCCAATGCGTCATCTCCGACGTGTGGCGGACGAGGGAGCAGCAGGTGATCGCAAGCGGCAACGAGTGACCCCTGGTCCGCCGCTATCCCTATTCCGTGAATCTACGTCCAGACATTGGCTTGGCCTGTCGTACTTGCTGCTGGATCATGGCTACCCCTTCTATGGTGCAATTCAAGATGCTCTTGAGCTCGGGGAGTTTCGTCTGGTCTTGACTTTGCTCTCAAAGATCAATCCTTCTGAGAATCACGTTTTGCAGCGCTTGGATACCAAGCAGCGGAACTTGCTGCACGCCTTGGCTGGCTTTGGGAAGACCTTGGCTCCAGAGGCGACTGCCATCGCAGATGAACTGTTCAGACATGGCCTGCAGCCATTGGCGCTTGATGCCAACCAGCGGCTTCCTCTCCATGATGCCGCTATGAATGCTCACCGCGAGTTGTCTCGCTGGCTGATTCGCCAGGATCCTTCCAAAGGCAGCTGTGCAGCAAAGGATGCTGAGGGTCAACTTCCGGTCCATGCAGTGTGTACGCGTCAGTGGCTGCAGCAACATTCAGAGGCGGATCATTTAGCGTTCCTCGACATGATTTTGCCGCTCTACCCGTCAGCTGCACAGATGTCCTTTGACTATGCGGCTGGCGCAAAAGTGGAGCTTGAGCAATGCAAAGCCGCAGACCGTGATGTGCGAGAGCTGGGGCCTAATCCAAAGTTGAATGTGCCGTTGGTCAACGTCGCTCGCACGGCATTCAAGAAGTCAGTGGCGAGACTTCTTGAGGCTCGAAGCGATCCCAATATGAAAGATGGCAGAAATGCCACGAGCTTGTGCAACGCTTTGCAAAGCTCATGCGCTACAACCCTGGAAGTGGTGAAGCTCCTGCTTTTCCATGCTGCAGATGCCAACGGAAGGGATGGGGGCGGTAAGACACCACTTCATTATGCAGTGGTTTCCAAGTACCATCCAACCGAGCTCATCATGGAGTTGGCTCGCGCGGGTGCACGCTTCACTGAAGCCCCTTCGGCGAAGCATGAAGGATCTTTGGTCTTGGATGCCTTGAACTTCTCGACGCCTGCAGATGTCTTGACGAAGCTGCTGAAGCTCGGAGCAAATCCGAGCCAAGGCACAGATGCCAAGGGCCGCGCGCCGTTGCTGCTGGCTGTGGACCAGCGCAACCAGTTTGCCATTTCCTCGCTCCTGGCGCATAAGGCCAATGCCACTGTGCTGGATGCTGCAGGCCGTTCAGCATTGAGTGCCGCTATGACTATGGCAGCCTGGAAGACAGCGGAGGCCTTGTTGAAAGCTGGTGCTGATCCACAAAAGGGACGTGACAAGGATGGACAGAAGCCACTCTTGACAGCTACGATTGCAGGCAACGCAGCCTTGGTGCGGCACTTGCTGAAGGCCAAAGCTGAGACCTCGGCAGGAGAAGACAAGTTGGGTCGGTCGCCATTGAGTGTGGCGATCTTGGCGAATCGGAAAGATGTGGTGGATGAGTTGTTGAATGCACATGCAGACCCAAGCCACAAGGACAAGAAGATGCGGAACGCATTGCACCATTGCATCCAGCCAAAGCCACATCTCTCATACGAATGCACCCGGCTGCTTGCTGCAATGCTACGCACTCCTCAGGGCCTGGAGGCTGCCACGGCCAAGGACGACGAGGGCCTGACGCCTTTGTGTCTGGCGGCCAAGCAGGGCTCCGGTCGCATGGCGGCAGTGCTGGCAGCTGCTGGACTCCAGGTTCAGATGGATGTGCACCAGCTGTTGGCTCCAAGCTGCGACAAGCCAGACCTGGATGCGGATGCCAAGAAGGAGTTGGAGCTGGTGGAGGCCACGGTGAAGAAGACGCCGATCCCCGTGCACAAGGCATATGGCATGACAGGAGCCAATAAGGTCTTCGAAGACGATGCTGGCGAGTACGATGCGTTGCTGTTTAAAGTTGACTTGAAGCGAGATGAAATGCGCTTCTACCACCTGCAGCTGGTCTATGAAACCAACAAAGATTTGTATGTCCTCTTCACTCGATGGGGTGAGATTGGCGAAACAGGCATGTTCCAGCGCACCCCAGCAGCAAACAAGGAAGAGGGCATGAAAGACTTCTGCAAGGTCTTCAAGGAGAAGACTGGCAATGTTTGGGATGCGACAGGTGCAACCTTCGAGAAGAAGCCGAACAAGTACCAGCTGTTGAAGCGCCGCCGTGCTACAGCTCGAAGCGAAGAGATTGTGCAGCCGTTTTGCTTGGGCACCAATGCAAAGAGCAAGTTGCCCCACATGGTTTGGCGCACAATTGACAGCATCTGTGATCCCAGCAACATCTTACAAGCAGTCAGATCGATGGGCATCAAGACTCAGTCTATGCCATTTGGAAGTTTGTCCAGAGCCACTCTTGATGAAGCCAAATCTCTCTTGGGAGACATCAAAGTAGCCATTGAAGAACTGAAGGCGCAAAAAGCAGGAAGGAGCATGAAGACCGGCTTTGCAAAAGCTGAGGAAGTTCTTGAAGCTTCAAAGAAGCGTAATGAAATCAGAGAGAAGATCTTGGAACTGTCGTCCCGCTACTACGAGCTGGTGCCTCGTGGAGCTGGCACCACAGAAGTGGCTCGACCCATCGAAAACGACGCCAACTTGGCCAAAGAGTTCGAGCAGCTGCTGAACCTCACTGAGGCAAGTGTTGGTATCCGAACAGCTTTGGCGGCACAACACCAGCGGAAGATGGAGAACCCCTTGGACTACTGCGTGCGTTGTATGGGAGTGGCCTTTGAACAGGTGAACCAGGAATCATCTGAGTTCAAAGCGCTGATGGACTACATGTGCCAGACATCAGGCGGATCGCCACCCAGGGTGGCGAAGCCAGGAGATATACCTGAACAGTTCGGGCAGAAGAGGCGCAACGCGTTCCTGGGACATCGCTCGCATGATACAGTGACCGCCATCTATCGGATTTCGCGAGAGGGAGAGGCAGAGCGTTTCAAGGACTTGGGCAATCGCCGCCTGCTTTGGCATGGCTCTCGCCGTTCCAACTTCATCAGCATTCTGTCCCAAGGTTTACGTGTAGCTCCACCTGAAGCACCGGTGCAAGGCTACATGTTTGGAAAGGGCATCTATTTTGCCGACGTTTATTCCAAGTCCAGGGCCTACTGTGCCTCAGGCAATGGGGAGGCGACCTACATGTTGCTGTGCGATGTCTCTCTGGGAAATTCTTATCCAAGTCATCAAGCGCACTACATGGAGGAGCCACAAGCAGGAACTAATTCGACCTGGGGCGTTGGCCAAAGCCACCCATCATGGGAGAATGCGTGCTACGAGCCAGGAGGAGCTCAGGTGCCAGGACCAATGAAAGATGGCAGAGGTGGCGGTTTGGGTCATAGCGAGTTCATCGTTTACGACCCGGCCCAAGTTCGCATGCGATACTTGGTGGAGCTGAACAATTTCGAGAGCCCTTCCGAGAAGTATGCGCGTGAAGTGGCTGAAGCTGCTGCCCGCGGTGAGGCTCACCCTGCCAAGAAGTTGCGAACCCCAGAGCCAGAGGAGGAAGATGAGGATGAGGATGTGAACAGTGATGATGACGACGATTCTGATGCTTCCTAGAAGCTTTTGGTTGAACTGCAAAATCGCCCAAATTGACTTGTACAGATTTAGTCTTTGAGGGCGTTGCACTTTTCATTAGAGAGCCGATTGATGCTCACCATCATTCACAGTTGATTAGCAACTTGCCTCTGCGA
>Ga0100406_1314454_pt1 | contig 10448 bp, 2 predicted proteins | sample Orb8nscriptome_3_FD_81148 | JGI IMG/M metagenome (GOLD analysis project Ga0100406, IMG submission 81148) | Coral microbial communities from Puerto Morelos, Mexico - Orbicella 8 C C metatranscriptome (Eukaryote Community Metatranscriptome) | ecosystem: Host-associated > Invertebrates > Cnidaria >...
TTACTTGAAATGTTCCTCAAAACACGTGGTGCATTCACACACTTCTCAGCTACAACTAGCAAGAAAACAACACCAACAACAAGAAAGGTGCAAGCAAAAAGAGCCATGGTCACATACGTTCTGAGAATAAACAAACCAACAATGATTTATCAGTAGATTTAGAAATACCTAAGTAATCTAAACATAAACATTGTTCTCTGTAGGCACTGGAATCCAAGAAAAATATTGCTGTTTAGTAGTCCTCGGTTTATTGAGGGGGACATTGTGGGGCACCCAATACCGCAATACCGCAAGCAAAATTGGCAAATACCGAAATACTGTGTCGAAAATTGACAAAATACCGATACCGCATTTAGATCCCTTTTTTATTGGTCACACTCACTAAAGTTGCATCCATCTAGCGTGTTTATTTATCTCAAGCACGTATGCATTATACATCCCTGCATTTTGGTCATTTTGGTAGTTTGACGGTGAAGTTATTCGCAACTTGCTTACTATTCACGGAAGGAAAACTGCATTTGTTCAACCTTCTGGTGGGTGAATACAAAACAAAAAGCATGGAGTGAAGTGAGAGCTCTTGTAATGGATAAAAATCCTCTTACCTTTAACCGGTTTCCTAGTTTTCTCATCACGTATAGGCACCACCTTTTCCCACCCTACCTCCAGTGAGGGAAAAGCCCTGGGAACAAGGCCAGTCTATAAGCTGCCGAAGCTAGCAAGTCACCCGTTATGTTTTTTTCAGTACAATAAACAGTTGTTGAAATGAATAACTCTTCCCAGGGTTGGGCCATACTGTCAGCCAAAAGGATGAATCAAAGGGCTCTATGAGCCAACTCATTCATGCTCTTAGCATGAAATGATTAAGTGTTTACTGTGTATTATAGTGTTTATTAATGTTCATGGCACATCAATAAGCGTCAAGCTTCTACCTGACATGTATCTTAGCTATCAGCAGGCTTACCATTGACTGGTTGATTGGGTAAATGAATCATTTGCTGTACAATAGATTAGGACAATATAGCATTGTTCTGTGTTCTGTTATCAAGCATTTGTGTTCATTGTTCAGCAAATTAAATGTTGTGTTGTCAATACGAAGTGAAAGCCTTATTTTCACTGTTTGCTTGTTACAGTTTATGTATGGTAATTTATTCAAAGAAAATGCAAGTGATTAGTGCAACATTTGTCAGAACTGACCTTGAGAAAGCTTTTGTAACTGTTTTATACATGTACCATGTTACAAAAAACACAGGTCAAAATTAATGGTGAATATTCTATATCATATGCATTATATGTAGCCTATTTTGTTATTTTAGTGGAATGCACGGTGTGAAGCAGATAAATAGATAGACACCTTTTTTTAAAAGTAAAAATCCAAGGGTAAAAATTTCAGGGTAGTCCCTTCAGGGAGCTTACAAAGCACCTCTGCTATCAATAGGAGCCCTGAAGCTATTTTCTCTTGGGTTTTTATTGAGGCTTGTGCCACTTGTGGTCCATTAAATACATATTATCATGTCATGATATTCAAATGCACAATGTCTTGTTCACAGCATTCCAGAAATGTGGGTTGTTTATCATTTACACAGAAAAATCAGCTTGTCAACAATTTGAGCAAATGGTAAGCAAAAATGCTAGATGGCAAGTTCTGTTCAGATTGGCTATTAACCATTTCCTCAAAAAACTCCAATTTAATAAAAGTTTAACCTGATCATAATTCCAAGATGGCAGTGAAGAAGTTTCACAACAAAGATATTAGGTAGTCTGACAGTTTATTAACAGTCTTGATTTCTGGTGGTGGAAATTTTTCAACACACCATTTCAGTGTCTATTAATCCTGGTTGTAGTGGTATTATTTGTAACAATATGTTTTATATTTATATTTTAATGAATACGAGACAGTCTTAATGACTATGTCAATATCTAAGTTGAGTTGGTTGAAGCTGTGATAGTGAGCTACCTGTACATCAGTTATCCATTAATAAAGTCAAAAGTGTGCAAGCTTGGTTTTCGAAGGAAGCTTCTTGTCTGATGAAGTCAGTTTACGAAGAAAATCCACCCTGCACCCGAAGCATTTATCATTGAAGTTCTTGAGTCATCATTGTCATTCATTTGACTGTATCATTGTTTAAAATAATAACTAATTGTTTTTTTTTATTAAATAACTATTATGGGTAGCCAGGAATAATCCAACAGATGTAACATTAACTGCTGCCCCTGAAATTCAATTGATAAAAAATGTTAAGATAAAAATAAAAATAATTTGGAAGTCACCAGAAATAGGGCACATCCCTGTTTAGTCGACTCAGGCCTAGCTGGACAGGATTTTAAGAAAGCAACACACACTGCAGATAACTCTGATCAACTCCGTTTCCAACAATCTAAGATATAGGCATTGAATTGATTATTCACCTGCATTTTGATCCCATTTGGGTGACAGTCATGGTTACCAAATGTCACACAGCTTATAAGATTGTCAGTTTGTGTTTCATGGTTAGATTCATTAATTCACCTCATCGATCCGGGCCTGTACATGTGTAACACACAAGCGATGATAATCAGCAAGGAAGTACAGTTTCTTCTTTATGAAATTCAGGACATCATCTATTATTTGACTCGAGGCCATTATTATTTAACAAACAAAGAAGCCTAAGCCGTGCATCACACCTTGATAAGACACAACGGGCATTTGAGAACACATGGGAAATGTAGAAAACACGAGCCACAGGCGTAACCCGTAAACACTGACCCCTGGTCTGCAGACCCCCGCTATGGGCCAGGTCTGCAGACTACCCTATGGACCAGTCCATGGACTACCCAGGGCCCAAAGTTAGCGACCAACTGGTCGCATATGTGACTAGACTTTTGGCTGTGCACCTAATAAATCATGTGTGGTCGCACCACTGTGCCTTAAAAGCCAAAGTACAGTGCGATTTCTCTAGTGCTTACTCACCTGACTATACTAACGTACTCCGATTAATAAATATAAACATCAACATAGATGTAACACAACCAGGCACCAAAAAATAAAGTTGCACCATTTTCCTTTCATTGGTGTGTGTTCTATTCATCATCTTTAAGCATAATTTCCCAGTGGATTCTCCGAACTCAAGCGTTCATTTCTTCCCTACGTTCTGTGTTGTAAACAACTCTGCTGACACATGCAAATGAAGGAATGAAGCACGTGCTTCTGGCACAATCAATGATCATGTCAAAGTTTTAGTTCGAAGGTCAAGGGAGTCAAGAGCATGTCTAAAAAAACCCAATCTGGATTAAGGGCCTTTTTTTCTTCAAGGTAAGAAAATCAGTAAATTAACAATTAGTTAATATATCACAGTTAAGTCATTCTGCAATCAACAAATTCATAAAACATTACTTTTGTTCTCTTGTGACATGCTCATTTGCATGACAATAACTTCTTATAAACAGCCACCTTTTGCCTTCAAATATAAATACAGAGAGTACATCCTCAAACAATCCCACATGTACTTCATCAGTCAGCGAGAATGAGGATGAGCCAGCGACTAAGAAAAGAAAGGCATATAAATTTCAGAGATCATGGTTGCAGGAATTTGCATGGCTAGAGTGGGATTTGGAAAAGTTGACGTAAAAAACAATAGTTTTGTCACTATCTTTTGGTTCAAGTAAAGTAATCAGCAGAGCCTGAAAAGAAAAAACACAGGTCTGAAATAAAATAACATGCTGAACTAAAGATGACTAATAAATGTCTTAAAGCTATTACTTTCTGTTTTTACTGGGGCTTCTGTAAAGCTAGCCCAAGTCAGAAAATGCAGATCGTTCTTTTTCTTGGTTGCAAAATGGGGGTCATAGTGCCAGGCAGTCCTAACAGAAAGTGTGGAAACTGTGGATGAGAATTAAATTGTGTGCTCGTTCTTCGCGAACAACAGTTACAGAATGCTGCGTTTTGTAAAGAAAGCTTTGTTTTCCCTTGTCTGACATACAAAAATGTCCAGCGTTTTCGGAACAGGCCAGTCCACAAATTCTGTGGCTTGAAAGCTAGCCAAATGAGCAAAGTTCGAGCTAGTTCTCACGAATACCCAGATGTTGGAAAAAATCAATCTTCGTGAACAGAATTTCAAAGGCAAGGCAAACAACAAGCAATTGGATAGTTAGGATGCTCAACAAAGTGACCTCAGTAGGTAATATCTAAGCTTAACTCTTGTGTGAAATATCCTGATTTTTTTATTTGTTTTTATTGTGTTCAATACTGCTACAATAGGCCCATATTGCAACACAAAGCCCAAGTCGCTCTTTTTGGAACGTTAAGTGTTCTTTTGGAGTAGGTGCTCCAAGTATTTGAAGTGTGCCTAGAAATTTACACCTGGTTGCACAAGTGCTACCAAAGCCAAAAATAAAAATACGGACCCCCTCTTTAGACCACCCCAAAATAGTGCAAAAATAATAAATAGAGATTTCACTTAAAGGTTGTCTAATAGATTACTCGTGTCGGTGAAACTTAGAGTGTCACACTATGCAAATGTGACAGACTTGGGTTTTTAACACCCCGTAAAAATACCTAAAAGCTGCTTTCAGAGTAAGGAGATGCCGAGCAAAAAGAAGGAAAGTTCTTACCGCAGTCTTACCTTCCATTCGTGGCTCTATCTGGCTATGGAAGATGTGTTTTTAGGTCGTTTAAGCTTGTTTGCATCTGTAATTCTGCTGAGCAAATTGCGAAGCCTTGAACAAGTTCACAAACCCACTGGAAAAAGGGCTGGACAAAATGGCAGAGGGGAAAGAGCACAAATTTCGAGGATTCCCAGAGGCTTCCCAGAGGCTTCCTGAAGACCTCCTGGTCTTTCATATACTGTATGGCCACAGCAAAGGAAATGGCAATGTGTAGTGATATAAATTGCACCTGAGCCTGAACCCAAGTCAGTTACATTTGCACAATGTAATGTTCGAAATTTTTCCGACATGAGTAATCTATTAGACAACCCGTAACTAATTTTTATTCCATTTTGAGGGGTGGTACATAGAGGATTCTGTAGGGAAAATCTGTAGACCGGACCATAGGTGGTCTGCGGACCTGCTCCATAGTGGGGGTCCATGGACAGGGGGTTCAGTGTTTTTGGGTTACCTGTTGTCAAATACCTGTCGTGTTTTATCACAGTGTAATACACGGCTTAGGCTTCTTCAATTGCTTTATGATTAAGAGGTAATGTGGCGAAAAACAAGAAAACACGCTTTTCTATGTTTTATACTCTGATAAAACATGGGTTTTTGACCAATCAGAGGGTGCGCAGGGTCCTATCTATATTACAAAAAGTAATAGCATTCATTTGGCATTTCATTTCATAGCTTGTAATGGACTTTTATAGCAATTGTCACACAGTGATAGTAAACCTGGCCAAATTCTGGGCTCTAAGTCTGAAACAGGATGAACAAGATGAATAGGAAATACTGCAATGTCATTGACTTCATTGCTCTTTTACAATTCATTTTACATTAGGGTAAAAAGACTCATCATTACCCTGTTATACAACCATGTAGTACAACACATCTTGAATGCATACTTTCTAGATACTTCTTGTGGTTGATCAGAACATCAACCACATACCTTTACTATTATCGATGGTTCTATCTCCATCTCCTTTTTTTCAGTACTATTTATTGAACTGCAAGAGCAACATTCCTATTTGAATTATCCATATAAGGTCATCTTTCGAGGAATTTAAGTAGCACTATTTTGGTCTGAAATTTAACAAGGAATAGTAAATAATGGCAGGAAATAAATAGTCTTTCAAAGGCTAATAAAAAGGACATGATAGTTTCGTTATGGGAATATTAATGTAACTCTGTACACCTCTTATGTTTGATTTGTTTTAAGTAGAGATTCCACATTACATTTGTAAGCCCACTAGTCTGATTGATTCATTCATCATTTATAAAAAATAACTATTTCTATATTTGTGTACAGTTATTTGCATGGATGAAAAATTATCGTTATTTACTGATTTATGTTATTGTAATGATGGAACAAAATTTTGCTAGTTGTATTTGGTTCCTTTACTAAAGTGGGGAGAGGTAAGGGCCTCAAATTTCAGTTATGGTTATTATTGCTTACATAACATTACCACAAGTAATTAAAATAAATAAATTTGGGTGGAGGCTTTCTCTGAAGCAAACTTAACTCTTGCCTAACAATAAAAGGTTTGTTCCTGTTTGAGGGACTGGGGAGACTATAGGGGAGGTCTCAATAATTAAAGAGAGGGGAGCTAATAAAGAGATATTATATATCTATAAGAGTAGAAGCTTCTGTGGCTAGTAACAATTCAGTACAATACAATACAATACAATGCAAAGCAATGCAATGCAATGCAATGCAATGCAATGCAATACAATACAATCAATTCAATACAATCCTTTATTTACCCACGCAACATTTAGGAGTAATAAAACTAAACTTAACTAATCCAAGAAATAAAAATATTTTGATAAAGATATATTTATATATATGTCTGGATTTATCAAAACCGTGTTAAAAACTGAATGAAGTGTTTTTTTAATGAATTTTTTTTATTAATTTTTTTTTTTTGCTTTCGCTATGCCAGCAGCTTGTAAAACTTACCTAGCATGAAATAATATTATGGAGAACTTCTTGCCGCGTGTTTCATTTATTTATCTATTTATTTTTCATTATTTATCTCCCCTTTTCAATTTGTGTTAAGTTTAGCCCAGGCTACACTCATGTGAATTCAGTTCGCACAGTGACTCTGACATGGAGCGATTAGCATTCTGTAGTTGCTGTCTAAAGGAAGTCTGCCCGAGGACACCATTAAGTCTGATAAAGGCACAACTCTAATGATTTGCTAGCAAGTGTTGTCCATTAATGTATGTGAGGCAGGCCTGAGCTGTGTAAACAGGTAGACATTGAGCCCCGTAATAGTAGGCCGTCTGCCCTGTGGCGATGTTGCGCTTGCTTTAGACAGCAAAAATCTTTAGCCACATCAATTTAGGGCTTAGACCTGCAATGGACTAGACATTTCTAGATGCTGTTGGCGTTATTTGCTCTGAACTTTGATGTCATTAAAGACTTAGGAAAAAATCTGTGAAGTGTGGATAGGGCCATTCCACGCTCAACAAAATTCAAATACATCCGGGACATTGCTATTTGCAAGCAAAACATGGCCACAAGCAGAGTGAAGAACATTAGGTCAAGCGCTGATCATGAGTAGAATTTCCTTGTTTTATCAATTTTAGGCGTTCTCAGCCTAGCTAACTATTGGAACTGTCTGTGATTCGCTAGCGCAGAAGAAATTTACTTACGTGGCTTCCAGGCCATAATTGACGTAACGACAACATGTTGAGTGTTGGCCATAATTATCATAATTATGGCCTAGTTTGTTTGAAGTTCAATCGGTTCTCGATGTAGGAAGCTCTTGTTCAGTCCATTTAGGACGATGCAGGTTTTAGAAAGCTATAGATCAGTTCTCTGCCGTGACTTTGACATCGGCAGCTTTGTGTTGATTTTGACTCCAATTTCGTGTTAAAAGCATCTTAATTAAATTGTACAATTCATGATTCAAAGAAATGACGGGGAAATTAGTCTTCCTGGCCTCAAAAGGCACACATGAGAGTTATTTCCTTTTATTTGAGCTACGATAAGCCTTGTGGAAAGCTAGCTCTAGGACAGAATTGAATCAAGATTATCAGTGACAAGTCGAATTCTGTGGCTATGTTTTTGCGAATCCAGACAGATACTGAAATTAAATGTCACGTAAGGGGCTACTTTTTTGATGAAATATAGAAGTAAATAACCACTTCCACTGCTTACAATGCTCTTGTCACCATGGTTGGCTAATTTAACCCACAGTAAAGACATAGTGAGGTCATTTAGGTGAAATCGCAGAGGTTAAGAATGTCTAGATTAGTGCTGCACATCAAATGATCAATTTATGCTCTAATTTAGCTTTGTTTGGCTGTTCAACTCATTTGCAGCGACTTCAAAGGCTTGTATAGGCATGGTATGGCCTCTATTAAGAGTACACGACGTAGATAGCATTCTCAGTACAACATGGCCATATTTATGTACACCATCTGACCGATTTTCCAAAAACATGCCCACTATTTTGGTGCAACGTCTTTCACACGGTTTTCATAAATTCAGACATATATAGAATCACCATACAAATTAGAAAATATCTTTATTTAAAATACGTTTACAAGTGAGTACATCCTTGGCTTCTCTAACATAAGGAGGTAATGAATTCCACATCTTAGCAGCTACGCCATTCTAAATTAAAATTAGGTAGTATCAAAAGAGTGTCCGACCCTCTTAAACTATAATTACAAATTTTGGTATTAAGAAAATCTTGTATGTAGGATGGGGCTTGATTATTCATGCATTGGTAAACTGAAACTAGGGGCTGAAATTTTCTTCGTTCTAGCATTTTTATTTTAACTATTGCTCATAAATAATCATAGAGTGTATTTTTCCCATAACCAAAAATGGACCTGAGATTATAATAATTTGTGTCCTCTAGTTTTTTTCAGTTGACATCTACTAGCCCCAAGCAATAGCAGACAACAATATTCTAAATGACGTAAAATGTATGCCGACGATAAGAGAGCTGAGAAGTAAAACCTACGAAGAAAAGGGTTGCGTGAATAATTCGAAATCAAAACAATGTTTTGTCCTCTAAAACTTCTGTAAAGCTTCATTAATCAAGTTTTGCCCGCTGTATTTCCTTATAAACCATAAGGAATCATAAACTGCTTGCTAATGAGCCATGGCTCTTTCAAAATAACAGAAATAATTTGCAATAAATGGAATTAAAAACTAGAAGCTTAAGGATGGTACCTACTAAATACAAAGGTTTTTGCGCCAGGTTAGGACTATGCGGAAAAAGTAGATCTTTGCCAGGGCTATTGAAATCCACAAAGAAAAATGAGGGTAGCCACGCATTTTTGCAAGATAATTAGCCTTGAATCTCAACAAAAATGCTGACATCAGCATTTTTCTGAAAAAAGAAGAAAAGGATATTTCTTCACAGATTTCCTTAGAATTCGCCTTTACATACAGAAGAGCAAACACATTTATAAAGATCTTAAAACTACATGGTAACTAGTAACATAAAAACCATTTTTGGTATGTTTTTAATAACAAAATCGTTGCAATAGCGCTTTTTGTGTCTCTCACAGCCTTCCTCTGGTTCAGTTAAAATACAGTCTAAATACCTTTTGCTCACAACCAGAAACTAATTACTTGTTGAATAGGCCTGCCAGTCCCATTTCATAACATAAAATGTAGGGGTAACCATGCATTTTGTAAAGTTATTGATCTTTTTTGAAAACTTTTACGGTACCCGTTACATTTTTTCCTGTCACCTCCCCAGTAAGTAAAATATTTGCGTATGAAGGGTCACCCCACCCCCACACAGTCAGTCACAGTCAGTCATGTGATATGTAGAAACTAGTCGACCACGAGGTCGAGAGACCAAAAAAGAAAATAAAACGGTTGGACAAGTTTATGGTTTGATCTTCTCTTATTCTTTTGTGGCAAAGAGGGCTAACCTTTGGCGACCCTGCCAGCACTCATCGCTCAGGGAAATTTACCTGAATGTAGCGAGGAAAAGATACACTCATTTAGCTTTACAAAACATTTGAACGTGTCGTGTTTTGATCATGTTAGCTTTGTGGATAGCATTGCGTGTTATGCCAGCTACTGCGGAAAGTTCAAGCCAAGCCATATTTTGAATAGAAATGTAACCTGGCCTTGTGCTGTTTTGTCATAAAGTTTGTTTTGTGTGGAATTGCTGAGCTGATGAGCATGAGCGCAGTTGTTTTGGTTGTTCATCTTCGTAAATAAATTAAATGGTGGCGGAACACAAAATCAAGGAGCTTCAACTGCAACTTGAATCCAAAGTCTGTGGTCTTGGAGTGGATGCACTGGTTCAATTAGCAGAGCATTTACAAGTGGAGACGAAAGAGTTAGGGCGGTTGGCGCTCTCAAAGTGAATTCATGAGAAAATAGAGCAAGATGTAAGCGAAGCGGATGACAAGAAAACGCTGTTGGTTGGTCTAATTGTATTTGTTGATGGAAAACCACCTCCGCTCGAAGATGACACAACAGAAGATAAACCGGCGGAAGTAAAGGTTGAACCCCTTAACTCGACAGAAAAAGCTACTGAGAAAGCACAAGGAGTGGAAACAAAGGTAAATGTTGATGTTAGTAAGGTGCTTAGGCGAGAGTTCAAGATCCATGGAGTTGTGGCGGGAGATAATTTTAAGGATGGGCTGTCATTTGTTCATTTGGTGCGACAGATAGAATCGGGGATTAAGGCAGGCTACAAAGAGAGTGAGATTGTAGAAGCTGTTATTCGTGCAGTTAGTCCAAGCCTTAAAACTGAGATCGTACTTGGAGATGATACTGGATCTGTCATTGTCATGCTTAAGGCAGATTATGAAAGCTCATTTTAAGCAAAAGTCAGCAA
>Ga0100406_1184658_pt1 | contig 10363 bp, 5 predicted proteins | sample Orb8nscriptome_3_FD_81148 | JGI IMG/M metagenome (GOLD analysis project Ga0100406, IMG submission 81148) | Coral microbial communities from Puerto Morelos, Mexico - Orbicella 8 C C metatranscriptome (Eukaryote Community Metatranscriptome) | ecosystem: Host-associated > Invertebrates > Cnidaria >...
AGGTTGAGGCGTTGATTCAGCAAGTTGCAGAAGAAAATGGCCTAGAAATTATGAGTCAGCTGGAAGCTGTACAACCTGGTACGTCCTCCCTCAAAAATCAAGAAGCACAACGATCTCAAGGAGAGGAAGACCAACTTAGCAAAAGACTTGCTTCTTTAAGAAGTTGATTGACGTCTAAGGGAAAGACACAATTCTCCAAATTTAAAAACCACAGACAGGGTCTACACCTTTCTTCAATGCTTCACAGGATCAAGGAACAGTAAATGATGTTTTTTAGCAATAAGTGATAGAGCGGTTTTCAGTTCAGTGTAATCACTCAAAGTTATCGCTATAGCCAATCACAAAAGACACAGACACAACAGTGAACCAATCAAAACTCGAAGTAACGTAGCTGTCGCAAAGCACAGGAAAACGTTTGGAGTGAGTCATGATTGGCTTTGGTTTTTACTTCTGATTGGATGAAAAAGTGGGGCGAGTTTTTTAAGCCAATTGTGTAGCGTAGTAAGTGTAAAACCAATTACTTTTCGACACTCTAATGAAAACCACTGTATGTCCATTGTAATAAATCCATAGTTTTCTAAGCTAATTGTGTCACAGAACATCTGTTTAAGAAATTAGAGCAGTTTTTCAATTAGCTGTTGGAATGTAATTGTGCCTTTGCTCTGGCTTTGCATTGTCTAACTTGAGCAGTTAATGTAGAAGCTCTGTTAAGTCCCTGAGTGAGATATTTTCGTCACGACTTTTTGAGGTTCGAGGTCGGTAAGTAGAGAGTGGATCATTGGCTTACATCTTGTCATACATGTAAATCAGCTATGGTTAATAGAAAAGAAAGGAAGTGAACGAAGCAGACATTACATATTATAAGTGCTGTTTTATTGCACATTTCCACAAGACTTAAAACGTGTTTTATTAAACTAACTTAAAACGCGTAAAATTACCTCAAGATAATTGTTCTTGATTATAAATTGTGGCAGATTACCATTTAGATAGCTAGAGGGGAGGGCCTCTAAGCAAGTGGGGGGGAGTATTATAGCAAAAACAGAAAATTATTTACATTTGCATTAGACAATTTATGGTAGTTTCTTTAAGAGAAAGATACCATGCAACTTGCTCTAACGAAGCCAAACAAACATGGTGTTTTTGTGTCATCCGCGAATGGTTGTAGCAAAACGAAAACATCAGTGGTTACGAGGCCTAATTTTTCTTTGCATTGTGATTGGTTCGTTTTGCGCTGCTCTCACCGGTCGCCATGGAAACGAGCGGTAAATGACTTCTGTTGAAGGGTCGGTTTGTTCACTGCGTTATTTGCGTTTCCTGTGATTGGCCAGTGTGATTACTTTAGTTGAAAGTCTTACTACAATCGATAGAAAACCGCTGTTACATATAAGGGACGGACCATTATTTTTTGAGGGGAAGGAATTGGGCAATTTCCGAAAAATAATTCCTACACAGCAAAAACTGCTGAAAAAAAAAATCGTTCAAGGAGAGCCATGGGCAAAAAATCAAGCAAGCGCTTTCCACTTTTGATGTTAAAAAAAATTCTGGCACAAGCTATTGCCCAACCAAAAAAAAAAAACCATGCACAACCTAAAGGGAAGAAAAAATTTCATGCCCCAGAAAATTGCCCAACCCCATCTCCCTCCCCTCCCTCCCCTCCCTCCCTCCAAAAAAATAATAGTCCGTCCCTTTGTTTGAAGTTTTACGGCAGTTGATAAAAAACCGCTGTATCATGTAACAAAATACTTGGTTTTGGAGTCGCATAACGATGCGTGTAAAATATGATTTTGTATAACATTGTATTCATTTGAATGATGGTTTCCGATACTTTTATTTGGCGCGATGTCGGATGTTAATAATTATACAAAAACCTCGTGCCTGACACTATTGACTCTGTAAATATATGCATCCTGGCGAAGCCATCAGTGTTATGTCGGACCAGTATTTTTCCAAGCATGTTGGACCGGGTAAAGTTTTTACGCTCTGCTTTAATTATAGATCGTGTAATAAATCTCTCATCTGCCAAGCTTTCTCAAAACCGATCTGGAAGAATATCGACTTTCGGTCTTTTTTTGTAGAGAGTTCAGTCGTTGCTCTTTTTTCCAGTACGGCCGTTGCGTTCAGTTAATGAGATCTGACGCACCTTAGCGGTGCTTAGCTAATTTGGACCTTCTCTTTTCTTTTGGTGGATTACTTGCCGTTCCTAATAAAATAAAGAAACCAAAAAAATAAATTTGCTGACTCACTCTTTGTTATGATTCAGCTTGTTACAGTCGAATTGGCCCAACAATGGGGTGTATTTTGGGAGGTTATTTGCAGTTAATGGTACTGTTGCAAACGCGTTTCCGTTAGTCTACGACACTTAATCAGGAAGGAAATGACGATACCAAACACCCTTCGATTCTTCATGTCGACTGATAAACGTACTCAGTGACACGAAGTCTTGTTTAACTCACCCATGAATTAGAACTTAAAGGAGCTCAGTCGCAGAATTTTGAACTATTTTGGACACGTTTGAATTTACCTTCTAGATTAATAGTAGATTATTAAGGTAGAAAAACACCAAAGAGATAACAATAAACCGTAAAGGAACAAGGATGGTCAAGGATGGAGAAGATTAACACGGATTACAAACAAACTTGAAAAATTTAGGCTTAACTTTTCAAGATGCGCAAACCATGTAGCTCCTTCAAGGAGACAAACCAGAATTCGCTGAGTGATTAAAAAAAAAGGCATCAACAAACTTGGGCTTTTCGTAAGTGAATAATTAGCGGGAAAATGGCCAATAAAACTTCAATAAAACTGTTATCGGGTCGAAATTGTTTTTTCAAACTGCCAACGACATTATCAAAGATCAATGGAGTAGTGGCCTGCTAACAAGTATCACGGATTTGCGGTGAACCGAGAAAAATTACTACTAATTTGTGATATCATTTTAAAATATAAACCCGACCAATTTAAAGAAAGCTGGAATTCGATTTATCGACTACACTTTCTGTTCCTGATTGAAGCTCGTTTTCTCTTCAACTATCATCTGTTTTTGAACTCTCGTTTTGCGAATTTGTTACAAGATTTTTGCTCACATTTGTGGTATTTAAGATTGCTGACTAATTGTATAGCTGGGTCATATACCAACAATGCGACCGACTTCCGGAACTCGGCTGAAACATTTTTAGTACTAAACGATATCTATTCTGAAATAATTACTCCGAAATTAGAATTCCCTCCTGGGCACTGAAACCCTCGGGCAGTTTTAAATTAGCGGTTTGCTCCGAATGGCGCCCTGGTGAGGTAGCTCACAGGTAGCTTCAAATGACGGGTTCCCAGGACAATTTAGAAGGTTTGAAGTGATCTTCTGGAGAGGTTCTTAATAGGAGAGATCAGGATGTTCTTTTTAATAAAACAATTTTACCTGAAGTACATATCGTGTCTACCAAAATGGCTAAAAATCACGATATTGTTCAATTGTCATCATGATCAAGATGAAACGAGATCTGTGGCGATATTGCGTAGAGTGAAATATTATATACTAAAATAGACCTACCGTGAAATTAAAAACAACGTCGCTACTTTTTAGTTTGCATAACTAACGTTAATCGAATTGAAAACTTTAATCTACAGGAAAAATCAGTGTAAAGGAAAAAAAATGGATCATTTGTCCCGGTATGTTATGATTGTTTGCAAGAAACAATATTTCCGTTTATTTTTTGACAGATTCTCTGACAGTATTTCGCTTCTCTCTTTTGCCTCCCAGTGCAATGCAAAACCATTTTTGGAATCGATTGACGTTCTTTAAAACACTTTGCACCAATATCTTGGCGGTAAAATCACTATCATCACATTCTTCCAAAAATGAGTTCAATGAAAACCCTTTTCGTACAAGTTGAATTGCAGTTAGCCATGAGTTGACATGCCTCATAGGTTTGATGACAAAGTAATTTTTGAAAAAAAAGTTATAAAGCATGTACTAACCTGCCCTTCAGATAACCCAAAAGCCGTTTCCTTGTCGCCATCGCCTCTGTTTCAAAACGAGGTCACACGTTAACCCTGATATAACATAGAAATTAGTTTGTTTTGAGTTCAATTTGGATAAAAGGTTTTGTGTGTGAGGGTGATAATGAGAAGGTGTAAATGTTGCCTGTTATCAAATATTGCGTCATTTTTTAGATCAGAAGGGTTTATCAACAGTCAATGTTATTACTACACTGACTTGTAACCAAGGATTTCAGCCAGTTTTAACTGTGGCTCAGATTTCGTAGCGTTAAAGAAAAGAGATATGTGCTTCGATTTTGAACCGAGACTTTAATAAAACACTGCAAATAGCAATACACACTTCTAAAATGTTAAAATACTCCTGGCATACAGATACATTATCTTTTTCCTCTCAACTATTTTTAATAAATTATCAAAATTACTTAAATAAATTATGTTATTTATTAGTGTCTCTTAACAGTATTTTCATACTGTACTGGAAGCTACCATTCCTCTCAAGGAGTATTTCAATCACTGTGGTTGCGTTTCTCTGCCGCCCATTGTTCGTCACAACACTTACGTATGTCTATCGACCATTCTTCTACCCACGTGGTTCTGATCGAAGACGCCCGTGGATATCAGCGCTTCGTTATGACCACGAGATACACTCTGTGGACCCGGCGCCGATCCAGCGGCAAATCTGCCTCACCTTTAAGTTGGTTAACTTGGTGACAAGATTAAAGAGCTTTCTTTGGCCATCAGCCAAGCGGACGCGCCCGGATCCCGATAGAATACCGACTATTACACGATCTTTCCCCTTTTCTAGAAGATGTGTTCTGACGTATGTTCCGGCGCCGGAACTTCCTGAGGACGCATCGCATCGACAGATCAATAAATTGCTCATTACTGCTGATTCGCAGTGGCTGTACCACATCGAATTCGATTTTTTGTCCCCGGGAAAGCTGGAAAAGTGGAGTTTATAGCGATGTCGACCGTTAATCACTCCAAGCCTTAGAAATGGCCGTTTTTGCGCTCGGTGCAGCGCGATCACGGCATAATCAAAGCTTGGGGGACTACTTTTTAGACGCCAGTTTTGCGGGAACTTAACGTTGTTCACGGCAACCCAACGTAATTTTTTATTGCGCCGGAGAAATCCCACCTTCAAGTTAGCGATCTCTGTAAGCAGCCGCTGACCATCGTGGATGCAGTGCGCGGATGTCAGAACGTGCTGCTCAGAGATCAGGGATCCCGTACAACCAGTTGAGATCTTCACGCTCGCTGAAAACGGAAATTTTTGTGCTTGACTGGAAGTGTTCAACCTGATGCGGCCGTCACGCCCAAAAATAAGTCTTTTTAAGCGAGACTTTAAGGGTTGCTCGACTTCGGATATAACTGATCGATAGCTTGCTCTTTGAGATGGCGACAGAAGTTCTGGTTCAGGCTCGTCAATTATCGCGGAATCGACCACGTGGTGAAGATGTGATCCGTTAACTGCTCTGAAATCTTCAAGATCGCGAATTGTCAGTCTAGTCAATGTTTCCGAACCATTGTGCCACAGCGTGTCGTAGTTGAAGTCGATTAGATCTTCTTCGACATCATTGACAAACGCCGTGAGCATGTGTTCGTAGCCAAAGGTCGTCATTTCTGAAGGCTTAGTGTCCCCGGTTTTGCCATGGCTTCGTCTTGATCGTCTTATTTTGTGCAAGTTAATGTTTTCTTGAGACCCGCTGTCCTTTTCGTTGCGTCTAGTCGACGCGACAACTTCTCCTGAAAATGTTCCTACCAAAAACGTACTGAGTACAATTGTTGGCCAACAAAAGACGTACTTCATTTTTCCCACCTCCTTCCTTGAAGTACACTCGAGAGTGAACTGTGGTTGTGTGTATCCGTGATCTTGTTTTGATGTTCTTAAGTAACTTGCGGATGTTGCGGAAAATTGCGATGAAGAACCTAAGTGCACTTGCTCAATCTCACGAGGCCGATATTGTCGAAAAAAAAAATTCACCGGCGATCGAGGTTGAGAGCATAAAAGATTCTCGAGACAGAAAAAAAATAGAGGCCAATTTTCCTTATTAGAAATTCGCTTGACGCCTCTGCACATGATTAAAATTTGGAAAGGAAATTGAAATAGTTTTTGCGACTCGTAAAACTTGATAAACAATCCCACCGGCTTTATCTAATGATGATCATTCCAAAGACGGCGAGAGAAAAAAAAAACTACGCATTGAACATTGTCAAAAAATGCTGATTGAGGGCATTAGTTTTATAATTTCCGACGCTGACGATCAACACATTAATTTGATTGAATTCCACTTTACAAAAGGTTGAATGGACTGTTAGAGTTTGCAAAGGGTTCCGCCCAACGTTTAACACCTGTTATTGCGAAACCACAAACCTTAAAATCACCAGGTTTTTGTGGGTTGACGTTGTGCAAGAATACAAAAAATTAAATTGTTTTCACCGGAGAACAGGTTGCAACGGAAACAGTTAAAAAAGAGAACTGATAAACAATATGCGGTTAGTCGGCTTTTTGGTTCATTTACTCGGACAAGGGAAAAAAAAAGATTCAACCGACAATAGCAGAGCACTTGTCCTCAATAAAGGCTGCATTTAAACGCTTAACGCCTGATCGAACTCAAGTATTTTGTTGTTTGTTGACCAAGTGATGAGTCTTCTTTGCGCAAAACAATGATCGAGATGTCTCAAATATTCATTATAATAATTAAATTCTGGAACTTTCCAGAAGAATTTTCTTTGTTCAGAAAGCTTAGAACACATTGTTCCGCTAGACGGACCGAATTGTGACGATCAGCGGGAAGGAAATAACTTCTTTAATGTTGTAACAATGACTTGTTGAAATAAATTCTTGAAAACATTTTACTTTGCACTTTCGTAAATTCTACTCTTTGTATGCAGTTCTGGTATAGTCTTTTATATCATCCGCCTCGTTAATTTCGTCGCTAATGGAATATATATTACTGTGGGAATAAGTTGCACACTTAATGTTTATTTATATATATCAGTTTGGAATTTCGTAATTTTCCGACTGTTTGTCTACTCTCGAGAAATATGACGTCATGTGACATCAGCCATTTTGGACTACTTCAAGGTAATGACTTATGTACGAAAGAAATTAATCCTTAAATGCTTAGAATTTCTAATTTCGGTGGCTGTTAGGATGTTTGAAACATTTTGCCAATTGTGTATTCCAATGGCTTGGAATACACATGCTAATATAAACTATTAAAATGAGAAAATTTAAGAGTGAGAGACCTCTAAAAACAATATTCACAGTAATGTGTCTAGGTTCACACTTGATAAGCTTCACAAGATGGTCATTTAGCCGGTAGAAAAAAAAAAACTCTGAGTGTTTTTGTTAAACGACATTGTCTGCTGACTAAAAGACGAATGCTTACCAATCGCGCACGGAATTTACAACGATCAAATGCCGCTAGCGGAATTTAATAAAAGTCTTTTGCAGAGAGCTCAACTGATCTTTCGGTTCTTTCGATTCAAGTTAACTGCGTGTTTAATCAGTTCTCTAACGCGTCTTGGAGTTATTTCTCAGTGTTGCAGAGTTCATTAGCTTTCTGTGAAAGCCTCATCACAGCGCTCATTTACCTTCAACCTTCATGTTTCACGGGCAGACTGTCGCCAAGGTGCCGCCCAGTCCAATACAGAAGTACGTTAAGCAGTTTTCAACGAGGCCGTCGCTCTCCAAATATGTGCGGCCTCCTCAATCAAACCTGACCAGTTTGATCTAACGACTGTCTGCTGACGTCAGACTTGCTACTGAAGCATGCATTGAGGCAAATTCTGCTCGCAACTGATTTAGATGCAAACATTCAAACATTCCTGTGAATAAAATACTAGAGTTCTTTTGAAAACTCAATCAAAACTAAGTTCAGCGAAAATCAAGACCCTTTCGAGTATCTAACCACTTACAGTACGTTATCCTTCTAGCTTTTTATAACCCACACACCTAGAACAGATTGGAACCCGTTCAGCGACTGGAAGCAAAATGATTAAGACGCACAAGCAATGATACAATGATAGATCAATGACAGCAGTTTCTCTTAGTATCCGTGCGGGGGCGTCCTTTGTAAGTTCTTCCATAACACTGCTCTAGAGATCACATATCACTAGCGCATCCATCCTTTCTAATGCGGACTCCTTTCCCGAACAGTGGCTGGTAATCAAGCCTAATCAAGAAGTTAGCCCGTTTAAGTAAACGGCGAGTCACCTCTTTCGTACTATAGTGCAAAATTATGAGTTGACTTGGCATATTCATACTGAGGTACGGATACCTCTACTAACACTGTTCACATGGTGTTTGGGTAGGGTTCTATAGGACTTCAAAAGGTCTAACAGAAAGAGAGACTCCACTGAAACATCTGAACATCTGCACTGATCTGCACAAGTAAGGTTAAGTCTACGTTAAGCCATTGGCCCTTACAGCTGGAGCTTATCCTGGTCTAATTTCTTTAGCGTGAAGCCACTAGGAGTACTTGTACTGCCCCTCTGGATGGGATGCTGGTCTATCGCAGGGGTTACCCCGAGCGCTGTTAAATTTCAATGTCAGCGTGGTTGGAGAGAGGTACTGTGAAAGTGAAGTTTCTTGCCCAAGAATATAACACAATGTCCCCGGCCAGGTCTTGAACTCGGACCGCTCGAGTCGATCGGAGACAAGCGCACTAACCATGAGGCCACCGTGCCTCCTGCCTCTGCTTAGGAATGCTTACTGTTTCGCACCCAATCGAGTTCGCATCCCTGAACTCATTATAAACTTTCTATTTCGAGGTCGCCTTCACCTTCAATGGATTAAAGGTCATTAAAGAACGAGAAATAAATATGTTTTGTGTGATTTTGTGTCATGCCCACAATGTTGTCTTGTTGATTATTGTTCGGTGAAAGGAAGAGAAATTATAAGCTCTTGATCTCTAGTTGAGTCGATGTGTGTGCGAACTCGGTGGGTGCAAAACCTCCAGCTACCCTTCTCAGCCCTGTCTCGTAATTGTAATGGCCTAAGGACGTCACTCAGAAAGCAACGACTGATCTCGGGTTATAAACAATTTCCAGCCCCTATCTCGCCGTATCTGAACACCACCTTAACGCTTGAATCATGTTTAATCGTGATTTACTGAACCTCTCTGGCACTGTCCACCGTCATCTCCAAGTCTTACAGTGTACTGACAAGATCGCGTTTGAGACTGAGGCAAACGCGAGTGTCATCAATGGTGCTGGAATTCAGCTATCAATCAGAAAGAACTCGAGGGGGAACTAGGGCTCTTGGGTTTCTGGCCCCGTTTCTGATGCGCGCGGATGAACAGTTAATCATTTCCATATTAAAAGACAGGATATACGAGGATTTAATTTGTAACAACTTCTGTTCTCTGCTAATTTATGTTTATATTGGCTTTGTCGTTTTGAACTATTTTCGGCTGTCAGCATGACTACAAATTTTTCATGATCGACTAAGTCTTTTAAAAATAGAACTAATTATCACTTTGCTTAAATTGGTCCTTAGCTCGATGGCGTCGATGCATATGTGAGAATTATTTTCTCTTTTTTTCGTCTAGTAAAGTTTGGAGATGTGAGGAAAGATTCAACACGAAAAGGGAAGTGTTATAATTCTAGATGAGGAATTAAACTTGGTAAAAAACATACTGTATAATTATTATATGAGAGACGGCCTTCGAACTCGTCAACTATGACCTCGATTATGAAAATCAGTGAAAAATCAGAGTAATTTCAGCTTGAATTATTTAAGTAAAATTCAAACAAAGTTTCTTTACTGGCTGTTACAAATCAATTCCACTTAGATGGAATAGCACACGAACTGAATTGTCCTTTAAAACTTGAAGCTGTGTACTCGCACCCATCAGTACATTTAATGATGTTTAAGTTTTAAAGTCGTATAACGGTGGACGCTATATTGTTCTCCTAGTCTTCTCTGGAATTGCTATTTCCAGTGCTTTTCCTAAACCGTCCTTTGGACCAGTAAACACCGCTATTTTGAGTTCGACATTTCTATGAGGTGATAGTCGACGAGGCTGAAGGTCGCCCAAAATGTTTCCTTTGGCACGACGACGTTATTTAATTTCAAAAAGGCCGCCATTTTGGATTTCTTGGCAATTTCCTACGATGACAGAAACTACTAACTACTAACCTGGTCTAAAGGTAAACAAAACTAATAAAAGGATATTCAAATGTTCTAAGACAGGTAAAAACTACAGCAGGAAAGGTGAAAGTTCTTATAGACTGCTTTAAAAATTCAAAATTTGAAAAATTGTCCCCGTCACAATATTGTTGCATGGCAACATCAACTTTGGAATACTAAATTGTTCTGGCTGAAATAAATTTCATGCAAAATCACAGAGTTGGTTTGTATTTG
>Ga0100406_1289938_pt1 | contig 10351 bp, 8 predicted proteins | sample Orb8nscriptome_3_FD_81148 | JGI IMG/M metagenome (GOLD analysis project Ga0100406, IMG submission 81148) | Coral microbial communities from Puerto Morelos, Mexico - Orbicella 8 C C metatranscriptome (Eukaryote Community Metatranscriptome) | ecosystem: Host-associated > Invertebrates > Cnidaria >...
CAGAGCATAAATTGACAAATTTTAATTAAAGTACGTTCTCAGTGGAAGTTTTTGAATGGTTACACATGTCTTGGTCAGTTGACGTCGTCTTCAATCATTCCATGAAAAGGTAAGCGCGCTTATTTTTCATAAAAACGACGAAGACGTTGACAACGTTTACCCAATACACCAATCAAAGTTTGGTTCCGTCGACAGCATTAGTTGATCATCTGTTTGATATAGATATTGAAACGTTTTCAAGTGACGTTCTTGAAACAATGTCGACTGCTTTTCGAAAAAGATTTTGCTATGGGTTGACCAAAATTTGATTAACTTTTCCAAATAACAATTTCTCTATTTCTGACTCAGTGCTTTCTTCATTTCCTCGCGGACATTATCACCCACGGTGACGTGAAGTTTACGGAAGGACGAGAAAAAGCCTGCTTTTTTTATTTTGGAGTCTCACTCAATTTGTTGACTCGACAATTCATCAAAACAAACATATTTTATTACAGACCGCCGAAATTCTGATTATGTTGAATGATAGTCTTCCAAGTTTCGATAGTGTGGTTTCGGTTCAAGTTTAGCACTTGTAATAAAGTTATTTTGCTAACATGAAATACTATACCAAAGATCGATTTAAAATAATGCCTGAAAACATGTAACAATTCGCCTTAAGCTTAACTCCATACTTATATATACTTCTTTTTATAGAGGTGATCCGATTTAGTACACAAACACTACCTGGTCATGATAGAGTAAATTATATTCTTCCCTTTGTAGTAGTTTTAAATAGCATTTATATATAATCATCATTCCCAAAAATTGAAAACAATGCGAAAATGTGACGACCTTTACAAAGAACGCGATCCGCCTTCACAAAGCTGTACACACCGGTTCAGCTTACAGAAGTTTTGTTGTTTTAGAATAGATTGAGCCTGAGCGTAGAATACGTGAGTGGAAACATGAGATCTTTTCCTAGCAGAACTTTAACAGTACTCCTACATGATACACGTATTCATAATTCATAAACGGTTTTTCATTCAAACTCATGTAATCGTGATATCCCAAGTGTTCCACGTTGAATAGAATACGTCAAATGACCCGGCTTGGCCCGTTATGTTCCACCCACGCACCTCACGTTCCATTCTTTTCCCTATTCATGATTTTAATCAATTGTGCAGTGTTGCTAAAAATAAAAATAAATGTCAAGATTGCTATCTCGCCATATCTCGCTGGATTTACGGTTCACATTTTCGTATTTGGTTTTGTGGTTTCATTTTCGACAGTTGCATTAAAGGACCACAATGTTGTGCCAGCGTTTACATAACATACCGACCCTCGGTTCACTGAGCTGCTCCGAAGCGCGGGTTCCTTTCGTAAATTGGGGGTCGGAAACAACAGTATACCGTCCTACATGTCGTGTTGAAAAATGTTCGCACGCAATTTTCGTCAGAAATTTCAGAAATTTGTTTGTAGTAAGAAGTTGCCTTACCCCCAAAAAATGGTCCCTGAAGCAACTTCCGTAACACGTTGAAATCATAAAACAGCTAAAGCAGTAGGTCATAAATCATTTTGCATTTGGCAAAATTCCCAAAAACAAACGACTGTACATAAAGGTAATGCTCAAAAGATTGTATTTGAATTAAGTAAAGGTTTCATGGACGCGACGTTAAACGTACAGCGGCAAAGTAAAACAGTTGCACATGAACGCAATGCTTGAGCGCTTTCTTTTGATCGTGAATAGTCAAACACTAGGTTTTCATCCACAAAAAGAACCACTTCGCACAGGATAATAAACAGCACAACATGATGGTACTGCTCAATAACTTTCATTTGAATGGTCACACACTAGGGTTTCCTCCACGAACGTTAAAGCTAGAACCACTTTGTACACCGCGTAATTAACAGTAGCGCATAAAAGTAACACACTTAACAGGCCGTACCCTTAGTGCAACGAAATAAACCGCAGCAGCACGTTTCGTTTTCAGGATGGTCGCATAGACTTGAAGAGAATACCACATACAGAATATAATGACTTGTTCTAAGCTGCATGAACATGAAATAATTTTCCATATGAATCAATTCTGACACACTTGGGTTTCAGTCACTGTGAACTAAAGAGTTACAACTACCGTCTTGTATAGTATGATAAACACTCTATGCCTCGTGAAAATACTGCTGGAGGGCTTTCATCTGAATGGTCATAAACTAAAGATAAATCACCAGCCTTTAGCTTGGTTTGCTTCTTAGTGGGAATGAAAACTATTCAGAGAAAAGGAATTTAAATTTTATTGCTCTTCCCAAAGATTCGAGACTTTGAATTGGCGGAGATCCAGCTTGTGAAGTGGCGTTTCTATATGTCTGTGCAAATAATGAAGGTGGTTTACCACAGAACAACAGAATATCAATCCGTGTGGGTTACTTTTGAAACAAACATCAACGGGCTCCTTTGTTGTTGTTTTGTTATTGGCTTTGCAATGAGTCGTAGCGAGCGACGAAATCACTACCTCAGGTCACACCTATAAACATCTTTCCATTCAAAAACAGTTCCATGAAGGTGTACCAAGTACGTACACCAATTTCTTTCATTTCAAGATTTACATTTTGTAGTGTAATACAAACACTGCCACAAAAATACACTCAGTCGTCAATGGTTTTAACAATACTATGCGCGGTCATGCTGAAGAGGTTCATTCATGCAATGGTTCAGAAAGGGAGTGCCACCTTGTACGGACTGTGCGCCAGCCCTAAAAGAAGATACTGTATTCTAGCGCTCATTTGGTTTGAGAACGATTCTTTACTTAATTATTATTCACAGGGTCAAACTGTCGGCCTACTACTTAAAGGTACTACTTAAAAACTATCGTTTGAATGGTCACATGCCATGGCATTATCCGCAAACTTAAAAGTTAGAAAAACCTAGTGCACTATGATAAACAGCACAGTGCAAAAGTAATGCGCAATATCTTTCATTTAAATGGTAAAACACTAGGATTTCATTCACTGGCTTAAATGTTAGAACCACCTGGTACAGCATAACAAACAGTACCACATGAAAATACTGCTCAGTAGCTTTCATTTGAATGGTCACACACTAGGGTTTCATCCACAGACTTTAATGTTAGAACCACCTTGTACAGCACAATGATAAACAGTACCACATGAGAGTACCGCTCAGTAGCTTGCATTTCTATGGTTACCAACTAGGGTTTCATGCATCCAAGATCAACCCGCGGTAAGAATATTGTTTCGCAGTAGGGTTATAGTAGAACTTCATCCCCGTGATGTAAGCATTAAAGCCGCCCTTTGTAGCACAGCGAACAGTAACACGTAAAAGTAACTGCTCAGTAGCTTTTATTTGAAAATTTCACAGGTAGATTTTACATCTTCCGACATCAAAATTGGCATCTTGTGCAGACATGCAGGTCACAGTTCATGCTTTTATACGTTCATGGTTATATAAGTCTCAACGTCCTAGTAAGCAATTTAAGCTGAAGTGAATATATAGTCTAATTTGAGATACCCGAGAGCAGTTTAGTTCTCCGTTTATTTCAAAGTAGAACGACGACGGGTTCGCAGACCTACAGATGTGTAATTTGTTGCCCAACGCGACTAGCGACTCGGACTCTTTTCTGTGGAGCGCAATCTTGTTTAACACTAGCTGGCGAGGCTTCCGCGGGAAATGTTATATAATGCATGTTTCGTTGACCATGCAATGGAATGCAACTAACCGATACATTCACCATCGCCATATTTTAGCGCCTTTAGCATAGTCTCTCTGAATCAAGGTAATGTTGAGTCAGTACTGAAAAACTTGCGCTAAAATCACTGGGTATCAAAGTTTCCGTGCCTTAATGCATAAATGTCACGCCTACTACTCACCAAAATCTCCCGCCTGTGGTCTCGAGTTTAAGGAATATAAATTTCTGGGAAATTATCTTCTGAAGGAAATGTTTGATATTGGTTTTCCATGCACGCGTGTGGAATCCCTGACCTCACGTACACTATTTGAACACGCACATGTACACAATAATTGCGCGTGATCTTTTCCATTGAAGCGCATCTTTTCAAAGTAGATGATTTTTAACAAACAGATTTATGATTTTCGTGGCTTGTAGTTTCTATCATGTTGTTTCCCTTATAGAACGAAACTGTGATCAATTAAGCCGAAGATAACTTGATTTCCTTGCTGGCTTATGTTTAGCATTGCCGCAGGCTAGTTTCTTCATTGACCACTAGTGACCGAGCCAAGCGTGAAATAATCTCTGCAATATTAAGATGTTTTGGTTTGCAGATTATGAATGGTGTCTGCCCAGGGTCTTAATCATATTGTTGGTTCAGAGACAATTTGAACTTTGCTGCAGTTATATTTTAGGCATCTAAATGACAAAATGTAGTTTTGTGGGCGTAAGTTGATTATCCCACAGTAAGTTGTATAATTAAAATTTGCAAGCTAACATCTAAGGTCGAAAACTTGAAATAAAAACTTAAGCTCAGGTCAGACGAGACATAATAAAAGATAATGACCTAGGACTTGACTGAGAACATTTTGAAGACTGTTTGGCAATCCACACAAACAATAGGATACTGAACACGATGCGAAAGTAAATTTTCTTCCTGTTCTTTGAGTGTCCCAGCTGAAAAGGAAGTGCTTACACTGTTACAAGCAACCTTGACTTAAACAAAGAGAAAAGCCTTGACAAATTACAAAACGTTGTAAATAAAAGCTGTAAACTGGTTCACGGGCGATCACAGGCGTAACATTTTGGGTACAATTTGAATGCAAGCCCTTCGTAAACTCGAAGTAATTGAGTTTTCCTAAATATAATGTTAATTGTCATACATGTACGTTTTCTTGCCCATGTTTTGGTGCTGCAAGACATTCTGTCTTCGTTGCTAGACGTTCAATGACCTCAATATCATATTAGTAAATTCTAAAAGTAAACAATTGAAGGTGCTAAGGTGGCAATACATCAAAGCCACTACAAGGGAGGCGAGCGTAAAACATTTCCTTTGGAGAGCAGTATTCTTCAACATTTTTGGCTAACAGTAAAACCTAAAAAACCGGCATGTACATATTATTTTTAAATGTTGATGATATTTGGATCGTCCATAACGTAAGATATCACTTAACCATGCGATTACGTAACTGCGAAATGTTAAAGAAAAATTTAGTCCAGTCTAACACATATGCCGGCAGCAGTCGAACCTCACAATGCGGACAGTTTTACATTACGGCCAGACAGCTCAATTGGTTCCAGACTAATAAGCCAAAATTCTTGCAACCTCTACCTCAACAACAGTTAGGTCTGGATGAGAAATAAGGCGCTTTTAACGGCCAGCTGAGATTGTGAGATATGAAAAATTTACTGGTAGTTGAGAAGTAAACTGGAATTTTTGACTGATTGCTGTGACTTAGGCATGCACTTCCATGCCGACCCTCTAAGACAGTCACCTCCATTAAACGGAGAGTCAATTCAGGGCATCTTTAGTGTCCGTATTACAAAGAGGTTTGCAAGTACTACTGTTATCTGTGCATAATCTAAAAAGCTTTTCTGCGCTTGTGTAAGATTAATTCTTAATCATGTGCATTTCCTGATCGCTTAAGACCACCTTGCAATGGAATTGAAATACTTAATTTTTCTAAAAATAGGAACATTCCATGATATTTACGGGTTTCTCAAAAAACGCCAACAGACGGATATTTGAATTAGTAAAATCCTCGAGATAATATAAAACGAAAACAACAAGATAAAGAAACTAACAGTTAAATAAACAAATCTGGAAATATTCGGATTTAGTAACTAATCCATGTTCATAACTCAAGTTGATCATTCAAGAGATCTTGCTCTTAGCCACAGAAATGTTCCTAAAAAGGCTCGGAGGAAAAAATTTGCAATTTTTGCAGACACTCTGGATTGCTAATGACTTCTTGCGTAATCTTATATAGTTGCCATGGACATCGGTAAATGAGCAAATTTTTTTTTTGTCCGGTAATATATATGGTTCTATAAAAGATATACTGAACTATGACGGAAATTTCTACTACAAAAAAAAACCTAGGGAAATCTGTAATTTCTACAGAATCTGACGTCTCTTGAGGTTGGTATGGTACAGTTCTTGCATACATATTTATACACCATAGACGAAAGTAAAAATAGCGACTTTTATCGAATTATATTACCGATTCTACATAAGATATATCATGACGGAAAATCCAAGCGTTTTGTAGAAGTTTGTATGGATGTGAAATTCGATCGAAAGATAGCACAACTTTCCTTCAAAACGGTAAATTTAACTTGAAAATCGAAACCTACAGCCCTGCTGCCGATAGCCAATAAAGCGCCAGAAAGATAGGAGAAATACAGAAGGTATCGTTTTGAATTTAAACAACGTAGCTTTTCGACGGAATAATGGCACATCTTTCGATTGAATTCCAAATCCATACAAACTCTTATAACACGCTTTGATAACCTGTGATGTAACTATGACAGGAATTTTATTAATGAATCTTGGCACTCTTTCAGCATGCCATTTTTCGATGGTGGTTTTCGCGCGGGCAAATATCGTCAAAATTTGAAACAACTAAATACGACTTTAAGGGTAAATATTTTTATTTGAGATCTGTGGCGGCCGCCGTGACTGGCAAGAATCATCCTGGCGGCAGATAAAAGTAGTTGGAGCATGTCTCGGCAAAATGTTACATAAGGTGCTAATAATATTGATCCAAAGTCGAACTGATAATTTATTGTGTGTTTATGACGGAAAATTTTTGTTAACTTTCAGTTGCAAAACAACGGGAAATATTAACTAGCAAAGGGACCAGTAGAAACCTTATAACACAATATAATGCTATCTGCTTAAAGAATTGTAGAAGAATTTACTGTACGACTAGGTGGTAAACATTTCGGGAGTGCCGTTCACAAAATTTCCATGTTTTAGAAATTAGACGAAATTTGACGAAATTTTCAGTTAGGCATCCTCCTTCCCTAAAATAATACACTGGTGAAAGAGCTAGAATTGCGTGCTACAATGCGAAATATTATAATTTTTTTTGAAAAAAATTTCTCGAAGGGTGAAAGGGCTAATTATAACCTTGGTCTCCATGGCTGTTCTTTTGGAGTGCCGCCATTTTCATTTAATAATCTCTTTTGGGTCAGCCCCCTTGAAATGTAATGATGCGTGTACACACAAAACAGTTCTGTTGTGGCGCCCCATAAGAAAAAACGCAAAGGTTGAGCCCTTTTTTAATCTTCCAGCTGTCTGGAAATAATTTATTTTCCATTTAAGATGTAAATAGAAATACATAGTTTTATCAAGTCATTGATATGAAAACAAGGGTGTTGAAATTTGCATCAATCCATTGCATAGGTTCAAGGTTTAACCTGGCGTCACGTGTTTGTGATAAAGTAATACTTCAAACTTATAGTAACTTCTATGGAGACGGCTTATCGAAGATTATGAGATTTCCGTTTTTAGAACACGAACTGATATTAGTGTTTAGCCGCAGTTGTTTTTGGGATTCCGGGATTTAAGGTGGTGCAAACTGGTTCGTGCTAAACGTAGTAGTCTATTTTTGTTCTCCGCCTAGCCTCACGAAACCTTTTACACTACACTGAGTATTGAAAAAGGATTCATTTAGTCCAGTATTGATTGACATAAGACGAAATAAAGGGCTTAAGAATAATGGCACCTCTTATTGTAACCTTTACAAAAATGCATTCTCTTGTTGAATTTACAAAGCGAAGCACACAGCCAGAAACTGCCCCGAAGCGATTGTGTAGTCAAGCTCTGTCTAAGAAGTATTTCTTTCTAAATGCTTTAACGACATAGTTGAGTTATTTCTAGCCGACATACCAACAGCTGCAGGTCAATTAGACGCCAGCGAAGGGAAATATTAGAGCTTGAAATTCGCGGAATAGTTTTGCGATATCAATGTAACTGTTTTTGTTCGGTCAGTTTCTTCCGCGAAACCCAACAGGAAATAGAACTATGGCCCATTTCTGAATCACCGATGAAAGTGGCAATTCATTCACGTAATGTTTTATATTATCTCGGGTTTATCACAATTGAAGAGATAACGGATTTTGCGGGTTCTAAATACCCTTTATTAATATCAAAGGGAGCATTCTTTTCTTCTATGCGTGAGAAAGACGGGTTGAAACGCACAATCACACCATGATTCGCTACTGAAACCAAAACGATGCGACTTCAACGCGCGTTTCAAATATGCTACAATGGTGAGATAATATCTAAACCAAAACAAAACTCAAAAAGTGTTTACAGATCCGCAGTGGAAATATATGTCAAGGTTCACTGATTCACCCTCCACAGTACATGCTAACAATACGTGCAAAAGATTATATTTTTCTTCATGAAAATGAAGGACGGTTTTTCAATTGGAAACCCATCGAGAGATCAAATGCATTTTGAGAAAGTCTCATATCGAGTTTCTAACCATATCGTAACAACTTTGGTTTGTAGTAAATTAAAAATTGTGATTTCCACCGAAATGCCTCAGATTTACCCGTAACAATAGTAACATGTTTACAGGCTAATCTACATGAGAAAATCGAATTTTCTTGAAAACATGAAGCAAGAGTACAGGAATTATTTAGCTCGGGGTGCTGAATTTGCATTGCAAAGAAGACTATTAAAGGCAACAGCGAGTTGAATGGATCTTTCGGGCGACTTTGTAACGTGGCAAAGCTTAGCAATAATGAAAGTGGAAAATTTTGTTTCTTGTTTCAATTAAGATTGATTTGCTCTAAAATAACTGGTTGTAGCTTATAACGACGGGACGTCTTTAATAAAAGACCGATTCTAGCGAAATATGTAAACATGTAGCCTCTGCCACCAGCTGAAATGGAAATGTAATTTTTCGCGCGCTTTTTTCCAAGAGCGCAATTTGATCGGATATATCCTGCGCGCTGTGATATCGCCGTTCGAATCATCTGTTACTCTAAGTCGTTCTGATATCGCGTGATATCAGCATTCGTGGTTAATACTGGTCGTGGCAAATTTGAATACATTAGGTAGTACGAATCCATGTTTGTATTGTATACAAAAGGTGTGACGACAGCTTACGAAACAATGAAATCCCTTAATACAATGTAATTGTCGGCTTTTTGTTAGTCACCTAACAAGCGAATGTAGATCAACTCGTAAAAGTTTCGAAAACGGCTTGAAACACTGGCAAGTTCGAAACAACGAGACTTCGCGACTTCATTTGAAAGCTAAACTTTGATCTGAACGACGGCAAAGTGAACGCACAATTCAATACTCGGAGATTTCAGGTAAGCCTGCTAGCGGTTTACTTACAAGTTATGATTTATTAAGAGAGTTAATTTTGCGATCCCGATTTCTCTTCTGCAGCTATTAACACCCTTAAACACCTTTTTCGATAAGTGTTCGAGGTAATTTGCCCAATATGTTTCAAGGTTTTCCGAGTGCAACGATTTTCGCGTAACTGACATATCTTTCTCTTCAAGCTTGTTTATCTTGTAATCAAACATTACGTATTCAAATATAGAGTACATATTTACAAAGTTTACCCCGGTTTTGTCTTATATATCTTCTCGAAACAGTTATATGTGTCTATACGCTTCTAAGGTATCGAGTGCGTTTCATTTTCGACTATTCTTAGCAAAATCCTGCCTTCTGAAATTTCATTTTAGCGAAATGTAATCCAGTTTACACAGTCTTGAACAAGTGGCGACAAGTCAATAGTCGGTTGTGCTGCTTAAGGGGGCATTGACAACGGTTTACATCTTTCCCTGAATTAACAAATATTTTCTACCGACGGATTGATCGTAAAATTTGTGCCTCTTGTTTGTAAGCTCGAGTAGTTATTTCCACCAAAATAATGGAGTGTAGTGGAAAAGTAAAGCTTTATGCGTGCTCAAGCTTGCGTAACAAAATTGACTTGGTACGGAATCCACCTGCCGCGAGAAAAAGTTCGATTACAACTGAACGCCATCTAGAACACGCAGTCATTAGAAAATCACAAACAGGATTAAGCGCACAGCGACCCCGGATTACTAAGTTTTCTTTTTTTATTTCTTTGAAGAAAAAAGCTGGGGAATCTAAAAGGCTCTAACAAAGAAAATTGTTTTTGAAGCGACAGTTAAGCACACATGCGATTGATGAAAAACTCACGGGTGGCAAACGGGGTTAAGGGTTCTTCGCCCGGATTTACAGTTATAGCCAATTTCCGGGCCTGCGAAACAATTTCAACTTTACATCTGTGCCGCAAAAATAGAAAGTCTCGGCTACAAAAATAAATGCGCGCAAATGAATTCCGAGGAAGAGACATATCAACAGCCGGTTCTCCTGTGTTTCGCCATCTTGAACGTTTGGTAGCGAGTGG
>Ga0100406_1185507_pt1 | contig 10043 bp, 4 predicted proteins | sample Orb8nscriptome_3_FD_81148 | JGI IMG/M metagenome (GOLD analysis project Ga0100406, IMG submission 81148) | Coral microbial communities from Puerto Morelos, Mexico - Orbicella 8 C C metatranscriptome (Eukaryote Community Metatranscriptome) | ecosystem: Host-associated > Invertebrates > Cnidaria >...
GGGGGGGGGGGGGGGGGGGGGGGGGTAACAAAAGAGAACACCAATTAACTTCGTCTCTAGGTCGAGGATCCAGCGCCCTCACACTGCAGTAAGCGTACGATAGAAGGGTCACTTTTGGCTCCTTCGATGAACTCGGCTAAAGAAAGCTTTCCATCCAGATTTACATCGAAATGCCTAAAAATCTTGTCAGTCCGTTTCTCCGGCGTGCTTTCATCTTCGGGCATTTTCATAACAGAGCCCACCATCTTGTAGATGGCCCTGACAATCTCCAACATCTCGGGTCTAGAGATGTAGCCGTTACCATCAAGGTCGTACATGCTGAACGCCCATTTCAGTTTCTGCTCGAGTTTTCCGCGCGAGGTCACGGAGAGGGCGCAGATGAATTCGCGGAAGTCGATCGTACCATCGCCGTTGCTATCAAACGTGCGAAAAACGTGCTCCGCAAACTTCGACGCGTCGCCATACGGGAAGAAGTTGCCATAGATTTTCTTGAATTCCTCGAGGGACAGGGTACCAGACGGGCAGTCCTTAAGAAAACCCTTGTACCACTCCTGCAGTTCCACCTCAGTAAACTGCGTCTGTTCTTTCAGATCGGCCAGTACCTCGGGCTTCAGTTTGCTGTTTTGTTTTCCCATCGTTCACGCAACCTACAAAAGGGCGTGCAACTCAGTTTAGTCTGTGTCAAACATGCGTGCACGTGACATGCACGTGACGACCGTGCCAAGTGAGTGTATCAGTGCACGCGGGCGGAATGCGACGAGGCAGATACCACGCGTTGATTGGTGAACGTCAGCGGTGGGTTGGGTTAATGTGAGATGTGAAGATTCAATGCAGCTCAATTATAGCGTGTCGTTGGTTGCATTAAGGAAGAGAGAAGATGATTGTTATCCGTGACCCAGCAGTGAAATCCGACTTTGTTAGTTTGACCATCATCATCATCATCATTTACTGTAACGTCCTTTTTTCTTCCCTTATTACAAACATTTTATAGTTGAGTAGCATGGAGAACATTAAGGAACAAGCCTCTACCTGAAATGCTAAATCTGGACAACTCTCTCAACTATAGAGATCTTGGCTGATAATTTATAGACGCTTTTGCCAGCTGGATGAATTAAACTCTAGTGCTCTTAAGGAGTGGGAAGACTACCGAGAATGAACATGAGTTTTTTAGGATGGCAACAGAGTTTTTCACGAACTATTTAAGTTGGAGTATATTCAGAGTTTTGAACTCGTTTAGGAGAACATCGAATGCGCGACCATTTAAATAAAAGCTCTTGTGTACTACTTTGTTCAGGGTATCGTTTACCACGTTGCACATCACGATGGTCCAACTTTTAAGTTAGTCACTGAACCATTGTGTTGCCATTTAAATGAAAGCTACCGAGAAGTGCTTTCATTTGGCATCTTTCATTTTGCTTTGCAAGGTGCGACTAGCTTTTAAGGACACGATCTTAGTTCGTAATCATTCAAGGCTATAGAACTAACAGTTACTGCTGTTTATTTTACAATATTCAACTGTCATCTACACTCGCACTGTTCCAACAGTACTACAAACTCTTTAAAGTAACCTAGCTACTTCACAGATCGTATTGTCACTTCAGTGTCACATACACAACCGGCCAAGCTGTTACCAACGAATTAATTATATTACCTAATTAATTAGATCAATTAGATAAACAAGTTCCTTCTAGTAAATTAAATCTAAGGACCCTTTTAAAAAAATCAGGATGAATTACTACTTCACTGCTGGGAGTCAAAGGGTTAAAAGTGGTGAGATTTCTGTTAAGCTTTTACTCAGTTTGCAACTTAAGAGTTTGCAACGTCAGGATTAGCAGATCATGGTAAATAACAGACAGACAACAAAAGTAGTCACATAGTGTGAAAGGAACACGCAAGTAGCCACTTGTTGGGAAATTATGTGTGTGGGAGGAACACAGATTGTATCTTTGGTTGCGAGTGAATAAGAACAAGATAAAACAACAAACGTGTCACCTGTTTCTAAAACAATAATAAATTAGTTAATAATATTAAATTAATAAATCTGACCAACATTCAATTTCTCTGCACATTACCAATACAAATTAATGCATGGAGGTTAAGAGAACCACATTTCTGATCATCAAGTAGAACTTATGGCACATAACTTTGCTAAGTTCAAAATGAGACAGGGATATGAGGTGGTAAAGTTAATCTAATTAACTTTGATTAATATTTCATTACATAGCGGCCATGAATGTGGTTGGCTTGATCTGTAGGAACACAACACAATAGAATGGAATAGAATCAGATACCATTGTACCATGCCATACTATTAAGACTTTTAGGACATTCATAATGCTCTGATGCACTCTTGAACTTAACCTATAGTGCCAAACACAACAGGTCAATCGTAAACCCAGTTTTTGGTCAGTCAAAGCTGTGCACACCTATTCTAATAGTAAAAGCCCACGATTTTTAAGTCACATACACGTGAACAGCAATTTAACAAAACTTTGCCTTGTCTGTTTAGTGTTATCAAATGAAATTTCAGTGACAATGTGACTTTTAACACGAGATGCACTATCATGGCATCACTTTGAAAGTCAAAAGCCTTCTACTTGTTGGTCAATCAAAGCTGTAGTACACACCTATCCTAGCATTACAATCCCAGAGTAAAAGGCTCCAGCCAAGTAACATGATAGCGATACACCAAAAATTGCAGGTAACACAAGAAAACACACGGATAGGTCTTTATTGTTCATCATGTCACAGACGTCTTAGATGCAAACTAAATTACAGATTATGTGTAGTCACTTTATTTCACAAAACCATGACATTCTTGCGGTGGTTGATGAAGACAGTCGAGTAATTCTACTGTTATTAGATCTATCTACAGCTTTTGATGCAGTTGACATGATATCTTTCTTGCAAAACTGACAAGTCTCAAACGTTTGGAATACAAGGTGAGGCTTGTACCTGGTTCAGATCTTATCTACACTGTAACAGATTTTTGCTTTAAGTCTGTTGACAGATGTCAATAGACTAATAAATCCTAAAGTGAAACGGAAAAGCCTTGTAGAAATCAACATGACTGCTCACTTTAACTGTGAGCCTTTAACTTTCAACATGACTCTGAAGTGTCACTTGAACGACACAAAGTGTAATCTAACAAAATTATGGCATGTCTGTTTACTCTTATCATATGAAATTTCAGTGACATTTTTACGTTTAACAAGCGTTCAGGGATTTCAATAAAATAGAATTCAATAATAAAATCCATGACTGTTAGTACATTCCAAAAGTTGCAATCTCCATGCTTAATCATCCTTCAGAAGTAGATAGAAAAAAGCCTGTTATATATGGAAGTCTCAAGTAGTGTTGCTTTCTTTTTGGAACTTAGCATATTTGAAGCATTCTCAAATAGATGACAGAGGCCTCATAACTCAATGGTTTTGCTACGCTGTATAACAGATCAATAGTAAGACTAAATCCCAAAGTTAAGGTAGCTCCCTAATGTTTTAGGAACGCATGCATGCTGAGGACGAAAGCTCAAGTAATCTGTGCACACTCAAAGGAAAATGTCAGTGTTTTTCAATATTTTATGACGTCAACATGAGTACAAAAAGCAAAACTAACAGTGAATTTTCTTGAGTTTCCTTTGGTGAAAATCTGGAAAATTTGGCAGACTAGTGGTAAATATTTTACTTTAGTCGGTGCTCGTTTTTCAGGGAAATCTATAAGACCAGTTTTTTCATAGCATGTAAAAGATATAAATTTGCAAAAATAAAAAAAAAACTGCCTGTACAAACCGTACTTTTTTCATGTTTGAGATTTGTATCCTGCAGTATGTATGCGATGTGCTGTGAAAATTTTGGAAGACTTCACCAAAGGAAATTCAAGAAAATCACAAAGCCATAAAAAAAGTCAAAAACACTTTTGTTTGGGCATTTATAATTCAAGACTAAAACCCAAAATTTTAACAGAGATGATAGTAAAACACTACTTAATCATTGCTTATTACATGTAGTAAGTTTGAGAGGACTGGGTGCAAAAACAAAAACAAAAATAGCATTCAAAACACAAGACTTGCCCATGCAACGCCATAAATAATTACCCTATGGAGCCCCCTTAAATGGAACAGCTTTGAAGAAATCAACAAGACTGCTCACTTTCACTCTGAGACTTCAACTTTCAACATGAGTTCCAAAGTGCTTGATTTCTAAGTCACATACAGTAAACTGCAACTTGACAAAATTTTGTCTTGTCTGTTTAGTGCTATCAAATGAAATTTCAGTGACAATTTGACATTTGACACAAGAGGCACTATCATGGCATCACTCTGAAAACCGAAAGCCAAAAGCCAAAAGAAGCATTTCTAACACTGGAAACCTAAAAGTGATTGTCTACTTGTAGTTAAGTTTCTTATAAATTAAAGTACATGAACTTTGTAGAGCATGGGTCTTACCACAACTATCACATGTACCAGGTTGAGATCTCAAATTGAAAAAGTATGGCACACTTTTTCAAATTCTGCCAAGGTTGTGTCTTGGACAAATGGTTGCTATCACTCAATATCTTCATCTAGGTGTGCATCAAGGCAATTACACATGTTATCAAGTTTACCATGGTATTAAATAAAAGAGCAGCCAAATTTTCATACATGTTAGAGCCTCTTCAAAGGGTATGCATACTAATGTATGTCGCAAATAGCAAGAAAAAGTCATGCACTTTTAAAGATAAAATTAACATTCACTCTGTACATTTCGTATAAAATCAAGAAGTCCCCCCTCCCCCGAAAAAATAAGAATGTTAATTCATTCATTAGTTGTCAATTTTCTATTTTCTTTTGGCATTCAAGTAATCTACTTCTTCTTCTTATTATTATTATTATAAATAATGAATACTAATTTATGATATATTAAAGTAAATTTAGGTAACCACAACAGAAAAATATTGCAGAAACAATAATTATTGCAAAACACTTGAAAACAAGTAACATAAGAAAACTTGCAAAGTGAAGGAAAGAAATATCCAGGGAATATTATTTTGCCTTCCTCGCTGCTACTCAGTGCACTCAGAACTGCAAAGGTCAAGCTTTATACACACTGCTATTGTTATTTAAATACTCTATGTTCAAGCACTGTGTGATGCATCACACTGTAGAAGACGGACAATGGATGGGTCACTCTTTGCTCCTGCAATAAATTCCTCAAGAGAAAGCTTTCCATCTTCATTTGTATCCATTTGGTTAAAAATCTTGTCAGTACGTTTCTCTGGAGTACTTTCGTCATCTGGCATTTTCATAACAGTGCCTACCATCTTGTAAATTGCTTTGACTATCTCCAACATTTCGTCCTTAGAGATGTATCCATTGCCATCCATGTCGTACATGCTGAATGCCCATTTTAATTTGTCATCCAGTTTTCCCCGTGACGTAACTGACAGCGCACACATGAATTCACGGAAGTCAATACTGCCATCATCATTCTTGTCAAATGTACGGAAGACGTGTTCAGCAAATCTGGATGCATCTCCATATGGGAAGAAATTGGCATAAATCTTCTTGAACTCATCTACAGTGAGGTGCCCACTAGGACAGTCCTTAAGAAAACCTTTGTACCATTCCTTGAGTTCAAGTTCAGTGAACTCTGTTTCTTGCTTTAAGTCAGCTAACACTTCAGGTTTGAGCTTACTGTTTTGTTTGCCCATTATATAATCTAAAAGTACAAAAACGAAAATTTGTTAGCCTTTAAATGTAAATCACAGAATGAAAATCATGAACAGCAATTTAACAACTTCTTTAGCTTTGAAATGTTAACTCATTGCTCCTACATAAGGTGTTACTTCAGGTGTGTTCAGAGAATTTAGTGGTACACTGTACATCAAGACAATAATACACCCTTTGTTGATAACTTCCTGTAGTCTCGTCACCTCTCTGTTTGACAGTGTATAGATGTTATGAGAAGAAATTAAATACTGATCATATACTTCAGAGAGTGATTTTGTTTAAAATCACAGTGTAATTTACACATCCTAGAGTTTAAAAAATACACACAACAGACTGTAAATAAAAGGTTCAAAGTAGAGGTATTTGATCTTTAAATTTAACCACATTATGACGGCATGACGTTTAATTGTGTTACAAATTCAGCATTATTCGATGTGTTTAGCTTTAAATTTAAACAGTGTAAATTTCCATGGACAATGCGTGTAAATCCTACAATGAGAATATTTAATTACTTAATGATCAGTCCAAAAGGGTTTTAAAGTTTGATTTCACAGACCTTTTCATTTTCAAGTTAAAGTTTATGAGACACAGTTAGCAAAGAATTTACATCCCATTCACTATGTCACATGAACATAATCTTTTTTCTTTTTGTTGAACATTGGTTTTGATTTCACAATATGTTAGGACGCTTACACGATGTAGCTTCATTGTGGAAGCAAAGCAATCAGTATCACAGCTGAAGAAGAAACGAATCTTGGATGTAAAATGAGATGCAAATAACTATACATCCAATGTTTTTTTGAGACAAACCCTATCACACAATATGACACGAAGCAATCCATTAAGTAAATATGAAACAAAATATGAGTCCATTTCTTAATAATCCTTTCAGAAAATATTGAAAATATTTTGATCACATTGAAAAGTTATCATGTTAGCCATGCTGTATGAATTTTCAAGAATAACAGAAAGAAACTAAACTAGCCTGACTTTAATTCAATGGAGAAGGTTTACAACAATAGCGCTTCTCTATCTTGGAATGATATCGAGACGCTCAAACTTAATAGTAACATGAGTACATTTGTATGGTTTGACTTGTCAGAAGAGTACTTGACAAAATGACTGGAACAGACAAGAGAGAATAATATTTTTTTCACAGCAAAACGACTCGAATGTACCAGACAGGAATTTTTTTTTTCAGGTTTTTTTTTTTCAAGTAGCTAAGAGCTGGCCACTGCCTAATTTCATGGCCGGCTGAAAGAAGAACAAGACTTCAGGCAATTTTGAGAGTGCAGAAGTCAGAAAAGCCTGCTAAGCTTGTTAGTAAAACACCTTTAGTTAGTTTTTTTCTTACCTAAATCCCTTAATTTCACTGACAAAAGGCCCAGGAACACTCTTTAAATTAGGCTTAAGCTCAAACTATGACAAAATTTTAGCAGCAATTGCTTTCTATATGTAAATTCAGTCATGATAAAGATTTCCTTTTATAATTTAACGCTAGACAGAACATCCTGTGTTTATTACAATTTTATGCAAAATACATGCTCTTTCACATATCATAGGATGTGCTCAGAAGACAATTTACAAATGCGTGCAGCAAAATGTTTTAATTTAATAATGAAAGATATCACACGTGGAAAACTCTTGCTTCGAATAATATGATGTCCTGCTCCCCCTAAAGCGAGGATATTAAAATTTTGTTAACATGTGTAGTAATTTATAAGGAAAAAGCAATAAATGTTTATACTGTAAGTTTGCAATCACAGAGACAACTTTTTCAGATTTTGCAGTTTTAAGTAGAAAATTAGGAAAGTGGTCATATAACAAGGAAATAGCATATTAGCAGATTCTATCGACTGTTAATCAAAAAAATCCACCACATCAACTTTATTGACAGTTAATCACCGGAAAGGGCAATTCTTTTCTTTGCAATAATATTATTTCCTCCTCAATCAATATTTAAAACCATTCTGAAATTTTATATGCACTAATTTATAAGTGGGATTGTTTGGAAAAACTGGTTTGTCTGTGAGAGTAATATCAAATTAATTCACATTTATAGTAAAAGAAAGAGGTTTTCACATAACAATCAATTCAAAAACGTTTACCCCTAATACAACAATCATAACATGCAAATGTTCCCCCTTTAATTTTCTTTTACTGTGCATATAATAAGTCAAAGTGGGGGAAAAATTGAAAAGAAAACCACTCCTTAAAAATGTTATGGTAATCACTTCTTGCATGAGAAAAGTGTGTAGTGTTGATGTTATCTTTAATCAAGTACTTGGCCAAAAGTACAAAACAGATACCTGTTTGGTCTGGGAGCAAAAGGAAAGAATAAAAGATAAATCCAAATAAGCTAAAAAATCTTGGAAGGTGAAATATTGTCTTGGAGCTTCTTGTCATCATTTTTAATACCTGAACTCACAATAAAAGCATATCATATGTAATAACCTTTATAGAAGAAGCATACCTCAAGGTAAATTGACATATAGAGGGATCTTTACTAAAAATACAGTAGAGGTAAATAAGGTTACATTTACATATGAGCCAAGAGGCCCATCAGGCCCGAGATTATCCTGGTTTCCGTAGCGTAAGGTAACTAAGAGTATTTCTACTCCCCCCTGGATGGGATGCTAGTCCATCGCAGGGTAACCCTCAGCATTAAACTTGCCGGTATCCATTTATACACCTGGGTGAAAACTTAAAATACAATAAACTGTAACTGTCGGCCATCAATGAGACAGCCCTGGTTAATGTACTTCTCTCATCTGCAGCAAAACCATTGGCACAGTTCATATTCAGAGGTTTAAATACAGTCCTAATGGTACTAGTAGCCATTACCCGACATGAAAATTGAAACGAATATAAATATAAGGAATTAAATGTAAATAATATCATCCAGGCAAAGCATCCAACAAAATAAAAACACAGTAAGCCTGTTCTCCTGACATGTATCTAAACTGGTTTATTTTGTCACGTGATCATGATTAAATATATAGGAATGAGGCTGTTTAGCACCTATAAAATCATGCCAAGTTTGTTTTTACTTTTATCATTTATAGGTTTGAGAAATTCACTGGCACATCAAAATTTCAGCTACATTTCAGATATTTGGAATAATAGGAATCAAAAACATTTTCTGTGTTTCTATACATTAATAGAAATATGACTTTTAGCATGTGCTGTGGCACAAAAGAGCCAACAAATCAAATGACGTCTTGCATTGGAATGCATATCGCTTCTTTAGACAGGAAGTCAAACGTGAACTTAGAATTGCGGAAAAAGTTCATGTGAGAACCCAGCTACTACAAAGTAAAGGAAATACCAATGCAATTTGGAAGACCATTAACAACTGTCTGCCAAAGAAGAGCAAAACCCGTCCTCGCATACCTGACAACCCGGTTTCCTTGGCTAACAGGTTTAACGAATATTTTACATCTGTTGGAAGCTCAGCTGCCCAGAAAGCTAATGACCTTGCCCGTGAACATAATTTTCATATCGATCCTACTATGTCAACTGTGGTGTCAATGCCTGATGAGATGTCTGACTTATTTCAATTCCACTCTGTGATAGAGAAAGATGTTGAATGTGTTATTAAGGGCTTTTCCTCCAATAAAGCACCTGGTCATGACAAAATCACTGCACAAGTACTCAAGGATAGTTTGTCAGCCACTCTTCCAGTAATAACTTGTATCATGAATAATTCATTCAACACCAGGACCTTTGCAAGGCAATGGAAAATTGCTGAGGTAACTCCGGTCCTTAAGTCAGGTGACTTTGAAGATCCATGTAATAATCGTCCAATCTCTCTTTTACCCATATTATCGAAAGTATCTGAACGTCTTGCTCATCGACAGCTTGTGGATTACCTAACTAAAAAGAAGAAGTTGGCTAAAAGCCAGAGTTGTAACCGTAAACTCCACTCGACGGAAACTGCCCTTCTGTGTGTTACAGATGACCTGTTGCTGGCAATGAATAACAAAAAAGTGTCTGTTGTAGTGTTACTGGACATGTCAAAGGCCTTCGATAGCATTTCACATACTGTTCTATTGCAGAAACTGCAAGCACTTGGTGTCTCCTCTCCAAGCTTGGACTGGTTTCACAGCTATCTTACGGGCCGCTGCCAACGGGTTCGCATCCATGACACTGTTTCCGACCTACTTCCGTTGAAATATGGTGTCCCCCAGGGATCAATTCTGGGACCAGTTCTGTTCACTATTTACGTAAATGACCTGTTGTCTGTCCCTCTACACTGCAAATCTGCCTGCTATGTTGACGATAACAAACTCTATTTATCTTTTCCTTCAACTAATACAACTACTGCAATCGACAA
>Ga0100406_1274990_pt1 | contig 10024 bp, 10 predicted proteins | sample Orb8nscriptome_3_FD_81148 | JGI IMG/M metagenome (GOLD analysis project Ga0100406, IMG submission 81148) | Coral microbial communities from Puerto Morelos, Mexico - Orbicella 8 C C metatranscriptome (Eukaryote Community Metatranscriptome) | ecosystem: Host-associated > Invertebrates > Cnidaria >...
AAAAAACAATCTGATATCACTTTGAATAGAACAGTTGACTATACATACAGCTATGTATTCTATTTAGGGACTGGACTTTGCCCAGCATAGACGAAGTAACATGCTCATAATCTTGACCATCTGACGTTACTGTGGACTTTTGCCCAAGTTAGAAATGTATTAAAAGTCATACACAAAAAAAAAAACAATCTGATATCACTTTGAATACGGCAGTTGACTATACGTACAGCTATGTATTCTATTCAGGGACTAGACATTGCCCAGCATAGACGAAGTAACGTCCTCAGAATCTTGACCATCTGACATTACTGTGGACTTTTGCCCAAGTTAGAAGATTAGTAAGGTAAGATATCACCTAGTGGCCTTACTCTGAGAATTACCCTTGTCATACTATTGTGATGTCAAGGAACACACCCTTTTACTTTGGTGAGTCAAGGAAAAAACCACTCATGACGGAATCATTGTAGCCAATGTGAGATGCCACTATCTACAGAGCCAGTTTATCATAGAGCTTGCTGTAAGGGTTTTTTCACCAATGTTGTATTAAAGATCGACACCTCAAACGCTGTCCATGTTGCAGACTGGATTCTCTACGGAATGCCTCGAGAATGCTCCTTTGGATTCCAGTGGTGTCGTTGATTGTGGACGACGAAACAGACCAGTGCCCAGCCAAAAGATGGAGGGTGAGGGATGATGATGATGACAAAAAAACATGTGTCATTTGCCTGGAGGAATACACAAAAATGGCCAAGGTCACGCTTGTTCACAACGGTATTATGACTCACCGACCACCTTCGACGCTGATGTACTGCGAGCAATATTACCAGAAGTGCAAATGAGCATGCAGCAGTGGACCAGAGAAGAGGCAAACAAGGCCCTGGACTGCTGGCTGGAGATGTGCCATTTATTGGTCAAGACACTATGGTGTGACTCAGACACTAACTTTGCGATGATACAGCTGTTCACAGCTGTCGGATTCAAAAATGGCAGAAAGAAAAGGAGAAAGTTTTTGTGCTGAGATGAGCCCACTATTGGAACCGAATGTCGATTGTGTCTCACTACCATCCTGCAAAAGTTGGTGGCTGGCTGGGGTTCGTTGCCTGTAAATCACGAACGCTATGACGAGTTCATGTGTCAAATGTTTAGTCTCCATGAAATTGTAGAGATTCTAGTACAAGTAAAGGTATCGCAATATTTATGTTTGACTATGTGACCCGAGTACCCGTTTACCGTGTTGATGTGGGAATACATGGGCTGATTTTTTGACTTTGACTCTGACATACGGGGGTCCACGACTTCCCAGAGAGCTTAGATGGGAGCAACAATGCCTCAATTGACCCTATACTATTTAGTTTAACACTCTTTGCCTTATCTATCCCTGCACTCATGTCTAAACGTGTTTAGTTGTAGTGTTTATTATATTCATGGTTTTTTCTTTGCTTGCGAACAAAGAAACGTCAAAAGAGATTCATTTTGAGTGTCATGCTTGTATATATTACTGATAGTTGTGTGAACAGCGAGAGCAAAACACAAATGATAGCCGAGACAAGCATCTATGGTGTAATATTATAGACAACGATATGAAAATGTATAAAAAGTACATAAAGGCAACCATACGTTTAGACAAACAAATGAAATGTGTATTTTAATGTTATGTCAAGACTCTTTAAATTTATCTCTGTTGACACAATGCCGAACCTTCATGGGAAATGGAAGGATGAAAGAGGGGAGGAGACGAGATGGCAAAACGCGTACACAAAACATTCTTGAGTCTCTTGTTAGTTTTTATTGCGTTTGTTGCTTTTTATAGCTTATGAGTTTACAACACTTGTCATAAGCAACATGATTCAAAAGCACCCCTGCCATAATACAGGTACCTACTCGGCATGGATAGAGTGCCATGTTGTAGTTTCTTCAAGTGGGGTTCTTTTTGAGTTGCCTCCTCTCCTTTGGCCCTCTTTGGCTTGCGGGATGCTCCGGTTTGAAGGTACCCATCCTCTTTCTCTTCTCTCTCATCCTCTTCTTGATAGCCTGCCAGTCGGCAAAAAACTCAGCCTTCACAAAGCGTTCCAGTGGGCTGTCATGAGTACCAGACTCCTTAAATACAGGCGTTGATTTCGGGAGGCGGGCCACCACGTGGTTCTAAGTGCAAAAGTCATACAGATGATTCCATCTTCAGCATCTGTGCACTCGAACGACTTAGCGGAGAGACTGCACGATGTGATCAAATGCGCTCTTAGGCACTCAAGACTCCATGAACGGGTAGTCGCACCAGAATCTTTGCCTGTTGGGTCTGTCGCAAGTCATCGTCAGCAGCAGGACATCCATTTTGAATTCGTCTTTGATCCTACCAAACTCGCCATGCGCTACTGCCGCTCACCCTTCTGTTTTTAGGTCCAGACAACTTGGCAACAAACCGAGGGCATTCTCGTCTACGGTCTCTGTCACATGCCACAGATATATCACCACATCATTCAGTACCAGGGTCAGATATATCGCCACATCGTTCAATACCAGGTACCAGGGTAGCCACAATATCCAAGCTCTTTCTCCGTGGCATGCAATACAATGCCTTCTCAAATCAAAATATAGCCCAGCCCGTCGATGGTCACGTACTGCACACCCTCAGCTGGTTCCACTAAACAACTCAGGTCCCACAGCACCCTTTGGCTTGTCCTCGGATCACTCGCCAACACTTTGTTATTGTCCTCCTCTTTCTTCTCCTCCTCTTCCTTGTCGGGGTCCTTCTCCTCTTCCACCTTCCTGTCCTTCTTTTCTTCCTGAGACATTTGGTTCTTTGAGAAGATCTTGAGTGTTCACTTGAATTTCAACAGGTCTTACTTCGGTGCCTCCTTTTATATAGACTACGAGTAGTCCCTCCTTCGCCCAGTCCGTCGTGCGCGACGCGAAAGAAAACCGCGAGCAAAAAATGGCCGCGCGAAACCCCGGGAGCGAGGAGCACAAAAAAGGAGGGACCACCGCCTATGCCCAAGAGTTTGAATTACGCTCTGTTCTCACGATGCAAAAATATAATTGGCTTATGTTAGGAGCGCTGACAACGTCTTGTCAACATTCAAGATGCATGTGACATCTTGCAGGAATGTTTTGCAACCGGAGCAAATCGAAGCGGTACCAGAGCAAATCAAAGCGTTGGAATCACGCTTTGCAAGCCGTAGTGTTCTTGCGAATCTGCCAACAGTCTTTGGAAAGATTTAAATTTATCCAGTGTTTTGTGTGGCAAAGCTTTCTACCTCCAACCCGACTGCGAGTGTGTTAGTGATTTCGCCGCTCAACAGTATCATCAAAGTCAGCTAATGTAAATTCACTGAGCTTGGCCTTTCTGCTGTCCATGTGAAAGACTGGACTGGACTTTCGATTGAAACCGGACATTCACCTAAAACTTTCTGCTGCTATCGGCAAACATTTCACTGCAGTTGGTTGGTCTCCTATGTCAACTACATAATGTAAATTCTCAGTTGAAACTCTGCATTTGAAATTTTCGCAATAACTTTTAGATTTACACCTACAGACACAGCAAAATCCTTAAAAGATGCCTCATTCGCCGTCTTCTTTTTAAAACTTCTTTGGTAGTTTTACTGAACGAACACTGAACGAAGATATACTTCTCAGAGCATATGTCTTTGCCTGGCTACTTGAAGAGTAGAATAGAGCAATTTTAATCAGGATATCTCCCGGGGTTACTGACAACAGGCGATAATAAGAGGACGTCAAGATGAGAAATTCTACACCGAAAAATCACTCGGCCCTGAAAGGGCAAACTCTTGGGCTTAGGTGGTAGCCCCTCCTTTCACACGCTCCTCGTCCCCAGGATTTCACGCGGCCATTTCTTCTCGCGGTGTTCTTTCGCATCACACACGACAGACTAAGCAAAAGATGACCTACTCATAGTCTACCTTTAATACAAACCCACCCCATTTTTTTTCCACCACCCCTGAATGAGTGGGGACTCGAAGATATGATGATGTAATGGGGGGTGGGGTCATTGATGTCACAGTTATGACGTTTACGATTATGTCATCATGGCTGTGACGTCGAAGTGACGTTGCATTATGAAGCGAATTTCATCACGAGTGGTGACATCCATGATGTCAAAGTGGCCCATTGCTGCCCTGCACAGCCAATTATATCTAAAGACGGGTCATTCTGATTGTCGCCGCCATCATTTCGAAGACATCTTGGACGAGTGAGTGAGTGAACAAGCAACACAAAGCAGGTACATCGACCGATTGACCACCTCGCGAACATAATGAACATTTTTCATATTTTGTTTTTACTTAACCACTCTAGGTCTAGAATCACCATGAGTAATTGTTACTGTTGCAAGCAGGAAAGACCCTGTTGAGGGGGACCAGTCAACCTGATGGAAATTGAGGTACACGAGGGACACCATAGAGATCGAGGATCTGAAAAAGAGATGTGGGGCCTGGGGCAAGTGGTACAGAATTGCCGGGCATTCAGGGCAAGTACACGGACCTAGAGACTGGACGTCATTTGTTTCTTAGACGCTCCAGAGACGAGGCAATTGAGCAGATGAACCACATGAAATCGTTTTTGTGATGCCATTTGACTTTGACTATTTGTAACATTCTATACAATATTTTTAGGTTACATGCAGTAAAGATAAATGGATGTAAACTTAGGGTCGTTGACGGTGTAAAAATAAAGGTTTTGTGTCATGGAATGTTTGGACTTTGTGCTCTCTTTGTTATCTGTTCTCTGTTAAACTGTCGGTCTGCAGACAGTGCGGTGCCAAAAAGTCTGGGACGGAAATAAAGCCACATGTGCTGGTATGCAGTGACTCATCCCTAGAGAGGGAGGGAGGGTTCGATTTGAACATGAAAGCAGAGCCTCGTGTGCCAAACAACAACAGAACTACATATAGTACCATTTTGCCTTCTGGGCCTCATCAGTGCAGCACTGAAGGTTTAGGATGGATGTGTATGTATATAAATATTATATATATCACCAGCACTTTTTTAAGTTGAATCCACTCCATAAAATCTTTAATTGAAACACTCTAAAAACTGAGCTATAGCTGTATGAGCAACGTCAAGACCATAATATCCAACCACAAGGCTGAACTTAACAATGAATTAAAATCCTCTGATGAAACGAAACAGGTCTGCAATTGCCATAACAAGAATTCTTGCCCCCTGGACAGAAATTGCAATGTGAGGAACATCATTTATCAAGCAGAGGTCACTAACCCGGAATCAAAAGAAACATACATCGGCCTTTGCAACACAACTTTTAAAGAACGGTAGAGAAACCACACATGCTCTTTCAGAAACAAACGGTACAGAAATGTAACTGAACTAAGTAAACACGTATGGAATCTGAAGGACCATAAAATAAATTACGAAATCAAATGGAGGAAAGTAAAACAAGCGATATCGTATTCAAACATCAACAATAAATGTAATCTCTGTTTATGGGAAAAGTTTTTCATCATTTGTAAACCAGAAATGGCAACACTAAATCAAAGAAACGAACTGACATCGACCTGCAGACACTCTAAGAAATTTCTGTTAAGTAACGTGATCGCTTAATTGTATTGTGTATACAAGACTGTTACACTTCCATCACCCAATAACATCTCGACATGTCAGGCTGTAAGGCATTGTTCCCTATTTTAAATGTGTATATCTAAGATTGTAACCGTTTTTTTTCTGGCAGTTGCCTGATGAATGCTTCGCAAGAAGTATGAAATTCAGAGTAGCGAATAAATGTGTTTGAATTAGTCCAACTCCATAAATCTATCTAAATATTAAATCTAAATATCTAAATATTTAGCTGGCAATTGTCTCAAGCAATCAGTGGTGTACCAAGCAACTGTGGCGACGGAGGACAACAGGCCTGATCAGACCTACGTGGGACTTACTGAAAACTCCTTCAAGACTAGATTCACCAACCACGAAGCTTCTTTTAATCACCCGAGTAAGAAACTCAATACTGAACTCAGCAAACATATTTGGCAGTTGAAGGACGCCAAAATAAATTTTCAAATCACTTGGAAGATCCTGAAGCAAGCTGCCTCATACAATCAAGCTTTGAATCGCTGCAACTTGTGCCTGTATGAGAAGTATTTCATAATCTGCAGACCCGACCTCACTTCTCTGAATAAACGAAATGAACTAATAACCACTTGTCGACACGCACACAAATTCCTACTTAAAAATTTGAAAGCTGTCACGTAATAGCAACTGTTTATTTTAGATTTGAAAACTCCTGTTGTCAGGCATATTCTAAGTATTTATTGTTCACAGAAACCGTTGTTATTTTAAACTTTTTTAGTATTCTTGCAATGTTCCAGTTATAACCGTTGTAATTTTATACTTTTCTATTCCTTCGGTGTCCCTATATACCAGTGTAACGTCGTAATCTTTACTTTTGGCAATTTTATCTGATGAGTGCCGCACAGGTTGTGCGGTACGAAACTAGTTAGTAATAAAATCCCAAGTCGTATCTTCAGTTGATTGGACTGTCTTCTAATAAATATCATATATATGTATTCAATATATTATTTATATATTTATATTATGTTATTATTTGAGTTATATATATATTATATATTATTATATATTATTATATCTTTGGCAGCAAGGCCTTCCTGCCCTACATCAATTTACAGATTACACTAATTCCCTGTATCCTACTATTAAATTTGAGTTAGGTTTTTCTGAGCATGCACTTCATGTACTGGATCTTACTTTATATCTTATCAACGGGTTTATTAAGACAGACGTCTATTCCAAACCTACAGACAGTCATTTATATCTTCCACCTTCTAGCTCCCATCCTAAGCATGTTTTCCAGGCTATTCCTTTTGGAGTAGCCACAAGATTAAAAAGAAATTGCTCTGAAGAAATTTTTCTTGCCGAGAGAACAGCTGAGTACAGAGGGTACCTTGTTAACCGGGCTATCCCTGTAAATTACTTTCTGATTAATTCTCCAAAGCCTCTGCCATTCCTAGAAATGATTTACTTAGGACTAGTGGAAAGGAAACAAAGAAATTATTTCCACTTGTGATTACATTTAATCCATATTTACCTGACATGGGCAACATAATCAGAAAGCATTTGTTCATTCTACAATCCAACTCCAAATTAAAAGAACTTTTCCCAAAGAATTATTAGCACCATCTCGTTTTAAAACTGTCGAAAAGGGACAACAATGGTTGCTTCAAATGTGATAGGAATAGATGCGACCTTTGTTACAATTTCTTTGTTGAATCAAATTAATTCTTAGTCCTCAGAAGGGCAAAAAATACACCATTCATTCCAGACTTTCTTGTGACTCAAAAAATGTAATTAATTTGGCTTCTTGCAAGAAATGTCACTTGCAATATACGTGGGATCTACTAGCACCAATTTTAGAATTAGGTTAAGCAATCACAAGTCTGCTATGCTCACAAACAAAACAACTTGTGAAGTAGCAATACACTTTAACAAACCCCCACACACTCTAGGTGAATTTTCATTCCAATGTATTGATCAGGTACAGACCCCGAAAAACTCTGAGGAGATTGATAGGCTTTTCATTACTAAAGAGGCTTACTGGTATGCTCAGCTGTTCTCTTTGGCACCCCATGGTTTAAATAAAAGGGATTTCATGCGAAAAACAGAATTTGTTATAATTAATTTCCTCTCCTAGATTGTACGTTACTGATTAATTGTTCAAAGGCCCTTTTCTTGGATTTTGTCAGCCTTTTAGGTGTTGATTAGACTCAAAGGCCCTGCCAAGGGATCTTATTATGATTAATATTATTTAAGGGCCCCTCCAGAGATTTTGTTGCTAATTTGCCCTTTCAGGCTGCAAAGGCCTCGTTTTGGGATTTTGGTATGGTTGATGTTTACAGTTATAGGTAAGGGTGGGTTTAACTTTTTCTAATGCTTGCCGCATTGACTCTTCAGTTATTCTATTCATTTTAGCCAGTTTGGATTTCTAGTTTTTAGTTTTTATCTCTCATATTCTGCAAATTGTTTTCATAGTAGCTTGTTTTCGATTCATTCAATATTCTTGGCTTTGTTGATTTTGTTTTTTGTCCTTTGTTAATTAGCACCACTTTTTGCTCATTCATGTGACTTTGTACCTTATTCATTAGTTGTCACTTGTAATTACATAATCACTAGCACCTTAATCTTATTTAAAGCTTGTTTTCATTCAAAAGTTGTAATAAGTGAAGGTCTCTGACCTAAACGTTTTTATTAAAATTTTGTAATCATTTTTACGTCAGAAGTTGTCCGTCCTCGCAATTTTTTAACTCTCTATATTGTATATAAATATATACATAAATTCAATGGATAAACAGTGAGTGAATTCTTGCTCTGTACAAAGTACCCTCTGTACGAAATATGCAGGGCAAAAGACTGATAAAACACACCAGTTTCAAACACTGACATGGCTCGGACGTGGCCACAAGAGTGCACTGACCGCCGATTGTCACGAATCACTTAGTGATATAGCCACCACTCATGTCCAAGATTGAAAGCAGTTACAAAATTTACAAATTTTATGATTTTCATTTGAGTTTCAAATTTAACAAAATTTGTGATTTTTTGTTAAAATCTATAAGATTTACAAAAATTCACTGCCTCAACAATTTTTCCACACATTGTTGCAAAATTTACAACTTTATGCTAATCCATCAGCAAGCAACAGCTTGCGGATTTTACAAAATTTACAAAATTTGTGTCTTTTTGCTAACTTCACGATTTTTTGTCAACTCATTGCAAAATTTTGTAATCGTAAGTATCCAAGGATACCTTGCACAAGTAACCTTATTACTATCCAAGCGACTTTTGGGAAAGGTCACAAAAGCAAAATGTGTGGGCTTAACTCAACACCACAAGGGATAACAAACTGCAATGTTTCATTCTCAAAGCGCTTGTACATGGATTAACAAGACTATCACGGCACTCATTCTACAAGTAGGCTTCTTATTCTAAAATGCTCTCAGCTATGTTATAGCCTAGTTGCCTCTCTTTAGGAAAATAAGTCATGAGTATCAAGGGATATGTTGCACAAGTAACCTTATTACCATCCAAGGGAGTTTCAAAAAAATCACCAATATTTTGTTCTGAAAGCACTTTTTCTACGCAGATTAACATGACTATCAAACACTAATTCTACAAGTTGCCTTGCTATTATGAAACACTCACAGTTCGTAACACCACAAGAGATAACAAACTAGTGTTTAGGGCGCACTCGTGAAATAATAAATGAAAAGCCCCCATTTAATTTCTGTTTTTAGACGTGATTTCCACTGATCTCTCGACTTCAAGAGTGGGGGCTACAAGTGCACGCGGATTCTTTTGTCAACAGTGGCTATAATCGAACCTTTCCAAGTTAACATCAACAAGGATGGCGGGTCTGATTGGGACATTCAACTGAGGATCGGGAAGCACATTTAATTTCTGTTTTTAGACTGATTTCCACTGATCTCTCGAGAGTGGGGGCTATTTACAGGAAATCAATCCAAGCATACTCAACGAAACAGCAGTAACACAAAACTAAATCAGGAATCTTATTCTGCAGCGATTCTGTACATGCAAAGTATGCTCTGCAGATTCAAAAATATCTGGATCCGTGTTGACGGTGCCTAAAATCGGTATTGAGCTATGCATTTCACAAGTAAGGTACTTATTTACCCGTTCAGAAAGAGATCCTGTCACAAGTATATCACCATGATGTTTTGATGATAAGAGTGTTTGGTAAAGAGATCCAACAAGCATTTGTTGTTACTACCTTCATCCATGAGATTGTCCAAAAACAACAATCCTCCTTTGGGGAACAATTTTGGTAAAGAGTCGCTGTCAGGGATGCCTTCGTTAAACTTTACACCATCACGTTGAAGTGGTTCGTATCCCTTTTGCCACGATCTGAAGCTTTTCTAAGCATCTGTTCTGAGGTGAGTTTCAGAATCATGCGAAGAAAGTCGAGGGCGAAAGCATTCCTTTCCTGTTCAAACAGCACAGAACCACACGTAACGCGCTATTCCAAT
>Ga0100406_1150852_pt1 | contig 9981 bp, 6 predicted proteins | sample Orb8nscriptome_3_FD_81148 | JGI IMG/M metagenome (GOLD analysis project Ga0100406, IMG submission 81148) | Coral microbial communities from Puerto Morelos, Mexico - Orbicella 8 C C metatranscriptome (Eukaryote Community Metatranscriptome) | ecosystem: Host-associated > Invertebrates > Cnidaria >...
CATACAGATAGCTATACACTTAGTGGACAAGATCCAGAAGGACTGTTTCCATGTGTTCTTGGACATGAGGGAGGTGGTATTGTTGAAAGTATTGGCAAAGGAGTAACAAAGGTAGCTCCTGGTAAGTCCTAACACTAAGTACTGTTAGTATGTTCACATGAGCATTTTGTCTCGTGCCCACGTGATCAAAGTCACATGGACACAAGATACATGTAATAGAGTGAGTTCGCACATTCCTGTGTAACCGTTCTTTGCGTTCCTAATGTACGATTCCTGTGAAGATATAGGTAGATAGATATGGTTCAGGCAACTTGCGGGTTGGTCAATTTTGGCTACCAAAGACAGATACAAAACCGACAATGAATTGATGACCATTGACAGTTTACAGATTGAAGACACCTTATTTATTTATTTTATAAAGGGGACTGGGATGTAGACCTATTTGTGACAGGCTGTTTTTTTAGCATTTTATTTTGTTAGTGTCCGAGCACTCTGTTAATGCAACTTGCTTGCATTTAAATCAAATTTGATAACAGTCACGTTTCAGTTTGGGGAGGCATGGTGGCCTCATGGTTAGTGCGCTCGTCTCCGGATCGAGTGGTCCAGGTTCGAGCCCTGGCCAGGGACAATGTGTTGTGTTCTTGGGCAAGACACTTTACTCTCACAGTGCCTCTCCCCACCCAGGTGTATAAATGGGTACCGGCGAACTTAATGCTGGGGGTAACCCTGCAATGGACTAGCATCCCATCCAGGGGGGAGTAGAAATACTCCTGGTCGCTTCATGCTACAGAAACCGGGATAAGCTCCGGCCTGATGGGCCACTAGGCTGGCATGCAGACTTTACCTTACCTTACCACGTTTCAGTCACACAGAAAAATCTAAAGGTGACAATGAGTGGATTAAACACTAACCTCTAAAGTGCATTTCTACGAATAAGCAAACAGGTTTCTAACTCAAAAATTGATTGTTAGGTCTATGATCAATATCTCACTGTATATATATACTGCCATGGGTCAGACCAGGTTAGATCATATTGCGTTCGTGATGCTACCGGACGTGTAACGCTAAACTTGCCACAAGTCAACCTCAAGTGTTTCAGGGTAGAAGAGCTACAGTGCTTGAAATTAGTAGTCGTCTGGTCGTCCAAGACTACTAAAAAATTTTTCTGTAAAATTAAAGGCCTGCTTGTCCAAGGAAAATAATACCAGACAACCCAGGAGAAATTGATTAGCACTTATTGTTACTTTGAAGTCCAACAGAATAACAAAATAAAGGTTTATGTTAAATGATTTAAATCTGGTGTTTTTGTTCGTTGACGGAAGCTGCAAACTGCCATGTTTTCAAACCCAGGCCTCCCTGAAATCTTATGGCATGCAGGTAATCATTCTTTTCTGAGGCAAAGTACTTCGTAAGTTGTCAAATATACATTTACAGGTAAGAAAGTTCTGTTAATTAATCAGGGCTGTGTGAGATTAGCTAGCCTGTTTTTCAGGGTTATGAACTAGGCCATTATTTAGAGCAATCAAATAGTGTATCTTTCAAAAAACAGTGGACTTTATTTTGTTTGCCACTCCTCGCTGAATGTTTGACAGCTGGTCTTTGATGTATAAACCTTTAGGCTTTTCATTGAAACCACAGGCTTCTTGCTCTTGTTACAGAACTGTATTTCTCTTACGTGAATATGTAAGTGTTATACTTTCTGTTTCAAGGAAGTACTTTTGCTAAGCATTAAGTTGCTACTGCAAAAGTGTGATAATCCTGCTTGAACGATGTTTGAAGGAAGCCATTTTGCACCACTTCCCATTGTTTATGTTATTTATTATATAGACACAAGTGTTTTACTGGAAAATACACCACTCGTAAAATTCATATGAAACTACATCTGGGACTTGAGTGGCGTATTTTCCATATCCTCACTAGTGAAGATATTGATGATTTCACTGATATCAAGTTTGTCTCTTGAATTGAACTTAAATTTGTTGGTGTATGATTGAAACATCTTCAGGTCTTCCTCGCAAGTCTTCGGCAATCTTTGGTAATCTTCGGAAATTTTCGCAAAATGGTTGGCAACGTTTGTGTGACCTTTGGACAAGTCTTGGAGAATCTTTGGAAATCTTCAGAAAGTGGTCTGAAATCTTCGGAAAATTGTCAAAAACGCTGTCATCAGTATGTCTATAAAATAAAAAAAACATTACATATCTTCTTGCCCCGGTGTAATATCCTCTATTTACTCCGCGTCATTTATGTTTATAATTAAGAGGCTGTCTCTATAAGAACCACCCACTCAATTTGGGACCAAAAGTAATTTTGTCTGAAACTCTGGCAACTGAAAGACTCTATCAAGGTTAGAATAAAAACAGGTTTCTGCTGACATCTTTGGAAAAAATTTAAATCCCGGTTTCTACAGAAATGGAAAATTCCCATTGGTTGAGAGGCGACAAAAGTGTCATCACCTTGACAACGGCTGATCTTGATTGTGTCTAGGTGCGTTTTGTGGCTTGCACAATGCAGCAGTTGTCATCACTGGCACATGCCGTGATTCATAATGGAATAGTTGTTTTTAAAATAGAATCCTGTTAAGAGCTATTTCAGTGTTTCTTTGCTCAAAGATCAACAGATAGAGGCTGCTGTTAATCTTCTTCAGTCTAAAAAGGAAGTTGTTGCAATTTTGCTGACCTGCTTTAATTTGACGAAAATCTGATATATCAACTCTATGCAACAGCAAAAGAAATAGAAATGTGCAAATGTTGAAACAAATAGAAGAGATGAAAGAGCTTAGGATTCCTTCCATCGTTGTGTCAACAAAGGATGACGTGCTTCTGCTGATTGGAGAAGGGAAATACAAGCTTGTTTTTGGGAGACAGCAGAGGACATTTTGGATGCAAAATTCCAAAACATGTTCATGCTCATTGTGGTTGAGGAGTGCCACACCATGTAACACCTTTGAAATATATTATCAGTTCTCCGCAGATAATGATATGTAAAATGTCTTGCCAAGATTCCCCAAGTGAATAGCAAAAGAACTAGCGCATATCCTACAAAAATTGGATGGACCACTTGATTTTGGCTTTCTCCCCTTTTAGCAGCTTTCTTGAATTTGAAGAAGTCGTCTGAGATGACATTCGCGACACACAAACACACGTTTACAAACTGATACTTGTAATCAATTAAACAAGCAATTTGCTGCTCAATTTTTGTTGGTCCAATTTAGTTAATTGGTCAAGGGGGGAGCTGTTAGTAACAAGGTGATAACAGGGGGAGGAGCCTAATAAGCCCACTTTTTTCCAAAGATGTCTACAGCCTCTCAATTCTTCTTGCTCTCTTCGCTCGCAAACCCCACCCCCCACCCCCGTGTGCTTTGCGCTCGCTTTGCTCGCTTTTTCTTTCATGTGCGTAAATATAGAGAGGCTGTGAACAGTCTAGGATAATCCTAAAGGAAACCACCCTTAGTAAATCTGTTCATGTTCTGATGTTCCACTGCCCTACAATAACTGGAGACGTTTTGCGCCGATAAAGTTGAAACTTCAAAAAAATTGCTAAGGATAATTTAAAAATCAGTAACTACCTTATTGCATGAAATTTTTGCGACACTTTTATGTTGTGATTTTGGGGTACACATATTTTGTAACACTTAAATTTTGCGAAAATTTTGTATTTTGAATCACTTTAACTTCGCATTTTTGAGTAACACACAATTTATTTCCTTGGCAATGTTACTGACGTTACTTTAACATGTCCTTCAAGAAATTGAGTAAACTAACTTAATCAAAGGTACAATAACGTCAAAAGTAACAAAAACGCACTAGCAGGACTATATGTCAGCAGTAATGTAATGTGAGTCACTTAATTTTCACGTCATGTTATGTTCACGACACTTATTATTCAGATCACTTTCATTTTGCCTTTTTTTTAAATTGCAAAATTAATGTGTCACGAAAATTTTATGTTATAAGGTGTAAATGACCCACAGAGTATCCCTTTGTAAATATCTGATACAATTTCTTAATTTCAATTGATTTTAATCGATTATCGATTTTATCGATTCAACATGCTGGCACTAATGACACAAGGCAGCCCAAAGGACCTTTGATTATGTGGTGTGATGTAATTTTTTTGTGTATTTTAATTTCTTTTCTTATTTTTATTGATTGCTTATACTATAGCTACATGTACCCTTAGGACAATGGTAGCCAGCCATGCTTTTGATGTTATATGTGGATCTTTACATGCATTCCTGATCCCTGCATGTGTGACTTTCCAGGAGCAAAGCCACGTGTAGATTAGGGCTTAACAGGAGCTTGAACCGCTTGAACGCACATTGTAATTTAAAGAAACCAGGTCACAGTAAAATAAATCGTGCGCTTTTATTGGAAGGAGCGATAAATCAACAATATAGGAATCAAGGTAACAAAATAGGGATGTACTTGTGATGTGAAGTCGTTGTGATTGTGATTGTGTGGTTTGAACTAAAAACAAAACGATACAAAAGGCTTATGTAAGCTAATACTAGCTAAGATACAAAACATAAATCAAGGATACCGATAGAACATAAATCTTAAACTATAATGACACGATTATGACTAAAGATGTGCAGACTTACTCTGATCTTGCTCCTGCAAGGGTAGCAATGGTAGAAACAATAGCTTAGCACGATAGCAATGACAGCGATAGCATAAAATAATAACGAGAATGTAGATGGCGTAACTAAAACTGATAAAAATGTGGTGTCTCTAATTATGTGATTCCAAAGGTTATATTACGAAACTTGCATTGATCACAGCAATCACAGCATGAATAGCAAAAACTTAAAAAATGTACATAATCGTTAATAAGTAATAGTTATTTAAACAGAATAAAGAAGAAAACGAGTTACGAAAGTAACAGCATGTACAGATCAGTGTCTTGATACTTGGTTAAGGTTCCAGAATGCATTTTGATAGGATGCATAAGGAAATCATAATAATTGGGTGATTATGTGGCAAATTTTTGTCATTTTTTAGACCAAGGTTATTAAAATTTTATCTTGGTTTCACCATGAAACATGATTGGGGTTATTTCTTTCTCAATTAATTTAGATTTAGCTCCTAGACAAGTGTAATACATGATTCCACATTTTGAGATATTTACATATTTATGTGATGCACTTTGTCAGTTCAATACTTTGTCCTTCCTCGGTTAGAGTCTTTCTCATCAACACTGGTTGTTGACTATTTTGGGTTGATTAGAACATGTTTGTTCATATTTGAGCACTTTTACGCTGCATTTGTGGCAGTGCATGTGTTTTGATAGACTACACAACTGAACAAAACCATGAGCCAAACAGGAAAGTACATGTAAATGTAAATATATTTTATTGTGGACATAATTATTGTATTAATTAAATGTTGAGCCAAAAGGTAAAAATTGAACCCTTTGACTGCCAATGGTGCATATACATACCCTGAATGGTTGTGCTCTTTGTACCACTTGTGATGTCCTCAATTTAAATGTCACCAGATGTTCTTGACAAGCAGATAGTAGAGCTAGGATAGATCTATCTGCATAACAGGCGGTTTTGGATATGGCCAGCATTCTGACGTAGCAAATTGAAAAAGAACGTTATCAGGTTTGGTGCAAACAAGATGGAAAAATGGCCTATTATACCTATGATATTGATCAAGGTTCCATTTCCAGGCTTTGCCCATAATTTACACCCAACTTTTTATGGCAGCTAGAAAGAAAGAAAAACAAGTCCAAATTTTGGCTTGTGTGTGTGCACCAAATAGATCTTTTTCGCTTGGGCAGTTTGTTTTCCCATTACAGACCATGTGATATTCTCTAGAGAATTGTTCCTTTATTAATCTTAAAATTATTTATTCATATGATTGTGCACACAACTATTTGAAAATTTGAAAGGAAGAATTCCCAAGAGTATTATCGCATGGTCTGAAATGGGGCAACAAACCGCCCAGTTGAAAAAGGTCTACTAAAATATTGTACATTTTTGTACCCAATCTTGGAAAAATCGCTTTTTGGTAAAAAATAGCTTTCTCAGCAAAACTAAGGCACATTCAGCTTCATGGCAGCCAAAAAGCTGGTATAATGGTTAAAAACAGCATTTTTTGGTGAAAATTTGGCAGTCAAAGGGTTAAAGACATTTTTAAACTCTAGTTGTGATAGTTCTAAACATAGCCTTTTGGTGATGTCACACTTTGTACATTGATTGGTTGTATTAAACAGTGTTGTCATTAAAAAATGTAATAGGTGTCTGATCTGAACTGAGTAGGCGGCTGAAGTGAATTGTGCTTGCGTAGGAAGCATGGTGTGTTGCTGAGCAACATGCCCCGCTACGGGGGTTTGAAATTTGAAACTCTCTAAGACATGTTTTCCAGCATTCTGGGGCATATTTGAGTAGCATTTTTTAGCCAGACATTGATGTTAAAATCAGTTCAAAAATACTTAGATATGTATTTTCTGTCTTTAATCATAATTCTCTACAGGCATCAATTTCAATTTCTATCAAAAAGGTTCAAAGGCATATAACAAGATTTCAGAAAAAGATGTTATCATCTAGATCATCACATTCACTGTCATAATCAGAGTCTGTGTCATCGTGGCAGGGAACATCAGCAGTTAGGTTTAATGCAGCACTTGCAATTTCCACCTCTGATTCACTGGAGACAGCTTGAAAATCGGTAACTGGTGTGTCTGTCTGCACACTAGCATCAGCTATTTCAGTGGCATCGCTTTGTATCTGTGATGACACTGAAGTTGCACTGGCAGATGACAGTGACTCCCCTTCATTTCTCTTTGGCATCTTTCTTCTTTTTTGGGCCTGCCACTTTTCAATTGCCACTGTAATCAGTGCGTTGCATTCAGGTGTTCCAACTTGGGGTCCATTGATAGCAATCATCAGAAGGACCTGAAGCATATCAACACCAAGCCTATTCCTCAGCCTAGTCTTGATATGTTTTATGGCACTGCACCCTCTTTCTGGCCGTGCATTGGACACTGGCATTGACAAGCAAATTTCTGCAATGTTTGCAAGGGCAGGGAACACAGTGCTGTAAGCGGTTTTGAGGGAGATAAGCCGTTTTAGGCACCACTCGGTGGCTGTTTCTTGGTGGCTTTCGTTCATCCCTTCTTGAATTTCCTGCTTCCAAGAATCCATGTCAAATTTAAACTTTTCCCACTCTGCCAGCAGTTCCTCTTTCTTTGTCTTCTCCTCCTGGTGACCTTGATAGAAATGGTCTGCCAGTGTCTTTACTTGCTTGCTTCCCTGCTCTGTAAAAGAACCAGTTCCTGGTGCAGGTAGCATTAAGGGATTGAAGATTGAAAAGCCACTGACAATAGGGAGTTCACCATCAAATCTGCTATGAATATTCTCCTTCAGGGCTTTGATGTAATTTTCAAGAAGACGTAGCTGTTGGGTTTCTTGAGCAGGGGTCAAATTTAACTCACAGGTTCAAAGGCGTCTCTCTAGATCTCTCTTAACAGCTACAAGTGGAGACTTAGTTTCTGCAATCTCAGTCAATTTGTGAATGGTATTATTGACTGAGGGATGAATGTGGGAAAAGTTCACATGTCCTCGCTAAAATTCTGCTCAGAGAAGAAAGGACAGGAAGGACTTCCCTGAGAATGTAAATGGCTCCAATGAACTTGGAAGATGCGATCTTGCTCAGCAGGCCAGCTACTACTGCATCATTGTCTTTAAGTTGTCTTAGTGTCTGCAGTACTGCCACAAAGTCATCATGGATGGACTGTGTTGCTGCATCAAAGGACAACCACCTCATCTGACATGCCTTCTTTATCTTCTTTGCAACAACTTTCTTGTTCTTCTCAGAGAGGACTAGGGACTACAGATTCATCTGCACTTTTAGGTAAATGGCAGTACGCTTTGGTGAATTATCAAATAACTTCCAAACCTACCTTAGCCAGAGCTCAACATTGTTGATGTATTCAATCTGGGCGGTTGTATCGGTGCAGGCCAGTGCCAGCTTGTGGCACAAGCAGGGCAGAGAAATCAGGTGTGGATTTACTTCCTTCAGTCGACTTGCCACCCACTACGTCAACCTGTCATCACCGCTACACCATCAGAAATCAGAGAGCTACAGTCTTTCACCTCTAGACCAAGCTTGTTTAATTGGGTTGTGAGGACTGTGAAGATGGTTTCCGCATTTGCTGATGTGGAGTTTTTCAGAACATCTTCAATGACCAAGAAACTCATTTCAATGTTCCCTGTTTTTGTTGTTGAGAAACTGGGCGAAGGTGATAACCATTTCCGGGACAGAGACATCTGTGACCTCATCAGTTAGGAGACCAGAACAATACGCTTTCTTCACCTTTTCCAACAAGTTGTCAAGAAGAGAGCCGCCCAGAGCTAAAAATATTTCTCTAGTGGAACCCTGTGCAGAATACCAGAAATGTTTCATCTCATCAAGACCAAGTACTGTGAACAGATTAACCAATGATGAGAACTTTTGATTTGAAACTTCCTCTTTCACAAGCTAGTATGCTGCCATAAGAGCCTTAAACATGACATCATCTTTGACAAGTTTCCTTTCCTGCACATCTTTATGAAATAGGGAGACCCATCCTAGCATTTCAGCCTCAATGGCGTCCTTATTTTGCTGGGTTGTTACGTGATCATGAACCACTGACTTCTTGAGCCGTACACGGGGCGTTGCATTGAAAACTGTGGACTTATTTTGCTGGTGTTGTGTATTGTGTGTCTTGCATAAGCAGCAAAACATTCCTCTTCCTTCCTGGTAAACCAGCCAAGCCAGACCCATTTTTGTGCAAGCGTTTAGGCTCTTGTCGAACAACCAGCTGTGTACAAATCTGTGGCAGCTAGGCCTTAGATGAGACTGCTCTTGGGCTGACAGGTGCTGGCAATGATTTGTAGCACACTTGTAAAAGTTGTGCATAACAGTGTCTTCTGGAAGGGCAAATAGGGTTTCAATATCTTTCATCATCTGAGCTGTGTCTTTAGGCCAAGAAGTAACTGCTGGTGATTCTTCCACGTTTCTCGTTTCCTCATTTGGTTGTACTGTCATACTTCCCTCTCTTGGTGCTTTATTTGGAAAGTTTCTTTCCTCGATGCCACTACTTTCTCTTTCCAATGAAACGTTAGTGTTCTTGGTCACAATTTCTAGAGGGTTAATTCAAGCGTTAAATGAATAAAGATTTTTTTTAATGTATGAACTTCTTCCTCAACAAAAATGTTTCTATCTGTTTCTTATAACGTTTTCTTTCGGCACGTTTTTGGCTTTTTTTGTATATAAAATCTGGTTTATAAATTTGGTTTGTCATGTAACAATTCAATTTCCCCGTTTTTCGCTATAAAAACCCCCTGGGCTCAAGCTCCACGTTTTTGTTTAAAATAAGCATGTTTCATTCATCAAAGTATTTTCTCTGATCTCTAAACATCACAACTGATAAACATCTGGAAATCACTTGCCAAATGAGCAAGCTTTGCAAAATCATGGAACATTTCACCTTTATTTTTTTAATTAAGATTTGCTTAGTGGTTTTTAATGATGAGTACTCCAAAAGGTCCATTAATTTTAAGAAAGCTAAATGGCAGGTATTTTAATTCAACAGTATTTGGTGAACAATTTCTAACGTCGCAATGGTTGGATCAAAATTTTCAATCGTAGAACTCTGTTTGCGTGTCTCTGTCGAAATTGTAAACAAAAGAATGAAATTTTCCTTCAAAATTGTTGTCATGTCTCTGTCTGATAACATAAATTATATGTTCTATTCTGTGATTCTAAAAAAGCAATTAAGGTAATTCCTCTGAAATAAAAGTGACGATAGATTTTTGTTCAAACTTTGTCCACTAAATATTTGTCATATGATAACTTCAATTTTGAAATAAAAAAGGGGGGTGTCCATGCTCATTAAGGAGCAGTGAGGCATTGAAAATGCCCCATTTTGGCATTATTTAATGCTTATTATAAGAACACATTCCCAGTAATTGTAACATCTTTGTGAGCCAGG